>OJEN01000024.1_pt1 | contig 77336 bp, 69 predicted proteins | sample 1593351 | NCBI WGS metagenome assembly OJEN01 (sample SAMN05416777, study PRJEB24817) | seawater metagenome | isolation source: Sea water | place: Canada:Atlantic | collected 2013-11 | reverse complement strand
ATACGAGATCTAGTACGGTCTCGTGGGCTCGGAGATGTGTATAAGAGACAGCGCGCAGGGCGACCGCGTTCAGAAACCGACCGCTATCGCCCTTTGCCAGCTCCGCCGCGCCATCGCTGACGCCGCGCAGCACGTCGTCCAGCCAGCCTTCCTCCGCTTTGGCAAAATCGGACAGGACATAGCCGGACACGCGATCCTTGTGACCCGGATGGCCGATGCCCAGCCGCACCCGCTGGTAATCCGCCCCGACATGCGCGTGGATCGAGCGCAGGCCGTTATGCCCCGCATGACCGCCCCCCTGCTTGACCCTGACCTTGCCCGGCGCCAGATCCAGCTCGTCGTGAAACACGGTCAGGTCCGGCAGGTCGATCTTCCAGAAGCGCATCGCCTCCCCCACCGACTGACCGGAATTGTTCATGAAGGTCGCGGGCTTGAGCAGCCAGACCTTTTCGGTGCCCAGCCGCCCCTCGGCCACATCGCCCTGAAACTTCGTGCGCCATGGCCCGAACCCATGGTCCGAGGCCAGACGGTCCAGCGCCATGAAGCCGATATTGTGCCGATTGCGCGCGTATTTCGCGCCCGGATTGCCCAGTCCAACGAACAGTTTCATGGCGATATCCCCTTCACAAACGAAAACGCGCACCGCTTGGAATAAGCGGTGCGCGTCGTCAGGTCCACAGATGGGACCGGATCAGTCGTTCATGACCGTATCATCGGTCTGCTCGATGACCTCGGTCTCGCCGTCTTCGTCCTCATCCTCGGTGGAGAGGCCGCCCGGTGCCTGGATGTTCGCGATCACGAAATCGCGGCCGGTAATCATCGGGCGCGTGCCCTCGGGCAGGACAATGTCGGAGATCGTGATGGTGTCGCCGATCTCGAACTCGGCCAAATCCACGACCAGCTGGTCGGGAATGTTGTTCGCGGTCACCTTCAGCTCGACTTCCGAACGGACGACGATCAGCGTGCCGCCCTTCTTGATGCCGGGGCAGGTTTCCTCGTTCTCGAACACGACGGGGATATAAAGGTTGATGCGGCTACGATCGGACAGGCGCAGGAAATCGACATGCGTCGGCAGATCCTTGACGATGTCGCGCTGAACGGCGCGGCAGATGACCTTGTTGTCCTTGCCGTCGACCTTGACGTTCATCAGCGTGGACAGGAACTTGCCCGCCTTGAGCAGCTTGAGCAGCTCATTGAACTTGACGCTGATCGACTGCGGCTCCGCGTTGCCACCGTAGATCACACCGGGGACCAGCCCCTCACGACGCGCAGCCCGAGCAGCCCCTTTGCCCGATGCATCACGCGCCACTGCTTCGAGAATCGTGTTCTCAGCCATTGGCTTTCTCCTAAAATCCGTTTCATGGCGGCGATCCTCCAGGGGTGTAAGCGCCGCGCGAAACTGTCCCTTAGTCGATAAACCGGTGGAGATAAAGAGGCGCGTGCACGATCCGTGAAATACTTGCGCAGCCCGTGCGGCGCGGATGTCCGAAGGGGATATTTGGGGACAGAAGAGTCAGCGCGGCGGTAGATCGGCGCGGACAGCCTTCGTCAGACCGGCGCGCACCGTATCGTAGGACGTGTCGATCCGGACCAGCAGATCGTCCAGCGCCGTATCGTTCAGATCGAAGGAGACCCACCCGCCGCGTGGCAGGTATTTCGCCCGCTCTGCGGCCCCGATCTCGATCAGGAAATCGGCGGTGTCCACGTCCTGACACTTGACCGTCACGCGGTTCACCTGAAGCCCCAGGATCGCGAAGACCTTCGCCTTTTCCGGGGGGCCGACCTTGTAGACATGGGCGTCGCCCCATTGCACCACCATGAACGCGCCGGGCAGGCTGGCCGCGTGCTCATCCAGCGCGGACCTCATGCGCCCAGCACGAAGATATGCAGCGCGATCGGGCCATGGGCGCCCAGTTGCAGGACCTGACCGATATCGGCGGATCGTGACGGGCCCGTTACCATGTTGATCGTGCGCGGGCTAGATCCTGCCGCGCGCAGATCGGCAAAGACCCCCTCGAACCCCGCCTCAATAGCCGCGGCATCCACCACCACGAAATGCGTCTCGCCCAGAAAGGTCAGCGTCACGGGGTTGTCGGGGCCGGAGGTCAGGACCAGCGTTCCGGTTTCCGCCATGGCGCAGCGGGCCTTGGACAGGGTGGCGGGCTCATTGATTCGGCCCATGCCCTGCGATGCCTCGACCCCGCCCCAGTCCAGCGCGGCGAAGTCCGGCTCCGCCCCGTGCCGGATCGCGGCGGGCAGGTTGCGGTTGCGCAATTCCTCGGCCAGCGCGGCAGGCAGGTCCGCCAATCCATCGAGACGGGTGACCGTGGCGTCGGCGGCGGTGGCCTGCGCGATGAAACGCTCCACCCGGTCCGCGCCACTGGTCCGCGCGATTGCGGGCGTCGCACCGCCGCCCTGCCAGACAATGTCGTCGCCTGTGGCCACGCGCCGGATGCGCCCGAGAATACGATCACGCGCGCTCATCGCTTCGCCCTCCACTGTGCCATGAAGGTATCACCCTGCGGCGCGGGCATGTCGCGTGCGTCGGTCCAGCCGCCGGCCAGCGGCACCTTGCCCAAGCGGCCGCGCCCGCGTCCGAGCAGCCGCAACCCGGCCATGCCGCCGCGCGTCGCCAGCCGGTAGAGCGCCGGGCGTTTCGCGAACCAGCCCCAGATGCCCAGGCCCCAGCGGGTGGCGGCGGGGGTAAGGTTCCTCTCAAACTCCCGCTCACGCCAATGGCGCATCATCTTGGGCAACGGGATCCGCATCGGGCAGACATCCTCGCAGCGTCCGCAAAAGGTCGAGGCGTTGGGCAGGTGGCCGCCTTCCTCCACCCCGATCAGGCTGGGCGTCAGAACCGCGCCCATCGGGCCGGGATAGACCCAGCCATAGGCGTGGCCGCCGACCGTCTGATAGACCGGGCAGTGGTTCATGCAGGCCCCGCAGCGAATGCAGCGCAGCATGTCCTGAAACTCCGTGCCCAGCATGTTGGACCGGCCATTGTCGAGCAGGACGACGTGGTATTCCTCGGGGCCATCGGGATCGCCCGCGCGGCGGGGCCCCTGACTGAAGGTGGTGTAGACGCTCATGTCCTGCCCCGTGGCGGAGCGGGCGAGGATGCGCAGCACCGTGGCCGCATCCTCCAGCGTCGGCACGATCTTCTCGATCGAAGCCATAACGATGTGCACCTTGGGCAAGCTCTGGCTCAGATCGCCATTGCCCTCGTTCGTGACGATGACGCTCTGCCCGGTTTCCGCGATCAGCATGTTCGCGCCGGTGATGCCGACCTGCGCTTCGAAATACTTCGCGCGCAGGACGGCGCGGGCCTCCTTCAGCAGAGTGTCGAGAGCGGACAGATCGCGGTCCGGGTCCAGATGGGTGTGCGCCTTCAGGAACTCCTCACGCACTTGCGGAACGGTGACGTGCACCGCCGGGGCGATGATGTGGCTGGGCGTCTCATCCCGCAACTGGATGATGTATTCGCCCAGATCGGTTTCGACCGGCGTGATCCCGTGGGCGGAGAGGTGGTCGTTGATCCCGCATTCCTCCGAGATCATGGTCTTGCCCTTGTTGACCGTCTTTGCCCCCGCCTTGCGGCAGATGTCGAGCACGATGGCCTGCGCATCCTCAGCCGTTTCGGCCCAGTGCACATGCCCGCCCGAGGCTATGACCTCACGCTCATACGCCTCCAGATAATCGCCCAGATTGGCCAGAACGTGATTCTTCAAATCGCGGCCCTGGTTGCGCAGGGCGTCGAATTCATCCTCCCCCATCTTCGCGCGGGCGATGGCGCGCTTGCCGACGAAGCCGTTTCGGGCGGAACGCAGGGCGCTTTGCAGATTTTCATCCGCCAGCGCGTCGCGTGAATTCTGCTTGAACTGCGGGGTGGTGGACGCGTGCAGGCTCATTTCGGCTCTCCGATCGCGGGGGTGTCGGTCATTCCGGCCAGAACCTCGACCACATGCCGCACCTCGATGCCGCGCCCCTCACGACTGGCCTTGCCGGCCATGTTCATCAGGCACCCCAGATCGCCGGCCAGCAACAGCTCCGCCCCCGTATCGGTGGCGTGGCGCACCTTATCCGCGACCATGCTGGCCGAGATGTCAGGATATTTCACGCAGAAGGTGCCGCCAAAGCCGCAGCAGACCTCCGCCTCATCCATCTCGCGCACGGTGACCCCGGTCGAGGCGAGCAGCTTGCGCGGCTGGTCCCGCACGCCAAGGGTGCGCAGACCGGAACAACTGTCGTGATAGGTGGCCAGACGCGGTATGTCGGCGGTCACGCTTTCCACGCCCAGCACGTCCACAAGGAAGGATGTGATCTCATGCGTTTTCGCCGCCAGCGCCTGCGCGCGCGGCACCCAGGCCCCCTGTACCAGATCGGGATAATCCTTGACGATGGTGCCCGCGCACGAGCCTGACGGTGCCACGACGTAATCATAGCTCTCGAACGCCACGATCACCTGCTGCGCGATCTGTGCCGCCGTCGCCCGGTCGCCGGAATTGTAGGCAGGCTGTCCGCAACAGGTCTGCGCCTCAGGCACCTCGACCGTGCAACCGGCATCCTCCAGCAACTTGACGGTGGCGAACCCGACCGAAGGCCGGAACATATCGACGAGGCAGGTGACGAACAGGGCGACGCTGGGCATGGAACTCTCCGAATTGATCAGACTCTGGTAGCACGGGCTAACGGCAAAACGTAGCGCCGCCATATTCGTCGGTGACATCCAGATGCAGGTGATCGCGATGCGCCGCGTTGTAATTGGGGCCCAATACGGTGTCGAACGGCCCGCAGGCGTGCCCCGCGGCCTCCTGCAAGATGGTGGTATCGGTCCAATCGTGCAGAACGCTCAAACGACTGCCATCGGTGAAGCCCACCGCAGACACGTCCACCGCGCGGCCCAGCGCATGGTTGCTGATCCGCCCGCCTGCCCGCCCGTAGCGGTTGCGGCAGGCATAGCTAGCCACCGTGTCAACACGCGAAACCTCACGCCCGCCCTTGCGGGCAGCCCGCGACAGCCCGCCCGTCGTCCAGTCGGCAAAGGCCAGCGCAGTCCGGCACTCCATCACCGGAGCGCCCCCGATGGCGACGGAGCCTATGGCCGACACCCGAACAGGGTTCGTGATCGCACAGGCCTCGCCGTCGATGACCGGGGGCAGCATTTCGCCCTGCAATCGCGGATCGCCGCACAGCGCGCCTTCCACCGCGCCAGCGCGGCGCGTGTCGCCGCTGCCACACGCGGTCAGGGCCAGCATCACGACACAGCTGAGGCGCCTCAACTGACCAGCATCCGCAATCCGCCGGTCACATCGGCGCGGATCGCCAACCGCAGGCCCGGTTCGTCGCCCGCCTTCAACGCCGCGATGATCTTCATGTGATGATCCACGGCGCGGGTCTGTTGCTGGCGCGCATACATGGCGCGCAGGGTCGGGCCGGACTGCAGCCAGATCGTTTCCGTCAAGGCCAGCATCGCGGGGGCCTGCGCGCGCAGATACAACGTGCGGTGAAACTCCATGTTCGCGCGCACATAGCCGTTGCGCGCGCCCTCACTGACCAGACGCTGAATCTCACCGTTGATGGACTGCAACCGATCGATCAGCGCCATATGCGCGCGGGGCAAGGCTCGCGCCGCCAGTTCCGGCTCCAACAAGGCGCGGATGGCGGCCAACTCCTCGATCCGCTCGTTCGTCAGGGCGGGGGTGGAGATTCGGCCCGATTTCGACAGCGTCACCGCCCCCTCTGCCGCCAAACGGCGCAGGGCCTCACGCACAGGGGTGATGCTGACATCCATCTCCTCCGCCATACCGCGCAGGGTCAGGCTTTGCCCCGGCTCGATCTCACCGTGCAGGATACGGTTTCGCAACCGTCGATAGACCCGCTCATGCGCGGGTCCGGGGCCGTCGATGCTTTGCGTGATGCTCATGCCAGAATGATCCGCCCACCGCGCCGGGGCGTCAAGTTGCTGCCTTTCACTTTCCCCAAATATCCGCGCCGCAGGCACGCTGACGGCTGGATGCCTCCGGCGGGGATATTTTCAGAAAGTGAAAGCACGTCTGGACAGCATATGCGGTGCAGGTGCAATTGTGCACGCAAACCTCACCGGGAGAGATTTCATGGACCACCGCAAGGACTACGCCTTTACCGCCACCGATCTGAAGGCGGAAACCCATGACGAGATGTTCTTTTCCGGGGCCACCAGCTTTTGCCGGCGCAAATATGTAAGCGAGCTGACCGGGGTGGATGTCGCGGTGGTCGGGGTGCCCTTCGACACATCGGTCACGAACCGGCCCGGCAGCCGCTTCGGCCCGCGCGCGGTGCGCACCGCCTCCACGAACCTGGCATGGGCCCGGGCGTGGCCGTCCAGCTTCGACCCGTTCCAGCGCCTGGCGGTCGGCGACTGGGGCGACATTCACATCGAGCATGGCCACCCCGAACAAACGCCCGCCATGATCGAGGCGGCGATTGCGCATATCCACGCACAGGGCGCGAAAACCCTGCTGATCGGCGGCGATCACTTCACCACCTATCCGTCGCTGAAGGCGCATGTCGCGAAGCACGGGCCGCTGGCTCTGATCCAGTTCGACGCGCACACCGACACGTGGAAGGACGACGGCACCCGCATTGATCACGGCACCATGTTCTATCACGCAGTGGAACAGGGGCTGATCGACCCCGCGAAATCCATTCAGGTCGGCATCCGCACCACCAATGACGACCCGATGGGGATCGAGGTGCGCGACGCCATTACCGTCAACGACACCCCGACAGCGGACACCATCGCCGCGATACGGGCGCGTGTGGGCGATGCGCCCTGCTATGTCACCTTCGATATTGACGCGCTGGACCCGTCCTGCGCGCCGGGCACCGGCACCCCGGTCATTGGTGGGCTGACCACGCACAAGGCGATGAGCATCCTGCGCGGTCTGCACGGTTTGAACATGGTCGGCTGCGACGTGGTCGAGGTTTCCCCAGCCTATGATGTGGGGGAGATCACGGCCCTGGCCGGTGCGACCATCGCGTTGGAGATGCTGTGCCTTTATGCCAGCAACGCCTGACACATCTCTCATGCGGTTTGGCTTCATGCGCTTGGCGCGTCGCTCCCAACATCTGCGGAGCGTCGCGATATAAGGTAAGGTGAAGGCGGCCTTCGCCAATTGTTCGGACCGCCTGTTATATCCGGTGAACATATCCACTGGCATGGCAGACCCTGGCGTCGGCACCGCCCTTCATAAATGAAAGGGGGCGGCGCCATCCGGCACTGCCCCCCTCTATTCCGCGCGACCGGTTTGGGATCAGCCCAGCGCCGCGTCCAGCTTGGCCGACAGATCCGAATAGCTCATGTTCGAGTTCAGTTCCCCGTCGATGACGAAGGACGGCGTGCCGGTGATCGGATATTCCTCGGTATGCTCCTGATATTTCGCGACCAGCGCCTCGGCCAGCGCGGAATCCTGCAGGCATTCGTCCATCTGCGCGTCGGTCAGACCCGCCTCCAGCCCGATGCGCCGCATCGCCGCAATCGCTTCCTCGCCCGAGGAAACGCGGGTCCAGTCCGCCTGCCGCTCCAGCAACAATCCGATTATGCCGAAATAGCGCATTCCGCCGCCGCAGCGCGCCAGCATACCGCCCCACAGGCCCAGACGGTCGAAATAGACTTCGCGGAACTCCAACTTGACCTTGCCGGTCTCGATGTAATCCTCACGCAGTTGCGGCAGCACGTCTGAATGGAACCGGGCACAGTGCGAGCAGGTCAGCGAAGCGTATTCGATCACGTGCACCGGCGCGTCGGCGTCGCCCATGACATAGGCGCGGGTATCCGGGCCGGTCGCCTCGGCCTGACCCGTGGCAGCGTCCTGCGCCCAGACGGGCAGTCCGCTCAGCATCAGCCCGGAGGCCGCCCCGGTCGCGATCGCCGTGCGGCGTGTGAAGATCGTCGTCATGTCGGGTATTCCCCCATTATACGTTCGCGTTAGAGCGACTTGCTCTCGATGTTTTTACCTAAGGACATCAGAGCCTCACGCAAGCTGTCATCGCCAACCTCACGAAGGTCTGATCGCAGGGCCTCGATCCGCTCCTCCGGCAGGCGGGGCGCAGCCGGATTGTAGCCGGCCTGACCCTCCGCGAAGCCCTGCGCCATGTTTGGAATCTGGGCACCGGGTGCCGATTGCGTCAGGCTGATCCGGCTGATCGCCGCGTAGCCATAGCAGGCGTTGACCCGTTCCAGGATCTGAGGTGCCATCATCTGCACCTGCGGGGCGGCGGCGCCACTGACCAGAACCGTCAGCGTCGCACCGAATCCCTGACGGGCGTAGCCGACCTTGACCGGCCGGGCGAGCGCCGCGATCTGCGGGCCGACGATCTCATCCCAATCGGTCAGCAGGCGCGTATGCGCGAAACCCCGCTTTTCCGAGGCCTTGCGCAATTGCGGCGCGATCAGGCTGCCCGCCTGCGTGAATTTCCAGCTGCGTCGCGGCTGCGACGGCTTGCCCAGTTTGCGCACGTTCCTGTCCCCCGTTACGACGGTCACGATAACATCCCCCGTGGTCGAGGAAAACATGGACGCGCAGACTCTGCTTGACTGGTATGACGCCAATGCCCGCGCGATGCCGTGGCGCGTGCCTCCGGTGACTGATCCCATAGCCAGCGGCAGCACGAACGGCCGGGCCGATCCCTATTCCGTCTGGCTCTCCGAGGTGATGCTGCAACAAACCACGGTTGCCGCCGTGCGCGATTATTTCATCAAGTTCACCACCCGCTGGCCCACCGTCGCCGATCTGGCCGCCGCCCCGGATGAGGACGTAATGGCCGCGTGGGCGGGTCTTGGGTACTACGCGCGGGCGCGCAACCTGCTCAAATGCGCCCGGAAAGTCACGGCGCGCGGCGGTCGTTTCCCCGATACGGAGGCGGAATTGCTGACCCTGCCCGGTATCGGCCCCTACACTGCCGCCGCCATCGCGGCCATTGCCTTCGACCGCCCGGCGGTGGTGCTGGACGGAAATGTGGAGCGTGTGATGGCCCGGCGCCACGCCGTGGTGGAGCCCTTGCCCGACAGCAAGCAAACCCTGCGCGCGCTGGCGGCGTCCCATACGCCGCAAGTCCGCCCCGGCGATTACGCGCAGGCGGTGATGGATCTGGGCGCGACCATCTGCACCCCGCGCAATCCGGCCTGCGGCATCTGCCCATGGATGTCCGAATGCGAGGGGCGTCTGGCCGGCATCGCCACCGAATTGCCGCGCAAAAGGCCGAAAAAGGCCAAGCCCGTCCGCCACGGCACCGCCTATTTCGCCCGCCGCCCCGACGGCGCGGAGTTGTTGGAGACGCGCCCACCCAAGGGGCTGCTGGGCGGAATGCTTGCGCTGCCCTCCACCGATTTTTCCGACGATCCGCAACCTGCGCCGCCGCTCGCTGCGGACTGGCAGATCGCGGGTGAGGTGCGCCACACCTTCACCCATTTTCACCTGATCCTGACCGTCGCGGTCGCCACCTCCGCCGCCACGCCCGATCGCGGGCTGTGGGTCGAAGCAGCAAACCCCGACGATCTGCCGACTGTATTTGCCAAGGCGTTGCGGCTGGCGCGGAGCCACCGATGAACCGGACCTGCGCGGCACCCACGATAATCGTCGCCTGCACAGCATTCTGCCCCTAGGCTGACCGGCAGGAGGATTCCCATGTCCGTCGCGCGCAACATCACCCTCTACCCGTGGATCAAGTTCTGCCAGAACCTGATCTTCTGGCAGGCGGTCTGGTTCCTGTTTTTCCAGACGGAGCTGTCGGCAGCCGATGCCATCGTCCTCTATGCGATCTACGACATCGGAACCACGGTGCTGGAGGTGCCCTCAGGCTATCTGTCCGACCGGCTGGGGCGGCGGATCACGCTGCTCGTCTCAGCCCTTTCAGGACTGATCGCCTGCCTGTTGCTGGTGACGGGCGACAGCTTTGCCGCCTTCGCGGTGGCGCAATTGTTCTTCGGCGCATCGGCGGCATTTGCATCGGGCACCGATACAGCACTGCTTTATGAAAGCCTTGTCGCGCAGGGGCGCGCGGCGGAGGTCGAGGCGCAGGAGCTTCGCGCATGGCGCTTCACCTTCACCGCGCTCGCCCTGTCCGCCGTGACCGGCGGCGTGATGAGCCTGTGGTGGCCCGCCCTGCCGTTTCTGGCAGCGGGTCTGGCCTTTCTGGCGATGTTTGCGCTCTGCCTGCGGCTGGTGGAGCCGTCGCGCAGGCTCCCCACCGGGCCGGAGGTTCTGCGCAGCGCATCCTTGCGCGCCGCGCTGGTGCATCCGGTCCTGATCTGGCTGTTCGTGCTGAGCGTGCTGATGTACGGCTACAGCCACCTGCCCTTCGTTTTCGGCCAGCCGTTCATATTGGAGGCTTTGGACAGCGCCGGCCTTGCAGCCGAGGCGCCGGTGGTCAGCGGCGCGGTGTCTTCCGTCATGATGCTGGTCTCCGTCGCGGCCTCGCTGATCGCGCTGCGCCTGCGCCGCCGCATAGGGCTGGCGGCGATCCTGCTGCTGGCCTTCGCGATGCAGATCGGGCTGGCGGCTGTGCTGGCGGCGACCGGATCAGCCATCGCGATCGCGTTCCTGCTGCTGCGTATGGTGCCTGACAGCCTGTCGCGGCCGTTCATTCTGGCGCGCATCCAACCGCTGCTCGGCGATGCGACACGGGCGACCTATCTGTCGCTGAAAAGCCTGGTCGGGCGGTTGCTGTTCGCCGGCTCACTGTTTCTGGCATCCGGCCTGGCCGACGATGCCGACACGATGAGCCATACGGATATCCGGCAAATTCTGGTGGCCTATGTGGCGGTCGGACTCGTCGCCCTGCTGGCGCTGGGTATCGCGGCACGGCGTTTGCCGCTGGAAGGGAGGTGAAATTCCCCGCGTCATTTCGCCCCGTCCGGCAGCGTCTCGACTTGCCGGGCCTCGCCATGCACCGCACACTCGACCAAAGACCGGAGGACCCCCACGATGCCCGCGCCCGCATTGCAATTCTGGCTGTCGCTATCGCTCTTCCCGCTGATCGCGCTGGCCGGTTGGCTGGGCGGATGGTGGCTGGCGGCTGTCACCCTCTACACGTTGGGGCTGATCACCGTTCTGGACAGCGTGCTGGAGATGGACACCGCGAATGCCGACCCGACGGTGCATGAGCGACACCTGTTCTGGCACAAGATGGCCACGTGGGTCTGGCCCCCGATGCAATTCGTCCTGGTCTTCGGTGCGCTGTGGTGGGCGGTGTACGGCACGCTGTCCACCGCCGAATCCATCGGACTGATGGTCGTGACCGGCATTGCGACCGGGGCCATCGGCATCAATTTCGCCCACGAACTGATCCACCAGCGCACCCGCTGGGAACCGCGCATGGGTGAGTTTCTGCTGACCATGGTGCTCTACGGTCATTTCAGATCCGAGCACATTCTGATCCACCACCGCTACGTCGCCACGCCGCGCGATCCGGTGACGGCCCGCTATAACGAGGGGTTCCACCGCTTTTTCCCCCGCGTATTGTATCAGCAGGTCATCAGCGCCTGGCGGGCGGAGGGGGCAATGTTGGCGCGCAGGGGCCTGCCCGTGCATCACCTCCGCAACCCAATGTATCGCTACGCCGCCGCCAGTCTGGCATTTCTGCTGCTGGCGTTCGTGGTCGGGAGCTGGGTCGGCATCGGGCTGTTTTGCGTACAGGCCATCGTCGCGGTCATACATCTGGAGGCGACGAACTATATCGAGCATTATGGCCTGACCCGTCGCCATCTGGGGCAGGGAAAATACGAGCATGTCAAACCGCATCATTCGTGGAACTCCAATCACCGTGTGTCCAACTGGTTCCTGATCAACCTGCAGCGCCATTCCGATCATCACTACAAACCCAACCGCCGCTTCCCCCTCCTGCAAGCGCGAGATGAGAGTGAAGCCCCGCAACTGCCCTTCGGCTATCCGGTGATGACCGTGCTGGCCACCTGCCCACCGCTGTTTCGCAGGGTAATGAACCCGCGCGTGCGCGCGTGGCGGCGTCAGTTCTATCCCGACATTCAGGATTGGAGCGCCTACAAGGCTGCCTCCAACCCGGTGGCGACATGATGGGCGCGAAGCCGCTATGCGTCGGCCACGCGCTCGTGAAAAAACCTGAAGCCCCCGCGACCTGAAACGACAGTTACGCCCGAGCATCGCTGCTGCCCCCTTCCCGAATCAGATGTTTGTTCTTACTTTGTTCTAAAGTGGGGGCGAAGTATGAACGATCTCTTTACGGATGATATCGAAGAGCAGGCCCGCCGTGGGCGCGGCGCCCTGCGCAACCTGACCGGCCGGTTCGAGGCGTTGAGCCATCACCGCGCCGATGATGGATGGGAGCCGCAAGAGCAAACCGCTGTAAAAACGCAAGTTCTCGACGATCATCCCCGCAGGATCCTCACCCGGAACCAGTCACCCGACGTGCCGTTCGACCGCTCGATCAACCCCTACAAGGGGTGCGAACACGGCTGCATCTACTGCTTTGCGCGACCGACACACACCTATCTGGGCCTCAGCGCCGGGCTGGATTTCGAGAGCCGTATTTTCGCCAAGCCGGATGCTGCGCAACTTCTTGAAAAGGAACTCAGAAAGCCGGGCTATATCCCCGCAACCATCGCCATCGGCACCAATACGGACCCCTATCAGCCGATCGAGAAGGACCGCCAGATCATGCGCCGGATCCTCGAAGTTCTGGATGCCTACAACCATCCGGTCGCCATCGTGACAAAGGGCGCTCTGGTCACGCGGGACACGGACATTCTGGGGCGTATGGCCCGGCGCGGATTGGCCAAGGTCGCGCTGTCGCTGACAACGCTGGACCCGCATCTGTCCCGTCGGATGGAGCCGCGGGCCAGTGCGCCGCAGGTACGGCTGCGCGCCATCGGCGCATTGGCCCGCGCCGGTGTGCCCACGGGTTTCATGGTGGCACCGATCATTCCCGCGCTCAACGATCATGAGATCGAGAAGATTATCGAAGCCGGCGCACGGGCCGGCGCGACATGGTGCTCTTACGTGGCGCTGCGCCTCCCGCGTGAGGTCTCGCCCCTGTTTCGGGACTGGCTGGACGAACACTACCCCGCCCGCGCCCATCGCATCATGGCGCAGGTGCGCGAAATGCATGGTGGCAAGGATTACGACAGCAACTGGGGCAAGCGGATGAAGGGTGAGGGCGTCTACGCCAACCTGATCGCGCGGCGGGTTGAGGCCGCGATGAAACGGCATGACCTACGCCGTCGCCTTGCCCCGCTCGACTGTTCCCGCTTCGCTCTGCCCGCGCGCAAGGGCGACCAGTTTACACTTTTCTAACGGTTTTCCGCGCTGGATAGCTGCGGTATGTCGGGGCATGACAGTGTTTCCCGATCCCGAATTCGAGGCGCGTTTCGCGCATTTCGGCCCCGTCTGCGGGGTGGATGAGGTTGGTCGCGGCCCATGGGCCGGACCTGTCGTCACCGCCGCCGTGATCCTCGGCCCCGATGCGCCTGAGGGGCTGCGAGATTCGAAGACGCTCAGCTTGCGGCAGCGCAACGCATTCTTCGATGCGATCATGTCATCTTGCCAGGTTGCCATCGGGCGCGCGGACTTGCCTGAAATCGAGGAGTTGAACATCCTTCAGGCGTCGCTTGTGGCCATGTCACGCGCGGTCAGCGCCCTGAAAACCTGCCCCGCGATTGCCCTGATCGACGGCAACAAGCTGCCGCGTGATCTGCCCTGCCGGGGACTGCCCGTGGTGAAGGGTGACGCGCAATCGCGGGCCATCGCGGCTGCGTCCATCGTCGCCAAGGTGACTCGGGACAGGGAGATGGTTGCCCTTGCGCAACAGTTTCCGGGTTACGCGTGGGAAACCAACATGGGCTACGGCACAAAGGCCCACCGCGACGGGCTGTCACGCTATGGCGTAACACCACATCATCGTAGGGGGTTCGCACCCATACACAAGATATTGGTTCAACAAAATTATTCAACACGTTGATTCGATTGAAAATTGACAGCGATTCGCTCACCCGGCATTTTGGAGAAAACAAGATGTAAGGGCAGCAGCACATGGCGATCCGGCAAAAACAGACGAGCGATGAGCTCCCCCTCGACACCATTCTCACGGGGGATTGTGTTGCACGTATGAACGCTCTGCCAGCGGAATCGGTGGATCTGATCTTCGCGGATCCGCCCTACAACCTGCAGCTCAAGGGCGATCTGCACCGGCCCGACAATTCCAAGGTCGATGCGGTGGACGATCACTGGGATCAGTTCAACAGCTTTGCGATCTATGATCGGTTCACACGTGAATGGCTGGCGGCGGCGAAACGTATCCTCAAACCGAATGGCGCGATCTGGGTGATCGGATCGTATCACAATATCTTCCGCGTCGGGGCCGCCTTGCAGGATCAGGGCTATTGGATCCTCAACGACGTCGTCTGGCGCAAATCGAACCCGATGCCGAACTTTCGCGGCAAGCGTCTGACAAACGCGCATGAGACGATGATCTGGGCGGCGAAGTCGGATGGTGGCAAATATACGTTCAACTACGAGGCGCTGAAATCGCTCAACGAGGGGGTTCAGATGCGCTCCGACTGGCTGCTGCCGATCTGCAATGGCGGCGAGCGGTTGAAGGACGATAACGGCGACAAGGCACATCCGACGCAAAAGCCGGAAAGCTTGCTGCACCGGGTTCTGATCGCTTCGACCAAGCCGGGGGACGTGGTGCTCGACCCGTTTTTCGGCACCGGAACCACGGGTGCCGTCGCGAAACGTCTGGGCCGCCATTACATCGGCATCGAGCGTGAAGCTGCATATCGCAAGGTCGCGACAAAGCGTCTGGCCGAGATCAAGCGCTATGACCGCGACGCCTTGCAGGTCACGCAGTCGAAACGGGCCGAACCGCGTGTTGCCTTCGGCACGCTGGTCGAGCGTGGATTGTTGAAGGTCGGGGCGGAGCTGCGGTCCCTGAACGGGCGTCACAAGGCGAAGGTGCGGGCGGACGGCACGCTGGTCGCCTTCGACACCAAGGGCTCGATCCATCAGGTCGGCGCGGTTCTGGAGGGCGCACCGTCCTGCAACGGGTGGACCTACTGGACGTATAAGCGGCAGAGCGAGTGGGCACCCATCGACGTGCTGCGCCAGCAAATCCGGGCGGAGATGGCCCCGGCATAAAAACCCGGCATAAGTCCGGTCTCCCGGTCGCGCCCCTGAATCGGCGCGACCGGCTCGCCTATACCTCGTCTTCGTCCCGGTGCATCCATGCCGATGCGGCCAGCCGCCGGGCCAGCGGGGCCACGGTCAGGCCCTGTACGATGATCGAGAAGATCACGACACAATAGGTGGCGCCGAGGATCAGCGGCTTCCACTCCCCATCTGGCAGCGCCAGCGCCAGTGCGATGGAAATGCCGCCCTTCAGCCCGCCCCAGGTCATCACCGGGATCACGTCCCTTTCCTGGCGCCGAAATGGCCTGAGCATCAGCACCGGCACCGCGACAGCCGCCAGCCGCGCGACCAGTGCTATCGCGATGGCCGCCGTTCCGGCCAGCAGGATATCGGCGGAGAACGCGACGGCGAACACCTCCACCCCGATCAGCAGGAACAGGACGGCGTTCAAAATTTCGTCCACCAGCTTCCAGAACCCGTCCACATAGCTCCGCGTGACCTTGGACATGCCGTAGCGCGTGCCGACATGGCCGATGAACAATCCCGCCACCACCGCCATGATGGGTGCCGAGACGTGCAGCGCCAAGCTGAGCGAATACCCACCGAAGGCGAGGCCCAGTGTCAGCAGCACCTCCAGCGAGTAATCGTCCACCCGCTTCATCAACTGGAATGTCAGCCACCCCAGAATACCGCCCAGAAGCGCGCCGCCGATCGCCTCCTGCACGAACAGCAGACCGGCGTCGGAAAGCGTTGTGGCATGCCCCCCTGCGACCGGAAATGCCAACGCCACAAGGATCAGGTAGACGACGTAGCCCACCCCGTCATTGAACAGACTTTCGCCCGCGATCTTGGTTTCGAGAGATTCGCGCAGGTTCGCCTGCCGCAGCACGCCGAGCACCGCGACCGGGTCCGTCGGTGAAATCAGCGCCCCGAAGACCAGCGCGATCAGCAGCGGCATTCCGGTCACAAGTGAAAAGGCCGTGCCCGCGATCACCGTCGACAATGCAACGCCAATCGTGGCCATCAGCAACACGGGCAGTGCCTGCGCCCGCAACTGGTCGAGCGAGACGTGCAGCGCACCCGCGAACAGCAGCAATCCCAACATGCCCTCGAGCAACGCATCCGAGAAGTGGATATCGGTCACGGTGGTGCGCACGGTCACACCGATCCCCAGATCTGGCAGCATTAGATCGACACCGAGGATCAGAAACGACGCCACCAGCGACACCACGAGGATGCCAATCGCGGCGGGCAATTTGAGGTAGAGGTAATTGAAGGTTCCGAACAGGCCCGCCAGAACGATCAGGATCGATGTGATTTGAATAATGTCCATGCGCCGCTCCATCCGCTGTCGTTGCATTCGGCATAGCGTGCCGGGTGTGTGGCGGTCCAGCATCCTGTGCGCCATCGCGTCAAGGATGCCTCCGGCGGGGATATTTCGTGAAAGTGAAAGGGTTCAGGCCCCGGCGGTGACCGGGCCCGCAACCCCTTCCATCGCGCCGGGCACCAGCTCCAGCGCAAGCAGGCGATCGGGGTTCGTGGGCGGTGGATATTCCAGCCCGGTGGCGAGGTCCCGGCGAAACCCAAACCGGGTGTAATATGGTGGATCGCCGACCAGGATCACGCGCGTCCAGCCCAGATCCGGCGCGAGCGCCAGCGTGTGGCGCATCAGCAGACCGCCCAGCCCCTCACCCTGCCGGGTCGGGTGCACGGCGATGGGCCCGAGCAGCAGGCACGGGCTGTCGCCTGCGCGCACCGGCCAGTAGCGGATCGCCGCCGACAGGCTGTCGTAATCGTCACGAACCATCCAGCTCAACCCCTCGACCGGGGGACCGGCCCGCAGGCGGTAGCTGGACAAGGCGGTGCGCCCCGGCGCGAAGGCAAGATCGTAGAGGTATTCCACCTCAGGTGTGTCGTCGGGGCGTTCGGGCAGCAGGCGGGTCATGGGGACTCCGGATCGAGGGTCGCGGTCAGGGTGATGGGGCCTGTCCTCGTCGCATCCTTGGCCTGTGCTCCTTTTCGGTTACATTCCGATGGGCTAGCACGGTGGACGCATACCGCCAAGCCCCTCAAACACCCGGAGAGTTCATGTTCTACCGCCCCGAAGACGGCCACGGCCTGCCCCACAATCCGTATAATGCCATCGTCACCCCCCGCCCCATAGGCTGGATTTCCACGCGCGGGGCCGATGGCGGCGAGAATCTGGCGCCGTATTCCTTTTTCAACGCCACGGCCTACGTGCCGCCGCAACTGATGTTTTCGTCCACCGGCATCAAACCCGACCGCGATGGCACGAAGGACAGTGTCGCAAATATCCGCGAAACCGGAGTGTTCTGCGTCAATATCGTCAGCTACGCGCTGCGCGATGCGATGAACACCACCTCCGGCGCATGGGACAAGGACACGGATGAGTTCGAATTGGCCGGGCTGGGAAAATCCCCGTGCGAAACCATCGCCTGTTCGCGGGTGGCCGAGGCACCCGCCTCGCTGGAATGCAAGCTGTCGCAGATCGTGACGTTGGAGGGGAAGGGCAACCTGATGATCCTGGGCGAGGTGACGGGCATTCACATGCGCGACGATTGCCTGAAGGACGGCATTTTCGATGTCCTGTCCTTCAATCCGCTGGCCCGCATGGGCTATCGCGATTACTCGGTCGTGCGAGAAAAATTCAGCCTGAACCGACCGGAGGAGAAATGAAATGCAGACTGTGATCGGAATCATGGGCGGCTCCGGCCTCTACGAGATTGCGGGCCTCGAAGGGGCCGAATGGGTCAGCGTGGACACGCCGTGGGGTGCGCCGTCGGATCAATTCTTTACTGGCACGCTGAACGGGGTGCGGATGGTGTTTCTGCCGCGGCACGGTCGCGGGCATGTGCACTCGCCTTCCTCCGTGCCCTATCGCGCGAATATCGACGCGATGAAGCGGTTGGGCGTGACCGATCTGTTCAGCCTGTCCGCGACCGGCAGCTTCCGCGAGGAAATGGCCCCGGGTGATTTCGTGGTGGTGGACCAATTCATCGACCGGACCCATGCGCGGGAGAAATCGTTTTTCGGCCCCGGTTGCGTTGCCCATGTGTCCATCGCGCATCCCACCTGCCCACGCCTGTCCGACGCCGCGCAAACCGCGGCGGAGGCCGAGGGCATTCGCGTGCATCGCGGCGGCACCTATCTGGCGATGGAGGGGCCGCAATTCTCGACTCTGGCGGAATCGAAGATGTACCGCGAGAGCTGGAATGCGGACGTCATCGGCATGACCAATATGCCGGAGGCCAAGCTCGCCCGTGAGGCGGAGCTTTGCTATGCCTCCATCGCGATGGTTACGGATTACGACAGCTGGCATCCCGATCACGGTGAGGTCGATGTGACCAGGATCATCGCCACGATGACGGGCAACGCGGACAAGGCGCGCGGGCTGGTCGCGCGACTGCCCGGTCTGCTGGGACCGGATCGCACCGATTGCCCGCATGGCTGTGACAAGGCGCTGGAATTCGCGATCCTGACCCGCGCGGAGCATCGCGACGCAGACCTGGTGGCGAAGCTGGATGCGGTGGCCGGCCGGATGCTGTAAACATCCCGGCTGACGCGCGCGACCGCCGCGTCAGCCGTTCTGCTGGACGAATTCGCGCATGAAGCGCCTGATCTCACGCGCGGCGGATGTGTCCAGCTCCTCACACAGTTTCACGAATTGATCCCGATCTTCCTTTTCGACCCGGATAACGAGCTGACTGCTCTTTTTTCCGGACTTTTTGTCGTTTTTCTTGTTCACGAGGCGGTCCCGGCGCTTGAAAGGCTATCGAATGTATATACTTTGTATAGCAGAGAACATCATGCCCCGATTCGGGGTGTCCCACAAAGGATGAGTTATATGAATATTGCAGCAGCACAAGCGATCGTCATGCGCGATCGCAGCGATTGGAACAAACCGCACCTGCCCTGGTTGCCCAGCAGCCTGTACCGGTCGTTTCGTGATCGGTTCCGCTAAGCGCTTGCGTCACATGGGGGGCTGCGCGAAAACGATCTGAACCACAGATCGAAAGCGGCCCCGATGAAATCCATTTCCGACTACATCAGAACGATCCCCGATTTCCCGCACGAGGGGATCATGTTTCGGGACGTGACCACCCTGTTCAACGATGCGCGCGGATTCCGCATGGCGGTCGATATGTTGCTCCACCCCTTTGCAGGCCGGCCGATTGACCGGGTGGCGGGGCTGGAGGCACGGGGATTCATTCTGGGCGGTGCGGTGGCGCACCAGCTTGGCGTCGGGTTCATCCCGGTGCGCAAGGCAGGCAAACTGCCGCATGATCGGATATCGCAGGACTACACCCTCGAATACGGCACCGCGACGGTGGAAATGCACACGGATTCGTTCCAACCCGGTGAAAGCGTCCTGATCGTCGATGATCTGCTGGCCACCGGCGGCACGGCGGAGGCCGGGATCAAGCTGATCGAACGGATGGGCGGCAAGATCGCGGGATGCGCCTTTGTCGTGGATCTGCCCGATCTGGGTGGCCGCGCCCGGTTGGAGGCGATGGGCGTCGAGGTTCACAGCCTGTGCAGCTATTCCGGTGAATAGACGCCGTTAACGATCATTTAACGCCGTATGGCTATGAATTCTGGCATCCGGGATACCGGATTGCTGCTTGCCGGGCCTTGGCCTGTGAGCGGTGTCCTTCTTACCCCAGAGGGGCACCGCTCAAAACCGCACCCGGGTTCAGGATGCCCCTCGGATCCAGCGCGGCCTTCACGGCGCGTTGCGTGCGCAAACGGCCGGGGTCGGAATACCGCTCCAGATCGCTGACCTTCAGCCTGCCCACACCATGCTCCGCACTGACCGATCCCCCCAAATCGTGCGTCACATCATGTACCGCGCGCTGAATATCCTCGGTCTGGGCGGCGTAGTCCTGCCGCGCCCGACCCTGCGCGGGAAAGACGTTGTAATGCAGATTGCCGTCCCCGACATGACCGAAACAGTTGATCCGCACATCCGGGGCGACCGCACGAACGGCCTTACCGGCCCTTTCAACGAAGGTCGCCAGCCGCGACAGAGGCACCGAAATATCATGTGACATGATCGACCCGGTCAGGCGGTTCCCCTCGGGTATGGTTTCGCGGATCGCCCACAGCGCGTCGCGCTGCGCGTCGGACTGGGCCAGAACCGCGTCGGAAATCCGCTCCTCCTCGAACGCGGCGCCCAGCGCCTGCTCCAACGCGGCGACCGTTCCGAAGGCGCCGCTCGTCTCGACCAGCACCATCCAGTCGGGACGGGTTTCCAGCGGGTGGGGCATCTGAAAGCCGTGTTCGTCCAGAAAATCCATGCCCTGCCGGTGCATCAGCTCGAACGCCGTGACCACATCGCCCAGTTGCGATTGCAGCGCGTGCAGCAGCGCCAGCGCATCGGCGGGACCCTCGACCGCCAGAAAAGCGGTTGCCCGCTCCGCCGGACGGGGAAACAAACGCAGACTGGCGGCGGTGATGACGCCCAGCGTCCCCTCGGATCCGATCAGCAAGTGCCGCAGATCGTAGCCGGTGTTGTCCTTGCGCAACCGCTTGAGGTCACGAATGATCGTGCCATCGGCCAGAACCGCCTCGACCCCCAGAACCAGATCACGGGTATTGCCGTAGCGCAGCACGCCCGTCCCCCCCGCATTGGTCGCAAGGACACCCCCGATCCGCGCCGTACCTTCGGAGGCGATGGACAGCGGGAACAGACGCCCGGCGGCGGCAGCGGCCTCCTGCACGGATTGCAGGGTCACGCCGGCCTCGACCTCGATCATGTTGTCCTCGGGCGCGGTGTCGCGAATCGCATGCATCCGGTCCAGCGACAGCAGCAGGACGCCCGGCACCTCGATCACCTGCCCGCCCACCAGACCGGTGCCGCCGCCATAGGGGATGATGCCGACGCGCGCCTCATTGCACAGGCGCAGGATGCTCGCCACCTCCTCAACACAGGAGGGGCGCAAAACGGCGAGCGCCTGCCCCTGCCATTTTCCGCGCGGCTCCTCCAGCCAGCCCGCGCTGGCGGGATCGCAGCGCAGGGCCGGAATCGCATCCTTCAGATGGTCGAGAAAGGCGGGGGTGGCGGGTGTAAGGTTCATCCGTCAGAGATAGAAACTGCGCGCGCGCCTGTCACCCATTATCGGATTCCGCCCCGCCTGCACGCCGATACCGGGCGAATCCGTGGCGCGAACCTGCACACATGGCGTTCAGCGGTGTTTTTGCTGTTTTCCATAGGGGGCAGGAACGATAAGCCTGTGGGCAATGTCAGGATGAGGAACGATCCCATGCGCTATATTTCCACACGGGGACAGGCACCGGAGCTGAATTTCGAAGAGGCGATGCTGACCGGACTTGCCCGTGATGGCGGACTGTACGTGCCGGCCGAATGGCCGCAGATGAGCGCGGATGACATCGCCGCGCTGGCCGGATTGCCCTATGAGGAAGTCGCGTTCCGCGTCATGAAACCCTTCGTGGATGAGACGTTCTCCGACGCGGAGTTTCGTGAGATCATCCAGCGCGCCTATGCCGGGTTCGATCACGCCGCCCGCTGCCCCATGGTGCAGACCGGGCCGAACGACTGGTTGCTGGAGCTGCATCACGGCCCGACCCTGGCGTTCAAGGACGTGGCGATGCAGTTGATCGGGCAGATGTTCGAGACGTCGCTGAAACGATCCGGGCAGCGCGTGACCATCGTCGGCGCGACCTCGGGCGATACCGGCTCCGCCGCGATCGAGGCATTTCGCGGGCTGAGTTCGGTGGACGTGTTCATCCTGTATCCGCACGGGCGGGTAAGTGAGGTGCAGCGCCGCCAGATGACCACCCCGGTCGAGGACAACGTGCACGCGCTGGCCGTGGACGGGGATTTCGACACCTGTCAGGCACTGGTAAAGGACATGTTCAATGATCTGGCGTTCCGCGACCGCGTGCGTCTGGCGGGCGTAAACTCGATCAACTGGGCGCGGGTGCTGGCGCAGGCGGTGTACTTCTTCACCGCCGCCGTGTCGCTGGGCGCACCGGCACGCAAGGTCAGCTTTACCGTGCCGACCGGCAATTTCGGAGATATCTTCGCCGGCTACGTGGCCAAGCGGATGGGCCTGCCCATCGACCGGCTGGTGATTGCCACGAACCAGAACGACATCCTGCACCGCACTCTGCAATCGGGCGCGCACCTCAAGGAGGGCGTCACCCCCTCGATCAGCCCGTCGATGGACATTCAGGTGTCGTCGAATTTCGAGCGGCTGCTGTTCGATCTGTATGATCGTGAGGGCAGTGCCATCGCCCAGTTGATGGGAGAGTTGAAGGAAAACGGCCAGTTCACGCTGAGCCAGGGCGCGCTGGACCGTCTGCGCGCCGAGTTCGACAGTGGCCGGGCGAGCGAGGAGGAAACCCTCGCCGAAATCCGCCTGATGGCCGAAACCACCGGTCACGTCATCTGCCCCCATTGCGCCGTCGGCACCAAGGTCGCGCGGGAAACGCACGGGAGCGCCCCCATGGTCACGCTGGCGACCGCCCACGCCGCCAAGTTTCCCGATGCGGTGGAACAGGCCTGCGGCATTCGCCCGGACTTGCCACCCCGGTTGGCGGACCTGTATGAACGGCCAGAGCGCCTGACCCGGCTGCCGGGTGAGCTTTCCGCGCTCGAAAAGCATATCGAAGGCACTCTATGACAGTTCAACTGCATCGGCTCCCCAACGGGGTTCGCGTCGTGACGGAACACATGCCCAGCATGAAAAGCGCGACCCTGGGCATCTGGGTCACGGCGGGCGGTCGGCATGAAGCGGCCGATCAGAACGGCATCGCGCATTTCCTGGAGCACATGGCGTTCAAGGGCACGGCCAAGCGCAACGCCCTGCAAATCGCCGAGGCGATCGAGGATGTCGGCGGCTACATCAACGCCTATACCAGCCGTGAGATGACCGCCTATTACGCCCGCGTTCTGGCCGAGGATTGCGACCTCGCCTTCGACGTGATCTCGGACATCGTGCTGAACCCGGCCTTCGACGCGAGGGAGATCGAGGTGGAGCGTGGCGTGATCCTGCAGGAGATCGGCCAATCGCACGACACGCCGGATGACGTGATCTTCGACTGGTTGCAGGAAACCGCCTATCCCGAGCAAGCCTTCGGGCGGACCATCCTTGGCCCCAGCGAGCGGGTGAAGGCCTTTGGCCGCGCGGATTTCGAACGGTTCGTGGCACAGCAATACGGGCCGGAAAACCTCATCGTCTCCGCTGCCGGGGGCGTGGATCATGACCGCATCGTGCGCGCGGCGGAGGACGCCTTCGGCCATCTGACCCGCCGCCCGAAACCCGCCGAGGCACCCGCCGCGTTCAAGGGGGGCGAGATGCGCAAGGTCAAGGATCTGGAGCAGGCGCACTTCACCTTCGCGCTGGAAAGCTCCGGCTACCGGGCCGAGGACATCTATGACAGCCAGGTCTATGCGATGACGCTGGGCGGCGGCATGTCCTCTCGTCTGTTTCAGGAGGCACGCGAGAAACGCGGCCTGTGCTACTCGATCTTCGCGCAGCCCGGCTCCTATGCCGATACGGGAATGCTGACGATCTATGCCGGCACCAGCAGTCAGGAGATCGAGGGGCTGGCCGAACTGACCATCGATGAATTCCGCCGCAGCACCGAGGACATGAGCGAGGTCGAGATCGCCCGTGCCAAGGCGCAGATGAAGGCGGGGCTGTTGATGGGCCTGGAAAGCCCCTCGTCGCGGGCCGAACGCATGGCGCGTATGCTGGCGATCTGGGACCGGGTGCCATCCCTGGACGAAAGCATCGCCCGGATCGACGCGGTGACGGCGCAAAGCGTGATGGCGCATGCTGCGCGTCTGGTCGTGTCGGGCCAGACCGCGATGGCACTGTACGGGCCCGTGGACAGGACGCCCGCGCTTGGCGATCTGACGGCACGTCTGGTCGCCTGACACGATGTTCCGGCGTCGCACGGAATTGTTGCTGAAAACCGAGCGGCTGTATCTGCGGCCTCCACGCTTGAGCGATCACATCGACTGGGCCACGTTGCGCCGTGATGGCTACGATTATCTGTATCCGTGGGAGCCGTTGCGCGCCCACGATCACCTCAGCCTGAGCGCGTTCCGAACCCGCACGCACTGGGCCGCGCGGGCGATCAAGGCGGAGCGGGCCGTTCCGCTGTTCGCCTTCCGGGCTGCGGACAACGTCCTGCTCGGTGCGATCACGCTGGACAATATCCAGCGCGGACCGGCGCAATACGCCACAGTAGGATACTGGATGGGTCAGCAATTCACCGGCCACGGCTATATGTCCGAGGCGCTGCAAGCGGTCGTGGCACATGCCTTCGGCCCGCTGGACCTCAGCCGTGTTCAGGCCGCCACCCTGCCGGAGAACGCGGCCTCGCGCCGGGTTCTGGAAAAGGCGGGCTTTCGGTATGAGGGCGTGGCGCAGAGCTTTCTTCAGATTGCGGGTAAATGGCGCACGCATGTCGTCTACGCCTGCCTGCGACAGGATCGTCGCGGCAGGGGTTAGGCTGCGTCAGGCGGGTGCGTCAGGCGCGGCCTGCAACCGAATGCAGCATGGCGGGATCAATGCCGATGGTGTTCAGGCACTTCTCCCAGACATCATCGGGCGCGGTCTCGAACACCAGCTTGGGCGAGGCGTCCACCATCAACCATGAGCTGTCTCGCAACTCGCTTTCCAACTGTCCGGGCCCCCAGTTGGAATATCCCAGCGCAAGGACGGCCTGTTCAGGCCCCGCGCCCCCCATCAATTCGCGCAGTACGGCGAAATGACCCGTCATCGAACACCAGTCGTTCACGTTCAACGTGTTGCAATCCAATGCATAATCAGGCGAATGCAGCACGAATCCACGGCTCCGCTCAACCGGGCCGCCGATCATTACCGGGATCTCGGGCACGCTCGGCGCGGGGTCCACGTCCATCTGCTCGGCCAGATCCTCGAACGCGACACCGGCGGCGGGCTTGTTGATGACCAGCCCCATCGCGCCGCGATCCGAATGGGTACACAGGAAAATCACTGCGCCCGCGAAACGCGGATCCACCATGCCCGGAGAGGCAACCAGCAGGGTTCCATCGAAAAATGGAGATGCTTCATCTGTGTCATTCATGCCATTCAATCTGTCCCCGGATGGCGTAACGTCAAGACAGCCGAGTGCCGCCGATGTGATTTTCCATTCCGTCCCGGATGAGTATTGTTTTTGGACGTACCGCCCTTTGCCTATCGGACCCTATACATGCACAAAGTCGCGATTGCCCTCCTCCTCCTCTCAGCCCCGGCCGTGCAGGCGCAGAATGTGAACGCCTATAGCGACGTCACCATTCTGCCGGGCCACATGACGGCGTCGGGGCAGTATCTTGCAGGGGTGCAGATCACGATGGCGCAGGGGTGGAAAACCTATTGGCGTCAACCGGGTGAGGGCGGCCTGCCCCCCGTCTTCGACTGGTCGGGATCCAGCAACGTAACCTCCGCAACAGTTGAATGGCCGGTGCCCGAGGTGTTCGACACTTACGGCCTGCGCTCGCTCGGCTATCACGACAGTGTCGTCTTTCCGATCCTGTTCGACATGTCCGATCCCCAGGCCGATGCCCGCTTGCGCCTGTCGCTGGACTACGGGCTGTGTTCGGACATCTGCATTCCGGCCCATGCGGAGGCGAGCGCGCTTCTGCCCGCCGGTCAGGTCCAAAATGCGGAGGAACTGGCCCGCGCGCGCCGCGACACGACCCGCCAGGCATCCGGGCTGGTGGCCGATTGCGCGGTCGTCCCCGCTGCCGATGCCTGGCGGCTGGACGCGACCGTACGGGCGGATCACCCGTTGGGGCGTGATCTTGTGGCCGTGTTCGAAACCGCCGACCCCAACCTGTGGATCGGCACACCCGATGCGGTGGAACAGGGCGACGGGTTGCTGTTCAGCGCGCCGATGGAATGGTTCGGGGACGGGGCCTTTGCCATGTCGCGTGAGGACATGCGCATCACTCTGGTTTCCTCCGGGCGCAGCGCGGTGGAATTGAACGGCTGCTGATCACTTCGCCGCGATAGCCTCGGGCCGTGGGGTCAGCAGCGGCACCAGAATCGCCGCAACCACTGCTACCGCGATCAGCGCACCGGCCAGCAATACGAACAGCGGCACATCGGCGGCACCCAGCGCCGGCCACAGACCGGGCCGCGCCGCCAGCGCAATCGCCCCGGCCGTCAATGCAAGGTTGACCCCGGCAGCGCCCATGATTGTCATGCGCGCCCCACGCGGCAAGTGACGCCCCAACAGCGCACGCCGCAGGCTGCGCGCTATTCGCCCCACATCCATCTGGATCGCGATGATCGCAGGCACCACCAGCAGCACGAGGAACATTCCCGCACCCAGTCCGTAGCACAGGGTAATCACGGTGGGTTTGAGGAATTGCGCTTGCAAGCTGCTCTCATAGAGCAGGGGCGCCAGGCCCAGAACCGTGGTCAGCGTGGTCAGCATCACCGGCCGCAATCTGTCGGACACAGCATCGACCAGCGCGGGTATCGTGCCACGGGTCCTCGAATATTCGTCGATCGTGGTGATCAGAACGATCGAGTCGTTGATGATGATGCCCGTCATGCCCAGCAGACCGACCACGGTGAACAGGCTCATCGGGACGCCCCACAGGTAATGCCCCCAGATGGTCCCGATCAGCCCGAACGGTATGATCGCCATCACCACGAAAGGCCGCACCCAGCTGGAGAAGACCCAGCACAGCGTCAGATAGATGCCCAGCAGGCACAGCACAAAGCCGACCAGCGCCTCGTTGAGGAAATCACGCTCCTGCTCAGCCAGACCGGTCATCAGGAACTCGACCCCGTATTCGCCCGCGATGCGGGGGAGAACCTCGCTTCGCAGCAGATCCATGACCTCGGCCGCGCGGGCGGGATCGTCTTCGGACATCTGGCCGGTCACGGTGATGACGCGCTGGCCGTTTTCGCGCAACACGGTGGAAAATCCCAGCCGGGTCTGGACCGAAACGACCTCGGACAGCGGCACCCAGTTGCCACCCGGCGTTCTGACGCGGGCATTCTGAATGAAATCCGCTGTCAATTCCGCTTCGGGCATCCGCACGTTCACGCTGCCCGAACGCACGCCGGCGGGGAAGGTCAGCGCCTCGATCCCGCCAAGCCGCTGGCGCAGTTCACTGCCGATGCTATCCGTCGTCAGCCCCAGCGCGGCGCCGCGCGGGGTCAGGTCCAGGATCAGTTCGGTCTTGTCATAGGGCAGATCGTCCTCGACCGCCGAAATCACCTCATACGGGGATAATGCCGCCTGAAACGCCTCGGACGCGGCCTTGAGCGTCTGCGCATCCGCGCCGAATAGCTCGACCGACAGGCCATCCCCCCCGGGGCCGGAGCCCCAGCGGCGAAAGCTGAGGGTTTCCAGCCTGGGATGCCGCACGATCTCATCCTCTATCGCTTGCTGCAAAGTGGCGGCGGAATAGGGGCGATTGTCGGAATCCAGAATCTCGATGGAAATGGAGCCGAGTTGATCGGGGTCCTTCTGATCGCTGCCGCTGATGGCCCGCCCGGTATTGCCGCCGATCTGCGTCATCGCGAAGAGGATCGGATCGCGCCCGTATTCCGCCTCGAACCGCTGCCCCACCTCCGTGACGGCACGGTCCAGCTCAACCACCATCGCCTGCGTTTGCGCGCGGGTGGCACCGTTGACCATCGCGATGTTTCCCGTCAGCTCGGCCTGTTCAGGCGAATTGAAAAAGCGCCAGACCACCTCGCCCGAGAAAAACAGCGACAGCATATATGCCAGCACCGCGAACGTGCCCGCCAGAACCGGATAGCGCAGGATGACGACCAGTCGCATCAGCGGGCGGAACAGGGTGCGGTTCACCTTGTTGAATCCGATATTGAACCAGTACGAGGGCGCGTCATACCAGCGGACCTTGCTCTGCGCGGACAGGGCGTGTCGCATATGCGCGGGCAGGATCAGAAAGCACTCGATCAGGCTGGCCAGCAGCACGACCGACACCGTGAAAGGTATGTCCGCGATCAACGAACCGAACCGTCCGCCGATCACGACCATGGCGGAAAACGCGATGATCGTGGTGATGGTCGAGGACAGCACGGGCAAGCTCATCCGCCGGGCCGCGTTGATCGCGGCGTTCTGGGGCGACTCTCCCAAATGGCGATGCCTGAAATCCGCGTGCTCCCCCACGACGATGGCGTCATCCACCACGATGCCCAGACAGATGATCAGCGCGAACAGCGAGATCATGTTGATGGTGATGCCAAAGACGAACATCATCGCCACGGTGGCCAGCATCGCGACGGGAATGCCTGCCGCCACCCAGAATGCCGTGCGCGCCGACAGGAACAGGAACAACAGGACCACGACCAGCGCCAGACCCATCAGGCCATTGTCCAGCAGGATGTCGATCCGGTCCGAAATCTGTTCGGCCCGCGTGTTCGTCAGGGTGATCGTAACGCCCTCGGGCAGTGTCTGCTCCATCTCGCGCGCGACGCGGTCCACCGTGGCCTGCATCTCGATCGCGTCGCCCTGATTGGACCGATCCACGCGCACAGCGATGGCCGGGTCGGTGCCGACGAAGTAAGCCTGATCGCGGCTGACGTCTTCGTCCGCGACCCGCGCGACATCGCGCACCAGCAGCGCGGTTCCATCGGCCTGCGTGCGCACGGCGATCTGTGAGATTTCCCCGACCGAGCGGCGTTCGACCCCGGTGCGAACACGGGCGGCGCCGCCTGCCACCTCCCCCGCCGGATCGGTTTCCGCGCTGTTGGCAATGGCCTGCGCGATGGCTGACAGGGTCAGGTCGTTGCGGATCAGCGCAGCCTCCGGCACCTCCACCACGAGGGAGGGCGCGGCAAGACCTGAGATCGTGGTGCGCGTCACCCCCTCACGGAACAGGCGGGCCACGAATTCGTCGGCGTAGCGGCCCAGTTGCTGGGCCCCCACCGGGCCGGAGATCACGACATTCGTCACCCTGTCGCGCCAGATACCGCGCCGGATCACCGGGTCGTCCGCATCCGTCGGCAGGGTCGAGATGGAGTTCACGGCCGTTTCCACATCCGCCGCCGCGCGGGCCATGTCCCAGTTCGGCTCGAACTCCATCCGCAAGGTGGCGGAGCCTTCGCGCGCCGTCGCACGGGTGCTGATGACCCCCTCCACCGCCAGCAGAACCGGTTCCAGCGGGGCCACGACTGCATTGTCCACGTCCTCCGGCCCTGCCCCGTCCCAGCGGACGGAGACAGACACGCTGTCCACGATGACGTCAGGAAAGAATTGCGCCCTGATCTGGGTCAGCGCCCCCAGCCCCAATGCCACCATCATCACGAGGATCAGGTTCGCGGCGGTCCGATGCCTGACGAAATATGACAGCATGATCTAGCCCCCCATACGCTGTTCCAGCCGTTCGACCGTGGCGCGAGGCACTTCTTCAGCCTCCAGCGCAGACAGGGTGCGGGCCCGAACATCCGCGGGCATCGCGGTGTTGCCCTCGACAAATGCCCGCAGCCGCGCGCGGCGTTCGGGGTCGAGAGATATGGTTCGCGGCAATTCGACGGCGGATTGCTCCTGCTCGACCTGCGAAACGATGGGCGTGATCGCGACACCGGGGCCCAGTTGGGGGCGGACCTCCACCACGTATCGCGCACCCAGGGGCGCATCCGCGATGATGACCTCATCGCCCTGCCGGCGCAGCACCTCCACCGCGAACGCCTGCAACCGGTCGTCGGGACCCGCGATCAACAGTTCGTTCGCGCTGGTCAACGCCGCTGCGGGCACGGTCGATACGTCGGTCAGCGCAGGCTCGGAAATGGCGATGGCGACGAAATCTCCGGGGCGCAGGACCGCGCCCCCCTCAAGGTCCAGCGCGGCGTAGAGCTGTCGTCCGGTCTGACCGGCCGCGACCTCCGCGCCCGAGCGCACGATGCGCCCCGGCACCGCGAACGGCACCCCGTCCAGATCGAGGGAGACCGTGACTGCGGCCTGTGTCAACGCCCCCTCCGCGTCGAGCAAGCGGGCAAACTGGGCAGTCGTGACCTGAAACGCCACCTCCAGCACGGTCGGGTCGATCAGGACGGCCAACTGCTCGTTTGGTGAGACGCGGCGGCCCGGAACCGCCGTCACATTCGTCAGCAGCCCATCGAAGGGGGCCAGATAACGTGTATCGGCCAGAGTCCGCTCGGCCTCCTCCAGATCAATGCGGGCACGTGTCAATTCGATTTCGGCCCGATCAATCGCGGCGTCCTGCGACAGCATCGCCTGCCTGCGGGTCAGGACGGTCTGCTCGGCCTGGCTCAGCGCCAGCTCCGCCGTTTCCGTCGTGATCGAGGTTCCGACCCCGCGCTGCTCCAAACCACGTTGGCGTTCCAGTGCCGCCGCCCGCAAAGTGCGCTGCGAAACGGCAGCGGCCAACTCGTCATCAGCCAGTTCGCGAGCCGCGATGGCCTGCGACAACGCGGCCGAGGCCTCCTGCACGGCGGCGGCGGCCCGGTTTCGCGCGGCGGTAGCATCGGCGGGGTCTATCTCGAACAACAGATCGCCCTGGGTCACGGCGGCCCCGTTGCGAAAATCCGCCGCCAGATCGGTCAGCACACCGCCTGTAGCGGCGCGGAGTTCCAGAACGCGGGCGCCCTCAACCTCACCATAGCTGGAAATCACGGGATGGGCCGTTTGCCGCGTTATCTCCGCCAGGGACACCGCGAACGTCCTCTCGCGCCCCGACGCACCACGCGGGCGACCACCTGCTTCATCGGCACTGCGCGACTGAACGATCTGCACGATTCCAATGCCGATCAGACCCAGGGTCAGGCACAGCAACACCAGCGCGACCAGACTGCGCAGAACAAATCGCATGACATCTCCGATGCGAAGGGCAAACCATCGATCCGTGCCCTTATGCTTTCAGCTTTCCTGCCCATCCCGCGACCGGAACATCATTTCCGGCGAAGATGTTCCTGCAGCCGGGGCATGATCTCGACGAAGTTACAGGGCATGTGGCGGTAATCCAGTTGATGGACGAGGATTTCATCCCACCCATCCTTGCACGCGCCGGGTGAGCCGGGAAGCGCGAACAGATACGTGCCCTGCGCCACGCCGCCGCAGGCCCGCGACTGCACGGCGGAGGTGCCGATCTTGCGGACGGAAATCATGGTGAACAGGGTCGCGAAGGCATCGATCTGTTTTTCATAGACCTCGCGGTGCGCCTCGACCGACACATCACGGCCCGTCAGGCCCGTACCGCCGGTGGAGATGATGACGTCAATGCCATCCTCGGCGATCCATTCGCGCAAGCGGGCCACGATGGCATCGCGGTCGTCCTGGACGATATCACGCGCCGCCAGCGTATGACCCGCCGCAGCAATCCGCGCGACCAGAGTATCCCCCGACCGGTCATCGGCGGGGGTGCGCGTATCCGATACCGTCAACACCGCGATGCGAACAGGGACGAAGTCACGTTCAGCCATATGTATCCAACCTCGATTTCAGCATCTGCAAATCCTGCCAGGCCGACCGTTTGTGCAGCCCGTTTCGCAGCAAGGCGGCCGGATGGAACGAGGCGATGGCCGCTATGCCCCCAACCTCGCGCCATTGTCCCCGCATTGCGGTGATCCCGCGATCCGTCTCATACAGGGTCTTCATCGCGGCATTTCCCAGCAGCAGCAGGCAATCGGGCGCAGCCAGGGCGATATGACGCAACAGGAATGGTTTCATCATCGCCATTTCATCCTTGCCGGGGTCGCGGTTCGCAGGGGGACGCCACGGCAGGACGTTGGTGATATAGACGCCGCCGTTTGAGCTATCGTCCGATCTGTCGCGACCGATCGCGGCCAGCATCTTGTCCAGCAATTGACCCGAGCGCCCGACAAAGGGTTTGCCCTCGCGGTCCTCATCCTTGCCTGGGGCCTCGCCCACGATCATCAGACGGGCGGCGGGGTGGCCGTCGCTGAACACGAGGTTTCGCGCGCCCTGTTTCAGGATACAGCCGTCGAACCCCGCCATCGCGCTGCGCAGTTCGGCCAGTGTCGCCGCTCTGCCGGCAAGCTGTCGGGCCTGCTCCACCAGCTGGGCCTGATCGTCATCCTGTTTCGGCGCGCGTCCCCGTTGTGGCGTATCAAGGCGGGGCGCGTCAGCTTGGCGAGTGATCGGTTCCGACGGAGGGCGCGCGGCATAGCGATCGACAGGTACGTCGCCAACAGCCGCGTCCACGCCCAGCTCGACCTGCCAGGCAAGCGCGGCGAGCAAGGCTTCCGGATCGGTATTGTCCACGGCGCGAATCCCCTCTGTCGTCAGGTGACCTTACCGCGCCCCGCGATCAGTCCACAATCGTGCCGCGTTCATTGCAGCGATCCAGCCAGGCAAGGGTCGCCACGTGCGTCTCCGGCACTTTCTTGCGAATCAGATGCATGAAGCCCAGCGTTGCGATGGCCGTGATGTCCGCAACGGTGAAGCGGTCAGTGGCCAGCCACTCCTTGTCTTTCAGGCTGTTCTCAAGCCATGTCAGGCCCGCATCCACGCGGCTGTCATTCGCAGCGGCCCATTCGGGGCATTGATCGCCGTGCTCCAGACTGGCCATCGCCGGGATGCCATGCCGCGCAACGGCGGCGACGGGCGTCATCAAATGGAATTCGACGCGCCGGCTCCACATCTCGACCTTCGCAGCCTCCAGCGGATCACGGCCCATCAGGTTCGGCTCGGGGTGCAGCGCTTCGAGATAGCGGCAGATCGCGACAGTTTCGGTCAACACGGTCCCATCGTCGAGTTCGAGGGCCGGCACATGGTGGGATCCGACCTTCGCCTGATAGTCCGCGCTGAATTGCGTTCCGGCCATGATGTCGATGTTCGAGCGGGGCAGGTCGATCCCCTTCTCGGCCATGAATATCCGCACCCGGCGCGGGTTGGGGGCGCGGGGCGTATCGTAAAGCAATTTCGGCTCTGGCAGTGTCATGACTATCCTCCATCATTTTGCGCCGATCAAAGACACGAAAAAGCCCCGGCGCAAGTCCGGGGCTTCGTTTCGTAACGTCTCAGAAAATATAGCCGGGATCAGTTCGCTTCAAATTCCGGCATTGCCTCCAGCGATTCCTCGGTTGCGTTCACGTAGATGCGAACTTCACCGTCGGTGTCGGTCATGACGCTCAAATCATCGAGCGGTACGAGCACCTGCTTCTCACCAAGGCCAAGGAAGCCGCCGACCTCGATCAGGACGCCGTTCTCCATCACGTCGCCCACTTCGCCGACGTTTTCATCATTGGCGCCATAGACCTCGGCACCGATCAAATCGTCCTGCGTCAGGCTGGCGATATCGACCTCGGAGAAGCCCTCCATGGGGTTGTCCATCGCCTCAAGGTTTTCCTCGGTCGCGGCGACGGTCTCATCTATCGATTCCTCGACATTCGTTGCCAGTTGACCGGTTTCCTCAGCGATGGCGTCACCGGTGTTTTCCAGCGTGTCGCCAGCATTTTCCAGCGTGTCACCGGTCGACTCAGCCATGTCGTCCACCTCGTCCATGGCCTCATCGGTCATGGCTTCGGTATCGGAGACGATTTCGGTCTCGACCTCGCGTGTCTCGACATCTGCATCGGCGGAGAGTTCGCTGTCGACTTCAGCGTCAATCGCGCCGGGTGCAGTCATCTGCGTGTCGGTATCACCGTTTTCCATCGTGTTCGGAATATCGTCGGAGACATCGGTCGCCGTGGTGTCCACTTCCATTGCAGGGGTGAACGTCGGCGCGGCTTCAAGCGCCTCCGCCGTTGTGGTCACGACGATGAACCAGTCATTGGCATCGGCCCCGTCGGATACGAAACGCAGATCGTCCATGGATACGGCGACGTCCTTCTCACCCATTCCAAGGAAGCCTCCGACGCCCAGCACGACACCCTCGATGGAACCATCGCGCGATACGATCACGTCGTTGATCTCACCAATGTCGTCCCACTCGGTTTCCATACCTGCCGAATAGGTGATTTCCTCATCGGTTTCGGTTGCGTAGACACGCGCGCCCAGCAGATTTGACGCCATCAGCGCGTCTGCCTCGGCGCTCTGGATATACTCTACAGATGCGGATTGGGCATATGCGGTTGTCGTCATCGCAAGTGCCACGGCGGTCGTCATAAGAAACTTTTTCATGGTATATACCTCAAATTGGCTGCGTGAAATCTGAAAGGGGCTCTCCCCACACAGTGATCCAACTCGCAACCCGCACTGAGGTTTCATATCAACGAAAATACCTATCCCGCAGGGCGGGATAGGCAGTTTTTCGCTCAACTGGGCCTTGAATAGCCCAAATGTTCTGTTCAGCCGGTTTTAGCCGTTCACGGCATCCTCGAAGGTCCGCAGCCCTGTTCTGGGCGCACAGACCAGCACAGCCATGTTTCCGGGCTTATGCTCGTTGCGCAGCATCTTGGTATGTGCGGCGGGCAGTTCGCTCCACTCGAACACCTCGGACATGCAGGGGTCCAGGCGCTGCTCTACCATCAACTGATTGGCGGAACTGGCCTGCTTGAGGTTGGCGAAGTGGCTGCCCTGCACACGTTTCTGATGCATCCACAGATATCGCACGTCAAAGGTCAGGTTATAGCCGGTGGTCCCGGCGCAGATCACGACCATGCCGCCACGCTTCACCACGAAGACCGATACCGGGAACGTGCTTTCGCCCGGATGCTCGAACACCATGTCGACGTTGTTGCCCTTGCCGGTGATCTCCCAGATCGCCTTGCCGAACTTGCGCGTCTCGTTGAACCAGTCCTTGTATTCAGGCGTGTTCACTGTCGGCATCTGGCCCCAGCAGTTGAAGTCCTTGCGGTTGATGACGCCCTTGGCGCCCAGCCCCATCACGAACTCACGCTTGCTTTCGTCCGAAATCACGCCGATCGCATTGGCGCCTGCCGTGTTGATCAACTGGATCGCATAGGAGCCCAGACCCCCCGAAGCCCCCCAGACCAGAACGTTCTGACCGGGGCGCAGCTCATGCGGGGCATGGCCGAACAACATGCGGTAAGCAGTGGCGAGGGTCAGGGTATAGCAGGCCGCTTCCTCCCACGTCAGGTGCTTGGGGCGCGGCATCAACTGTTGCGATTGCACATTGGTGAACTGCGCGAAGGACCCGTCCGGGGTCTCGTAGCCCCAGATGCGCTGGCTCGGAGACATCATGGGGTCGCCGCCATTACACTCCTCATCATCGCCATCGTCCTGGTTGCAGTGAATGACAACCTCGTCACCGACCTTCCACCGCTTTACCTTGTCGCCCACGGCCCAAACGATGCCGGACGCGTCGGAGCCCGCGATGTGGTAGGGCGCGCCATGGCCGTCGAACGGGCTGATCGGCGTGCCGAGGCCCGCCCACACGCCATTGTAGTTGACGCCGGCGGCCATCACGAGGACCAGCACCTCGTTGCTGTCGAGCACGGGCGTATCGACGGTTTCGAGGGCAAAGGCCTGATCCGGCTCGCCATGACGCTCACGCCGGATGGTCCAGGCGTACATCTGCTTGGGCACATGTCCGAGGGGCGGAAACTCGCCCATTTCGTACAAATCCTTCACCGGGCGGTTCTCCGGATCGGCGGCAGGGTTGGTTTCCGTCTGAACCATGCAACGTTCCCTTCGGGCTGCGCGCAATTTAGTTGCGCAATAAAAATACGTTTGTGAGTTACGATATGGAATGAGATTGCGCGGTAAGCAAGCGAATTTTTAGGTGCGGTGCACAAAAAAATCAGGTGCATGGCCGGTGCGTCACGATCCGGGTTCACCCGCACGCCAGCGCGTGGCCCGACGCTCGAACAGATTGATGACCGTCCATTCCAGAACCAGGACAAAGGCAACAAAACTCACCGCATAGGCCATGACGTAGCCGATCTCGAACAACTGAAAATAAAGGTGAATCTGAAATCCGACGCCGTTGCTGCGCCCCAGAAACTCCACCACCAGAACGATCTTCCAGATGATCGCCAGGCCGTTGCGCGTGCTCGCCGCGATATAGGGCCACAGCTGCGGAATGGTTACGTGGCGGAACGTGTCGAGCGGTGACATCTGGAACGACCGCGCCATATCGCGCAATCTGGGATCGAGGGCGCGGGTCCCCTCGCGAATCGTGACGGCCACCATTGCCGTCTTGTTCAGGGCCACGGCGGTGATCGCCGCAACTTCGTTCAGCCCGATCCACAGATAGCACAGCACGATCACCACCAGCGCGGGGATGTTCAGGAACACCACCAGCCAGATGCCGAACCACCGATCCAGCGCGGGGGAGCGTCCCAGAACGACCCCGATGCCAAGGCCCAGCGCCATTGCCAACGCGAACGCCGCAGCCACCCGCCCGATGGTGGCGATCATGTGATAGGCCAGATCGCCCGATGCGGCCTCACGCCGAACGATGCTCCACACCTCCAGCGGCATGGGCAGCACATCGGGATCCCCCTTGAGCCAGGCAAGGACGGTCCACAGGATCATCAGCCCCATCAGGGACAGGGCGGTGACGATACCATTTGTTCGGAACAGGTCGCGGATCATGCCGAAATCTTTCCATGAATGCGGCGCCATCCCAATGGCTAACTGCGGCCTTGATACCTAAGTCGCATAGGACAACGCGCAGGGGGCACCTAGACATGATCCATGCGCATTCTTCGCCTCGCCCTCAGCCTCGTGCTGCTTGCCATGACCCCCGCCTACGCAGAGTCGCAGCCGCTGGAGCGTGAGGTCATCGCCTCATATATCGCGCCGCCGATGTCGCTGGGGGAAAGCCTGGGCGACAACGGGGTCTGGCAATTGCTCAATTCCGGTGGGGCGGAGGCCGGATTCGTCTTCGAGACGGAACCGATGGCCCCGCTGCCCGGATTTTCCGGGGCTGCGATCAACCTGCTGGTCGTTCTGGATCTGGAGGGGCGCTTTCTGGACGTGAAGCTGATCTCGCATAACGAGCCGATCTTCGTATCCGGGTTGGGCGAGGCACCGTTCCACAAGTTCTTCGAGCAATATCGCGGTCTCTCGATTTCCGACAGCCTCGTCGTGGGCAGTCCCTATGGCAGCGGCGCGGACGGATCCGCGCTGGTCTATCTGGACGGTGTGACCAAGGCGACGGCCTCGGTCCGTATCGCGCATGAGAGCATCATGGCCGCCGCCCTGAACGTCGCACGCGAAAAGATGAGCGGCATCGCAACCGGTCCCCCCGCCTATCCGAACCCCGACCATGTCGAGGATTTGAGCTGGAACGATCTGGTCGCGCAGGGTCTCGTCTCGCATCTTGCCGTGACCAATGCGCAGGTGGATGCGGAATTCACCGGCACGATCTGGGAATATGACGATCCGCAAGGGCGGGCCGATCCGCAGGGGCTGTACCTTGACCTGTGGGCCATCGATATCGGGCCGCCCTCGGTCGCGCGCGCGGTTCTGGACCCGGGCACGTTCGAGGACCTGCAACAATTCATGCAACTCTCCCCCACGGATGAACCCGTGCTGCTGATCGAAACGGCGCGGCACGGTCTGGTAACGGAGGAGTTCGTGCGCAACACCTCCCCCGATCTGATCAGCGCCGAACAGGGCGGGTTTCCCATTGCCTTTCGCGATGCCGATCTGTTCATCCAGCTGCACCCCGATCTGCCAACCGAACTGCAAGACGGAACCGCGTTGATCCTGCGAACCGACCGGCGGCTGGGCTTCGACCCCACGACCGAATGGCAGTTGAACATCGCCAGTCTGCGCGAGCATGGCATGTTCCAGCCCGAAATCGGCACCGTCACGTTGAGCACGGCGGTTTCGACGGATGAGCGGTTTTTCCTGCGACCGCAGACCCCCACGGCCCGGCCGCCCTGGGTCGATGCGATCCGCAACCGCTCGACTGACCTGATCATCCTGACGGTGTTTCTGGTGGGACTGATCGGCGTTCTGGGATTTCGCCTGAACAGGCTGGCCGGACACCGGTATTTCACGCCGATCCGGCTTGGCATTCTGGCCTTCGTTACGGTCTTCATCGGCTGGTGGGGTCAGGGGCAATTGTCCATCGCCACACCGCTGGCTGTGATCCGCACCGCCCAGTCCGGGGGGGCGTTCGGGTTCCTGCTCTACGATCCGTTCTCACTCGTGATCTGGATCGTGACGATTCTGGGCTTCGTCTTGTGGGGGCGGGGCCTGTTCTGCGGTTGGCTGTGCCCGTTCGGCGCGTTGCAGGAGTTCGCGCACCATATCGGACGGTTCCTGAAACTGCCGCAGATCGAGCCGACGGCCGCATGGGACAATCGCCTGAAATGGATCAAGTATGTCGTGCTGGCCGCATTGATCACGCTGATCTTCACCGCTCCGGCGCGGTTGGACAAGGCGATAGAGGTCGAACCGTTCAAGACCGCAATCACCACATTCTTCGTCCGCGAATGGTATTACGTGGCCTATGCTGTGGGGCTGCTGTTGCTGTCCATGGTGCTGTTCAAGGGATTCTGCCGCTATGTCTGCCCGCTGGGCGCCGTGATGGCGATCGGCGGGTTGTTGCGCGGGCGCAAGTGGATCGAGCGGCGTCCAGATTGCGGATCGCCCTGTCAGCTTTGCAAGGTGAAGTGCAAATACGGCGCGATCAAAAAAACCGGGGAGATTCAGTATTCCGAATGTTTCCAATGCCTCGATTGCGTGACCATTCACGATGACCCGAAAAAATGCGTTCCGCTGATCGTACAGGCCAAGAAAGCCCGCGCCCGCCAGCAGGAGGTTCCGGCATGAGGCTTACCCGTCGCAGGTTCCTGACCATCGCCGCCGCCGCTGCGGCCGCGCCGGGCCATGCTGTCGCGGCGCAGTCGTGGCGAGGTCGAGCGCTGGGCGCGGATGTCAATCTGACCATCGACGGCCCGCGTGAGGTTGCCGAGCGCGCCATCGCGGAAATACCGCCGCTGCTGGGTGAGGTCGAGCGGCTGTTCAGCCTCTACGATCCATCCTCGGCCCTTTCGACGCTGAACCGCACCGGAACACTCGCCCCCCACGACCCACGGTTCATGGAACTGCTTGCCGTTGCGGACCGTGGTCACCGGATGACCCAGGGCTTGTTCGATCCGTCGGTGCAGCCGCTGTGGCTGGCAATGGCGCAGGGGGGCGACTTGCACGGAGCCGCGCAGGCGGTCGGATGGGACAGAGTGCGCTGGAACGACTCCCGTATTACTCTGGCGGCAGATCAGGCGCTGACCTTCAACGGTATCGCGCAGGGCTTCGCGACCGATCTGGTCACCGCCCGGCTGAAGACACTGGGTCTGCGCGAGGCGCTGGTCAATATCGGTGAGTACAGCGCCCTGGGCGGACCTTGGCGATTGGGTCTGCATGATCCCAACTTCGGGGTGCTGGGGATGCGGACGATACGAAACTCCGCGATCGCGACTTCCAGCCCGTCAGCCATGCAGGTTGGACACCGGCAGCATATCCTGCATCCGGCGGGGCGCGCGTTGTGGTCTACGGTCTCGGTCGAGGCGGCGAATGCCACGCTGGCCGACTGTCTGTCCACCGCCCTGTGCCTCGCGCCGATGTCGTTGATACGGCAAGTTCGGCAGATGGACGGCGTTCAGCGCATCACGCTGGTCGATCCGGATGGAAACCTGACCAGCCTGTGATCTGCATGCCGCTGATCCGCCAGTCTGGACTCCGTCAAACTCAGATCGTCAGGCCTCTGCCTCGCGGATCATGTCTGACACAACCCTTGCGCACGAAAAGGGCGCCGGATCGCTCCGGCGCCCTTTCGCTGCAAGAACAATCAGGCTGCCGCCGTCACCGCGCGGCCGGTCATAACCTTGATCAGATGTGCGCGATAATCGGCACTGCCGTGCAGATCCGCGATCAGGTTGCTGTCATCGACCTGCAAGCCGGAAACCGCATCGGCGGAGAAGTTCGCGGACAGCGCCTGTTCCGCCTCCGCCCACCGGAACACGCCCTCATTCGAGGCACCGGTGACAGCCACCCGCACGCCGTCGCCGTATTTGGCAACGAACACCGCCACCAGGGGGAAGCGTGAGGCGGGCTGGATGAACTTTTGGTAATTTGCCTTCTCGGGCACGGGGAAGGACACGCCGGTGACGATCTCCCCCTCCTCCAGCGCGGTGACGAACATGCCCTGAAAGTAATCGTCGGCAGAGATCTCACGCGAATTGGTAATGATCGTGGCCCCCGAACCCAGCGCCGCCGCAGGATAGCACGCGGACGGATCGTTGTTGGCCAGCGATCCGCCGATCGTGCCCCGGTTGCGAACCGCCGGATCCCCGATACGCGAGGCAAGGTCGGCGAGCGCGGGGTAAGCCTGCCCCACCGAGGCGGCCACGGTCGCATGGGTGACCGCCCCACCGATGCGCACGGTTCCGCCGCTCGCCTCGATGCCCTGCATCTCCGGGATTTTGGTGAGGGAAACCAGCGTGGAGGGTGCCGCCAGCCGCTGTTTCAACGTGGGAATCAGGGTCTGCCCCCCGCTCAAGGGTTGCGCCTCCTCAGCCTGCAAAGCGGTGACAGCATCCGCCACCGATGTCGGACATTCTATATCAAATGCATACATATCCGCTCTCCTTAACCAGCGTTCTTCATGGCGGACCACACACGGTGCGGGGTCACGGGCATGTCGATATGGGTGACGTTCTTGCCGCCTGATTGCAGCGCGTCGATGACGGCGTTCACGACCGTTGGGGGCGATCCGATCGCGCCTGCCTCGCCACATCCCTTCACGCCCAACGGATTGTGCGTGCAGGCCGTGCCCTGAGAGTGATCGACGGTATAGAAAGGCAGGTCGTCGGCGCGCGGCATGGCATAATCCATGTAGCTGGCCGACAGCAGCTGACCGTCAGCGTCGTAGGTGGTGTTTTCCATCAATGCCTGTCCGATGCCCTGCCCCAAACCGCCATGGACCTGCCCGGTCACGACCATCGGGTTGATGACGTTTCCGAAATCATCCACTGCTGTCATCCGGTCCACCCGGACCTTGCCGGTCTCTGGGTCAACCTCAACCTCACAGCAATAGGCACCTGAGGGATAGGTGAAGTTGGCCGGATCGTAGAAGGCCGTTTCCTCCAACCCCGGTTCGATATCCTCGATCGGGAACTGGTGGGGGATATAGGCCTTGAGCGCGACCTCACCGAAGCTGACGGACTGGTTGGTGCCGACCACGCTGAAGGTACCGTCCTTGAATTCGACATCGGCGGCATCCGCTTCGAGCATGTGCGCCGCGATCTTCGTCGCCTTGACGATGATCTTCTCGGTCGCCCGCACAACGGCGGAGCCGCAAACAGCCAGCGAGCGGGAGCCGTAGGTTCCCATGCCGAAGGGGATCTTGGACGTGTCACCGTGCACGATGTCGATGCTGCCCGGATCTATCCCGAGCATCTCGGCCACGACCTGCGGGAACACCGTCTCGTGTCCCTGACCATGGCTGTGCGCCCCGACCATCACCGACAGGTTACCGGTCGCGTTCACCCGCACCGTTGCCGCATCGTAGAGCCCGACACGAGAGCCGAGGACACCCACCAGATTCGAGGGTGCGATACCGCAGGCCTCGACATAGGCGTTCACCCCGAAACCGCGCAGAAGCCCCTTGGATTCCGATTCCGCGCGACGCGCAGCGAAACCGGCCTTGTCGGCGACCTTCTCCATCTGATCCATCAAGGCGTCATAGTTGCCGCTGTCATATTCCAGACCCGCAGCCGAGGCGAAGGGATACTGGTCCGGCTTGATGAAGTTCTTGCGGCGCAGTTCGATCGGATCCATGCCGATTTCGCGGGCGGCCATGTCTATGACACGTTCCAGCGAATAGGTCGCCTCGGGACGGCCAGCGCCGCGATAGGCGTCCACAGGGGCCGTGTTTGTGAAGACCGCCTTCACGTTCACATAGACATTGGGCACCGTATAGTTGCCCGCCATCAGCGTGCCGTGCAGGAAGGTCGGCGTCGCGGTCGAGAAGTTCGACAGATACGCCCCCACATTCGCGTGGGTTTCGGTGCGGAAGGCCAGGAAGTTTCCTTCCTCGTCCAGCGCCAGTTCGATCTTGGTCACGTGGTCGCGACCATGCGCATCCGTCTGGAACGCTTCACTGCGATCCGAGGTCCACTTGACGGTGCGGCCCAGCTTCTTGGCCGCGGCCAGAACCAGGGCTTCCTCACCGTAGTGATAGATCTTGGAGCCGAAGCCGCCGCCGACATCGGGTGCGATCACGGTCAGCTTGTTTTCCGGGATCCCCATGACGAAGGCGCTGAGCAGAAGCCGCGTCAGGTGCGGGTTCTGGCTGGTGGTGTGCAGGGTATAATCACCCGTGCCCGTATCGTAATGCCCGATGGAACACCGCGTCTCCATCGCATTGGGAACCAGGCGGTTGTTGACCAGTTCCAGCGTGGTGACGTGATGGGCGCCCCGGATAGCGGCGTCGGTGGCGGCGCGGTTGTCCTCGATCCAGCCCCAGTCGAAGCACTGGTTGGTGCCGATTTCATCGTGCACATAGGTGGTGCCGGCCAGCGCGTCCTTCATGTTGACGACGGCGTCGTGCTCCTCGATGTCGATCTCGATCATCTCGGCCGCGTCGCGGGCCTGCTGCACCGTTTCCGCGATCACGGCGGCGTATGCGTCACCGACATGGCGCACCTTGCCATGGGCCAGAACCGGGCGCTTGGGCTCCTTCATCGGCTCCCCGTCGCGGCTGTTGATCAGCCAGCCTGCGGGGTTGCCGCCGACCTCGACGAAATCCTCACCGGTGAAGATCGCCAGCACGCCGGGCATGGCGGCGGCGGCGGACGTGTCGATCGACTTGATCGTGCCGTGAGCAACGGTCGAGCGGGCGAAGATCGCCGCGCACTCGCCCTGGGTCTTGATATCGTCACTGTACCGGCCGCGACCGGTCAGGAAGCGGTAATCCTCGCGGCGCCGTGTCGGCGCTCCTATTCCACCATCTTTGGGCATTTTATTCCTCCCTCGGGGCTGTTCGTCTTGAAAGGCTCTCGCCCCAGATTCATCGACAGTCTGATTATTCGGCGGCGATCGCGGACACGTCCTGCCCGGACGCAGCCATGATGGCCTTCACGATGTTGTGGTAGCCGGTGCAACGGCAAATATTGCCGTCCAGATAGGCGCGCACCTCCCCCTCGGTCGGGGTTGGGTTGTCCTTGAGCAGTGCTGCCGCCGACATCACCATGCCGGGCGTGCAGAACCCGCATTGCAAACCGTGATGTTCCTGAAATGCCTGCTGGATCGTGCTGAGCGTTCCGTCGGCATTGGCCTGCCCCTCGATCGTGGAGACCTCGGCGCCGTCCGCCTCGACGGCGAACATGGTGCAGGATTTCACGGCCTTGCCGTTCACGTGCACGACGCAGGCGCCGCATTGGGACGTGTCGCAGCCGACATGCGTGCCGGTCAGGCGCAAATCCTCGCGCAGCATCGAGACGAGCAGCGTCTGACCCTCCACTTCCCTGGAAACCGAAGTTCCGTTCACCGTCATGGAAACCTTAGCCATCATATCCTCCCATTATATATCGCAGTGGTCAGCGGCCGCGTATCCGGCCCAGCCACCCTTTTTTTGGTTCATCCGTTTCAGCCGCAGGGGCATCACCGGCCGAAGCAGCCGTCTCATCCGTGGTGTCCCCGGTCGGCCCCTTCTCGACCGCGTTTTGAAAGTTCTCGAAGAACTGATCCGCCATCTTAGAGGCGAAACCGTCTATGACGCGGGATCCCAGCTGGGCGAGCTTGCCACCCACCTTTGCCTCGACATCGTAGTTCAGGACCGTACTGTCGCCCTGCCCCTCCAGACGGACATCCGCGCCGCCCTTGGCGAATCCTGCCGGGCCGCCCTTGCCCTCACCGCTGATCTTGAGGCTCTGATATTCGATGCGGTCGCTGATCTCGACGATGCCCTTGAAGGTCGCCTTGATCGGGCCGACCTTTTGCACGACCTTCGCCTCGAACCCCTCCTCGGCGGAGCCTGCCATCTCGGTACAGCCGGGAACGCAATCCTTCAGGACATCCGGATCCAGAAGTGCGGCCCAGACTGTCTTTACGTCTGCGTTGATCGTGCGCGATCCAGTAAGGTTCATGACAATATCCGTTGTTGCTTCGACTCAGATTAGGGGCGGCGGCGGCTCAGGACTATGCGACCAAGGGCTTAGTCCGCCCTCACCGCTCCGGCTGCTGAAAGGTCAGTCCGTAACTTTCGTAGATCCCTGCGATCCGGCCATCCTGCAGCCCGGCATTGATCGCATCGTCCACCGCATAGGACAGCGGGCGATACCGAAAGTTGACAGCCACGCCCAGCGTCCACTTGCTGACCGCGAAACCGGGCAGGGGCGGGCTGTGCACGGCGGAGCTTTCCGACAGCCCGTATTCCAGCTGCCCCAGCGGCCCCATCGCGGCCATGACCTCACCGGTGTTCAGCGCCTCCATCGCGGTGGCCATCGTGGGGTAGCGCCTTACATTTCCGGCCAGTTGCCCCCCAGCGAACGAGGCGAGGTAGAAATCCGAGATCGAATCGCTTTCGACCGCGACACTGTCGAACCGGAAGTATGCGGGAACGGGCGGCGCATCGGGATAGCTGGCCTTGTCATAGGCGATGGCGATGGATTCCGCGCCGTATTGCCCGGTAAAGACAACCTGCTCCACCCTGCAACTGAACGCGGAATCGTAGGGGACGCGCATCATCACATTGGCGATCCGCCCGCCGATCACGGCACCTTTCCAGATGTTGTTGAGCAGATCGGCCTCCAGATTCTCCCCCGCCGCGACGAAGTTGAACCGCGCGTCAACGCCCAGATCCTCGGCGATCAGCTCCGCTATCTCGATATCCACGCCGGTCGGGCGCCCGCCCTGCTGCCACGAATAAGGCGGGAAGTCGGCGTAGACCGCGAACAGCATGTGGCCCTGTTCCTGAATGACATCCAGTTCCTGGCCGACGATATCGCGCCCGGCATTCTGCGGCCGGGGCTGCGGCGTGTAGTAGGCGCAGGGATCCTGGGCGGCAGTCGGTCCAGCCGCAAGCAGGCCCAGCGCGAACAGCAAAGAGCGTATCACCACCCGCACCCCCTAATGCGCCGCCGACAGACCGATCGTCAGGGTTTCGGCGGCATGAACATACCCCTCGGCGGTGCCGTCGATGATTTGCGCCGCGCGCGAGGCGATGCTGTCGGCGACCGGGGCACCGGACATGGTCGGAATTTCGGCGGCGATCTCGTTCAGGCGGGATTTGAGCGCCTCCCGATCGACGCTATCCGTGTCATCGCCCACGGAGCGTAGCGTATCGCGCAGCTCGGCCAGTTCGTCCACATACTCCGCCATCACCTCATCGTCGGGGCGGGTCTCGATATAGGTTCGGATCGCCCAGGCGGCGTCCTGACCGAGGGTTTCCTCGAACGCAGGCATCTTGGTGGTGCCGTTTTGAGAATAGCCCGAACGGAAGCGTTCGACATACCACGAATCGCCGTATTCCTCCGCTTCGAGGAAGCGCAGATCGGGGGCCAGACCGCCGGACACGACCCCCAGCCCGTGACAGCGCGCGCAGTTCTGGATGTAGCCGGATTCCCCCACGGCGAGGGCCTCTCTCCAGACATCCTCACCCGCGACCTCGGCCCGGTAGGGGTTTTCCATCAGCCATTCATCACCGGTATGCGGCAGATCGCCGGTATCCACCGGCGACACCCCCAATGGTAGCCCCGCCGCGAAGGCCGTGCCGATCATCGACCCGCCGATAAAGGTGCTAATGGCGAATTTCCTGGTAATGCGGTTCATGTATCGCTCCCTGTCCGTTCATTTTTTCGATCGGTTGCCCACACGGCTATCAGGTGCCGCGGGGGCGGCATATACGACCTTGGTTGAACGCATGCCCCGCCCTTGCTTGAACCCACGCCCCGCCCCAAGGCTCCCGCCACAAGACTAAGGTCTCATGCCAAGGCACCCTGCCGTTTGTTAAGACTTTGGACATGGCAAAAGGCACATATCTGGCACTGTTCACATGTCTGTTCTTCGGGGTGGCAGCCCACGCTGAGGTCAACCTGAATATCGGGTATCTTTCAGCGCGCCCGCCCCAACCGCCGACCCTGTCGAATCTCGACCCCGTTCCGGACGATCTGGGACTGGCCGGGGCGCAGACCGGGCTGGAGGACAACATCACCACCGGGCGGTTTCTGAACCATGGCTACGAGTTGACGGCAACCACGGTTCAGGATGGGGCCGACCCCGTTGCGGCGGCAGCGGAAATGCTGGCGGTGACGCCATTCATCCTGATCGACGCGCCGGCGGACGTGATGCTGGCGATTGCGGACCTGCCGCAAGCGCGCGATGCGACACTGTTCAACGTGTCCTCGGGCGATATCGCGTTGCGCGACGACCAGTGCCGCGCCAACCTGCTGCACACCCTGCCGTCGGACGCGATGCGCACGGATGCGCTGGCGCAATTTTTCCTGTTTCGCCGCTGGACCGATCTGGTGATGATTGCAGGTGTTCATCCGCAGGACGTGGCCTACGCGGCAGCCATGCGCCGCAGCCTCACGAAATTCGGCCTGGGCCTCGAAGGTGAGAAAACCTGGGATTTCGAGGCGGATATGCGCCGCTCCGCCTCGCAGGAGGTTCCGTTGTTCACGCAGAGCCTCGGCGACTATGACGTGATGATCCTGGCGGACGAACTGCACGATTTCGGGCGCTACGTCCTCTACAATACATGGCAGGCCCGCCCTGTCGCCGGGTCCGAGGGGCTGACCGCCGTCACATGGTCCCCGGTGATCGAGCAGTGGGGCGCGGCACAACTGCAGGGCCGGTTTTCCGAACGTCACGCGCGCAACATGTTGAGCGAGGATTACGCTGCCTGGGCCGCGATACGCACGATAGGTGAGGCGGTAACCCGCGCCGATTCCGCTGATCCGCAGGTGCTGCGCGACTATATCCTATCCGAGGATTTCGAACTGCCCGGATTCAAGGGCCGCCCGCTGACCTATCGCGACTGGAACGGCCAGTTGCGCCAGCCCATCGCCATCGCCCACCCACGCGCCCTGGTCGCGCAGGCCCCGCTTGAGGGGTTCCTGCATCAGGTCAACGAACTGGATACCCTTGGGCTGGATCGCCCTGAAAGCAATTGCGAGGTCTTCGAATGATACGCAGCGCAGGTCTGATCTGTTGCCTGCTGGCAGCACCCGCCGCAGCCGATGAAATCTGGGTGACGAACGAGAAGGACGACACCGTGTCCGTCATCTCGATCGACACGCTGGAGGTCATCGCCACCTATCCCACCGGCGAACGCCCGCGCGGCATCACCTTTTCCAAGGATTACAGCGTCGTCTATATCTGCGCGTCCGACAGCGACGCGGTGCAGGTGATGGACCCCGCAACCGGAGAGATCCTGCACGACCTGCCCTCGGGCGAGGATCCCGAACAATTCGTGCTGCACCCCAACGACCGGCATCTTTACATCGCGAACGAGGACGATGCGATCACCACGGTCGTGGACACGCAGACCCGGCAGGTCATCGCGCAGATCGACGTGGGGGTGGAGCCTGAGGGCATGGCCATCTCACCGGACGGCACCATCGCGATCACCACGTCCGAAACCACCAACATGGCCCACTGGATCGACACCGAAACGCAGGAACTGTTCGCCAACACCCTGGTGGACAGCCGCCCGCGCCACGCGGAATTCGTGCATGACGGCGCGCAGATGTGGGTCAGCTCCGAGATCGGCGGCACCGTCACGGTCTTCGACACCTCCGACCAGTCCGAGATCGGCAAGATCGACTTCGAGGTTCCGGGCGTGCACCGCGACCGGGTGCAGCCGGTCGGGTTCGAGTTTTCCGCCGATGAACGAACAGCTTTCGTCGCCCTTGGCCCGTCCAACCATATCGCCGTGGTGAATACCGAAACACTGGAGGTCGAGGATTACATCCTCGTCGGGCGGCGCGTCTGGCACATGGCCTTCAACGCGGACAAGTCGCTTCTGTTCACCACGAACGGCATCTCGGGCGATGTCACGGTCATCGACGTGGCCAACAGAACCGCGCTCAAATCCATCGACGTCGGTCGCTTCCCCTGGGGTGCGGCCTTCCGTCCAACTCAATAGGATCGTCCATGAAAGCTTTCATCGCATCGCTCGCCCTTCTGGCAACGCCCGCACTGGCCGACGGCTTTGGTGCCGCAGGTGTGCTGTCGGGCAGCAACAAGGAAGACCTGCCGCCGATCATCCTGTCAGCGGGGGAGCCGATTTCCGCCGAACCATGGGTTTTGAAATCCGGCACCTATTACGAGTTCGAGATTCAGGGCGATGGCAGTCAGGAACTGGCGCTGGTCGGCCCGGAATTCTTTCGCGCGATATGGATCGACGAAATCGTGGTCGAAGGGTTGGAGATCCGCCCCCTCGGGCTGGACAGCGTTGAATTCGACGAGGCCGGTGAGATGGAGATCGGCTTCCTCGCCATCAAGCCGGGCGCTTATTCCATGCACATCCCCGGCACCACCGGCGAAACCCAGCGGATCGAGATCACCATCGAATGAGCGCGATCCGCGTCGAGGGGCTGAACTATAGATACGGTGCCAAAACGGCGCTGACCGATGTCGGGTTCGAGGTCGGTCAGGGCAGGTTCTGCGCCTTGCTCGGGCCGAACGGCGCGGGCAAATCGACGCTGTTCAACCTGCTGACGCGGCTGTTCGTGCCCCCCTCCGGACAGATCCACATCGCGGGTCATGATCTGCAGCGCGCACCCCGCGCGGCGCTGGCACAACTGGGGATCGTGTTTCAGCAATCGACGCTGGATCTCGACCTGACCGTTCGTCAGAACCTGACATATTTCGCTGCCCTGCACGGCCTGTCCGGCAAGAGGCGGGCGCTCAGGATTGCCTATGTCCTCGAACGGCTCGACATCGCGGACCGGGCGGAGGAAAAGGCCCGCGCCCTGAACGGCGGTCATCGGCGGCGCACCGAGATCGCCCGCGCCCTGCTGCATGACCCCAAGGTTCTGTTGCTGGATGAGCCGACGGTGGGGTTCGACGCAGCGGCCCGCGCCGCCATCACCGATCACGTCCACGACCTGACGAACGACGGCACGACCGTGCTGTGGGCGACCCATCTGGCGGATGAAGTCCGCCCCGACGACCGCCTGATCGTGCTGCACCGGACCCGCGTCCTGCGCGACGGTCTGGCCGGGAAAATCGCCGGCGGACGCCCCTTGCAGCAAGCGTTCCTCGCCATGACGCAGGCCCCGGCATGAGCCGTTATCTGACCGCCCTGATCGCGATCGTCCTGCGTGAGGCGCTGCGCTTCGTCCACCAGCGCGAACGCTTCGTCGCGGCGCTGGTGCGGCCGCTGGTCTGGCTGCTGGTCTTCGCCGCGGGCTTTCGCGCGGCGCTGGGACTGTCGATCATCCCGCCCTATCAGACCTATATCAGCTACGAGACCTATATCGTGCCCGGTCTGTGCGGCATGATCATGCTGTTCAACGGGATGCAATCCTCGCTCAGCCTGATCTACGACCGCGAGATGGGGTCGATGAAGCTGCTGCTGACCAGCCCGCTGCCGCGATGGTGGCTGCTGACGTGCAAGCTGCTGGGTGCGACGGCGATATCCATCCTTCAGGTATATGCCTTTCTGGCCATCGCGGCGGCTCTGGGCATCAAGATGCCTGTCGCGGGTTATCTGACCGTGCTGCCGGCGTTGATCGTGGCAGGGCTGATGCTGGGGTCGCTGGGGTTGCTTCTGTCCAGCTTCATCAAGCAGTTGGAGAATTTCGCGGGGGTGATGAATTTCGTGATCTTCCCGATGTTCTTCCTGTCCTCCGCGCTCTACCCCTTGTGGAAAATGGCCGAATCGTCCGAGTTGCTCTACAATATCTGCGCGGTGAATCCGTTCACCCACGCGGTCGAGCTGATCCGCTTCGCGCTCTATGTCGAGTTCAACGGCCCGGCCCTGTTCTGGACCGTGCTGGCAGCGGCGGTGTTCACGGTTGCGGCCCTGTGGGGCTACAGCCCCCGGATCACGGGGCCGCGCGGCAGGGGATGACGGATCTACGACCATAGCAGTACTGATTTGATCACCCGATGGTGATAGAATGACCCTCATGAAACAGATCATTATCGCCTTCGCCCTGTGCGGCGCCCCGGCTATGGCCGAGGATCTGTCGCAATTCGGAACCACCAATCCCGATGAGATGACGTGGCAACGCTTCATCGAACGGGCCGAGGAGGGTGAGACCGGCATGGTCCTGTGTTCCATGGGCTATCCGCTGACGAAATCCGGCAATCATGCCGCGGCCCGGTTCCTGTTGGAAAACTGCGCGCGCGCAGGCTACACCGCCGCGATGACGTGGATGGGGCAGTTGGACAATAACGGCCTCGGCGGGGATTACGATCCCGAAGCAGCCGCCGAATGGGATCGCCGCGCCGCCGAACTGGGCGATTCGGTGGGAAAGTTCAATTACGGGATCAGCCTGATGCGCGGGCATGGCGTTCAGCAGGATGAGGAACGTGGCCGGCAGCTGGTGGGTGAGGCCGCGCAGGACGGCCTGCATATCGCGCGGCGGCTGGCCGATGCGGATTACGATCTGGACGTGATCACACCCGACGCGGACAACTGGCGCTACGCCCCGCTTTTCTGAGCAGCGATGTTGAATGTATCGCTGGCGACCCGTGCGGGTTGACCCGACAGGGTCAGGATACGGTCCGCCAGTTGCCGGGCCTCCTCCACCACATGCGTCACCAGAACGGTCGTGACCCCGTAGGCGTTCCGCAATCTGGCGAACAGGGCAATCATCTCCCCCACCAGTTGCGGGTCGAGCGAGACGAAAGGTTCGTCCATCAACAGCAGGTCCGGCCGCACCGCGAAGGCCCGCGCCAGTGACAGGCGACGTTGCTGGCCCAGTGACAGGCGGTTGGGAAATGCGTCGCGCCGATCCGCCAGCCCCACATCGGCCAGCACCGCATCCGCGACATCGGTGGAGACGCCCGCCGCGATGGTGATGTTGTCCCGCAAACTGCGCCAAGGCAGCAACGTGGGCTCCTGAAACACCATCGCGGTGCGCCCCGTGACGGTACATGTTCCGTCATAGCCGCGTTCCAGCCCGGCAAAGATCCGCAGCAGCGATGATTTTCCGATTCCCGACGGGCCGACCAGTGCGACGGTCTGCCCGCGCGGGATTGCGAAGGAGATATCGCCGAGGATGTCAGCCCCCTCATAGGCCAGCCCCCGCAAATGCAGATCGAGAACGGGCGCAGTACCGCCCGTTTCCCTCATGGGTCCGCCCCGGCCATGGGCCCGGTTTTGGATCGGCGGCGCACCCTAGCTGCCGGTGTGCACGAACACGCCCTCGGGCAGTTCGGATGCCTCACCCAGCAGGTCCTCCCCGCCCAGTTCGTACATCAACGCCAGCATCCGGGCCGCCGCCGCCTCATCTATCGGGCCGGGGGCGGGAATTCCCGCGCGGAATCCGGCGACCAATGCGGCAAATTGCGCGTCGGTATCCGCATTCATGCGTGGGCGCAGACGATCCCATTCCGCATCGTCGGTGGCCAGAATATCCTTCGCCGCGCGTGAGGCCGCAGACAGACCCTCGACCAGTTCGGGATGTTCACGTACCAGCGCGCCGTTCACGACATAGCCCAGAAGAGGCGTCTCCGGATCCAGTCCCAGATCGACGGAGGCCTCCGCGACATCCACCAATGTGCGCATCCCGCCCGCCGTCATCTTCGCGCCGAAATGCCAGAAGTTGATTGCGCCATCCAGATCACCCGCCATCGCCGTACCGAAGATGAGAGGCGGCGCCCCGAAGACCTGCTCAGTTTCCGCGGCGAGGTCCATGCCGAAGTTCTTCTGCGCGTAGGCCTGCAGAATCAGCCAGCTTTTGTCGAGCGGCCCGCCCGCGATGCCGATGCGCTGCCCGGCCAGATCGCTGAGGTCCTGCGCGGTGCTGTCGTGCGGAACCATGATGCCGCCGACGGCCTTCGAATACGGGATGAAGACGTAGTCACGCCCGGCGGCGCGTTGCCGGGCAACCCACAGCCAGTCCGCGACGATCACGTCGGTCTCCCCCCCTTGAAACGCGACCCGCGCCGCCGAACCGCCCGCGACGCCCTGAACCTCCAGATCGAAGCCGTTCGCAGCGTCGAGCCCGTGGTGCTGGATCGTGTCGAGCTCCCAGTTCACGGTGCCGAACTGCAAGACGGACGCCCGCAGAACCGGCGTATCCGCCAAACCCGCCGTGGCGATACATGCGGCGACGATCGCGCCACCGATTTTTTTCATCATCGTCATTTTATGCCTCCCAATGTCCCGTGAAAGACTAGCAGGTCGGTGTCGCGCCGGAATACGACCAAAGGGGGGTGCGCCCGCGCCGGAACGGCCGACTGAATCCCGGTGCGCGGGCCCCTGCACGGGGCGGATCGGACCAGCATGGGGCGTATGACCAAGGTTCTATATCGCAAAACGGCCGTTTTACCGGATACTGCCACGTGATCACGCTTCACGATAGGCGCACGCAGACGCTTACGGTCAGGAAATGGGCGACGTGGATGATCTCGAACAAACATGGGAGGAGTCAAAATGAAACGGTTTGCTTTTACTCTGGCAGCCACGCTCGCCACGACCGGAATGGCGCACGCGCAAGTGACGGAGGAGATGCTGCTCAACGATGCGACATCCACCGCGGATGTGCTGACCAATGGCATGGGCCGCGATTTGCAGCGCCACTCACCGCTGGACATTCTCAACCGCGACAACGTGGATAACCTGGTTCCGGCCTGGGCGTTCTCGCTTGGGGGTGAGAAGCAGCGCGGCCAGGAAACCCAGCCGATCATCTATGACGGCATCATGTATATCACCGGATCGTACAGCCGCCTTTACGCCATCGACGTAAAGACCGGTCAGGAACTTTGGCAGTACGACGCCCGCCTGCCCGAGGGCATCCTGCCTTGCTGCGACGTGGTGAACCGGGGCGCCGCGATTTATGGCGACAACGTCTATTTCGGCACGTTGGACGCGCGCATCGTGGCGCTGAACCGCATGACCGGCGACGTGGTCTGGAACAAGAAGATCGCGGATTACCGCGCGGGCTACAGCTATACCGCCGCCCCGCTGATTGTGGACGGCCTGATCATCACCGGAAATTCCGGCGGTGAATTCGGCATCGTCGGAGAGGTGCAGGCCCGCGACGCGGAGACCGGCGATCTGGTCTGGACCCGCCCGGTGATCGAGGGTCACATGGGCACGCTGAACGGCGAAGAAAGCACCATGACAGGTGAGCTGAACGCGACCTGGCCCGGTGACATGTGGCAGACAGGTGGCGGTGCAACCTGGCTGGGCGGCTCCTACGATGCGAGCACGGACACGCTGGTCTTCGGCACGGGCAACCCTGCCCCCTGGAACAGCCATCTGCGCAACGCGGGAACCCCGGTCGAGGGCAATGCGGGCGACAACCTGTACGCGGCCTCCCGCCTCGGCATTGATCCGGCCACGGGTGAGATCAAGTGGCATTACCAGACCACCCCGCGTGAGGGATGGGACTATGACGGCGTGAACGAAGTCGTCGCCTATACCGACCGTGAGGGCAACGACCGCTTCGCCACGGCGGACCGGAACGGCTTTTTCTACGTTCTGAACCGTGAGGACGGGGCCTTCGTATCCGCCACACCGTTCGTCAAGGACATCACCTGGGCCGAGGGAATCGACGAAACCGGCCGTCCGATCTTCAACGAGGATGCCCGCCCCGGCGATCCGAGCGAGACCGCAGACGGCGCACGGGGCGAGGTCGTCTTCGCCTCCCCGTCCTTCCTGGGCGGCAAGAACTGGATGCCGATGGCGCATTCCCCCTCCACCGGACTGTTCTACGTTCCATCCAACGAATGGGGCATGGATATCTGGAACGAACCGATCACCTATCGTCAGGGCGCGGCCTATCTCGGCTCCGGCTTCACGATCAAGCCGAACTACGAGGATCATATCGGCAGCCTGAAGGCGATCGACCCGGATACCGGCGAAATCGTCTGGGAATTCCAGAACCCCGCTCCGCTATGGGGTGGCGTGATGACCACGGGCGGCGGTCTGGTCTTCACCGGAACGCCAGAAGGCGAGTTCATCGCGTTCGACGATCAAACTGGTGAGGTCCTGTGGTCCTTCCAGACCGGCTCCGGCATCGTCGGCCAGCCGATCACCTGGGAACAGGATGGTGAGCAATATGTCTCCGTCATCTCCGGCTGGGGCGGCGCGGTTCCTCTGTGGGGTGGTGAGGTCGCGCAGACCGTGAACTACCTCAATCAGGGTGGCCTGTTGTGGACGTTCCGTCTGCCCGAGCAACTCGCCGGTAACTGATCTCCCTGGATCAACTGGCTTTTCTGGCGCGCTCCCGATCGGGGGCGCGTCTTTTTTCGTGATTATGACCTTTGGCGGATTGGCAGCGATCCCGCCATGTCGCTAGAGTTGACGAATGGCAGCAAACGCGCAGATTTCGTCAGATCACGACGCCCCGGACCCCCACCACCGGTGGGCGCTGATCATCGACGATCATCCGTTGTTCTGCGACGCGCTGGAGCTGACGCTGCGCGCGACAGGGGAATTCACCGATGTGCGGACCGCAACCAATATCGAGGCCGGCCTGCGCGTTCTGGACCGTGCCCCGCCGCCCGCGCTGATCCTGCTGGATCTGAATCTGCCCGATGTGAAGGGGTTCGAGGGCCTGGTGCGTATCAAGCGTCAGTCGGACCGCTCGCCCGTGCTCGTCGTATCCTCGATGACCGAAAACAACGTTATCACCGGTGCAATTGCCGCCGGTGCATCGGGGTTCGTGCCAAAACATTCCGGTCGCGCGATCTTCAAGCAGGCGCTGGACGAGATTACCAACGACCGCGTCTACAAACCCGCAGGCTTCGTCGAATCCGAAAGCTCGGAACGTCAGACCCAGATCATCGAACGGCTGTCCTCACTGACCAATCAGCAAAGCCGCATCTTGGAATTGATCTGCGAAGGCAAGCTGAACAAGCAGATCGCCTTCGATCTGACCATAGCGGAGGGGACCGTCAAGGCGCATGTCACCGCAATCATGCGCAAGCTTGGCGTTCAGCGCCGCACGCAGGCCGTCCTCGTGGTGCAGGAGGCACGCTATTTCGAGGCCCTGCCAAATGCGGAGCAGGCACCCTGACGTTCGCAACACGGGGAGGAAGACCTGAATGACCACGCATGACACGACCCAAACGGGATTGCTGCACAAGGCCCAGGTCCGCGCAAGCACGACCGCGCCGGTCGCGGAACTGAAAGCGCAACTCGGGGACACCCCCCTCAGCCTGCTGATCCTGTTTGTCACACCCCAGACCGACTTTCACGCCGTGGTGGAGGAAGCGGAGCGACTGTATCCCGATACAGATACGGTCGCATGCACGACCGCAGGTGAAATCGGCATGGCAGGTTACGAGGAAGGTCTGATCATCGCCGTGGGCTTTCCCAAATCGGATTTCGCGACCAAGTCCCTGCCGATCAACGATCTGGACCGGTTCCACGCCAAGCCCGAAATCTATCGCATCGCGCGTGAGCGGGTGGCGCTGGAAAGGGCCAACCCCGACATGAAAAGCGGTTTCGTGTTCCTGATCATCGACGGATTGTCTCTGCAGGAGGACACGCTGACGGCCCTAATCTCACCCGCGCTGCGCAACATGCCGCTCTTTGGCGCGTCCGCTGGTGACGGCGCGGATTTTCAGGCCACCTTCGTGGCGATCAACGGAAAGATCCTGCTCAAGGGTGCGGTGCTCAACCTCGTGCAGAGCGTGCATGAAACCAAGGTCTTCAGCCTGGATCACTTTCTGCCTACCGAAACCCGGATGGTCGTGACGGATGCCGACCCCGAACGCCGGATCGTGAAGTCCATAAACGCCGAACCCGCAGGCCGCGAATATGCCCGGATCATCGGCAAGGACCCCGACCAGATGGACCCCTTCACATTTGCGTCGCACCCGGTCGTCGTGCGGATCGGCGGCGACCACCATGTCCGCGCCATCCATCAGGTGAACGAGGCCGGTGAGCTGGTGTTCTTTTCCGCCATAGATGAGGGGATGGTGCTGACCGTGGCCGAACCGCAGAACATGGCCGAGCATCTGCGCCAGAAATTCGGTGCCCTGACCGCCGGGGCGGCCTTTACCGATATTCTGGGATGCGACTGCATCCTGCGCCGGATCGAGGCGGAGCAGAGCCAGGTCTCCCGCGAAGTCTCCGACGTGCTGTCACAGTTCAACGTCACCGGCTTTTCAACCTATGGCGAACAGATCGGACCGTTGCATGTGAACCAGACGATGACCGGCGTCGCGATCTATCGCAAGACCACGGACCCCACATGTCCCTGATCAACCCGAACGACTCGATCGAGCGGCAGAACGAAAAGCTGTTGCAGATCGCCCAGTCCCTGATGCGGCGGGTCGAACAGAAAAACGATCAGTCCGGGCTGGCCTATCAGCAATTCGAACGGGCTGCCCTGCTGGAAACGCAGGTCCGCCAGCGTACGCGGGAACTGGAAAAGACCCTCGACCTGCTGCGAGAGACAAATGCCCGGCTGGAACAGGCCAATGTCGAGACGGAGCAGACCCGATCCAACATCGCGGAGGCCATCGAAACCATCGACGAGGGTTTCGCCCTGTTCGATCCGAACGAGCGGTTGGTGCATTTCAACAGCCGATTTTGCAGCGATATCGGTGATGTGGCGGACCAGTTGAAGGAGGGGCTGCTGTTTTCGGATTACGTCACGATGATCTCCCACAGCCGTTTCCTGGCCGTCCCGGCGGGGCAAACCCCCGAGGATTGGGCCAGAATGCGCCTGTCGCATCACAGCCAGGATCACGTCGTGTTCAATGTCAGTCTGGTCTGGAACCGCTGGCTTCAGATCAGTGAGCACCGCACCGCACATGGCGGCACCGTGATCCTGCAGACCGACGTCACCGACATGATGCTGTCCGAGCGCGAAGAGCGTGACAAGATGCTGGGCCAGCAGACGGAGATTCTGCAAGCCACGCTCGACCATCTCAACCAGGGGGTCTGCATCTTCAACAACCAGGGGCAACTGGTCGGCTGGAACAAGATCATGAACCGTATGCTGGCGCTGCCGCCGGAGCGCGGCGTGCTGGGCCTGCCCTTTTCAACCCTGCTGCTGACGCTTCAGAAAGAGACGGTCTTTCATGGCGGGTTCAGTGCGGAGAAGCTGCTCAGGTGGACCCAGCGACGTGCCCACCGTCGCCCGATCGCGTTCGAGGTAACGCGCGGCGCGACGCGGACGCTCAGCATCTTTGCCCAGGAAATGCCCGATCGCGGTTTCGTCATCAGCATTACGGACGTGTCTGCCGAACGGAACGCGACGCGTGCCCTTTCCCAGATCAACGAAACGCTGGAACAGGGCGTGATTGCGCGGACCGAGGAGTTGGGCGAGGCGCTGGCCGACGCGGTGCGCGCGAACGCGTCCAAATCCCGCTTCGTCGCCGCGGCCAGTCACGACCTGTTGCAGCCCCTGTCCGCAGCAAAGCTGTTCATGTCATCGTTGTCCGATCGACTGGACGAACCCGACGCCCGGCTGGTGTTGAGCAAGGCGGAAAACGCCCTTTTGGGGATGGAGAACATCATCGGCGCGCTGCTCGACATCTCGAAGCTTGACGCAGGAGAGGCGGCCTTCGACAAACGCGCCGTGTCGCTGTCCCCGATCCTGGCGCTGCTGCGCGATGAGCTGACCCCCATGGCGCAGGACAAAGGCCTGCACCTTACCATCATCGACAGCGGGCTGAGCATTCTGAGCGATGTGGGATATTTGCGACGAATCCTGCAAAACCTCATCACCAACGCCATCAAATACACGCAGACCGGACGTATTGTCGTGGGTGTGCGCCGCACGGGCAGCACCGCGCGGATTGAGGTCTGGGACACCGGCCCCGGCATTGCCATGGAACACCGCGAAACGATCTTTCAGGAATTCGCCCGCCTCGATCAATCGAGCAGCAGTGACGGCCTGGGCCTGGGGCTGGCCATCGTGGAGCGTGCCGCGAAGGGTCTGGGACATGACTTGACGCTGCAATCCGAAGTCGGAAAGGGCAGTTGCTTCGGCCTGACCGTCAAGATCGCCACCGGCCCGCACGGCAATCGCCTGGGCCTGCCGAAATCCAGCGCCAAATGGGGCAACGCCATCGAGGGCATGGTGGTGCTGCTCGTAGAAAACGACCTCAGGCTCGCCAACGCGATTTCCCTGATGATCGAGACTCATGGCGCAGAGGTTCTGCTGGCGCGTAATGTGGCCGAGGCGAAAAACCTGCTGGCCGAGATCCAGCTGGTGCCCGATTTCATGTTGCTGGATTATCAACTGGGGCCCGACGCCTCGGGAATTCAGCTCTACCGCGATCTGATCGACACCTATGGCAGGATTCCGACCGCGATGATTTCAGCCGACCGCAGCGAGGAACTGCACAGAGCCTGTCACACGAACAGGCTGCAACTCCTCTCAAAACCCATAGACAAAGAAAAGCTGCTGGAATTCTTTACCAACGCACTGCAGGGGCAGAACACCTGATCCAGCGAGATGGACCCGGCATCAGCGCGGCAAATGCGCGATCGAGTTTGCATAATAGGCCAGCAAGGGTTCCTGAGCGGGGTTCAGCCGGTAGCCCTCATCAGTTTCCCGCAGAACCTTGCGCCGTACGAGCGCGCGCAGACCCACATCGACGGCATAATCGAAATCGCCGCGCGGCAGGTGGAAATGCGCGCCGTGATTCACCAGACGATCCTTCAGCACCATCGCGCGATCCACGATCTGCGCCCGGCGCAGCGGCGTGCCACTGTCCAGCAGAACCTGCGCAACCAGCGGTACAGGCAGAACGGGCACGACCTTTCCCACCGCGTCGATCAGCTTATGGCCCAATGCCTCCGCGCCGATACGGCCATCGGATGACAGGGAGCGCAGCGTGATCGGCGCCCCGAAACTGACGCTGGCATAGCCGAAGCGGTTCCACTTGCCGATCATGCGCATCCACAGATGCCGCAGGAAAAACCACAATGCAGTGGAGACCTTCGCACGAAAGCGCGGGCGGCCCTTTTCATCCAGTTCCGAGCCGACCAGGATCCGATCCTCCAGCACCCGATCGTAGTTCAGCCCGACGGGAATGAAGACCACATCGCGCGTGCCCGCAGGATCGAACCCTTGCAGGATATAACTTAGCAAGCCCAGTTTTGCCGGGCGCAGCTTCCCGTCACGGCTCAGGCCGCCCTCGGGGAACACGGCCTGTGTCACACCTGCCTCCGTCGCCATCTGGACGTATCGCGACAGGACCTTGCGATAGAGCGGATTTTCCGACCTGCGCCGGATGAAGAACGCGCCCATCGCCTTGGCCAGCTGTTCCAGGGGCCAGATTTGCGCCCACTCACCGGCGGCATAGCTCAGCGATGTGCGCTCGCTCGCCAGATAGGTCACCAACAGGTAATCGAAATTGGATCGGTGGTTCATGACGAAAATCACCGTTGCGTCGGCGTGGATCCCCTCCAGCGAGGCGCTCTCATTCGTGCCCAGCCGCACCCGGTACAGTTTCTGCGCGATCCAGCGGCTCAACTTCACGCCGAACAGGAAATAGGTCGCGGCGGAGAAACTCGGCACGATTTCGCGCGCATATCTGGCCGCTTCCTCGGCTGCGACTTCGTTGGGGATGCCGCGATGGCGTGCCTCCACCTCGACCGCAGACATCACAACGGGGTCGTAGGCCAGCCTGTCCACCAGAACCTGCCGTTTGGTCAGGCTGAAAGGCTTGATCGAAAGCTGCAACCGCTCGTTGACACGGCGCAGGGCCCGGTTGATGCGCGCCCGGAAAAACCAGCGGACCGACGGGACCAGCACGCGGTTCAATACCGCAATGGTCAGTGTCAAACCGCCGAGAAACACAAGCCAGATTGGAATTTCGACGGTTTGAAACATTGCGCGACTCTGCGTCAGCGTGACGATGACGTCCAGCCCGAACAGCTTTCACCAAGACAGAAGTGCGTCGCAGTTCGCGCCAGATGCTCGCAGCATACGCCCCACACATGATAGAGGTCAGACTGCGCTCAACCAGCGGGTCTCACGGCTCGCGATCAGGGTCCGGGCGGGCACGAAGCCTGTCAGATCGGGGAACAGCTCACACACCTCTGCGCGCGCCTCCGCCGTCAGTCCGGACAGGGCCTGATCTCCGGGGAACAATGTTTCGGTCCAGACCCCATCGGCGCGGATCACCTCGTGATTGCTGCACATCAGGTGCAGATAGGTGACAGCCTGCGGCGCGCAGCTGACGATGGTATCGCCGTTCACCAGACCGATCGCGGGGGCCAGAGCCTCGGCCTCACCGGTCATGAGAGCCAGCTTTCTTCCCTTGAGAAGGATACGGTGCTGGGGCGAAACGATCATGTCACGGTTCGGACTGTCGGGGCCCAGAGCACCGCGCCGGATCAGAACCGGTGCCAGTTGCGGTTTCTGCTCGACCTCCGCCTTTGTCAGTTCACGCCGCCCGACCCAGACCAGGGGGCGCAGGCCATGATCGCGGGTCGCCACCAGATCGCCGATTTGCAGCGTTTCGACCGCACGCCCGCCCGTCGCCGTAACGATGGACGTGCCGGGCGTGAAGCAGATGACGTTGGTGTTGTCGAATGTCAGATCCTCGGGTGAGACACCCGGCAGACGCAATCCGCCTGCGAAATCCAGTACGCCGTCCGCCGCATCGTCTCGCAGTGCAATGATGGCCTGCGTGAAATCGGTTCCATTGGCGGAATTGTAGGCTGCCAGCGCGCCGGAATTGTAATAGCCCGACAGGTCCACGAAATCGTTGTTGGCCTGATTGCCATCGTCGATATTCTGACCCGTAGCCGTGTTGAAATCCGAGATCAGATCGCCCGTGCCATCCGCGACGAATGTATCGAACCCGTCCCCGCCGGTCAGGGTATCAGTGCCTGCCCCACCGTCCAGCGTGTCGTTGCCGGCACCGCCCAGAATGGTGTCGTTGCCGGCATTGCCCCTCAGTGTATCGTTGCCCGCGCCACCCTCGATGGAGTCCGCGCCATCACCGCCGCTGATCGTGTCGTTTCCGCCCAGTCCATAGATGGTGTCGTTGCCGGCGCCGCCGTCTATGCTGTCGCCTGCGCCCGTTCCCGGCGCCGCGATGGGAGTGAAATAGATATCCGTGATGGTAATCGCCTGATTCGACGTTCCAGCATTTTCATAGTCGATCTCGATCCGGGCGACGGGACCGTTGACCGTGACCTTGATAGATCCTGCGGCATCGATATTATTAGTCGCTGCATTGCCCAGCGCGGTGTCCACGCCGGTATAGCCATCGCCCGCCCGGTCGCTCAGCGTAGGGCCAGCCGTCCCCCCGCCGCCGGATTGCAGTGTGACGGCAATGCGGTTTCCATCTGCGTCATAGGCGCGCACGGTGACCCGGTCACGAAAACCATTCGTTCCATTCTGATCGATATCGTTGATGCGAAACTGAACGTTGGAAACAGTATCCTGGTATTCCGACGTGGTGGATGAGAAGTTGACGGTCAGTACCGAAGTGTTCGGATCCGCGCCTGATCGTGTACCGTAAAGCTGACCCGAAGAGTTGCCGTCGACCGCACCCGTACCGCCGGTGTCGATACCGGTGGTATATTGGGCAGAGTTCTGGAAGGTGACGTCGCGCCCGTTCGCTTCCTCATCGTAATCCAGCGAAACGGTGATACCACCGACATCCTGTGTCGCGAAATCGTTCTCATCCGAAGCGGCCAGGACATCCTCATCGTCGATGGCAGAGCCGTCTCCCGATGGATCGGGCAGTTCGGACCACTGGAACGCAAGCCGTGGAGCAGCGTCCGAGTCGCCGTAGATGACATCGTTGCCACCCCGACCCGAAATCGTGTCGGATCCGGAGCCGCCATACAGCGTATCTGCCTGCTGCGATCCGGTAATGTTGTCATTTCCGGCACCGCCCTGAACGACCCTTGGGTCCGAATCGTCCAGTGTTACCGTGTCGTTACCCTGTGCGGTGACGTCGGAATATCCGAATCCGGACGTGGTAGTATTGCTTCGGACGAAATCCTCACCCGCTGTAAAAGTACCCGTACCGCTTTCTGGGATGAAAAATGCATATTCCGTGACATTCCACCCGAAAATACCAGTTCTGACGCTGAACTGGCCATACACTCCTGTAAGGGTGGTGCCGTCCGAGGTGACGGTAGAGGTGCCGGCGTTATCCTCGGCGGTATAGGTGCCGTTCACGGACGATCCGGTCAGGGTAAAGCTCTGCCCCCCATCGCTGCCGCCCGATTGATAGGTATTGTCGCCCGCGTCGTCGGTAATGAACACCGTTACGTTCACATCCTCGATCTCGCCGGTATCGAGATTCAGGATATAAGCGCCGCCATAGCGATAATTACTGGGCATTCTTCAACCTTCCACACAACACATGTGTTTTCCCGCTCGCCTAGAATGCGGTAATCATTGCCAGCCCATGGCTGGCAACTCAACCCTAAGGCGAGTGGTTCCACCCATGGCCCCCCCGATGCGTTCGCTGCCGATACTCATATCGGAACGACCCGCAATCCTCGTCTATACCCGAATGGCGCGATCCCCCGACCCAGCCGAACTAACATGTATTTATTAACATATTCATACTAGGCGTATTTCAAGAATAAAGTCACGCCATAACGCTACGGAACCGCGCAGCTCACGGTTTCTTTATACTTTCACTACGCATTTGAGGGCCACAACGTGTAAATTGACACGCTATACGTCTCAACCTGAGCGGGCAAAATCAATCGACGCGCCGGCCGTCAGGGCGCTGATTGATTGAACCAGCGATCTGCGGTCGATTCGAAAATGCCGGTAAAGATCGCCGATCGTGCCCGTCTGTCCGAAATGCTCGACCCCGTGCGCAATGGTGCGATGACCCGCAACTGCGCCCAGCCAGCTCAACGTTGCAGGATGCCCGTCAATCGCAGTGACCATCGCGCAATCGCGCGGCAATTGTTGCAGCAGCCTTTCCACATGGCTCAGCGCGGCAGGGTTTCCGCGCGCGCGGTCCCTTTGCGCGGCGCTCCACCCCGCATGCAGTCGATCGGCGGAGGTCACGGCCAGTACCGCCACGTCGCGACGATGCTCGGCGATCATCCCCGCCGCCGCAATCGCCTCATCCGCCACGGCGCCTTGATAGGCAATGACGACCGAACAGTTCGGGCCGGGTTCGCGCAGCCAGTATGCCCCGTCCACGGCACCCTGACGGAAATCCTCGTTCACCCGGCGCACGGGTTGCTCCAGCGGTTTCGTGGTCAGGCGCAGATAGACGGAACCGCCCGTCTCATCCCGCAGCCATGTGCGCTCATCCCGGTCGCCCTCACCGTCGCGCTGGATATAGTCGAAGGCCCAGCCCATGATGACGGCCAGTTCATCGACAAAGGCAGGCTCGAACGCGGCCAGTCCGTCCTGGCTCATCCCGATCAGAGGCGCGTTGATGGATTGATGCGCGCCCCCCTCGGGCGCCAGCGTCACGCCGGAGGGCGTGCCAACCAACAGGAACCGGGCGTCCTGATAGCAGGCGTAGTTCAGCGCATCCAGACCGCGCGCCACGAACGGGTCGTAGACCGTGCCGATGGGGATCAGCCGTTTGCCGAACAGGCTGTGGCTCAACCCTGCCGCGCCCAACAGCAGCATCAAGTTCATCTCCGCGATGCCCAGCTCGATATGCTGACCCTCGGGGGTGAACTCCCACTTGGCGGTGGAGGGGATGTTCTCGCTGATGAAGGTGTCCGATTGCTGCGTCCGCGCAAACAGCTTGCGCCGGTTCACCCACGGGCCAAGGCTGGTCGTGCCCGTCACATCGGGTGAGGTGGTTACGATCCGCGCCGCCAGATCGCTGGAACCCTTCGCCAGATCATCCAGGATCTTGCCAAAGGCCGTTTGGGTGGAGATGTCCCTGTCGCTGGCCATCTCGATATCTGGGACGCTCAGCCGCGCATCGCTGAACCGACGTTGCCCCTTGGCGAAGAACGGCACGGAATCGAGGAAGCCTTGCAGCGCGTCCGGGTCCGCGACGGTGGCGAATTTCTCCCACTCCTGCCCCTTGGCCACGCCCATATGATCCTGCCATTGCGCGAACTGCGTCTTGTTCATCAGGCCGCCGTGGTTGTCCTTGTGCCCGGCGATGGGCGTACCCCAGCCCTTGATGGTATAGGCGAGGAAGCAGACCGGCCTGTCATGGTCGATACCGGCGAAGACCTCGGCCATCGTCTCCACGCAGTTTCCGCCGAGGTTTTCCATCAGGTCTGCCAGCTCCTTATCCGAGCGGCGTGCGATCAGCGCGCTGACATCCCCCTGATCGCCCAGTGCATCCATGAGACGCTCCCGCCAGACAGCCCCCCCCATGAATGTCAGCGCGGAGTAGAGCTGGTTAGGACAGTCGTCGATCCATGCGCGCAGCTTTTCACCGCCCGGCTCCGCAAAGGCGGCGCGTTGCAGCACGCCGTATTTCACCCGAACCACATCCCAGCCGAACGCGTCGAAGATCTTCTCGACCCGGCGAAACAGCCCCTCGCGCACGATACCGTCCAGCGACTGGCGGTTGTAGTCGATGATCCACCACGTGTTGCGCAGGTCGTTCTTCCACCCTTCCTGCAGGCATTCGTAGATGTTGCCCTCGTCCAGTTCCGCATCCCCGACCAGCGCCACCATACGCCCCGGCTGCACATCATCGCCCCAGGATTTCGCCGTGATGAAATCCTGCACCAGTGACGCAAAGGACGTGATCGCCACCCCCAACCCCACCGATCCGGTCGAGAAATCGACATCGCAGGTGTCCTTGGTCCGGGAGGGATAGGATTGCGCACCGCCCAGGCCCCGAAACGCCTCCATCTTCTCACGCGTCTGGTTTCCCATAAGGTACTGGATCGCATGAAAGATCGGTGAGGCATGAGGCTTGACCGCAACCCTGTCCTCGGGCCGCAGAGCGGAGAAATACAGCGCCGTCATGATCGAGACCATGGACGCGGAGGAGGCCTGATGCCCCCCGATCTTGATGCCGTCTTCCTTGTCGCGCAGGTGGTTGGCGTTGTGGATCATCCAGTGCGACAGCCACAACAGGCGCTGCTCGACGATTTTCAGGTTCCGGCTCATGTGACGTATCCTCAGGCAATGTGTTTCGGCCGACCCTATCAGCGCACTTGCGTTGGTTTCTTGCAATTGCTGGCTGGCGCGCGTCCTATGATAGGTGAATACGCCACGATACGAGGTAGCATGGTGGAAAACCCTACTCTGGATGAAATCGACATCAGAATTCTTCGTGAGCTTACCCTAGATGGGCGGATCAGTGCGGCGGAGCTGAGCCAGCGTGTCGGCCTCAGCGCGACACCCGTCATTCGTCGGTTGAGACGGCTGGAGCAGTCGGGCACCATCGTGGGATATACCGCTTTGATAAACGAGGCCGTGCTCGGCTTCGCGATGTCGGTGTTTGTCTCTGTCAAGCTCGACCGGCAGGTGGATCAGGCGCTCGCCCGCTTCGAATCCGCGATCCTGACCTTTCCCGAGGTCGTGGATTGCTGGCTGATGACCGGCAATCGCGACTACCTGCTGCGCCTTACCGTGACAGGGCTAAAGGAGTTCGAGGAGTTGATGATCGAACGGTTGGTCAAGATCGACGGCGTCGCCTCCATCGAATCCTCAATCCCGATCCGCAGGGTGAAATCCGGCATATCGCGCAATCCGTGAATTGGTGCGGGGGCTAAATCAGTCGGATGTGTGAGGCACGCTATCCGGCAACCTGTTGCGGGGGGGGGGGGCATGGAGATGGCTCCACAACCCCACGCACCGGTCCCTTTTCAGCGAGCCAGCGTTCTTCACGCCAGCTCGCCGGGTTCTTGGCAGTGATGGCTCACATCCGTTTGGCGACCTCTTCCAGCATCACCTCGGAGGCACCTCCGCCGATGGCCTGAACGCGGGCGTCGCGCGACATGCGCTCCACTGGGGTTTCGCGCATGTAGCCCATGCCGCCATGGAACTGCACACAATCATAGAGCACGGAATTCACCAGCTCGCCGCAATAGGCCTTGACCATCGAGACTTCCTTCACGCAGTCGAGGCCCGCGGCATCCATCCCTGCGGCATGATAGACCAGCTGACGGCCTGCCGCGATCCGGGTCTGGCAATCGGCCAGACGCTGGCGGATCGCCTGCTTGTCCCACAGCACGCCGCCAAAGGCCTTGCGCTGTTTTACATAGTCCACGGTCATGTCCAGCGCGCTCTGCGCCTCGGCGCAGGCCATTGCGCCCAGCACGATCCGCTCGTTCTGGAAGTTCTTCATGACCGAATAGAAGCCCTTGTTGACCTCACCCAACACGTCTTCGGCAGGGACGCGAACATCCTCGAAGATCAGTTCGGCGGTGTCCGAGCACAGCCAGCCGGTCTTGTTCAACGCACGACCGACCGAGAATCCCGGCGTGCCCTTTTCGATCGCGAACATGGTGATCCCGCGTGAACCCTTGGCATCGGGATCGGTCTTGGCGCCGACGAAATAGATATCGCCATGCACGCCGTTGGTGATGAACATCTTGGTGCCGTTCAGAACCCAATCGGACCCGTCCTTCACCGCGCGGGTGCGCATACCCGCCACGTCCGAGCCGGCACCGGGTTCGGTCACCGCGACGGCGGCGATCTTCTCGCCCGAGGTGATCGACGGCATCCAGCGGGACTTCTGTTCCGGCGTGCCGGCGTTTTCAAGGTGCGGCGAGGCCATGTCGGTATGCACCAGAACCGTGGCCGAAAAACCGCCGAAGGTGGACCGGCCGACCTCTTCGGCCAGAACCACGCTGGACATCACATCCAGCCCGGCACCGCCGTATTGCTCATCATAGCGCATTCCCAGCACGCCCAGATCGCCCATCCGGCGCAGCACGTCGCGGGGCACCATGCCCTCTTCTTCCCATGCGTCGGCCTTGGCTGTCACCTCCGTCTCGATGAAGCGGCGCAGCTGGGCGCGGATCATCTGGAGATCTTCGTTAAACGGTCCGCTGGCCGCAGTGATGGTATTCTGGCTGGTCATGTCTTTTCCTCCGGGTCGAGTTTGACGAGTGGTGCGTGCCCGGCGACCGTATCGCCCGGTGCACAATAGATTTCCGTTACGATGCCCGCCACCGGTGCGGGCAGGCTTTGCAGCAGTTTCATGGCTTCGAGCACCACCAGCGTGTCACCGACGGCGACGCGGTCACCGGGTGCGACGCGCACCTCGGCCACGGCACCGGGCATCGGGGCTGCCAGCAGGTCAGCGCCGCTTCCCCCGGCCCCGGCGCGGACGAGATGCCGATCTTCGAGCGTGCGCAGTTCCACCCCGCAGATCCCCGCCGAGGTCTGAAGGTGCACCCGCCAATGATCCCGGGCGCGTTCGACATGCGCGATGCGCGAGAAGGGAACGCCGTCGATGCGTCCGGACAGGCGGTCGCCGGTCAGGGTGACGGACTCGACGGTCGTGCTCTGACCATCCGGCAGTAGGGCGGAAAGCGCGGCGGGGGTGCCGGATATGCGGATCGGATCATCCTCGGATGTGGTCCAATAGGACGCCGCACCGGGCCGTCCCGCCGCCGCCGTAAGCCGCCATGACCCCAAGCTTTCCCAAGGCGATCCGCCCGTCGGGGCCAGATGCAGATGCAGCGCCATCGCGGCCAGGCCAGTGTCGCGGGCATCGGGTATGGGCGGGGTCCAGCCGACCGGAAACATCTCCGGCAATCCCGAGGTGTGGTGCCGGAACGCCTCGAAATCCGCATGGGTCAACAGGGCGCGTTGATAGGACAGGTTCAGACCGACGCCACCCACGGCGAAGGCATCAATCGCCGCCACCGCCTGCCGGATCGCCCCGGCCCGGTCGGGCGCATGGACGATCAGCTTCGCCAACATGGAATCGTAATGGTGGCCCACGACCGAGCCTGCCGCGACCCCACTGTCCAACCGCACGCCCGCAGGCGGCGCCCAGAGGGTGATCTGGCCGGTTTCGGGTCGAAAATTCTCGGCCGGATTCTCCGCCGCGATGCGGATCTCGATCGCGTGTCCGTTGAACCGCACATCGGATTGAGCCAGCGACAGCGCCTCGCCCCGGGCGATCCGCAACTGCCATTCAACCAGATCGATGCCGGTAATCGCCTCCGTCACCGGATGCTCCACCTGCAGGCGGGTGTTCATTTCGAGGAAGTAATATTCCCCGCGCGCCGGATCGTAGAGGTATTCCACCGTTCCAGCCGAGCGATAGCCGATGGATTGTGCCAGACGGACCGCCGCCGCGCGCATGTCATCGCGCAGGGCATCGGGCAGATCGGCGGCGGGGGCTTCCTCTATCAGCTTCTGGTGATTGCGTTGCAGCGAACAATCCCGGTCGCCCAGATGCAGCACGGTGCCGTGGCTGTCGCCCAGCACCTGCACCTCGACGTGGCGCGCGCGGGGCGCATAGCGTTCCAGAAACACCGCCGCGTCGCCAAAGGCGCCCTTCGCCTCGGACCGGGCGGAGGTGATGGCCTCGGGCGCGTCGGCCAGATCAGTGACGAGGCGCATGCCGCGCCCGCCGCCGCCGGCACTGGCCTTGACCAGAAACGGTGTGCCAAGCGTCTGCGCCTCTTTGAGCAATCGCGCGTCGGACTGATCCTCGCCGCGATAGCCGGGCAAAACGGGCACGCCTGCCGCCTCGGCTGCGGCCTTGGCCTCGATCTTCGAGCCCATCATTGCGATCGCGTCGGCATCGGGCCCGATGAAGACCAGACCGGCCCCCTCGACCGCAGCGGCGAACCCGGCGTTTTCGGACAGGAAACCATAGCCGGGATGCACCGCGCCGGCCCCGGTCACCCGGGCGGCATCCAGTATGGCATCGACGTTCAGATAGCTTTCCGCGGGCGCGGCCCCGCCGATGCACACGGCGTGATCAGCCTCGATCACAAAGGGCGCATCGCGGTCGGCCTCGGAAAAGACCGCGACCGTTTCCAGCCCCAGCGCGCGGCAGCCGCGCTGGATTCGCAGTGCAATCTCACCCCTGTTGGCGATCAGGACGCGGGTAAAGCTCATTTCACCCGCCATGAAGGAGTGCCTTTCTTGAGGAAGCTGTTGATGCCCTCGATCCCCTCGTCGGTTTCCCATGCATCGGCCAGCCGGTCGGCGGTATAGATCATGTTGGTTTCCAGATCGTGCGCCGCGACGTAGGCAATCAGCGCCTTGGTATCCGCCACAGCCCCCGGCGCGGCCTGAAGGTGATTGTGCACGACGTCTTCAACGGCGGCGTCCAGTCCATCAGCGGCGACAACCTCGGTCAGCAGGCCGATCCGCGCGGCCCGGGCGCTGTCGAACAGGGCACCCGAGAGCATGGTTTCGCGCGAATGCACCTTGCCGATCCGCGCCACGACATAGGGCGAGATATTGGCCGGCAACAGGCCCAGCTTCACCTCGGTCAGGCCAAAGCGCGACCCTTCGGCGCCGATGGTGTAATCGCAGACCGATATCATTCCGACGCCGCCGCCATACGCCGGCCCGTTGATCCGCCCGATCAGGGGCTTGGGCAGGGTATCGAGGCGGCGCAGCAGATGCGCCAGCGTGGCGCTTTGCTCCACCCGCTCGGCCCGGGATTTTTCGATATTGGAGGCGAACCAGTTAAAGTCACCCCCGGCGCAGAAGCTCTTACCCGCGCCGGTCAGAACCACGATGCGCACCTTGTCATCATTGGCCAGCTTTTCGGCGACGTCGTACAGTTCGGCGATCAGCGTGCCGTTCAGAGCATTGTGCTTGTCCGGGCGGTTCAGGGTTACGGTGGCGACGCCGCGCGCGTCGGTCTCAAGCAGGATGGTTTCGTAGGTCGTCGTCATATCAAGGGCCTCACATTCTGAAAACGGGCGTGTGGCGCCCTGCCTCGGGCACCGAAGAGACTATGGACAGGCACAGGCCGAGGATGTCGCGGGTCTGACCCGGTTCGATCAGCCCGTCATCCCAAAGCCGCGAGGTCGCATAATAGGGATCGGACTGTTCCCCGTATTGAGCGCGCACCTGCGCCTCGATCTGCGCCAGATCGGCCTGCATCTTTTCCAGATCACCGCCCTTTTGTCTGCGCAGTTCCAGCATCACGTTGCTGGCGATATCGGCGGACATGGTGGCGAGTTCCGCCGTGGGCCATGCAAAGAGGAAGTTCGGCGCAAACCCCCGCCCGCACATGCCGTAATTGCCAGCGCCATAGGATCCGCCAAGCAGGACCGACAGACGCGGCACCTTGGCCACTGACATGGCATAAACCAGCTTGGCGCTGTCCTTGGCGATGCCGCCGCGCTCCGCCTCCGTGCCGACCATGAAGCCGGAGATGTTGTGCAGGAACAAAAGCGGGATGTTGCGCTGGTCGCACATGGATACGAATTGCGCGCCCTTAAGCGAGCTTTCGGACAAAAGCGCGCCGTTATTGGCCAGGATACCGACGCGAAAACCGTGGATTCGGGCCGTTCCGCAGACCAGCGTTTCGCCCCAGCCCGGCTTGAACTCGCGAAATTCGCCGGCGTCTATCATGCGCAGCAGAACCTCGCGCATGTCATAGGGTTCCTTGCGGTCCGCGCTGATGACGCCCAGCAATTCGGACGGGTCATGCGCGGGCGGCGCGGGCGGCGTGTCAGGCTGCATCGGGCGCGATTGGCCCAGCTCGGCCACTATGTCGCGCATCAGGGCGAGGGCATGGTATTCATCCTCGGCCAGATGGTCGCAAACACCGGAGACGCTGGTGTGCATTTCGGCGCCGCCCAAGGTTTCGCCATCGACCTCCTCGTTGATCGCCACCTTGACGATCGACGGCCCGCCCAGATGGATGCGGGCGTTGCCGCGCACCATGATAAGCTCGTCCGACAGGGCCGGAATATAGGCCCCGCCCGCCGTGCAGCCGCCGAACACGGCGGAGATTTGCGGCAGCCCGCTGGCCGACATATTGGTCTGGCGATAGAAGGAATTCCCGAAATGACGTGCATCGGGAAAGACCCGATCCTGTTCCGGCAGATAGGCCCCGCCGCAATCGACCAGGTACAGACAGGGCAACCTGTTCTCAGCCGCGATTTCCTGGGCGCGAATGTGCTTTTGCACTGTCTCATGATAGAAGGAGCCGCCCTTGACCGTGGCATCATTCGCGATGACCACGCACGGCAGCCCATGAACGATACCGATGCCGGTCACGATGCCGGAGCCGGGAACCTCGCCACCATATTGACCGTAGGCCGCCAGCGACGACAGCTCCAGAAACGCCGTTCCCGGATCCACCAGCAGGTCAATCCGTTCGCGAACCAGAAGTTTGCCGCGTTTGCGGTGGCGTTCCACCATATCGGGGCGACCGCCCGACGTGGCCTCGGCGATCCGCGTGCGCAGGGTTTCGACGCGTTCGCTTTGCGCCGCGTGATTGCGCGCGAAGGTTTCGGATGCGGTCAGAACCGCTGAGTCAAGACGAGCCATGTATCAGGTATCCTGTCTTTCAAGTATCCCGTTGAGGAACACATCGGCATAGGTGCGGGACAGCGCCTCTGCGCTGCCGCGAGCCGGGTCGAACCAATCGAGCGTGGCGTTCAGCGCGCCGATCAACATCAGGCGCAGGTGGCGAATATCGACGTCGCTCTTCAGCGCGCCGTCCTGCTGAAGCCGGGACAGCAGGGCATCCCATTCGGCCTCATAGGCGCGGCGTGTGGGCAGGTTGGCATCGCGTACGGATTGCGGCACCTGCCCGAAAATACGCACATTGGCCGAAGTATAGTCGCTCACGTCGAGAAGCGCGCGCAGATGGGCGCCGATCGCGGCATGCAGGCTCGCCTCGGCGCCGGTGCCTTCGGGCAGTGCGGAAACGGCCTGGCGCATGCTTTCGTGGACGACCTGAATGCCCACGTCCAGAACAGCCGCGACAATCTCGTCCTTGGAGCCGAAATGGTAGTATAGGCTGCCTGCCTTGATCCCGGCGGCTTCGGCGATCTTTCTCAGCGATACGGACCCGTAGCCCTGCTCGCGGAAAAGCTGTGCTGCCACGTCCAGCACGCCCTCTCGCCCGACCGGACTGCGGGCGCCCTGTGATGCCTGTTTCACTGCAAGTTCGGACATCATCGCCCTTCGCGCCACCATAACTAACAACTGTTAGGTAACTGGAACCGCATCATCCGGCAAGCTCTATTTTCGTAAGTCGCTGGATATGGAAGGTCGGGACAACCCTGTCTGTGCTGTCCCGACCGACCGGTGTTAAATCACGAAGCCGCCGCCGCAGATGACGTGCTGGCCAGAGATGAAGTTCGATTCGGGTGCACAGAACAGATAGACCGCGCCTGCGGCTTCCTCGGGTGTGCCGACACGGCCCAAGGGGATCATGCGCTCCATCTGGGACAGAAGATCGGGGTTCACGCCCACTTTGATCTCCTTCTCCTCGACCGTGATCGTGCTGTCGCCATCCGCGCTACCCTCAGTCAGGCGGGTGCGGATCGGGCCGAAGGCCACGGCATTCACGTTGACCTTGTAGCGGCCCCACTCCTTGGCCATGGTCCGGGTGACCCCCAGGATCCCGGCCTTGGCTGCGGAATAGTTGATCTGGCCGGGGTTGCCTCCGGTCCCCGCGATGGAGGAGATGTTCACCACCTTGCGGAACACCTCACGCCCGGCGGCGGCTTCTTCCTTGGCCTTTGCGCTGATCACCGGCTGTGCCGCACGCAGGATCCTGAACGGCGCGGTCATGTGAACGTCGATGATTGCCTGCCACTGCTCGTCCGTCATCTTCTGAACGACGCTGTCCCAGGTATAGCCTGCGTTGTTTACGATGATGTCCAGCCCGCCGAAGCTTTCGACGCCAGTGTTGATGAACCGCTCGGCAAAGCCGTCTTCGGTCACGCTGCCGGCACAGACCACCGCTTCGCCACCGGCGGCGCGGATTGCTTCGGCTGTTTCGTTGGCTGGATCGGCATCCAGATCGTTGATCACCAGCCGCGCCCCTTCCGAGGCCAGCTTGAGCGCGATTTCGCGTCCGATGCCCCGGCCGGAGCCGGAGACCAGCGCCACGCGCCCGTCAAGTTTATCAGTCATGGCTTATCCTTCCGAATGGCGCTGTCAGACTTTTTCGTAAAGCGTGGTCACGCAGGCCCCGCCGAGGCCAAGGTTATGCTGGAGCGCAAGGCGCGCGCCGTCGACCTGACGCGCATCGGCCTGACCGCGAAGCTGCTGGACCAGTTCCGTGCACTGCGCAAGGCCAGTCGCGCCCAGGGGGTGCCCCTTGGACAAAAGACCGCCCGACGGGTTGGTCACGAATTTGCCGCCATAGGTATTGTCACCATCGTCAACGAATTTGGCCGCATCGCCACGTGCGCAAAGACCCAGCGCCTCATAGGTGATAAGCTCATTGTGGGCGAAACAGTCGTGCAATTCGACCACGTCCACATCGTCCGGGCCGATGCCCGCTGCCTCATAGACCTGCTCGGCAGCACGCTTTGCCATCGAGAAGCCCACGACCTCACGCATGTCATGCGCGCCGAACGTCTCCGGCCCGTCCGTTGTCATGGCCTGCGCCGAGATCCGAACGGAACTGTCGAGGCCGTGCTTGTCCGCGAACTCCTTGGAACAGATGATTGCCGCAGCCGCACCGCAGGTCGGCGGGCACGCCATCAGCCGTGTCATCACGCCGGGCCACATGACCGGAGCGGCCATGACCTCTTCGGCGGTCATTTCCTGCCGGAACAGGGCGACGGGGTTCTTGGCCGCGTGACGGCTGGCCTTGGCGCGGATTTTCGCGAAGGTTTCCATCGAGGTGCCGAACTCATCCATATGCGCCTTGCCCGCGCCACCGAAATAGCGAAGCGCCAGCGGGATCTCGGAGTTGCCCACCAGATCGTCGGTTTCCTCGTCAAACGCCGTGAACGGGCTGATCCGATCAGGGAACATCGCGCCAAGTGCGCCGGGCTGCATCTGCTCGAACCCCAGAGCCAGCGCACATTCCACCGCGCCGCTTTCAACGGCCTGACGGGCCAGGAACAGAGCCGACGACCCGGTCGAGCAGTTGTTGTTCACGTTCACAACCGGAATGCCGGTCATGCCGACATGGTACAGCGCCCGCTGGCCGCTTGTGCTGTCGCCATAGACATAGCCCACATAGGCCTGCTGGACACTGTCGTAATCCAGCCCCGCATCTGCCAGAGCGGAGCGGGTGGCCGTGGCGGCCATCACATCATAGCTATCGGATTTTCCAGGCTTCTGGAACGGGACCATCCCCACGCCAACCACATAGGCCTTATCAGTCATGTCTCTCTCCCAGGTTCGAGCCGGCCACCACGGATCGGGCGGACTCGCATTTTCTACCGTTTGTTAGAAATTACATAGCCACGCTTGGCTCTGTCAACAAAATCGCTTCGTGACGTAGGGTATCGGGTTCGGGGCGCCTGCATATGTTTGGGCATTCGCACCGCGCGGGCCGAAGGGCAGCACGAATGGCGTATCGTGCGGGATTCGCAGATTTTCTGGCGCTATTCCCGGCAACACGCGCTCAGCGTCGAGTCCCGAACGCGCCACAAAACGACGCGCCCGCCACCCCGAAAGGGTAGCGGGGCGATCCGGGGGCACCGAAGCGCGCCGGTCCTGGTTGTCACAGCCGGAATATGCCGTAATGCGGATCGTCGATCGGCGCGTTCAGCGAGGCGGAGATGGACATGCCCAGCGCATTGCGCGTGTCCGCCGGGTCGAGAATGCCATCATCCCACAGCTCGGAGGTAGAGGTATACGCCTCGACATCGTGGCGAAATTTTTCCAGAACGGGGTCGCGGATGGCGGCGATTTCCTCATCGCTCAGCTTCTTGCCTTCGCGCTCAAGCTGCCGGATCTTGACGTCGGCCATGGTGTTTGCGGCCTGATCCGCGCCCATCACGCCGATCTCTGCCTGCGGCCACATGAACAGCGTACGCGCATCCCAGGCCCGTCCGCACATCCCGTAATTGCCCGCCCCGTACGAGGCATTGGCGATCACGGTGAATTTCGGCACGACCGACCCACCCTGCGCCATCAGCATCTTTGCGCCGTCCTTGGCGATGCCGCGTTCCTCGTATTCGCGGCCCACCATGTAGCCCGTGATGTTCTGGAAGAAGACCAGAGGCGTCCGGTTCTGATTGCACAGCTGTATGAAATGCGCGGCCTTGAGCGAACTGTCGTTGAACAGCACCCCGTTATTGGCGAGAATCCCCACCTTGTAGCCCCAGATATGGGCATAACCGCAGATCATCGTTGTGCCGTAATCGGGCTGATATTCGTGAAAACGCGAACCGTCCACGATCCGGGCCAGAACCTCACGCATGTCGAACTGGGTCTTCCGGTCCTTGGGGATGATCCCGTATAGCTCTTTCGGGTCGTAGTATGGTTCCTCGAACGAGGCGGTCTCGATGATCGTCTTCGGCGTGCGCTTCCACTGGCTGACAATTTCGCGTGCCAGTGAAAAGGCGTGCTCCTCGGTGGCGGCACGGTAGTCGCCAGTGCCCGAGACAGAGGTATGCATGACCGCCCCGCCCAGTTCCTGAACGCCGACCTCCTCGCCTGTGGCCGCCTTGACCAGCGGTGGACCGCCGAGGAAGATCGCGCCGGTGCCTTCGATGATAACGTTGTAATCGCTGAGCGTCGGCACATACGCGCCGCCCGCCGTGCAGTGCCCGCCGACGATGGCGACCTGCGGGATGTTGGCCTGGCTCAGCTTGACCTGATTTCGAAACACCCGCCCGCCCAGATAACGATCGGGAAAGACGCCGTGTTGCAACGGCAGGAAGCCCCCGGCGCTGTCGCAGATGTGGATGACCGGCAGGCGGTTTTCCAGTGCGACATCCAGCAGCCGCACGATTTTCTTGACGGTATGCGGATACCACGCACCGCCCTTGACGCTGGCATCGTTGGCGTGAATGGCGACCTCGCGCCCCTGCACGATGCCGATGCCCGTCACCACGGCGGCACCGGGCACCGCACCGTCATATTCGCGACAGGCGGCGAGCGTCGAGAACTCCAGGAACGGCGTGCCGGGGTCCAGCAGCAGCTTCAGCCGCTCCCGCACGCCCAGCTTGTTCTGGCGGGCGAGGCGGTCGATATCGCGCTGAGGGCGCTCGAAACGCGCCGCGTGCTGGCGGGCGTGGAACTCCTTCAACCGCTCGGTCATGGCCGCATGGTTGGCCTTGAAGTCGGGAGCATTCGTGTCAATCTGGCTTTCGATCCGGCGCATGGTCAGTCCTCCTCGGGGGCCAGCTGGGCGAGCGTGGCCTTCAGCCCGAAACTGTCACCTGCGGCAAATGGTATTTCAGCAACCACCCCGTCGCGCGGCGCGGCCAGGCTGGTTTCGAGTTTCATGCTTTCGATGACGAGCAGGATCTGGCCTTCCTTGACCTGATCGCCGGGTTTGGCGTTCACGGCCACGACGACACCGGGCATCGGCGCGATGATGCGATCGTCGGCCGCGCCGCTATCGCTTCCGGCCAGACGTTCTGCGGGATCAACCCGCCCGATCGCATACGCCCGGCCGTTCAGATGCACAAAAGTTGCGTCGGGTCCGACGGCCAAGCGCAGCTCCTGCACGCGCCCGCGTATGCGCAGGACATAACCGCCCGGCTCGCTTGTCGGGTCCAACCGGCAGGGAACCGGGCCATCGGGCATGTTTACAATCAGGTTGGTGCCGTCATGCGACAGCCAGCATTCGGTCTCTTCGCCGTCGATCTGGAATATCCGCCGCATCAGTTTCTCCACCCGCCCATTTTTCGGTGCATTTCAGGTATCTGCATCACATCGTTCACCAGCCGTTCATCCGACAGGGCGGCCGCAGCCATCAGCAGATCGCTGACATCTTCGCCCGGTGCTGTCAGCGTCTCGGCCTGTTCGGCCAGAAATCCGGTCGAGACATCGCCAGATGCGAAATCAGGATGGGCTAGGATCGCATCCAGATAACCGGTGTTGGTTGTCACACCGAGTATCACGTAGTTCTGCACCGCTTGCCGCGCGCGTGCGATGGCCAGCGCGCGATCATCGGCGTGTATGATCAGTTTGGACAGCATCGGGTCAAAATCGGTTGTGACCTTGCCGCCGCCCAGAATGCCGCTGTCGACACGCACGCCCTCGCCCTGCGGTTCGTCTAGCAACAGGATGTCACCAATTGCGGGGCGGAAATCTTCTGTTGCGTCCTCGGCGCAGATGCGCAGTTCGATCGAATGGCCGTTTTGCGGAATGTCAGCCTGCGCCGCACTCAGCCCCTCACCCGCTGCGATGCGCAGCTGTTCGGCCACCAGATCAAAGCCCGTCACCATTTCGGTCACCG
>OJEN01000023.1_pt1 | contig 78757 bp, 78 predicted proteins | sample 1593351 | NCBI WGS metagenome assembly OJEN01 (sample SAMN05416777, study PRJEB24817) | seawater metagenome | isolation source: Sea water | place: Canada:Atlantic | collected 2013-11 | reverse complement strand
GAAAGTCAGAAGATGGTCGCAAAGTAAAAGGAACGATTCATTGGGTATCAGCTAAGCATGCGGTTAAGGCAGAAATAAGGCAATATGACAGGTTGTTTACAGTAGCAGACCCATTGGCTGACAAAGAACGTGATTATAAGGAGTTTATTAATAAAGACTCGGTAACCGTTTTAAAGGACTGCCAAGTAGAGCCATCTATGGCGAAAGCAGCTTCTAAGCCTTACCAGTTTGAAAGGCAAGGCTACTATTGTTTGGATAGTATGGATTCTAGTTCAGATGCACTGATCTTTAATCGAGTAGTTACCTTGCGCGATTCCTGGGCAAAGAAAATAAAGTAACGTTTTAAGCGGTTTTTTACGCTATTTGAAAGATAGCAAGTCACTAATAAAGGTGCTTAACATGCATTATGGAAGCGGTAAGAAAACGATGGATGTTATATTTATCTAACCGAGGGCTCTCTTTATTTTAGGTTTTACAATAGCTCAATGAAGACAATCGATATTCCAAGCGTAAAATTTAATTATTCAACTTTTGATTCGGAAGATATCGAAATAATAGAGCTGAATGAACTCTTCCATCGAAGATCTAAAATGGACCATGATCCTAATAAACCACATCGAGTATATTTCTATTTGATGTTGTATATTGAGCAAGGAGAAGGCTCACATTTTATTGATTTTAACCATTGTCCTTTTACGAAAGGAAGTTTCATTTTTATCAATAAAAATCAAATTCAAGCATTTGCGTTAAATAGTAATATAAAAGGACAAGCAATTCTTTTCACTGAAGCATATATTGAACAGATTCAAACAAATATGAATGTATCGGCTTTTTCACCGGCCCATTTACATACTTCCTACAGCCCAGTTTTTAGACCTAGCTCATCACTAACAAAGAGTTGCATATCGTTACTTTCTGAAATAAGGAAAGAAATGATTCAAAAAGATAAAAATAACCTAATAATCATGTTCTTATTTTCTTCAATGTTTACGATGTTAGAACGGGAAAGGCCTCAAACTTATGCAACAAAGTTGAGTAAATCCCAAGCAAAACAGTTTTCTTATTTTATTGCATTATTAGACACAAAGTTTACAGAAGAAAGAAACGCTTCATACTATTCCAATGCATCTCATATTACGTATAAGGCTTTAAATAATTTATGCAGACTAGCTACCAATCAAACCGCAAAACAATTAATTGATGCTCATATCATAATCGAAGCAAAACGTCGTTTAACACTTGAGAAAAAACACGTCCAAGAAATTGCCCTAGATTTAGGCTTTGAGGAGGTTAGCAATTTCGTTAAATATTTCAAAAAACATACCTTACTTACGCCATCGCAGTTTAAGAAACAATCAGAAAGTTAGATATTTACCATTTTTAGGATGAAATTGACCTTACGACACAACCTTATAGAAAATACACTGGAATTCCTTAAATAAATAACTGAATGAGGTAAATGATATGCCTACTAACAATCCAGTCAATACAAAAATGACTTACCCTAAACAACAGGCTAGCATCCTTAATAAAACGATGAGTTATGTGGATGTTGGAAGCGGTGACCCTATTGTGTTTTTACATGGGAATCCCACGTCTTCTTATTTGTGGCGTAACATTATTCCTTATTGCGAATCTTTGGGGCGTTGTATAGCGCCAGATTTAATTGGCATGGGGGACTCACAAAAGTTGTCAACCTCCGGACCTAATAGTTACCGTTTTGTTGAACACAGAGATTATCTCGATGCTTTGCTTGAACACTTAGGTATTACAGAAAATGTTACGTTAGTGATACATGACTGGGGGTCTGCTCTGGGTTTTGATTGGGCGAACCGTCACCGTGATGCCGTTAAAGGTATTGCTTATATGGAAGCTATCGTAAAACCATTGACATGGGAAGAATGGCCACAAGATATCACAGCTGCATTTGAAAGCTTTCGCTCACCAGCGGGTGAAAAAATGGTATTGGAAGATAATGTTTTTATTGAACAAGTATTGCCAGGCACAATTATTCGCTCTCTCGCTGATGAAGAAATGACCGAATACCGGAGACCATTTCTAAACCCCGGTGAGGATCGTCGACCAACGCTGACATGGCCCCGACAAATTCCGTTAGCAGGCGAGCCAGAAGACGTAGTGGCTATAGTCAACCAATATGGGGAATGGTTGCAAAAAAGTGAAATATCAAAATTATTTATTAATGCTGATCCAGGTGCTATTTTGTGTGGGTCGGCACGAGATTTTTGCCGCACCTGGCCAAACCAGATTGAGGTGACAGTGCCAGGTATACATTTCGTACAGGAAGATGCGCCTGATCAAATTGGTGAGGCCATTGCAAGCTGGATGCAAAGAGAATAGGTAGAGGGACGCCATTAGTTGTTTCAAGTTTGTTTAGAATTGCACGAACAGAAGTCAACAACAGACCTGTTATGAATAGAGAGTGGTGTTTAAAGGATGGTTGCCCTTTGCGATAAAAGTAAGCGCGCGAATTAACAAGTTTGTTCAGTAAAGCTGACATAATGTCGTACTAAGTTCCCAGATATAAACTTCAGCCAATGGCACAAACAAACACAACACATCAAAAAGAGGGCCCTAATTCAAAACGCGTTGTTTCATTGAAGGATTTGCTGCCTTTTTTAAAACCCTATCGCTTACAAGTGGCTATTGCTTTTGTGTTACTAAGCTTGGCTTCTGCAACGTTACTATTAGTGCCATTAGCCTTTCGTGATTTAATTGATGTGGGCTTTGGTGAAAGTGATGGTGCCGTCCCGGCTATTAATATTGATACGAAGTTTGGCGTGCTATTTGGCTTGGCTGCTTTTTGGGCGCTTATGGTAGCTTCTCGGTATTACATGGTGTCATGGATAGGTGAGCGAGTAACAGTGGATTTACGCAGTGGTGTGTATGCCAGTGTATTAAGGCAATCGCCACAGTTTTTTGAAACCTTGCAAACAGGTGAAGTGCTTTCTCGTTTAACGGGCGATACCACGCTAATTCAAACGGTTGTCGGTAGCTCAGCATCAATGGGTTTACGCAGTGTGTTTCAGTTCGCGGGTGGCATGATTATGCTCGCGGTGACTAGCTTTTACTTGTTTTCGGTCAATATTGGTCTAATGATCTGTTTGATTTTCCCCATTATGCTCATTGGTCGTTCAGTCAAAAGGCTCTCACGTGAATCACAAGACCGCATTGCTGATAGTTCCGCCATGGCCGGTGAAATTTTAAATGCTATGCCAACCGTACAATCTTATACGCAAGAAACACGAGAAACGAGCCGTTTTACTCATAGCGCACAGTTAAGCTTTTTAACCGCGATTCGAAGAGTAAAGGTCAGAGCATTGCTCACTGCGGTGATTATTACCGCCGTTATGGGCGCAATTATTTTTGTCTTATGGCTAGGTGCGCGCCAAGTAAGTGACGGCGTAATGACTGGAGGCGAACTGGCTTCATTTGTATTATATGCCGCTATGGTGGCCGGTAGTGTGAGTACGATGGCGCAGGTATGGGGCGATATTATGCGTGCGGCTGGCGCCACTGAACGTTTGCTTGAATTATTGCATGTAGAAACAGCGGTTACTGATGCGGTTAATCCGTTGCCATTAGCCAGCGTATCACAAGCCGACATTCAATTTAACAAGGTAACGTTTCACTACCCATCACGGCCACGTAACCCCGCATTAAACAACGTGAATCTACACATTAACGCAGGTGAAACCGTCGCGTTAGTTGGGCCGTCAGGTGCAGGAAAGACCACTATTTTTCAATTGTTGTTACGATTCTACGATGCGCAAACGGGCAGCATTGCCATTAACGGCCAACCTATCAGTGACATTAGCTTGCATGATTTACGACGCTTAATTGCAATTGTCCCGCAAGATCCTGTGATATTTTCTGCTAATGTATTAGAAAACATCCGTTACGGACAACCAAACGCTACGGATGAAGCTGTGATTGCCGCGGCGACTGCCGCACAAGTCGCGCAATTTGTGCCGCAATTACCTGATGGTTACAACACCTTCTTAGGTGAGCGTGGTACACGTTTATCGGGTGGGCAAAGGCAACGCATAGCCATCGCGCGCGCCATGTTAAAAGACGCGCCTATATTATTGTTAGACGAAGCCACCAGTGCGCTGGATGCGGAATCAGAAATACTTGTACAAGAAGGGCTTAATGCCGCTATGCAAAACAGGACTACTCTAATTATCGCCCATCGATTAGCCACGGTGCAAAAGGCCGATAAAATCGTCGTGATGGAAAATGGTGAAATTGTGGAAACAGGCGAAGCGGTCGAGCTGCGAAAAAAAGGCGGCTTGTACGCAAGGCTTGCTGAATTACAGTTTGAAAGCTAATGACTATAGATAAGCTTGTTGTGAGCCTGCTTTAATGAACTTGCCCAAATAAAAAAGCCTTAACATCGTAAAATGCTAAGGCTTTGATATATATGGCTCCTCCGACTGGACTCGAACCAGTGACCCAATGATTAACAGTCATTTGCTCTACCAACTGAGCTACAGAGGAATTGTTCAGGTCGCGTATCTTACGAAACGCACATGTTTTGGTCAATAGAAAATTGCTTTAAACGTCTAATTAGTTTTTAAGTAATGTTGCAATACGGTCCATCGCATTCACCAAGTTTTCCATGCTGGTCGCAATTGAGATGCGCATGTGGCCATTAAGGCCAAAAGCGGAGCCGGGTACAAGCGCCACGCCAGATTTTTCAAGAATGTATTCTGCTAAATCGACGTCGTTGTTTATATTTTCCATGCGATTAAGTACGGCATTAAAGTCTGGGAAGCAATAGAACGTTCCGTCGGACGCGATGCAGCTAACGTCTTGCATCGCATTTAGTTTTTCTAATACGAAATCGTGACGTTCTTTGAACGATACTAACATGTCATCGATACATGATTGGTCGCCTTCCAGCGCAGCTTGTGCCGCGTATTGAGAAATAGACGTAGGGTTTGATGTGCTTTGCGATTGAATTTTCTTCATTGCTTTAATCAAATCTGCTGGCCCTGCAGCATAACCAATGCGCCAACCCGTCATTGAATAGGCTTTAGAGACACCATTCAGGACGATTGTTTGGTCGTAGAGCTCCGGGCAAGCCATCACAATGTTGCTGAACGGTTCATCGCACCACAAAATATGTTCATACATATCATCTGTTGCAATAAGAATATTGGGGTGGTTTTTAAGGATGGCTCCCAATGCGGCAAGTTCATTACGTGTGTACGCTTTACCGCTTGGATTAGAGGGACTATTGATAACTAAAAGTTTTGTTTTAGGCGTGATGGCGGCTTCAAGTTGAGCGGGTGTCATTTTGAAATCTTGTTCTTGACCTGCTTCTACAATAACGGGAACGCCTTCAGCTAATAAGCACATATCAGGGTATGAAACCCAATAAGGTGCTGGAATAATTACTTCGTCGCCTTCATCAAGAAACGCTTGTGCAAGGTTGAAGAAGCTTTGTTTGCCGCCACAAGATACCAGTACTTGGTCTAACTCGTAAGACAGGCCGTTATCGTTTTTAAGCTTGTTCACAATGGCGGTTTTCAACTCAACAGTGCCGTCTACAGCGGTATATTTCGTTTTGCCGGCGTTAATAGCATCTCTAGCGGCTTGTTTGATATGTTCGGGGGTGTCAAAGTCTGGCTCGCCTGCGCCAAGGCCTATAATATCTTGCCCTGCTGCGCGTAATGCTGCGGCTCTAGAAGTAACAGCCAGTGTTGGTGAAGGTTTAATGCTTTGTACGCGATTTGAAAGTTTAATGTTCATGAGTGATGTATTGGAATAAAATTAGGGTTTAATCAACACGTATTCTACGTTAAGCAGCGCTCATGCAAAATCCCTATGGATAAAATATTTCAGATAGATTCCCCTTTTGAACCAGCGGGTGACCAACCAAAAGCGATAAAAAGCTTGGTTGAGGGCATCGAGAATGGTGAATCACATCAGACATTGTTGGGTGTTACAGGCTCGGGTAAAACATTTACGATGGTGCATGTTATTGCTGAAACACAGCGCCCAGCTTTGGTGCTCGTGCACAATAAAACCTTGGCAGCGCAGTTGTACGGTGAGTTGAAAGAGTTTTTTCCAGACAATGCGGTTGAATACTTCGTGTCGTATTACGATTATTATCAGCCAGAAGCATATGTGCCAGCGTCTGATACCTTTATAGATAAAGATGCCTCGCTTAATGAGCATATCCAACAAATGCGTCTGTCCGCTACAAAAGCGCTAATGGAGCGTAAGGATGCCGTTATTGTCGCGACGGTGTCGTGTATTTATGGCTTGGGTGACCCTGAGTTGTATTTCAGTATGATTTTGCATTTATCTCGAGGTGAGCGAGTGGGGCAGCGCGATATTGTTCGGCAATTGACCGAAATGCAATACAAGCGAAACGATATTGAGTTGCACCGAGCGTCGTACCGAGTGCGCGGTGATGTAATTGATATTTTTCCGGCTGAATCAGACCAAGAAGCGCTTAGAGTTGAATTGTTTGATGATGAAATTGAGCGGTTGTCATTATTTGACCCCTTAACGGGCGAGGTGCTGAGAAGAATCCCACGGTACACCATTTTTCCCGTGTCGCATTATGTGACGCCTCGCGAGACAATTTTAGCGTCTATCGACAAAATAAAAGCTGAATTGGCAGTGCGGTTAGAGCAACTTCGTTCGTTAAATAAATTGGTAGAAGCGCAACGATTAGAAGAGCGTACCAAATTTGATATTGAAATGATGCGAGAAATTGGTTACTGCTCAGGTATCGAGAATTATTCAAGGTACTTATCGGGAAGAAAACCGGGTGAACCGCCTCCAACGTTGTTTGATTACTTGCCAGATGATGCGTTGCTATTTATAGATGAGTCTCATGTGACTATCCCACAGTTAGGCGCAATGTATAAAGGTGACCGTTCCCGTAAAGAGACGTTAGTGGAATATGGCTTTAGATTGCCATCAGCGTTAGATAATCGCCCGTTGAAATTTGAAGATTTTGAAGCGCGTGCGCCACAAACTGTTTTTGTGTCGGCTACACCGAGTAAATATGAAGCTAAGCGTGCGGGCTCAATCGTAGAGCAAGTGGTGAGGCCAACGGGTTTGCTGGACCCGGTTATTGAGGTGAGGCCGGCAACCACACAAGTGGATGACTTGTTATCAGAAATCAATAAAAGAGTCGCGTTACATGAGAGGGTGCTCGTCACCACGCTTACAAAAAGAATGTCCGAAGATTTGACGGACTACATGATGGAGCAAGATGTAAAAGTTCGTTACTTGCATTCAGATATAGATACCGTTGAACGGGTCGAAATTATTCGAGACCTTAGATTGGGCGTTTTTGATGTTCTAATTGGCATTAACTTATTAAGAGAAGGTCTTGATATACCAGAGGTTTCTTTAGTGGCGATTTTGGATGCCGATAAAGAAGGCTTTTTGCGTTCAGAAGTGTCGATGATCCAGACCATTGGTCGTGCAGCAAGAAATGTCAACGGCAGGGCAATTTTATATGGCGATAAAGTAACTGGCTCAATGCAGCGGGCTATGGATGAAACAGATCGGCGACGAATAAAGCAACAAGAGCATAATAAAAAACACGGTATTACACCGAAAGGCATTATTAAAAAAGTAACGGATGTAATGGAAGGGTCTAAACGTTACAGAAAAGATAATCTAAAACAAGTAGCCGAAGATAAGGCGGAATATAATACATTAACGCCGTCTCAAATAGCCAAGAAAATTGATGAGTTAGAGGCGAAGATGTACCAGCATTCGCGTAATCTTGAATTTGAAGATGCTGCACGTACGCGTGACGAAATACATAAATGGAAAGATAGGGTGATGCTAGGTGGATAGCATTATTTCCGGCTACGCAGTGTAGCCGGAAATTATTAAAAGGCTAGTCTTCTAAAACAAAGGTGATATTTAAGTTAACGCGGTACTCTTTTACTTTGCCATTTTTAACGATAACTGATTGATCTTTTACCCAAGCGCTAGAAATGTTTTTCAATGTTTTGGATGCGCGTTCAATGCCGTTTTCTATGGCGTCTTCAAAACTTTTGTTTGACGATGTAATGACTTCAGTAACTTTTGCAATACCCATGTTTTTTCCTTTTGTGTTTAGTGGAGTATAAGAATATATGATGGATATATAGTAAAAGCAAGTTGTGAAGGATTTTAGGGGGTTTATGAAAACCTAACTACTGTTCACTTGCGGTAATCAATTTTGCACGATAGGATTAACAAAGATGATGTTGAATTTACGTTATCGACTACTTTCAAACAACGACATGGAGTATGCAATGGGTTTATTTAGTTTTATAACGGAAGCGGGTAGTAAGCTTGGTGGGAAGATTTATGATGTTTCGCATGGTGACGAACCAGCTACTGGTGCAACTCAAGAGCAAATTGATGCTGCTCGTGAAGGAAATATTATTGAAAATATTGGGGAAACAGGTGTTGCTGTGACTGACTTATCTGTTCAAGTTTCTGGACCTAATGCTGTGCTAGGTGGAAAGGTTGAAACGCAAGGCTGTAGTGAAAAATTGACCTTGGTGGTTGGTAATCAATTTGGTATTGGTAGTGTTGACTGCCAGCTTGAAGTTCAAAAATCAGAGCCAGAATCAACCATGTACACAGTTAAATCGGGTGACACCTTAGGTAAAATTGCAAAAGATATATACGGTAATGCATCTAAATACCCGATTATTTTTGAAGCCAATCAGCCGATGCTGCAAAACCCAGATAAAATCTATGTTGGGCAAAACTTAAGGATTCCAACGTTATAAATATAATCAGGTACGTTTTTTAAACAGTACAACATATATTGTCGATTAGTAAACGCCACTTAGTTGACCCTAAGTGGCGTTTTTCACAAAACGGTTTTAAATAGACTACACTTTAGCTCCACAGCGCTTCACTAAACGATCAACTTTTAGTAGAATGTGCGACCTTAAAAAGGTTTATTGGCTTACAGGCGCGTAGCTCAGTTGGTTAGAGCACTACTATGACATAGTAGGGGTCACTGGTTCGAATCCAGTCGCGCCTACCAATAACTTTACAAATTAAGCCAATCTCTCTAATTACGAATCAAGATTACCGTGCCTATAATTACTTTACCCGATGGAAGCCAGCGCGAATTTTCGCAAGCTATTAGCGTGTTTGATGTTGCAAATGATATTGGACCAGGCCTAGCTAAAGCAACGATTGCCGGTAAAGTTGATGATGTGTTGGTTGATGCGTCTTATATGATTGAAAAAGATGCATCGCTTTCTATTGTTACTGCACGTGACGATGAAGGTTTAGAGGTGATACGTCATTCAGCAGCGCATTTGATGGCGCAGGCTGTAAAACAACTTTTCCCTACCGCACAGGTAACGATTGGCCCAGTTATTGATGATGGCTTTTTCTATGACTTTGCTTTTGAACGTTCATTTACCCCGGACGATGTTGAAAAAATAGAAAAGCGTATGGGTGAGTTGGCGGATGAGTCTATTCAAGTCAACCGTTCAGAAATGTCTCGCGATGATGCAGTGTCATACTTCAGAGGGAAAGGCGAAGAATACAAAGCAGAAATTATTGAAGATATTCCAGCAGATCAGGTTTTGTCTTTATATGGTCAAGGCGATTTTACCGATTTATGTAGAGGGCCGCATGTTCCTCATACGGGTTTTTTGAAATCGATAAAACTAACTAAAATTGCTGGCGCGTATTGGCGTGGCGATTCAGATAACGAAATGCTTCAGCGTATTTATGGAACAGCCTGGGGTGATAAAAAATCGTTAAAAAGATACTTACATAGAATAGAAGAAGCGGGAAAACGCGATCACCGGAAGATTTCTAAAGCACTGGACCTGTTTCATATACAAGAAGAAGCGCCTGGTATGATTTTCTGGCATGACGCTGGTTTAAGCATCTATCATACTATTGAGCAGTACATACGAGCTAAACTGCAAACCAATAATTATCAAGAAGTACGCACACCTCAGTTAGTCGATAAAACCTTATGGGAAAAATCAGGCCATTGGGATAAATTTAGAGATGACATGTTCACCGTAGACTCAGATAATAGAGAGTATGCAGTAAAACCGATGAATTGCCCGTGCCATGTGCAAATATACAACCAAGGTTTAAAAAGCTACCGAGATTTGCCATTACGTATGGCTGAATTTGGTTCATGCCACCGTAATGAACCATCGGGTACGTTGCATGGCCTAATGCGGTTGCGTAACTTTATTCAAGATGATGCACATATCTTTTGTACAGAAGAACAAGTTCAGTCAGAAGTGTCTGATTTTATAGATTTGTTGTACGAGGTGTACGCTGACTTTGGTTTTACCGATATTATTATTAAGCTATCAACACGCCCAGAAAAACGTGTTGGTTCGGATGAGGTTTGGGATAAATCAGAAAAAGCATTGGAAGATGCTTTGAATGCTAAAAATTTAGATTGGGACTTACAACCTGGCGAAGGTGCATTTTATGGCCCTAAAATTGAATTTTCATTAAAAGATTGTTTAGACAGGGTTTGGCAATGTGGCACGATTCAAGTCGATTTCTCGATGCCTGATCGTTTAGATGCGCAATATATTGCTGAAGATGGTTCTCGACAATCGCCGGTAATGCTTCACCGAGCAATTTTAGGTTCATTAGAACGCTTTATTGGAATATTGATTGAAGAATACGCGGGTAAGTTTCCGGTGTGGTTAGCACCAACACAAGTTGTTTTGATGTCAATTACGGACAAAAACGATGAATATGTGGCCTCAATTGCAAAAATCCTTCAAAAACAAGGCATCAGAGTCAAATTAGACTTGAGAAATGAGAAGATCGGCTTTAAAATTCGCGAGCACACTTTAAAGCGTATTCCGTACTTAGTTGTAATTGGCGACAAAGAAGTCGAAAATAACGAATTAGCGGTTCGTTCTTTAAGTGGTAAAAACATGGGTAACTTCACACCTGAGGACTTTATCGCGTTATTGGCAAAAAATATTGCCGAGCGCAATAAGTTAGAGCCTTAAGGTTTTTTGCATCCTAAGGCATAATGTTTAGTTGGATTATGTCTATTTAAATGAGTTAGAAATTTTGGAGATTGTAAGATCGCAACAAAAAAAGTAAGAATAAACGAAGATATTACTATCCCGAGTGTAAGACTGATTGGTCACGACGGCGAAAAAATAGGTGTCGTTACGTTACAAGAAGCCATGAGTTTGGCTGCAGAAGTTGAATTAGATTTGGTTGAGGTTTCACCAACAGCTAAACCACCTGTCTGCAAAATCATGGATTACGGTAAGTTTAGATTTGAAGCAAGCAAGAAATTACAGGCTTCAAAAAAGAAACAAAAGAACGTTCAGGTTAAAGAAATAAAATTCAGACCTGGTACGGATATTGGTGATTACAACGTAAAGTTGCGTAATTTAATCTCATTTTTAGAGAATGGGGATAAAACGAAAATCACTGTACGTTTTCGCGGACGTGAAATGGCTCATAGAGAGTTAGGTATGGAGTTACTAAAACGCGTAGAGAAAGACTTAGATGAACTGGCTATTGTTGAACAATGGCCAAAGTTTGAAGGCCGCCAGATGGTTATGGTGATGGCGCCAAGAAAAAATCAATAAACGGAGTATTAGAAATGCCTAAGATGAAAACAGTAAGTGGCGCGGCTAAACGGTTCAAAAGAACTGGAACAGGCGCGTTTAAATGCAAACAAGCTCACTTACGCCATATATTGACAAAGAAAACCACGAAACGTAAACGTCAGTTACGTAAAGCTTCATTGCTTCACGCGTCAGACATGAGAAGTGCAACACGCATGTTGCCATATAGCTAATTTTAGATTTACTGAGGAAAAGAAATGCCTAGAGTCAAACGCGGTGTTGTTGCAAGAGCAAGACACAAAAAAGTATTAAAGCAAGCCAAAGGTTACTACGGAGCAAGAAGCCGTATTTACCGTGTTGCAAAACAGGCTGTCATTAAAGCGGGTCAGTATGCATACCGAGATCGTCGTCAAAGAAAGCGCCAATTCCGCGCACTTTGGATTGCTCGTATCAATGCAGGTGCACGTAGTTGTGGACTTTCATATAGCCGATTTATGAATGGCTTAAAGAAAGCGTCAATTGGTCTTGATAGAAAAGTACTAGCAGACTTAGCCGTTTTTGATAAAGCAGCTTTTTCTGAGTTAGTTACAACTGCTAAAGCAAACCTATAACGTTTGTTAAATTCGTTTTTTGCGTAGTAGCAAAAGCGGTAAGCAAGTTTTAGCGTAAGGGAAAGATCATTTGGTCTTTCCCTTATTTATTTGAACTGAAGAAAGTATGTTGATGTGGAAAATTCATTAGATAACGTAGTGCAACAAGCAAGTGACGCGTTAGCGAAAGCTGATTCATTAGCAGATGTTGAAAAGATACGTGTGGAGTACCTTGGTAAGAAGGGTGTTTTTACATGCCAAATGAAAACATTGGCTAGTTTGCCTGCTGAAGAAAAGCCAAAAGCGGGCGCTGTGATTCATCAAGCAAAGCAAGCGTTTGAAGCATCTCTAAATAATCGCAAATCAACGTTGGAGTCAGAACAGTTAAACCAGCGCTTAAGAGAGGAAACGATTGATGTGACATTGCCAGGCAGAGGCGATTCAATCGGAAGCGTTCACCCTGTTACACGAACAATGCGCCGTATTGAAACAATTTTTAGCCGTATTGGTTTTGATGTGGCGACGGGACCAGAAGTTGAAGATGACTTTCATAATTTTGAAGCATTAAATATTCCTGCACACCACCCGGCACGCGCGATGCACGACACGTTCTATTTTGATGAGCATACCTTGTTGCGTACGCACACGTCACCAGTCCAAATACGGGTAATGGAGAATCAAGAGCCACCTATAAAGGTGATTGCGCCCGGTCGCGTGTACCGGTGTGATTCTGATATTACACATACACCTATGTTCCATCAAGTTGAAGGCTTTGTGGTTGATAAGAATGTAAACTTCGCCGACTTAAAAGGTGTGTTAAGTGAATTCTTAAAAGCCTTTTTTGAAAAAGATGTAAACGTTAGGTTTAGGCCTTCGTATTTTCCCTTTACAGAACCATCAGCTGAAGTAGATATTGAGTGTGTCATGTGCAACGGAGATGGTTGTCGTGTTTGCAGCCATACCGGCTGGCTAGAAGTACTGGGCTGCGGCATGATTCATCCAGAAGTATTCAGGCATATTAACATTGATTCAGATGAGTATTCTGGGTTTGCGTTTGGTATGGGTGTTGAAAGGTTGACAATGCTTCGCTATAAAATCAATGACTTACGGTTGTTTTTTGAAAATGACCTAAAGTTTTTAAGGCAATTTAACTAGGCTGGGTGGGTAAATAAAATGTTAGTTAATGAAGCATGGCTTAAAGAATTTATAAATTACTCACTACCTACCAATGAGTTAACTGAAAAGTTAACGATGGCTGGTTTAGAAGTGGATTCTATATCACCTGCAGCAGCAGATTTTTCTGGTGTTGTTATTGGTGAAGTAATATCTGTAGAAGCTCACCCAAATGCAGACAAGTTACGACTTTGCAAAGTAACGGTTGGCGAAACAGACCCGCTAGATATCGTTTGTGGCGCTGCAAACGTCAGAACAGGGCTTAAAATACCTGTTGCGACTGTAGGAGCGGTCTTGCCTGGGGATTTTAAGATTAAAGCGTCTAAGCTCCGTGGAGAGCCTTCTAATGGCATGTTGTGTTCAGAGCAAGAGTTAGGGCTGGCTGAATCAGCAGACGGTTTAATGGAGCTGATGAGCGATGCGCCTATTGGTGTTGATATTAGAGATTATTTGAAACTAGACGATACTATTATTGAAGTGGACTTAACCCCTAACCGCGCAGATTGTTTAAGCGTTGAAGGAATCGCTCGAGAGATTGCCTGTTTTGCAGATGAACCATTTAAATCGATATGTGATCCGAGTATTGAAGAAACTAGCCAAACCAAGCAGTCTGTTTCGGTAGAAGCACCAGAAGATTGCCCACGTTATTTAGGCAGAGTGATCGAAGGCCTAAATGCAACAGCCGCAACGCCTGTATGGATGCAAGAAAAGCTTCGTCGTTGTGGCCAACGTTCGCTAGGCCCGTTAGTTGACGTAACAAACTACGTTCTATTAGAACTGGGCCAACCGCTTCACGCCTTTGATTTGAATAAAATAGATGGTGAACTGGTTGTTCGCCATGCAAACAATAAAGAAAAGCTCACATTATTAAATGATCAAGACGTGCAATTAGGCGATGACATTTTAGTGATTGCTGACCAAAAACAAGCACTAGCCATGGCCGGTATTATGGGTGGGGCATCATCATCTGTTGGTGATGCAACAACAGATATATTTCTTGAATGCGCGTTCTTTTCACAGCTCGCTATAGCTGGTAAATCTAGACGTTATGGCTTGCATACAGATGCTTCGCACCGTTTTGAACGGGGGGTTGATCCGCAACTTCCATATAGAGCCTTAAACAGAGCTACAGAGTTATTGGTAAGTATTGCTGGTGGAAAAGCTGGCCCGCTGACAGATGTTTCTTCTGATGCGTCTATACCAAAACAGAATGCTATTACATTGCGTTTATCTCAAGTGCAACGTCTATTAGGCATTAACTTAGAGGCCGATGTTGTTGAGTCATACTTAGTTAAGCTAGGTATGAACATCGATAAAATATCCGCACAAAAATGGCAAGTAACAGCACCAAGTTATCGTTTCGATATGGCGATTGAAGCAGACTTAATAGAAGAGATTGCACGTTTATATGGTTACGACAAGCTGCCTGAAAGTAGTTTAAATGTGCCGGCAAAATTAGAGTTAGTAGAAGAGTGTGTTCAGCCTCTAGACCGCATCAAAGATGTATTAGTCGATTTGGGTTATAGGGAAGCGATAACCTATAGTTTTACAGATGAAAAAATATTGGCGGAATTAACGCCTAATGAAGATGATTATCGTTTAAAAAACCCAATATCTTCCGAATTGTCAGTTATGCGAACAACCTTATGGGCAGGGCTACTTAAAGCAGTAGAAAGTAATCTAAAGCATAATGAGGAAACCGTAAAATTTTTTGAAACAGGGTTAAAGTTTACGCTTGAAAATGGCGCCTTAAAACAAAATCAAATGCTATCGATTGTGGCAACAGGCAGCGCCTTACCGGAACAATGGGGTGAGCAATCGCGGAAAATGGACTTTTACGATATTAAGCATGCAGTAGAGGCAATTTTGGAGCTTAATGGCGTGTTAAATAACTTTACGTTTAAACCAGCGAAACACTCTGCATTACACCCTGGGCAAGCAGCAGAGCTCGTTAATGAAAAAGATGAGCACGTAGGTTATATCGGTTTATTGCATCCCGTGTTAGAAAAGTCGTTGGATATCAATCAAGCTGTTTATATGGTTGAATTAAAGCAAGCCATGTTGCAGCTTAAAGCAATCCCAAATTTCGAACAGATCACAAAATACCCATCCGCTCGTCGTGATATAGCGCTAGTGATGGACAAAAACTTACACGTAAATGAAATAATCGACTATATTAACAGTCAGAAAGGGCTTATTAATAACGTTGTCGTATTTGATGTTTATGAAGGTAAAGGCGTAGAAACTGGTAGAAAAAGTGTCGCTTTAGGCTTGATTTTACAGGATAAATCGAAGACACTTGTTGAAAGCGAAGTAGAGTTGTATATAACGACTATACTAGAAAATATTAATAATAAATTTAATGCTCAGATCAGAGAATAAAAAATGTCATTAACAAAAGCTGATTTAACAGAACATCTATTTGATGAACTTGGCCTCAATAAACGTGAAGCTAAGGAAATCGTAGAGCAAATGTTTGAATCTATAAAAGAATCGCTTGAAAAAGGCGAACAAGTAAAAATTTCAGGTTTTGGTAAATTTGAGCTTAAAGATAAAGAAGCAAGGCCAGGTAGAAACCCTAAAACGGGTGAAGATGTTTCTATCTCAGCTCGACGAGTTGTTACATTACGAACAGGCCAAAAACTTAAGGAACGAGTAGAAGCATATGCTGGAACCCAGCCACAATAACGAACTACCTGCCATACCGGCTAAGCGTTACTTTACCATTGGTGAAGTGAGCGAACTATGCGCAGTAAAACCGCATGTCTTACGTTATTGGGAACAAGAATTTCCTCAACTTGAGCCTGTTAAAAGACGCGGTAATAGACGTTACTATCAACGACAAGACGTTGTTTTAATCAGGCAAATTCGTGGTCTATTGTACGAAGACGGCTACACAATTGGTGGTGCAAGAGCACACCTAACGGGTGACAACAATCAGCAAGACAGTTCAGTCGTAAAAGTTGAAATTCAGCAAATCATCTCCGAACTTAAAGAAGTTCTCGACATTCTTAAGTAATAAAATTTAAATCGGGACGTAGCGCAGTCTGGTAGCGCACCAGTCTGGGGGATTGGTGGTCGGAGGTTCGAATCCTCTCGTCCCGACCAAATTTTATCTCTATTACCCAATTAATTTAAGTAGTTTTTCACAGCAGACAAAAATATTGGTTAACAAAACTGATGCTTAAACATTGATATTCTAGTTATATGTCGCAATATTAAGGTGTTTAATTAATTTTAATACCAAACGCCAATACAATTTCTAATTGCACCAAATCTGTGCGGCATCGCACCATAAAGCTGTTATTTTTTAATTTCAAACAGTTTTAAACCCTTCCATTTTATTTCTTTAACTTAAAAATCAGCAGCTTATAGCATGTTATTTATTTGGCATGCCTTTTGCTTTCTAGTGTGTATTGGATAGAAGAGTCCGGTTTTAGATGGTTCTTCTTAAACTAAACACCCTACTAAGGAATTGAAATGACACGTATCGAAGTTACTGAATTAATTGTATTACAAAAAGTTTCAAAAAATCATACATGGCTGAATTTGGCGAATGCTATTGGTATGAGTAAGGAATGGACAACAGCGGCTTTGCTTGGACAAATGACGCTAACCAAAGAGCAGGCAAGTTGCATAGGAGAAATGCTTGATTTACCCGATGTTGCTATAGCGCAGTTGCAGGTGGTTCCTTACAAAGGTTCATTGCCGACAGCAGTGCCAACAGACCCACTAATTTATCGTTTCTATGAATTAGTTAATGTGTACGGGTCAACATTCAAAGAGCTGATTCATGAGGAGTTTGGTGATGGGATTATGAGCGCGATTGATTTCAACATGGATTTGCAACGCGAGCCCAATTCGAATGGTGACCGGGTGAATATCGTGATGAGTGGGAAATTTTTACCCTATAAAAGTTACTAAAAAAATTTATTAATTGTAAAAACTGGAGTATTAAAAGATGTCGTATTTAGAACCAAGTGAATTTGTAACAAAAATGGTAGATGCTGGAGAATCCAAAGTCTACATGTCGACAAAAGACACATTTATTCGTGCTTTTATGGCGGGTGCCATTTTAGGGTTAGCGGCCATTTTTGCTATTACCGTTGCTGTTAAAACAGGGTCGCCTTTAACCGGTGCGATATTGTTCCCAGTTGGGTTTATCATGCTGTACTTAATGAAATTTGATTTGTTAACAGGTGTGTTTACGCTTGTTCCGCTTGCTCTTTTAGACAAAAGACCCGGTGTTACGGTGGGTCAAGTGTTTCGTAATTGGGGTTTAGTGTTTGTTGGTAATTTCGCAGGCGCATTAGCAACGGCATTTATGATGTCATTCATTTTGACATACGGTTACAGTATTGATGGTGGTGCGATTGCAGCTAAAGTAAGCACGATTGGTGAGTCTAGAACGTTAGGTTATCAAGAACACGGCGCTAATGGTTGGTTTACTATCTTTATTCGCGGCATGTTATGTAATTGGATGGTGTCAATGGGGGTTGTTGGTGCGATGATTTCAACATCGGCAACGGGCAAAATGATGGCGATGTGGATGCCTGTTATGTTGTTCTTCTTCATGGGATTCGAGCACTCAATTGTTAATATGTTTTTGTTTCCATTCTCAATGATTATGGGTGGTGAATTTACTGTGTTTGATTACTTGGTTTGGAATGAAATTCCAACAGTACTCGGTAACTTGTTTGGCGGTTTGTTTTTAGTAGGGTTGCCTTTATACCTAACACACGTAAGAACCAGCCCAAATCGTGTTTTATAATAGTTAGCAATAAAATTTAGTTATATACTGATTCTCAGCCCCTTTTGGGGCTGAGTTTTTATTAAACATGACAAATCATTTAAAAATATCATTAGGTCAATATTCCGACAAAGGCCGTAAGGAAATCAATCAGGATTTTCATGGCGTTTTAGTGCCTAAAGAACCGCTTTTAACAACGAAGGGCATTGCGGTTGTATTAGCCGACGGGATTAGCAGCAGTGAGGTGAGCCAGATTGCGAGCGAGGCATCGGTGGGCGGTTTTCTCAGTGATTATTTTTGTACATCAGAAACGTGGTCTGTTAAAAAATCTGCACAACGTGTTTTAAGGGCCACTAATTCTTGGCTTTATTCACAAAGCCAATTAGGTCAACATCGGTTTAATAAGGACAAGGGCTTCGTATGTACCTGTAGTGCGTTAATTCTAAAATCTAGAACGGCGCATATATTTCATGTGGGCGATACTCGCGTTTATAGAATAACAGGCGATGTGCTTGAACAGATAACTGATGATCACAGGCTCTGGGTTTCCGAGGATAAAAGCTACTTAAGCCGTGCTCTAGGCATTAATCAGCAACTTGATATTGATTATCATGAAGTAGCGGTTGAACAAGGAGATATCTTTTTATTGGCGACAGACGGTGTGTATGAGTTCGCCAGTGACAAGGCGGTGATTGATGTAATAGAAGCGCATACGGATGATTTAGATAAGGCCGCAAAGAGCATTGTTGAAGAAGCATTCGCCCAAGGAAGTGATGATAATCTAACGATACAAATTGTCCGTGTCGATGAACTGCCCGCGCATGATACGAATGAAATCTATAAACAAATAACAGCATTACCTCCGGCACCATTACTTGAACCCAGAATGAGCTTTGAAGGCTATAAAATCATCCGTGGAATACATTCAAGTAGTCGTAGCCATATATACCTAGCGACTGACGAAGAGAGTGGGCTAAACGTTGTTATTAAAATACCGTCAGTTGACCTTCGAGATGATTCGGCCTATCTAGAACGTTTTATGATGGAGGAGTGGATCGCACGGCGAATTAACAGTGCCCATGTATTAAAACCTTGCATACAAACGCGCAAGCGAAATTATCTCTATGTAATCACCGAATTTATTGAAGGGCAAACATTAACGCAATGGATGATCGATAATCCTAAGCCAGAAATAGAGGCTGTGCGTGATATCGTGGAGCAAATTGCTAAGGGCCTCCGTGCGTTCCACAAAATGGAAATGCTGCACCAAGATTTACGGCCTGAAAATATAATGATTGATACGGCTGGCACCGTTAAAATTATTGATTTTGGTTCTACTCGTGTTGCCGGCATTACAGAAATGACGGCTGTAAACCCGCAGGATAACTTACTGGGTACGGCGCAATATATGGCTCCAGAATACTTTCTTGGTGAAGAAGGGGCATCACGATCTGACTTGTTTTCATTGGGCGTTATAACGTATCAAATGTTGACCGGTAAGTTACCCTATGGAGCGAACGTTGCGAGGTGTCATTCAAAAAAGGCTCAAGGCAAATTGCAATACCAAACAATATTAGATGATGAGTGTGACGTACCAGCTTGGTTTGACGGCGTGCTTAAAAAATCAGTACACATCGACCCTAGAAAGCGATATGCAGAGTCATCTGAGTTTATATATGATTTGCGCCATCCGAATAAAGACTTTTTAAATAAAACGCGTTCGCCATTAATGGAGCGTGACCCCGTGTTGTTTTGGAAAAGTACATCATTTGTTTTATTGCTGGTGGTGTTTTTTTTACTTAGTCAATAATTTCCCAGTTTGAATCTAGCGTGAGCCTTAACGCTTAAGTCGTTTCATCAGGTATGCACCAAAAAAGCACATTTTTGTTGCGCTGCACCGCAATAAAGCACCGAAACCTATTATGCTGTATGGCTACTAAAGTTAGAAAAATTAAACACTATACATATCATGCAGATAGCTGATTATATAGGTGTTGGCACGTTTAATGCTCTTGTCCAAATATATACAAACATATATTGGATTTAAACATGACAAAGAAAAAGCAACTGATCGTTATTGGTAATGGCATGGTGGGGCACAAGTTTCTTCAAGCGATGACGCAAAGTGACTCAATGCAAGAATATCAAATAACAACATTTTGTGAAGAATCACGCTTAGCGTATGACCGTGTTCAATTGTCTGCTTACTTTAGTGGCAAAACAGAAGAAGATTTATCGCTAGTTGAGCCTGATTTCTTTAAAAACAATAATATAACGGTTCACATTGGTGATCGAGCATCAATCATTGACCGTAAAAGCAAAACAGTCACGTCGGACAAGGGTGTAACCCTTGCGTACGACAAATTGGTATTAGCAACGGGGTCTTTCCCGTTTGTGCCACCCATTCCTGGAAATGAAAGAGACAATTGTTTTGTATACAGAACAATTGACGACCTTGTGGGTATGACTAAGGCCGGGAAAACATCGAAGGTGGGCGTTGTAATTGGTGGTGGTCTACTAGGCCTTGAGGCAGCAAAAGCGCTTAAAGATATGGGGCTTAAAACGCATGTGGTTGAATTTGCGCCACGCTTAATGGCAGTTCAGGTTGATGATGGAGCGGGTGCTGTACTGCGCAAGAAAATTGAAGACTTAGGCGTGAGCGTTCACACACAGAAGAACACACAGAATATCGAGGCAGGAGAAACCTGTGTTCATCGCATGAACTTTGCAGATGGCTCACATATAGAAACAGACATTATTTTGTTTTCTGCCGGTATTCGACCACGAGATGATATTGCACGTGACTGCGGCTTAGCATTGGGCGAGCGTGGCGGTATTGTTATTGATGATAATTGCTTAACATCAGATGAAGATATATACGCGATCGGTGAATGTGCGCTGTGGAATGGCAAAATATACGGCTTAGTTGCACCGGGTTATAAAATGGCACAAGTGGTGGCAGACCAATTGTCCTCTGTTGAAAATAGTTTTACGGGTGCTGATATGAGTACAAAATTAAAGCTGATGGGCGTAGATGTTGCCAGTATTGGTGACGCGCATGCGGCCACAAAAAACGCAAAAGTTTATACCTATGTTAACGGCGGCGATGATGTCTACAAAAAAATCGTTGTTAGTGAAGATAATACACGTCTATTAGGTGCTGTATTAATTGGCGATACGGTTGATTATGGCAACTTGCTTCAACTGAAATTGAACGATATGGCGCTGCCAGAATACCCAGATTCATTGATCCTTCCACAACGTGATGGTTCAGGCGCAACGGGATTAGGTGTTGAAGCATTGCCTGATGCGGCACAAATTTGTTCGTGTTTTGATGTGTCTAAAGGGGCGCTTTGCCAAGCGGTATCCGATGGTTCAACGACGATGGGTGCATTAAAAGAGTGTACTCAAGCGACAACGGGGTGTGGTGGTTGTACGGCACTGGTAGGCCAAGTGTTGAACAAAGAGCTCGAAAAAATGGGCATGGATGTGAACACCGATTTGTGTGAGCACTTTGCTTATACACGCCAAGATTTATATAGCCTTATTCGTGTGGGAAACATTAAAACCTTCAGTGAGTTAATAGAAAAGCACGGCAAAGGGTTTGGTTGTGATATCTGTAAACCAACGGCCGCTTCTATTTTTGCGTCGTGCTGGAATGATTACGTATTAGAAAAGCCGCACGTAGGCCTACAAGATACCAATGATCGTTATTTGGCTAATATTCAAAAGAACGGTACGTACTCAATCGTGCCACGTATTCCTGGCGGTGAAATTACGCCAGACAAACTGATTGTTTTGGGGGAAGTTGGTAAGAAGTACAACTTATACACCAAAATTACAGGCGGGCAACGTGTCGATTTGTTTGGCGCACGCCAAGAAGAGTTACCTGTTATTTGGAAAGAGCTTATCGACGCTGGATTTGAAACGGGCCATGCCTACGGCAAGTCGTTACGAACCGTTAAATCGTGTGTTGGTAGCACGTGGTGCCGTTATGGCGTAGCAGACAGTGTGACAACGGCCATTAATCTAGAAAACCGTTATAAAGGTTTGCGAGCACCGCATAAATTTAAGTTTGCGGTATCAGGCTGTACTCGCGAATGTGCCGAGGCACAAAGTAAAGATGTAGGCGTTATCGCGACTGAAAATGGTTGGAACTTATACCTGTGCGGTAACGGTGGCATGAAACCACGCCACGCAGACTTATTTGCAACAGGTTTAGACGACGAAACACTCATTAAATATATCGATAGATTCCTGATGTTCTATGTGAAAACGGCCGATCGTTTACAGCGCACATCCACGTGGATGATGAACCTAGAAGGAGGTATTGATTACCTACGTGAAGTGGTGATTGAAGACTCGCTAGGCCTATGCGAAACCTTTGAAAAAGAGATGCAAACGGTCATTGATACCTATCAATGTGAATGGAAAACAACCGTAGATAATGAGGCGAAAGCTAAAACGTTTAATGCGTTTGTTAATTCAGAAGAAGGCGATAGCCAAATCGTATTTGTGCCTGAACGGGGCCAAGTTAGGCCAGCCAATAAAGAAGAACTAAAAGCGACATTGAGCGCATAAGGGGTAGTGAATATGCAAACAGCAGTAATTGAAGAACCTATGGACATTTGTTCTGTAACAGACTTATTTGAGGATGCCGGTATAGCGGCGTTAATTGATGAGGAGCAAGTTGCCTTGTTTTATGTGAAAAAAACAGAACAAGTTTTTGCGCTAAGTAACTATGACCCTTTCAGTGAAGCCAATGTTATGTCACGCGGTATTATTGGCAGTATCGGCGATGATTTAGTTGTTGCGTCACCTATTTATAAGCAACATTTTAACTTAGCTACGGGGCAGTGTATTGAAGACGATAACGTTTCGATCGATAGCTACCCTGTTCATATTAACAATGGCCGTGTTTTACTCGGTTCTGTAAACTGAAGGCATGCAGATGAGCTCAACGTATTACACATTAGATGTTTTTACCGACACCAAGTTTCAGGGTGTACAAATCGCGGTGTTTCCACATGCAGAAACATTGGCAGAATCGTCACTTCAAGTGATTGCCAATGAGCTGAATTTATCGGAAACAGCGTTTATTTACCCCGTCAACGACAATACGTTTAAGTTGAGGATATTCTCACCTTCTGCGGAAATTGATTTTGCGGGCCATCCAGTTCTGGCGGCAGCGCACGTGTTAGCTGCAACGGACCAACTATCGTTAAGTGGTGACTACACAAGTGTAACGTTTAAACAGAATGCACAAGACGTGACGGTCAATATTTCAGTAGATGAAAAAGGTACTAAATTTGTCCAATTTACTCTACAAAGTAACCCAGTGGTGGATCGCTATACGCCACCGGGTTCTGAACTTGCAAAATTATTGTCGATTGATGAGGATGACATTGATCATACAAATTACCACACGCGCTTAGTATCAGGTGGCTTACCGTATTTAGTTGTACCTGTTAAATCACAAGAGGCTGTACGTAAAGCGCGTTTTGATCTAAAGGCATGGGCACAATCAAGTGCACCAGCGATTGCAGCACAAGAGATATTGTTATTTAGTGCTAAAACTAATTCTAGTGACAGCAACTTCCACGCACGATTACTTGGCCCAAGTATTGGTTTTAAAGAAGATCCGCCGATTGGTTCAGCGATGCCGGCGTTCACTGGTTATTTGTCATCACATGACCATATACGTGAAGGTACCTATAGTTTTGCCATTGATCGTGGCACAGCCGATTCCCGAAGAAGTTTGTTACATATTGAGATGGATAAGCACGTCAGTCGGCCAGTGACATTAAGGGTGGGTGGTGATTCTGTTTTAGTCAGCAAAAATGAATTATTTATTGCTTAGATAAATACCTAACAGGCCCTAACTGCATTAGCTTACCTTTTCAATATTAAAATTAGTTATGCGGTAGGCTAATGTAGATGGCTTGATGCCCAGTAATTTGGCTGCACCATTATCCCCAGAAATTTTCCATTTAGCCAGCTCTAAAGCCTTTAGGGTATTAGCCCTTTCTATTGCACGAATATCATCGTCTGTCATTAGTTCGGTGTTTAGATCAACACCAATAGGTTCCGTGGTGGGCATGTTATTTGTTCTAGGCAGCGCTAATTCCAATAACAATTTCTTGCCAGTAGAAAGGATCACGGCGCGTTCAATAACATTCTTCAGCTCACGAATATTGCCGGGCCATTCATGACTTTTTAAATGGCTAATATGGTTCGCATTTAGTCTTAGGGATTCTCGTCCCATTTGTTTGGAAGATAACGTAAGAAAGTGTTGAGCCAGTGGGGCAACGTCATCTAATCGTTCACTAAGCGAGGGTATTTCAATCGGGAAAACACTGAGTCTGTAAAATAGATCTTCTCTAAACCGTCCTTCTTTAACTTCTTTCATTAAATCTACGTTTGTTGCAGCCACTATACGAACATCGACACTAACGGTGCGTTCGTCACCTACGGCCTCAAAAGCATTTTCTTGTAACGCACGTAACAGTTTTCCTTGTTGATCTAGAGGGATTTCACCCACTTCATCTAAGAACAAAGTGCCGCCGTCAGCCAATTGCATTCTACCAACGCGGTTACGGTGTGCACCTGTGAAAGCGCCTTTAACGTGTCCGAAAAACTCGCTTTCAAATAAGTCTTTAGGAATGGAGGCGCAATTGACTTTTACTAGTGGCTTATCAGCACGGTTGCTGTGTGCATGGATGGCTCTGGCAATTAACTCTTTACCCACGCCAGATTCACCAAGAATTAGTACGCTAGCTGTCGTTGAGGCGACGGCATCTATTTGATGTTGTGTGCGTTTTAAAGCCTGGCTTTCACCTATCATTTCGCCAAAGTTTGACGAGCTTTTAATTTCATCACGTAGATAGTCGCGTTCCAATTTTAATTGGTTTTTTAAGTCATCTATTTCTTTAAATGCTTGACGTTGCTCGCGCTCGTACTTTTTTCTCTCGGTAATATCACGAAAAATAACGACGGCACCTTTTAGCGCGCCATCTTCCCATATAGGGGTACTCGTGTATTCAACAGGAACACAGTGGCCATCAGCATGCCAGAAAACCTCATTATCATCTTGGTGAATTTTACCGTCGTTAATGGTTGAGAATATAGGGCACTCCTCTTTTGGGTAATGGGAACCGTCTGCATGGGTGTGATGGTGGATATCATGAAGTACTTTGCCAATCACATCTTGTTCTTTCCAGCCGAGAATTTTTGAGGCCGCGGTATTTGCGAACGTTGTATTGCCATTGCTATCGATCCCATAAATACCATCGGCAACTGAGTCTAATATGAGCTGCTGGATTGTTTTAAGTTCTACGCAATCAGAGTCTTTCGTGGTCATTTCGAATGCCTTTTTAAATTGTTAATTTCTAGTATTTTGCTAATCCTATAACAAATAACTGTGAGTCTCAATAATCTGTGAATCACAAAAATACGTAACCCTTTGTTTTATATGTAAATAATAGTTGGCACGCAATGTGTAAAAAGAGTTTTAACTCTTTGGAGAACGCTATGAATACATTAACTATAAATACTTATCCTGACATTGATATAGAACAGAAGCCACCTTTACCACCGTTTACTGAGATGTCTGCGATGGCCAAAGTGCAAGCGGCTGAAGATGCTTGGAACAGCTGTGATCCATATAGGGTGTCAATGGCCTATACCGAAAATTCGCATTGGAGAAACCGCTCTGAGTTTATTGTGGGGCGCGAACAAATACGAACCTTCTTAAGCCGTAAGTGGAATAAGGAACAAGGCTACCGTTTAAAAAAAGAGCTTTGGACGTATTCGGATAACCGAATTGCAGTGACCTTTAGATATGAGTGGCATGACTACGCAAATAAGTGGTTCCGTTCATACGGTAATGAATTATGGGAGTTTGCCAGTAATGGACTGATGCAACGACGTATTGCCAGCATCAACGATGTGCAAATTTCTGAAGAAGAACGTGAATTTAAATAAGGAGACTATGTAATAAAAAATAGAACTGTATACACGACCTTGTGGAGCTTAAGTATTCACAAGGCCTAATTAATTAACTTGGAGTAATACACATGTCAAATATAAAACTTTACCGCCATCCACTCTCTGGTCACGCTCACCGTGTTGAGCTATTGCTTTCAATATTGGGGCTAAAAGCAGACATTATTGATGTTGATGTCATGGGTGGAGAGCATAAGCAACCAGCCTTTTTAGCCAAGAATATTTTTGGTCAAGTACCAGTCCTAGAAGATGGGGCAGCAACCCTAGCAGATTCAAACGCGATTCTTGTCTTTCTTGCCAGTAAATACGACACCACGCGTACCTGGTTGCCCGTAAACCCAGAGGAATTGTCTGCGGTGCAACGGTTTTTATCAGTCGCCGCAGGAAGCGTTGCTTTTGGCCCCGCCGCCGCAAGGTTGTTCAATGTGTTTGGGGCTGATCTTAATCACGAACAGGCTAAGGAAAGATCGAATGATTTGTTAGCGACGCTTAATGATTACTTGTGGGATCGGAAGTGGTTGGCTACAGATAACCCCACTATTGCTGATATTGCGAATTATGCCTATATCGCGCATGCACCTGAAGGTGATGTTTCCTTAGAGCCTTATCCGCATGTAATAGCTTGGTTAAGGCGAGTAGAGGCGTTACCTGGTTTTGTTCCTATGCAACGAACAGAGGTGGGGTTAGCGGCTTAACCTGATAAAAGCCGGAGCAGTGGGAATTAATTGCTCCGGTTTTGAATACATTAAATAATAATTTTGGAGAATCAAATGAATGCTGAACATAAATTATCGTTAACAAATAAGTCTGTTGAACAGGCAGCGTTAGGAGCTAAAGATGTGCTTAACACTATGCAACAAAACATGGGATTTATCCCAAACATGTATGCGGCTATGGCCAATTCTCCAGTCCTTCTTAATACCTATGCCAGCGGTTATCAGCTTTTTAGAGAACAATCTGGCTTTAATGCAGTAGAGCAAGAAGTGATTTTTTTAGCTATCAGTCGTGAAAATGGTTGTACGTATTGTATGGCGGCACACAGTTTTGTTGCCGATTCAATATCAAAAGTACCAACAAATATTACTGACGCGATTCGTGATAACACGCTGGTTCCAAACGACACGTTAGCGCAACTTGTAGACTTTACAATTACCATGGTTAGATCGAGAGGGCTTCCTTCTAAACAAGCGGTAGACGCGTTTCTTGGAGCGGGGTATTCAGAGCATCATATCTTGGACATTATTCAAGCCATTTCAGTAAAGACAATCAGTAATTACGCCAACCATTTATTTCACACAGACGTTGATGACGTTTTTAAAGGGCGTGTTTGGAGTGGTAATGAAATTGAGGTTGAGTGATGGGTAAGGCGAAACAAGATGATGAGTTAACGCCAACTGTTTGGCAGGTGCTCGGTAGCACAATGATGTCTTATTTAGGTGTATCAACACCGGAGCGTAGGCAACGTGATTTTGAACAGGGTGACGCTAAAGTATTTGTCGTTATGGGCTTCATTGTTGCGTTATTTTTTATAGCACTGGTCATGACGGTGGTTAAGTTGGTTTTATCAAATTAACCGGTTACCAACGATACGTCCTTAAAAAGGAGTAAGTTATGGATATGAAAACGCAATCACAATCACCTTTTCATAAAGGTGAGCAATACATTCAAAATAAACTGGGTGTTAGAGACCGCATGGAACGATTTGGCCAACAGGTTATCCGCGATTATTTACCACAAGAACATCGGGATTTTTATCAACAACTGCCTTATGTATTTGTTGGTCATGCTGATAAACAGGGTTGGCCTTGGGCATCCATGTTGTTTAACCAGCAATCACTAATGGAATCACCCCACCCTGAACGCCTGATAATTAATGCGGAACCCGTCACAGGGGATCCTTTTCAAGGCTCATTAAATGATGGTTTAAAAGTGGGATTATTAGGCATTGAACTGGAAACAAGGCGGCGCAACCGCATTTCCGCGCATATAGAAAACATGTCAGAAACGGGGCTTTCATTAGGCATCGACCAAGCGTTCGGCAATTGTCCTCAGTATATTCAACCGCGCACATTAAGTTGGGTGAAAGGCGCGGATGAAGCACAACAAACAGTCGAAAAAATAACGGCATTTGATCATGCGGCATTAAAGCTGATTGGTTGTAGCGATACGTTTTTTGTTGCGAGTAGTTTGGGGCGAGATGATGATGAAGCCAGCGATGGCGCTGATGTATCCCTCAGAGGGGGTGATTCAGGTTTTGTACGAATAGATGATATGCATACGCTCACCATTCCAGACTACTCAGGTAATCTTCATTTTAATACCTTGGGTAACTTTATAGAAAACCCTAAGGCCGGCCTACTGTTTGTGGATTTTGAAAAAGGTCATATGTTAACCCTAACGGGTACCGTCGAGATTCTATGGAAAGCGGAAGATATAGCAGGATTTGTTGGTGCAGAACGTCTCTGGCAATTCAAAATTGACCACGGTTATTGGTTAAAAAATGTATTGCCAATGAAATGGGAAAAAAACACAGAATCGCCTGTTATCAGACCTGCTGTGTTTACAGAAACAAAGAAAGAAGAACCTGCCGCTGCGGAGATAGCGAAGCTGGAAATTGCGGACGAAGCGATTGTAAGTTTTGTGGATTCTGGCGTGGAACAAGCATGGTCAGATGATGGTGACGGTACGTTACTGGAATTTGCCGAAGACCATGGTTTAACGCCGGAGTTTGGGTGTAGGTCGGGCTCGTGTGGTACCTGTAAAGTTAAGTTGTTGTCCGGCAATATAGTCTATGAGAAAGACGTGCTTGCACCGGTTGGTGAGGGTGAAATCCTTATTTGCTGTGCTGTACCTGCGGCAGACGACACAGGCCAAATGGTGCGTTTAGAAATCGGGTTGTGATGTGAACGAACTACGCCATAAGAATAAAAATATATTGGAGAGACAAAATGCCAACTATAGAAACCACAACAGTTGAAACAAAAAAAGGCCACCAATTGATTTCAACCGTTTACTCACCAGAAAATGTTATTAAAGGGGGTGTTCTTATTGTGCCGGCAATGGGCGTGACCCAAAAGTACTACGCGTCATTCGCTACGTGGCTGGCGGGGCAGGGCTACAGGGTCATTACCTTTGATTATTCAGGTATTGGTTTGTCGCAATCGGGGCACTTAAGGGATATAGATGTGAATATATCTGATTGGGCGGGTGAAGATTGTGCCGCGATGTTAGGTGCGGCTTCAAATAAAGCGGGTGGAAAGCCTATTTACTGGATAGGCCATAGCTTGGGTGGCCAAATTCTTGGATTAGTGCCCAACTCAAACCTTATAACGAAGGCCGTTATCATCGCATCAGGATGTGGCTATTGGCTAGAAAATTCACCTTCATTAAAGTGGCGTGTGTGGTGGCTTTGGTATTTCGTTGTCCCAATAGCCATCAAGTTATATGGGTACTTCCCTGGAAAAATGTTACGAAAAGTGGGTGATTTGCCCGCCGGTGTAATGAGCCAGTGGCGTCAATGGTGTCTTCACCCAGAATATGTGGTGGGTGTAGAAGGCGAAGAAACAAGAGAGAAATACAGCAAAATGTCGGCACCGATTACGTCAATTTCATTTACGGATGATGAGCTCATGTCACTTAAAAACATCAATTCACTTCAAGGTTTTTACGTTAGTTCACTTATGAAAATGAAACGAATAGCCCCTGAAGATATAGCCAGTAAACACATTGGACATTTTGGTTTTTTTAAAGATAAATTTGAAACGAGTTTATGGGAAAGCTATTTATTAGCAGAATTATATGACTATAAATAATTAGCTATCTGAAGCGTTCAGTTATAAGGGGTTAACGAAGGAGCTGTTTAGTAAAAAAGTTTGATAGGTAGCTAAAAATACTAATTAGTATCAACTGGTTATAGATAAAGTCTTCAGTAAGGGTTACTGGTCCCCAGAGGTTGAAACCGTCTCGCCTCGACCAAAGTGTCGTTCTTATTCAAATAACTGTAATAGCTGGTTTGTTTCTTCAAGTTCTGTAGTGCTTGATTTTTTTAAACCGCTGACGCTTATACCAACTAAACGAACGCCTTGTTGTCCAGCTTTGGTGCGAGATAATAGGTCTGATAGTAGGTCGTGCATGTGTGATAACTGGATAAACCCTTTTGTATCGCTATATGAACGGGTGACGGTTTTAAAGTTGGCGTATTTTATTTTTAGGGTAACTGTTTTTGCGGCGAACTGTTGGGTTTCTAACTGTTCGAATACCTTTTCGGCTAGCGTAGTGAGTTGTTCAAGTAATACAGCTTTATCGTAAATATCGTCTTTAAAAGTAGTTTCTTTACCCAACGATTTTCGTACACGTGTACTGCGCACAGGGCGGTTGTCTATACCGCGTGCTATTTGGTAAAAATAGTCGGCCGATTTGCCAAAATGCTTGGCCAATTCAAAGCGGTTTTTTGTACGTAAATCTTTACCCGTTTTAACTCCCAAACGGTTCATTTTAGTTTCGGTTGCGGGGCCAACACCGTAAAAGTCGCCAATGGGCAAGGCGGCTATAAATGTTTCACCTTGTGCTGGCCTAATAACATGCAGGCCATCGGGTTTGTCTATGTCTGAGGCGACTTTTGCCAGAAATTTATTGTAGGAAACACCCGCCGAGGCTATCAGTTGAGTTTCTGCCTTAATATCTTTTTTAATGGCTTCGGCAATACGCGTTGCTGACCCTTCAAATTCACTGTTGTGGCTAACATCAAGATAGGCCTCATCAAGTGATAATGGCTCCACCTCGGTTGCGTAGTGCCAAAATATCTCGTGGATTATTTTTGATACGGCTTTATACGCATCAAACCGAGGTGGTACAAATATAGCCTGCGGACACAGCTTGGCTGCTCGTGAACAGGGCATCGCAGAATGGATGCCAAATTGACGCGCCTCGTAACTACACGCCGCCACAACACCGCGGCTATTGGGTTGGCCGCCTACAATCACAGGCTTGCCTAGTAATTCCGGCTGGTCACGTTGTTCTACAGAGGCAAAAAATGCATCCATGTCGATATGGATTATTTTACGTTGGGGTGTCTTCATCACTAAAAATCAGGCCGTGGGCTTTTTATTCACAAGGTATACCCCATAAATGGCGATTAACATGCCGGCAATAGCTATGGGTGTTAGTGACTCATCGAAAAGCCACCACGCTTCAATGGCGGTAACCGGGGGTACTAAATAAAAGTAGCTAGCAACTTGCGTTGTTTTGCCTTCGTGAATCATGTGCATCAGTAACAAAATGGCAATAATGGACATGCCAAACACTTGCCATATTAACGCGCCGATTAAATGTGGGTGCCAGACAATTTCTTGTTGTTCAAACGTAAAGGTCAATAAGCCCATCCATATGGCGGCAGCCAAGTATTGGAAGAAAGAGCCTGTCAGTAAGTTAACACCAACGCCATATCTTTTTTGATACATCGTGCCGATAGAAATGCCAAATACCGAAATGGTTACGGCTACTAAAGCGGCCATTGAAATATTGATATTTTCAAGGCCTTGCCCTTGCAATAAAACAATGCAAACACCCAGTAAACCCAACAATAATCCAAACCATTGCTTAAAGCTTAACCGTTCAGAAAAAAAAGTAAGCGCCATGAGTGCCATTAATACGGGTTGCAGGCCGACAAATAAAGCAGCCAAACCCGCCGGCATTTCAAGTTTAATAGCGGCGAATACACCGCCTAAATACGCGGCGTGAACCAGTGACCCCACTACCATTTGATGGATAGATTGAATGGCGGTGATGTTACCAGCTTTAAATATTTTAATAAGAATGGCGAACACAACCAGCGTCGCCAACATGCGTATAAACAATGAGTTGAACGGTTCGATATACGGCAAAGCAAACTTGGCGGCGATAAATCCTGTGCTCCACAATAAAACGAACATTAAGGGTGCCCAGCGGGTGATTAATATGGAAAGGCTTGGGTTAATCATTAGTTGTTAATATCTTCAGGGTTAAAAGGTGTTTGATGGTCATCTATTAAGATTATAGCGTTAAACAAAACGCTTTTACTGTGCCAATAACGTCGTTAATATTTTTTGTGTCAAACTGTTTTGAATTTTGGTTATTAAAGCCGGAAAATAATGAAAACTAAAAAGAGGAAATAATGATGTCTATAAATGTAACGTTAGATTTACAATATTATGATGTTTTTGTAAATCTAGTTGCTGTGATTTAAAGCATTTTTACTAAAATTAGCAGGTTGATTTTATCGTTAACAATATTAATTTGGCTGGGGTGATGGATATTTGTGATAAAACTAACAAGCGAAAGGTAAGCTAGAAAATTACAAACAAAACATAGACTATCCCAAAGAGTTTATTTGAGTTAGATACGTAACAATAATTAGGGGAATATAATGAGTGTTGATGTAGTAGAAAAAATGATTCCGTCAGGTGAATTGACCAGTAATTGTATGATTGGTGGTGATCCTAAAAACCCACCATTATTGTTATTACACGGTGCGGGGCCAGGTGCTAGTGCAATGTCAAACTGGGCGCAATGCGCACCTATTTTGGCCGAAGACTTTTATGTTATTGCACCTGATGCGATTGGTTTTGGGCAATCAGAAATGCCAAAGGAAATCCCTACTAAAATTGCACGTTGGATGGGTTACCGTGTTGAGCAAGTTAAAGGCTTAATGGATGAGTTAGGCATCGATAAAATTAATATTATTGGTAATTCAATGGGTGGTGCGCTTGCCTTACAATGTGTCGTTGAAATGCCAGACCGTTTTGAAAAGTGTATGTTGATGGGTGCTATTGGTGCACCATTTAAAAAATCAGCGACGCTTAACAGGATGATGACATTTTACGATGACCCAAGAAAAGCGCGTTACCGTGAATTGATTCAAAGCTTCGTTTATGACCCCAGTATTTTTGAGGACTTAGAAGCGGTAATGCAAGATCGTTTTGATAAAGCGATGGACCCTGTTATGCGTCCTATTCAAGAAATTATGTTTAAAGCCATGAACGAAGATATGGATAACTTGATTATTCCTCCACCGGTATTAGCCGCGATGGATCAAGAGTGGGCTATTATTCATGGTCGCCAAGACAAGGTAGTGCCGATGGAAACAAGTTTGTACTTCTTGGAACACCTAAAGCGAGCTGAGTTGCATGTATTAGACCGTTGCGGACATTGGGCGCAAACACAACGTTGGGATGCTATGTATCCGATTATCATGTCGCATTTTTTAGGCAGATAAAACGTGTTTGACCAGAAAACACTAGAAGCCTCTGCGCTAGCGCTTGATAAAGCGCTAGCCAGCGGCAACACCATTCCACAGTTTTCTCTGTTGTATCCAGAAATGACCATTGAAGATGGTTACGCGATACAAGCTGAATGGACTAAATTACGGCTGGCTCAAGGGCGTAAGATTATAGGTCGAAAAATTGGCCTAACATCGCGAGCTATGCAGATAGCATCAGGCATTACCGAACCTGATTACGGCACATTGCTTGATGATATGGTGTTCTCAGATAATTCTGAGATACCGTTCGACCGATTTATTGCGCCCTTAGTTGAAGTAGAAATTGCCTTTGTTTTAGGTAAGCGTTTAGAAGGTGAAAATATCACCTTAACGGATGTGCTGGCAGCAACAGATTACGTGTGTCCGGCGATAGAAATAGTTGATTCACGTGTTATTCGAGTGGACCCTGAAACAGGCAAGCGCCGCAAAGTGTTTGACACCATTGCGGATAATGCGGCGTGTGCGGGTTTAATCACAGGTGGTTTGCCCGTAAGGCCAATGGATGTGGATTTGCGTTGGATCGGTGCTATTGTGTCGCGTAATGGTTTGATAGAAGAAACCGGTGTTTCAGCAGGTGTTTTGAATCACCCAGGTAATGGCATTGTGTGGCTGATGAAACGGTTTGCTCCACATGGTATTACACTGGAACCGGGGCAAGTTATTCTAGGCGGTTCATTTACACGGTTATTATCGGTAGAACGTGGCGATACGTTCCATGCGGATTTTGGCCCATTAGGTAGTATTGGCTTCCGTTTCGTTTAGACTGTTTTTTTGCTCTTTTTATTTAAATTCCTTTTAATTAGATTTCAGTACATAAGGTATTAATCAATGGCATTAGCAATGACCGACAATCTCTTTAAAAAAGCAGCGCAAGCAGGCCAGCGTCAACTGGGTGCTTTTATGGCGTTAGCAGATCCTGTGTCAGCCGAACTGATGGCAACAACAGGCTTTGATTGGTTGTTAATTGATGGTGAACATGGGCCTAACGATATAAAAAGCGTGCTGGGGCAGTTACAAGCCTTAGCGGCTTATCCGGTAAATCCGGTTGTGCGCATGCAGGACCATAATATTGCTGATATTAAGCGCGTATTGGATGCAGGCGGACAAACCTTATTAATACCAATGGTTGAATCAGCTGAACAAGCCAAGCAATTGGTTCAAGCAGTTCAATATCCACCAACAGGTGTGCGTGGTATGGGCGGTGGTTTAACTCGTGCAACGCGTTGGGGTTCAATTCCTGATTATTTAGAAAAAGCGGATGAAAATATTTGCTTAATTCTTCAATTAGAAAGCCCAGAAGGCATTGCAGCATTGGATGCCATAAGCAATACAGATGGTGTAGATGCTATCTTTATCGGCCCTGCTGACTTAGCCGCTGCGATGGGATACATCGGCCAGCCAGCGCACCCTGAGGTTTGCCGTGTTGTTGAAGATGCTATTCAACGTATTCAAGCCATTGGTAAACCAGTAGGTGTGTATTGTGGTGATCCTGAGCAAGTTAAAGCGTATCAAAATATGGGCGCTAGTTTCTTTCTTATTGGCGCAGATACTATGTTGCTTAAGCTAGCGTCGGAAAGTTTGCTTAAGACATTTTAATACCCCCTTAGGCGCTAAATTCGCACCTTAATCTAAAGCGGTTTTGTTCAGGAAATACATTGATGTTGAGCGTCCCTTCTTATATTTGGCTAACGCTCATCGCGTCCGTGTTACATGCGTTTAGCTTCACCTATACCAAGCAATTTTTAGCGCACTCAAATAACCGCATGAAACTGGCTTTTTACAGCCAATACGCCGTTGGGTTGATAGCATTTTGTTTGTTGCCTTGGGTGGATTTAGATCAATTGTGGGCGAATATCGAGTTAATCGTGCTGATGTGCGCGTTTATTTTAATTGCACAAACATCCTATTTAAATGCCTTACAGCACGGCGATGCGTCTTTCGTTGTGCCCATGTTAGGGTGCAAAATGTTTGCGGTGGCCGGGCTGTCGGTGCTGTTTCTTAATGAAACGTACAGCTCAATTGTATACCTCGGTGCAGCAGGTGCCTTTGCTAGTTTGTTCTTCCTCAATGATGGAAAATTGCATGGCTCACCAAAAGCACTTGGTTTTATATTGCTTACGTGTGTGCTGTTTGCCTTTGCGGATATTTCTGTTGTTGTGTTGTTAAACAACGGTATGAGTGGTCTGGACTTGGCTGTGTTCGTGTTTATCGTACCCACGGTTTTGTTAATGCCATTCTCGCCGGTTATTTTTAAAGGGGACTGGCAAGTGTCAAAATCGTTTAGCAAAACATTGTTCATTTACGCCGTGGTGCAATTGGCGGGCATCATCATTCTTATGTATGCGTTTAAACAAGCACAGCAAGTCACGGTGATTAACATCGTACAATCATCCCGTGGATTTCTTGCTGTGGGTGTGGTTTATTTGATGGCCCGGTTTGGTTTTAGCCACATTGAAACGCTTTCAAAACGGCAGTTAATTAACCGTTCTTTTGGAGGTTTTTTAATGTTCGCCTCATTGGCAGTGGCTATACTTGGCCTGCAATAAATATTTAATAAAGGTTTTATTAGAAGAAAATGCTTAGGTTGTTGGATAAAACAGTGCTTTGATCTAACAGTAGTGTACGCTTTGCAATTTTAAAACCTAAATTATTATCAGCACGTCGAAGTACATCGTGGCGTTCTCCTGCAAAAATATCTACTTGGGTTTCTAAGCGGTTTCGGTATACCAAAAACGCAGAACAAACTTCAAAACAGTTTTCTTCTTCAGCAGGGTGAATGATGACGTTTGAAACGGTATGGCGCGTTCTAGACGCAGGGTTTTCAGACCAGCTAAAGTCACTTTGCAGCTTGCGCAAGCGTCCCCGCATGGTGTTGATATCATCATCAAAATGAGCAAACTCATCAATATTTGTATATTCGCTAACATCGGTATCGCGGACGCGCCCACGTTTCATGACATTACGACGAATGGGCATAAAGTAATGGATGTCTTCATCAAGTAGTGCAAACCAATCTTCATAAAAGATATTGTCTAGTAGAAGTGCTTCTCGGTAATAAAACTGCTCAATTTCATGCTGTAGGGCAGAGTCGGTTTTTGATGCTGAAATAACTTGTTGGATATCGAAGTTAGAGGACATAGAAAGTTCCTTTGTACGTATAGAGTATTAATTAATAAGAAGACGTGATACTGATGCCATTTTATGGTTTCAATGTTTCCCAGTCTGGCTCTGTCATCATCCTAAGCCAATGTTGATACATGCCTCTAGCGGCATCTTCACTGTACACACCGGTAATACGTCCGGGAAAATTCGGGTTGTCAGATACCATGTGGTCTATCCCCATTTGAGCATTAAGTTTTGTTTGTCTGGCTTTATTACCTTTGAAAATCTTTTGAATTTCAACCCAGTTTTCACCATCGTCTTGCTCAAATACACCGCCAGCAGAAAAGGTGCGAATGTTTTGTTTACGGAACTCTTCTTTAATGTCATCAGGTGTATCAGCATCAACAACGATAAATGCCCATACTTCAATTTCGTTCGGGCCACGTGGGTGCCACGTTCGAATCGTATTAATACCCGGTAGGAAAGAGCAAGTTGGGAAAATTGTCATGTGTTGGCCAAGCATGCGTTGGCCAAAGTAATCGCTTCCTAACCGTTTTGAAGCTGCTTTAGCATCTGCGCTGGCAGTAACATATTCAGTAATTTTAGGCCCCATAATGGCAGCTAACAAGCCAGGTTCATCAACAAAAAAACCTGTCCCATGGCCGCCCCATTTTGCACGAAATTGATGGCCTTCTGTCGGTATCATTTCAGGTGATAGTTCAACACCTTCAGGTAAACCAGCGATAACACCTGATAGGTGAGACATTGTGCCAGCATGATACATATCACTACAGAACTGTTCTGCTGCAAATTTCCAATTGCAAGGAATAACCCATTTTTGGATGCCTCCAATGGCCTCGGTTCCGCCTTCGGAGCGATTAAACATGGTGTCGATATATGGACCAGCGTCAGATAAATACTCTTCAAGATTAGGTGCTTCCTCATCCCAATTGGCAAATATAAGGCCCCTGTATGTAGAAACCCGAGCTTGCATTGGGTGCCAGTCTGTTTTATTAAAGTCTTTACAGTGCGCTTGTTGCTCAAATGGAACGTCTATTAAATTGCCTGCTATATCGTATGACCAACCATGATAGGTACATACGAATGCCTTTGCATTACCTTTGTCTTCACGCGATAAACGCATGCCACGGTGGCGACATTGGTTAAGAAAAACACGAATGCTATCGTCTTTTTGGCGCACAACAATAACGGGATCTTCGCCCATATAGGTGTTTAAAAAATCACCAGTATTAGGAATGTGAGTGTCGTGCCCTAACAATAACCACGAACGAGCAAATACGCGTTCAAGTTCAAGCTGATATAGGTCTTCATCTGAATAAATACGTGCATCAAGAATACCTTCTTTATCATTGACCAGTTTTTTAATCTCATCAATTGGCCATTTTTCATCATCTACAGCATTCATTCGTCACTCCCTACTTGTGATTTTTATTAAAATTACAGATTACTCATTCTAAGAGATTTGGTAACTATTTGTACAAAAATAATGCTGGTTTATTAATAATGATTTGGACGACTGATTTGTTAGGCAGACATTAAATGGGGGTATAAATTGAGATGGGTCATACTTGGGTTAATCGCGGTTGTTTGCATGACTTCAGGACGGCTTTTGGTGGATTAGAACAGTCTTGATTGGAGCGAGAAGGTGGCGTGCCTTTGTTTTAGGTAATAAAAAACCCAAAGCAATTTCACATGACTTTGGGTTTTTATTTATGGCAATAAACAATGCTTTACGCTAAACCTTCTTCTTTTAAGGCTTGCTGTACCGCTGCGCGTGCGCCAACACGTTCTTGAAAAGCTTTTAGTGTAGGCCATGCTGAAGTATCAAAATCAAAGTAGGGGTGCCAGCTTAAGATAACAAACAAATAAATATCCGCTACTGAATATTGGTCACCCAATAAGTAATTCTTGTCGCCTAATGCATCTGCTAATTGACCTAAACGGTTGCTATAGCCTGCTACCAAAATAGCTTTAGCTTCATCAGGCATCGCTGGATTAAACAACGGTGCAATACCTTTGTGTAACTCTGTTGACAAGAAGTTTAACCACTGTTGTAGTTTTGCACGTTCAAACGTATCAGCCGCAGGTGTTAGGTTATTTTCAGGCGCAAGGCCAGCAAAGTATTGAACAATAGCAGGGCCTTCAAATAAAAACTCACCGTTATCAAGTTCTAATGCTGGTACATAGCCGCATGGATTAATATCCAAGTAATTGTCGCCATTTTCAAGTGTGTGAGATGCTAGGTCTACTTTAACGAGTTCAACGTTTAAGCCGGTTTCGCAAATAGCAATGTGTGGAGATAGAGAGCAAGATCCAGGAGAATAATATAGTTTCATTCGTGTTTTTCCTTGTGATTAAATTGTGCTTAGAAAGCTGTAACGAGAAATTGTACTAGTCCTTTCTGTGTAAACCAATCAGTAAGCACTCATAAAGTGACTGATGCAATATTATCGGTGCTTGCCAACACGCCAGCCTTTATCGGCAATAAGGTGTTCAGCAGCGGCTAAAGGTTCTTCTTCAAGGGGTGTCGCCATTGAGTCGTTCCAGCGATTAAAGAAACCAAACATGCCAATTACACCTAGAAGCTCAACTATTTCCTCCTCATTCCAATGTTCACACAATTGTCCGTATAGCTTGTCGGTTACATCATTGGGAACGGCTGCCGCTGCTAATGCATAATCGAGAGCGATACGTTCTTTATCGCAAAATAATGGGCTTTGGTTATAGGTATATACATCCCTCATTTTCTCTTCGCTGATGCCAAAGCGGGTGGCGCTTACAGAAGTGTGTGCTTTGCAATACTGACAGCCCACCGCTTGACTAGCGATATGGGCAACAAGGCGTTTAAACCCAAGGTCAACTTGTCCGTCGGGAGAAAACACTGCCTTATTCATTTGAATAACTGACTTAGCAATGGCGGGAACACGTTGCATGGTGAGTAAACTGTTGGGCACAAAACCCAGCGTTTTCATAAACTGTTGGAACTCTTTTTTTAATTCTTGATCTTGGCAGTCGTCGTTTTTATTCGCTTTCGTCTGTGCCCGTATAGTACTTTGGGTGATGAAGTTTCACTTGTATTCCATCGCTTGCCCAAGCATGGCAACCACTGATATAAAAAGGTTTTGATGTGTCAATTGAGCCACGCCCTTTGCTAATGCCTGCCATTGTTTGAAACATCGTTGTGGTGGCTGGCCCCATAAGGTCTACTAAGTGTGTGCAACCTTTTAGCCCACCGACCAGTTGTTTAACGCGCCGAGTCCACCCCGCAGCAATTTTTTCACCGATCAACTGTTTGAATAAAGGAGTGATGTCTGGGCAGCACTCATAAGGCGAAGCGTCCGTTGTAGCAATGCGGTCATGCACTATCAGTTCATCGTCAACGGTTAGTCTAATCCACATGTCGTGCAAAGGCTCTCCAGGCACTATCTCGCCACGGTAGGCGTTATCAAAAGAATAGGTTTTGATATCAGTGATATGCGCGTCGATGTCCCATAGGCCGTCTTTACGTTTAAAACCCTTGCAAGTGATTTGTCGGGTATGCAGTTCTTCTCTTTCTTTGCTTTTTGGTAATGGCATGGTGTATTCAGCGGTTTATAAAATATTGATGAGTTCGTTAACTGATTTGAAAGTAGTCATTTGTAAAATGGTGTCTTTAATCTGGTTGGCCTTTTCTAAAGATATGGTCATGGTGCAATTTTTAAGAAATTTATTGTTTATTTCATTGCTAGACAAAGGCCTGTCGGCACAGCCGCGGTTTTTGAATTCACGTTGTTGTAATATGCGTCCATCCTTTAGCTTAATACGTACTTCACCAGAATAATACGTTGGGAAGCCAGAGTCAGGGTCTGCTTGATAGTTAACTTTTTTGGCTAATGCTAGCACAATCGGGTCTTTTAATGGTTCGGGCTCAAGGTCTTGTAGGCTAAATTCCTGACGAATCAAACCGATGGCAATTAAATAGGGCGCGCTGAATTGTGCATCATATGCGCACGTAGGTGATTGCTTAGTGGCAAGTGGTTCACAAACGGTTTTAATCACTTCTTCAGGTACTAGTGTTGTAATGCTTTCTACCTGCTCGGCTGTCAAAGAATATTGCTTAGTGAGTTGGATGGTGGCATCAATCACTGCGTGGGTGAAATGGCAGGAAGGATACGGTTTAATGCCAACATTCATCACTTCCCATGTTTTATTAAGATCACTTGTTGCTAGTGAATAATCACATTGCGAATCGAGTTCATTTAGGTGGCTTTTATATAAGCCGAAGCGCCCTTCATACGGCAGGTTAGGGCCAATGTAACCAGCCTGAGCGAAGGTGGCGGACATAATGCCGGACACGGCAGCCCAGCCAGGATGGTAACGTTTTGTCCATGCGCCATCTTCAAGAAATTCAAAGTTACCCGAAGCCATGCTAAGCGCAATGCCTTGAGCCATAACTAACTGCTGCTCAGATAAGCCCATTAGTTTGCCCGCTACGAGGCTACAGGCAAATGCGCCTGCTATTCCTGTTGGGTGGTGTCCCACTTGGTGAAAGGCACCTTTAGCAACCATTCCTATGCGAGCGCCAACCTCCATGCCGGCAATATACGCTTCAAGCATTTGTTCGCCAGACGCATTGGTTTTTTCAGCAACCGCTAGTACGCAAGGCCACACGGTTGATGTCATATGGACTACGCCGGCGACATGGGTATCATCAAAATCAAGCCCGTGGATGAGTAAGCCATTCGCCAAGGCTGCATCTCGATACGGCATCTTTTCGCCAGTACCTAGCACATGAAATGAGCCGGGTTCAGCAAATGCTCGTAAGGCTTGTAAGGCTGTTTTGCTGAATTCATAATTGCTTGAAGCATAGGCAATACCGGTGCCATCTAAAATGAGTTGCAATGCTTTTTCTTGTACAGGTGCTGGAATGTTTTTAAGCTCAAGTTGGGTAACAAAACGAGCGAGTTGAGTAGATATACTAGAAGAATGATGCTTGGGCATAATGGCTTGAAACCTGTGGTATGTCGTCAATGGAACTGAAAATAGCATAAAAGATAATCAATCGCTTGTGTAATCTAACAAATGTTAGTAATTTAAAACAATATGCGTAATAGCAAAGAAAAATCAGCCTGTCTTTGAGTTAAAAACGTTAATACAAATTTGGATATATACAGATTTAAAGGAGTTAAAAGTGGATTTAAATTATAGCCCTGAAGAGCAAGCATTTAAGCTTGAGGTAAGGGAATTCTTGCGAACAAATTACCCCAAAGATATTCAAGAAAAAGTGGCCAAAGGTGTTGCCTTAAAAAAGTCAGACTATGTGACGTGGCAAAAAATCTTATATAAAAAGGGTTGGGTAGCACCAAGTTGGCCAGAACAATATGGCGGCACGGGCTGGTCGCCTGTTCAAAAATATATATTTGAAGAGGAGTGCGCGGCGGCAAATTGTTTGCGATTAGTTTCTTTTGGTTTAGTGATGATTGGGCCTGTCCTATTAGCGTTTGGAACGGAAGAGCAAAAGCAGAAATATTTACCTGATATTTTGAAAAGTGATGTCTGGTGGGCGCAAGGCTATTCAGAACCGAATGCGGGATCAGACCTTGCATCATTACAAACACGTGCAGAAAACAAAGGCGACCATTATCTTTTAAATGGCACTAAAACATGGACAACGCATGGCCATTACGCAGATATGATTTTTGTGTTGGCGCGTACCAGTCAAGAAGATAGAAAACAAAAAGGCATCAGTTTTTTATTGGTTGATATGAAAGACCCCGGTGTGTCTGTTGAACCTATTATCACGGTTGATGGTATGCACGTGGTGAACCAAGTGTTTTTTGATGAGATAAAAGTGCCCATAGAAAATATCGTGGGTAAAGAGGGTGAGGGCTGGACGATTGCTAAATATTTATTGCAACATGAGCGCACCAATATTGCCCAAGTGCCTCGTTCTAAAAAGCAAATAGAGCGGTTAAAAGCATTGGCGGAAAAAGAGCAATGTAACGGGAAGCCGTTGCTGAAAGATACAAACTTCAGAAGGAAAATAGCAGAGGTTGAAGTTGAGTTGATGGCCTTAGAAATGACAAACCTGCGCGTGCTGTCTAAGTTATCTGCTGGTGAACCGCCTGGTTCAGCGTCGTCCTTACTAAAAGTTAAAGGCACCGAGGTGCAGCAGGCAATTACTGCGCTGCTCATGGAAGCGGTGGCCTATTACGGTTTTCCGTATGACAAAAACGTCATGTTAGACGGTTGGGAAGAAGACCCCATTGGCCCAGAAGAAGCTATATTTTTAGCGCCGCACTATTTTGACTGGCGCAAAACATCCATATACGGCGGCTCTAATGAAATTCAAAAAAACATCATGGCAAAAGCCGTGTTAGGGGTATAGGGCGCAGCAGATGAATTTAGAATTTAGTGAAGAAATGAACATGTTGCAGGATATGTTGAATAAATTTCTGCATAACGAATACAGTTTTGAACAACGCCAAAAACTCAGTCGGCAAGGCATTGGTTATAGCGAAGAGAACTGGCAGCAATTTGCTGAGATGGGGCTGTTGGGCGTGCCGTTTGATGAGCAATATGGCGGTTTTGTTTTTGGCCAAACAGGGCTGATTGTGGTGATGGAGGCGATAGGCAAAGGCCTTATTGTTGAGCCGTACCTTGCATCAGTTGTATTGGCTGGCCAACTGATTCAGCAAGTAGGTAGTGAAGATCAAAAACACGCCTTACTTGAACCGCTTATTGGGGGCGAATTAAAACTTGCATTTGCTTATGCAGAGCGCCAATCGCGCTATAACTTGGCTGATGTGGTTTGCAAAGCTGAAAAGAAAGGAAACCAATTTTGCATCACCGGCAGCAAGTCCGTGGTGTTTAATGCCGAAACGGCAGATAAAATTATTGTGTCTGTTCGAACAAGTGGGGAGAGCATAAGCCAAGCCGGAATTTCGTTATTTATCGTGGATAAAGGCAGTAAGGGTTTATCAACAAGAGATTATGAAACGGTCGATGGCTTGCGAGCATCTGAGGTTCATTTTGATGATGTAATGGTTGATGAATCGTCTTTAATCGGCGAGCTGGATAATGCTTACGAGGCTATCCAAACAGTCATCGATTCTGCATCGGCCGCGATTTGTGCAGAAGGGGTAGGTGTTATCACGCAGCTTCGTGAAAAGACGGTTGAGTACTTAAAAACACGCAAACAATTTGGTCAACCATTGAGTCGCTTCCAAGTGTTACAGCACCGTTGTGTGGATATGTTTATGCACGAGGAACAAATGCGCTCTTTAGCTTATTTAGCGGCCATAAAAGTGACCGGTGATGATGCCAGTGAATTAACAAAAAGCGTATCATCGGCAAAGGTTTATTTAGCGGATGCACGAACGATAGTGGCAGAACAAGCGGCGCAATTGCACGGCGGTATCGGTGTAACGGACGAATTGGACGTGTCGCATTATGTGAAACGCCTGACGATGCTGAACACCTTGTTTGGTGATAGAGATTTTCACTTACAACGCTTATGTTCCTTGTAAGGTTAATGATGGCCGGTAACTAATACGATGAGTGATTTTGTAACATACGCAAGCCTTGTAGAAGGTGATGAATTTTTAAGCCCACCAGTGCGGTTTGAGGTTAATCAACATGTGGTTGATCGGTATATCAACGCGACCAACGATACGACAGTAGAACTTCAAAAAGTTGATGCGCAGGGTGACCGTATTGCGCCGCCCATGTTAGCAGCAGTGTATGTGATAGACGCCTTGCGAACGCGCGTTGGGCCACCGGGTGGTATTCATGCCAAGCAGCGTTTTAAATTGCACCGGCCAGCGAAAATTGGCGAAACGTTATATACCTCGGCTACTGTGCTTAAGTTGTATGAACGCAAAGGGCGTATCTATGTTGAGATGACGACAGAAACAAAAAATCAGACCGGCGAGTTAATTACAAGTGGCTTGATTACGCGTATTTGGGGTAAAGAATAATGTCATCAACCAATGAGCTACAACATTTTAATGGCTTTTCTGTGGGTGATGATTTGCCAGAGTTAATTGAGGCAGTCGATCAAAATATGATTGATGCGTATGCTGATGCATCAGGTGATGTTAACCCGCTTCATATTGATCCAGAATTTGCAAAAACCACTATTTTTGGCGGTACGATTGCGCATGGCTTGCTAACACTCGCGTTTGTATCGCGGGTGTTATCGGCGTGGAATTGGCAGGGCTGGGCCTATGGGGGCGAACTAGATATCGTTTTTCTTGGCCCCGTGCGACCAGGCGATACAGTACGTGTTTGTGCTAAAATAGACGCGATAGAGCAGCGTGAGGATGGTGTATACGCTCGCTGCAGCCTGGCTTGTTATTGTGGCGAGAAAGCCGTTGTTAAAGGCACGGTTATTAGTAAGATTTAGGCAAGCCCAATACTTTTTCAGCGATAAAACACAGCGCCAATTGTGGGCTAACGGGAACCAGACGAGGAATAAGCGATTCGCGGAAATAGCGTTCTACGTGATATTCCTTCGCATAACCAAAACCACCATGTGACATAACGGCGGTTTCACAGGCATGAAAACCGGCTTCTCCTGCAAGGTACTTGGCAGCATTGGCAGCAACGCCAACAGATTTTCCATTGTCGTATTGCCAAGCAGCTGATAATACCATTAGCCAAGCGGCTTCAAGTTCTGCCCAGCGAATGGCAAGCGGGTGTTGAATGGCTTGATTTTTACCGATGGGGCGATTAAATACAATGCGTTCTTGTGCGTAAGTTTTAGCTTTATTTAAGGCGATGTGTCCAAGTCCAATAGCTTCTCCAGAAATTAAAACGCGCTCAGCATTCATGCCGTGAAGAATATATTCAAACCCGCGGCCTTCCTCGCCAATGCGGTCTTCCAGTGGGATTTTTAGGTTGTCGATAAATAACTCGTTGGAATCGACTGCTTTACGGCCCATTTTTGGTATTTCACGCGCATCGATGGCATTGCGATCAAAGTCGGTATAAAAAAGGCTCAAACCGTGCGTTGGTTTTTCAACCTCTTCAAGTGGTGTTGTGCGAGCAAGTAATAGAATTTTGTTGGTGACCTGGGCAGTGGAAATCCATACTTTTTGACCATTCACAACATAATGGTCACCATCACGAACGGCGAGTGTTTTAAGCTTGGTTGTATCAAGCCCGGTATTGGGTTCGGTAACGGCGAAGCACGCTTTGTCGCGGCCTTCCACAATGGGTGGCAGCATGCGTTGTTTTTGCTCTTGTGTTGCAAATTTAACAATGGGGTTTAAGCCAAAAATATTCATATGAATGGCCGATGTCCCGGACATTCCGGCGCCCGTTTCGGCAACTGTGCGCAGCATAATGGTGGCTTCGGTAATGCCTAAGCCCGAACCACCGAATTCTTCAGGAATGCAAATGCCTAACCAGCCGCCGCTTGCCATTGCTTCATAAAAATCGTGCGGAAAGCCGCCTTCTTGGTCACGTGTTAACCAATAGTCATCATCAAAGGGTTCGCACGTTTTGATGATGGAGTCGCGGATTGCATTTTGTTCTTCTGTATATGAAAAGTTCATCGTGTTTATTTTTTAGGTTTTTGTAGGGTTATTTGCATATCTTTAAAGCGTTGAATTTCTTCTTCACAATACCCAGCAGCAGATAAAATTTCGCTATTGTTTTCACCGTATTGTGGTGGTTTAAATTGTATTTTCCCGGGGGTTCTGGACAGTTTGATAGGGATGCCTGTGCCACGGTATTCACCGTCTGTAACGACCATTTCTCTGGCAATGGTTTGTGGGTGTTGCATGGCATCTTCCACGGTTTGTACTGAGCCTGCGGGTATGCCTTTTTCCAGTAATTCTTGGGTGAGGGCCTTGCCGTCTTTATCGGCGAGTATATCTTCCAGTATTTTACGTAAAGCAAGCCTATTAGCTGCGCGATCTGCGTTTATGGCAAAACGTGGGTCACTGGACACATTTTCACAGCCTAGGTGTTTGCATAAGCCAGCAAATTGCCGGTCATTACCGATGGCTAGGAATAAATAGCCATTGGCGGTTGGTAGCAAGTCGTAAGGTGTTATATTTGGGTGTGCACTGCCGGTACGATTTTGTGGTTTGCCATCCAAAAACCAATTGGCAGCATGGGGGTGAATCAGGCTGATGGCGGTATCGTATAAGCTGACTTCTATAGATTGCCCTAGGCCAGAGGTGTTCCGTTCATGCAAAGCTAATAAAATAGCGATAACGGCATTCATGCCAGTTGTTAGGTCGACAATTGGCACACCAATACGAACGGGTGGCCGGTCTGGGTCGCCATTAATGCTCATTAAGCCGGAAGTAGCTTGCGCAACGGCATCGTAACCTGGAAATCCAGCATAGGGGCCGGTGCTACCAAAGCCGGTAATGCGGCAATGGATTAATCGTGGGAATTTTTTCTGTAGCACGTCTTCAAAGCCAATGCCCCATTTTTCAAGCGTGCCCACCTTGAAGTTTTCGACGAGTATGTCGGCTTGTTCGAGCAAACGAAATAATATCTCATGTGCTTCCGCTTGGCGCATATCCAAAGCAATACATTTTTTATTGCGATTAACGCCGTCATAATAAGCGCTACCACGTTCGTGATAAGGAGGGCCCCAGCCACGTGTTTCATCACCCGCTGGTGGTTCTACTTTGATAATGTTTGCGCCGTGGTCGCCGAGTATTTGGGTGGAAAATGGGCCGCCGAGTACCCGAGATAAATCGACAACTTTTATTCCTTCAAGTGATGATTTAGACATTTACAGCACCTCCTCAGTGCCAAGTATTGAGGTGACTTGGCTGGACAAAACGCCGCCATTGCCATGTACTAAAGCTACTTCAGCATTATTAACTTGTCGTGCGCCACAGTCGCCGCGCAGTTGTTGAATAGCTTCTATAAGAATGAAAATACCGTACATACCCGGGTGAACACAGGATAAACCGCCACCATTAGTATTAACCGGCAAGCTACCACCGGGGGCAATGTTGCCGTTGGAAACAAAGGGGCCGCCTTCGCCTTTTGCGCAAAACCCTAAGTCTTCTAAAAACAATAGAGTGTTGATGGTGAACGCGTCATAGACCTCTACAACATCAATATCGTTTTGCGTAACACCAGCCATCTTGAATGCACGCTCGCCGGATTCTTTCGCAGCGGTAACCGTCAGGTCGGGCATTTGGGTGATTTGGCGATGCCAATGTGCGGCACCGGTACCTAATAGATAAACGGGTTTGTTGGGAAAGTCTTTGGCTCGCTCACTCGATACCATAATAGCGGCACCGCCACCGTCGGTAACGAGACAGCAGTCCAGCAATGATAGCGGGTCACTAATCATTCTTGAATTAAGAACGTCTTCGCGTGTTAAATCCTTACGTGCAAAAGCTGCAGGGTTTAATTGCGCCCATTGGCGCGCGGCTACTGCAATATCGGCGAGCTGTTCGCGGGTAGTGCCGTATTGATACATATGCCGTGCAGCGGCCAATGCGTATGAACTAATGGGGTATCTTGGTTTGTAGGGTGCTTCATAAATTTGCTGTTCTGACATGGTGGCTAATTTGCCACCAGCCGTACGTTGATTACTGCCGTAACAAATAAGCGCCACATCACATAAGCCAGTTTTAAGCGCCATTGCTGCGTTGAGCGTGTGTGCAACAAAAGACGAGCCACCAACCATGCTACCGTCGGAAAACCGCGGTTTAATGCCTAAGTATTCAGCCGTGCTAAGGGTGGGCATAAAATGATAAGACGAGCCGGTAAAAAGGCCGTCTATATCGCTCAGCTTTAAACCGGCATCGTCCAATGCGTTATGCGTGGCTTCGGCAAGAATATCCAGCGGCATTTTACCGTGTGCTTCACCACAACCGGCTAAGCCGACACCAACAATAGCTGAAGAACCTCTTAAATTATGTGCCATTAATTGGCTTCCTTAGTCGGCGTGAAGACAACAAATGATTCTTCACTATCATTGTTAATACAGGCAGTTACCTTATCACCAATTTTTACTGATTCAGCATCAATACCTTCAATACGGCTCATCATACGAGGGCCTTCCTCTAACGTAATAAGACAAACATTATAAGGACCGCCACGTTCAGGCTTGCGGCGAATAGTCGTGGTTGAATAAACTTGGCCTTTGCCCGAAACGGCTAACCATTCGAGTTCAAATTCGCCGCAATGTGGGCATACGACGCGTGGGAAGAAATGAAACTGATTACATTTCGTACACTTTGGTAGGGCAAAAATCTGACGATCTAAAAAAGAACGATAAATCATATCAGGGCCGCTTTTATTAGTTTGATCGGAATGTTTGGTCATGGGTAATCAGTCTAACTTCTTTAATTTATCTTTGAATGAAGCGGTCTTAAATAAAAAACTTGTAGAAAATTCTAACACTTGTTATGTTGAGAAACTACTTGTTTGTTATTTAAGAGATACCGCACTATGCCTGCAAAAAATGCGTTACTTTTCAAGTCGCTTAAAGTGCGCGAGCTTGAATTGTTGAATCAAATTATGATATCCCCAAAGTGTACTTATCAAACTGAGCTTGATGGTATGCACACCGTACTGATTTGGTGCGCTAAGGCGCAGTTTGCGCTAGGGCTAGAAGTGCTAAACAACTCTTATTGACTAATAATATGAATGATCAGCAAACAGAAACCACTTGGCCCTTAACAGGTATTAAAGTCTATGAAATAGGCACTAGCGTTGCAGCGCCCTATGGCACTTGGATTTTAGCGGCACTAGGGGCCGAGGTTATCAAAGTTGAGCCGGAAGGTCGCGGAGATGATTGTCGTCATTGGGGCCCCCCATTTTGGCATGGCTCTTCGTCCATGTTTCAGGCGCTCAATAGAGATAAACAATCGATCACCGTTAATCTAAACAATGCTGAAGATAAAGAATGGTTGCGTGATGAATTGATTAATAACGCGGACGTGGTGTTGCAAAATATGCGTCCCGGGAAAATAGCGTCGTTAGGGCTGGGTTCGGACGAATTGTGTCAGCTAGCGCCGCGCCTTGTGTATTGCAATATTTGGGCATTTGGCCAACAAGGGCCAATGGCAGATAAACCTGGGTATGATCCATTAATGCAAGCTTACAGCGGCCTAATGGGTTTGAATGGTGAGCCAGGCCGCCCACCGGTTAGAGTGGGTACCTCTATTATTGATATGGGAACTGGCATGTGGTGCGGTATTGGTGTTTTGGCGGCCTTATTAGAACGTGAAAAAACAGGGAAAGGCTGTGTGGTGGACGCATCATTATATGAAACAGCGCTGGGGTGGATGACATCACACATGGCGAGTTATGAAGCAACTGGAAAGCTACCCACGCCGCAAGGCTCTGGTGTACAAGGGCTTGCACCTTATCAAGCCTATGAATGTTCAGATGGTTTTTTAGTGATAGCTGCGCCAAATGATAAATTATTTGAATTACTGAAAGCCGTCTTAGGGCACCCCGACTGGGTGGAAGATGAGCGGTTTAAAACGAACCCCTTGCGTTTTGAAAACAAAGCGGCTTTAAACCGATTGATAACGGCTATTTTAATAGAGCATCCACGGGTTTATTGGGAGCAAAAGCTTGATCGGGCTGGTATTCCTCATTCACCGATTAAACAAGTTGACGAAGTATTAAGCGACCCACAAACAAAGGCGTTAGGTATCGTCCAAGAGTCTGCCGAGCACGCAATGAAATTAGTCGGCTTGCCAATAAGCTTCAATGGCAAGCGCCCACCGATTCGAAATGAAGCGCCGAGCCTAGGCGCGCAAAATAGCAGCGTTAAAAACGAAAAAAAGGAAAAAAAGGAAAAAAAGGAAAAAAAGGAAAATAAATGAGCGATATATCAATTCTGCTGGGTAATGATTATGCCGATATACGCAATGCCGTAAGCAAAATATGTGACGATTTTCCTGGGGAATATTGGCGCAAATTAGATGCTGACAGTGCCTATCCAGAAGCGTTTGTTAAGGCTTTAACAGAGTCTGGTTTTTTATCAGCATTAATTCCAGAAGAATATGGTGGCGTTGGCTTACCCTTGCGCGCGGCGGCTGTGATTATGGAAACCATTCATGCTTCAGGTGGGTCTGCATCGGCTTGTCATGCACAAATGTACATTATGGGTGCAGTGCTTAGGCATGGTAGCGAAGAACAAAAACAACAGTATTTACCAAAAATTGCATCAGGTGAATTGCGCCTGCAAGCCTTTGGGGTAACCGAGCCCACATCAGGGTCTGATACGAGCAAATTACGTACCAAAGCTGTTAGGCAAGGTGATAAGTACATCATTAACGGCCAAAAAGTATGGACGAGCCGTGCTTTTCAATCTGACCTTATGCTGTTACTGGCACGTACAACGCCATTTGATTACGTGTCAAAACCGACGGATGGTTTATCAATATTCTTGGTTGATATGCGTGATGTGGTTGGCAATGGTATGGAAATTCGCGCGATTGACGCGATGATTAATCACAATACGACTGAAGTGTTTTTCGACAATATGGAAATTCCTGCCGATGCATTGGTTGGTGAAGAAGGGAAAGGCTTTCGATATGTGATGAGTGGCATGAATGCAGAACGTGTGATTATTGCCGGTGAAAGCATTGGCGATGCAAGGTATTTTATTGAGAAAGCCACGGCTTATGCCAATGAACGAAAAATATTTGGTGGGCCGATTGGTCAAAATCAAGGCGTGCAATTCCCCATTGCACGCGCTCATGCGGAAACCGAAGCGGCAGATTTAATGGCCCGTAAAGCGGCTGCATTATTTGAAGCTGGTGAGCCTTGCGGGGCTGAAGCTAATATGGCGAAAATGCTGTGTGCTGAGGCAGCTTGGAATGCCGGTGAAGCGTGTATGCAAACCCACGGTGGATTCGCCTTTGCGCGTGAATATGATATTGAACGTAAATGGCGCGAGGCACGTTTGTACTTAATTGCACCCATTTCAACGAATATGATACTGAGCTATATCGGCCAGCATGTTTTAGGCATGCCAAAATCGTACTAAATAAATTTAGCCGCTAAACAAAAAAATGAGAGATACATGACACAAGCAGTGATTAAAGAGTTTAAAGACGGCATAGAAATATGGCGAATGAACCATGTTGAAACGCGTAATGCGATAACCAATATGGAGATGATAGATACCTTGGTTTTATATGCAGAGCAAGCTCAGAAAAACCCAGAAGTTAGAGTTATTATTTTAACGGGCAATGGGCCGGCATTTTCTTCGGGTGGTAACGTTAAAGAAATTCGTGCAGAAATGACGGAATCTGATAAAACACCGCACGAACTAGCAACTTGGTATCGTGAAGGTATTCAGCGTATCCCTGTGGCTTTTGAAAAGCTGGATGTGCCGATTATTGCCGCTATTAATGGCCCCGCAATAGGCGCGGGTTGTGATTTAACTTGTATGTGCGATATGCGTATTGCGGCTGATAGTGCACGGTTGGCTGAAAGTTTTGTGAAGCTGGGTATTATCCCCGGTGATGGTGGTGCATGGTTATTACCGCGTGCAGTGGGGTTAGCAAAGGCTGCAGAAATGGCTTTTACTGGTGATCCCATCAGCGCCCAAGAAGCGCTTGAGTGTGGTTTGGTATCAAAAGTTGTGGCGGATGATGAGTTAATGAATGAAGCAATGTCATTAGCAAAGCGGATAGCGGTTAACCCGCCTATTTCAGTGCGCATGGCAAAACAACTGATGCGCGAAGGGCAACGAACAAGCTTGGATAATCACTTACAAATGGCGGCGGTGATGCAGGCTGTTTCCCATCGTACAGAAGATCACCGCGAAGCTATGGATGCGATTTTTGAAAAACGTGCGCCTGTATTTAAAAGCTGTTAGGCGGGTGTTCTACGGATGAATTTAAAGGAGATAACAACATGATGAAAGGTAAAGTAGCCCTAGTAACGGGTGCTGGAAGAGGTATTGGCAGAGCAATTGCCATTGAAATGGCCAAGCAAGGCGCAAAAATAGTGGTGAATGATTTAGGCGCTAGTTTGGGCGGTGAAGGCATAGATATGAGCCACGCCGAAGAGGTGGTAAAAACCATTACGGATATGGGCGGCGAGGCGGTTATAAACGGTGATAGCGTGGCTGAATTGTCTGGTGCGCAAGCGATGGTACAAACAGCCATCGATAATTTTGGCCGTATTGATACCGTGGTGAATAATGCCGGTATTTTGCGCGATAAAATTTTCCATAAAATGACACCCGATGATTGGCACGCAGTCATTAACGTACATTTAAATGGCAGTTTTAATACCGCGCACGTGGCCGCGCAACATTTTCGCAAACAAGAAAGTGGTAGCTTTGTGTTTATGACATCCACCTCGGGCTTGATCGGTAATTTTGGACAAGCAAATTATTCAGCTGCAAAACTGGGCATTGCTGCATTGTCAAAAAGTATTGCGTTGGATATGCAGCGTTATAATGTCCGTTCAAACTGTATTGCACCGTTCGCATGGAGCAGAATGACCGGCGCGATTCCAGCAAATACCCCAGAAGAAAAAGCGCGTGTTGATAAGCTAAAACAAATGACGCCGGATAAAGTGGGCGTGATGGCGACGTATTTAGCAACCGATGCGGCGAAAGAAGTTACGGGGCAAATTTTTGCTGTGCGTAATAATGAAATATTCTTAATGGGGCAATCACGCCCAGAGCGGTCAGCGCATCGTTCAGAGGGTTGGACGCCTGAAACTATTGCTGAACACGCTATCCCAGCGCTGAAGAATAGCTTTTATCCGTTGGATAGATCGGCAGATATTTTTAGCTGGGCCCCAGTTTAGAGACGGTGGAACGGGCTTGAACAAGGGAGTTAAGCTCGTTCTATCACCACGGCTAAACCTTGACCGACACCAACGCACATTGAGATAAGGGCATAACGTCCGCCCGTTCTTTGCAATTGCTTTGCGGCGGTTAATACAAGCCTTGCGCCTGAAGCACCTAGAGGGTGCCCAACTGCTATAGCGCCACCATTTGGGTTGATTCTTGGGTCGTCAGCAGACAACCCAAGTTGTTTTAAATCAGCCAATACTTGAGCTGCAAATGCTTCGTTAATTTCAATCACATCCATCTGCTCTAAGCTTAAACCTAAGCGTTTAAGAATTTTGTTACACGCAGGGACTGGGCCAAGACCCATCAGTGACGGCTCAATACCCGCGGCGGCACCGCCTAATACGCGAGCTAATGGTTTGATGTTATGTTTTTCACCGAATGCTTGGTTGGCCATTAATACGGCTGCTGCGCCATCATTAATACCGGATGCATTCGCCGCTGTAATAACGCCGTCATCAAATAAAGGTTTCATACCGGCCATTTTGTCTATATTGCCTTCCGCTCTGGGGTGCTCATCGGTATCCACAATAATGTCGGGTTTGCCACGTTTTTGCGGAATGTGTATTGGAATGATTTCATCTTTGAAATATTCGTTGCTAGTGGCTTCTTGCCATTTTTACTGAGACTTTAAGGCAAACTCATCGCAAGCTTCGCGACTAATGTTCTCGGCTTTAGCAACATTGTTGGCTGTTTCAGGCATGGATTCATGGCCAAACTGTTTGCCAATCTTAGGGTTGGGGAACCGTACGCCAATCGCGCTATCGTAAATTTTTATATCTTTGCTGTAGGCGGAGTTACTTTTATTAAACGTCAGCGGTGCGCGTGTCATACTTTCAACACCTCCGGCAATGTAAACGTCGCCTTCACCACAGGTAATAGCGTGGGCACAATCAACAATAGCAGCTAGGCTGCTGGCGCATAAGCGATTAATGGTTTGGCCTGGAACAGTTACTGGTAAACCGGCTAACAAGCTTGCGTAACGCGCGATATTGCGGCTATCTTCACCGGATTGGCACACGCAACCTAAGACGACATCATCAATTATTGCTGGATCAAAGTCGTTGCGTAATACCAGCGCTTTTATCACGCTGGCGGCAAGGTCGTCGGGCCTAACATGCGCCAGTGCTCCGCAGTATTTTCCAAAAGCAGTTCGTGCGCCGTCATAAATATAAGCGTTTAACATATGCCCACCCTCTTTGTGTTTGCTGTAAATGAATATTATTGATAATTCTAAGCGACTTTACAAACTAACGCTTGGTTGGTAGATTGTTTTGAATGATTAATTTGGGTTAATAATGAACATTGCAACAACACTTTATCGGTCTGTTCTTTTTGTTCCCGCTGGGGAGCAGCGTCAGCTTGAAAAGTCATCAACTATTCCTGCAGATGTGTTGGTTTTCGATCTTGAAGATGCGGTATCGCCAGCCAGTAAAGAGCAGGCAAGAAAATTATTGATAGATACGCTAACGGCAACGGATTTTAATCATCATCAATGCGTTGTTCGAATTAATGGTGTATCGACACCTTGGTTTAACGATGATATGGCAGCGTTGTTAGAGCTTAATGATTGCGCAGTTATGTTGCCCAAGTTTGAATCTATTGATGACCTGATAAAGTTAAAACAGGCACAGAAGGGGCAAAATAAACAATTATTTGGACTTATTGAAACGGCCTTAGGGGTGTTATCAATAGCTGAACTGGTTAAGCATTTAGGTGCAGATGACTTGCTTTGTTTTGGTCACGTTGATTTTGCACGGGATATGGGGCTGGTTAAAGCTGATGCGAGTAGCGGCGCAGTCTATTACGCACGTTGCCAAGTAGCTTTAGCCGCACACGCGTATAGAATCCCAGCCATTGATAATATTACACTTGACGTAAAGGATGAGCGGATAATACGAAAAGGCGCTCTTGAGGGTATGCAGCTAGGCTTTCAGGGTAAGTTGTGCATCCATCCAAATCAGGTGAGTATTGTGAATGAAGTGTATACGCCGACGGCAAGCCAAGTTAATCGAGCTAGAGAAATTCTAGAGGAGTGGGAACATGTAAAAAATCAAGGACGCAGTGTTTTTACGTATGAAAATAAAATGGTAGATCTACCCGTTGTTCTAGCACAAAAAAACTTATTAGCTCGGTATGCTGTCATCACGAAGAATGACGATAGATAATGCCTAAAATTATTGTAGAAGGGCCTTTTTTTGAAGACTTTATAAAAGGCGAGTATATCGAACAGGCGCCATCAGTAACATTAACTGAAGGCCATGCGGTCGCGCATCAAATGTTGTTTGGAGATCGCTTAAGGTTGCCATTGGACCATGTGCTTGGTGAAAAAATAACGGGTTCCAAACGGGCGCTAGCAAACCCATCAATGGTGGTTAATACAGCCATTGGCCAAACTACTTATGCGAGCCAACATGTCATTGGGAATTTATTTTATCGAGGCTTAGTATTTAAACGCCCTGTTTATTTAGGTGACACGTTAACCACAAGTACTAAGGTGGAACTATTAAAACAAAACAGTATAAAAAGGGGTCGTATTTCCTCTGGTTTGGTTGTTTTAAAGGTTCGTGTGACAAATCAAAATGAAGAAGACATTCTAAATTTTTGGCGATGTCCAATGATACCGTGCCGGAATCAAAAGGTAGTGACAGGGCATGCCGATGACTTATCGCAGATTTCAGCGACTCTAAGCGAGACTGAACTAAAAACTGCAGCTGAATTAAATTGGAACTTAGCCGAATACCGACGGCTTATAAAAGGCGTTCACTTTAATCAGGTTGAAGAGGCTGCTATCTATCTAGTCAAATCCCGAGACACCGTTACGAATGCACCTGAATTAGCAAGGCTGACACTTAATCTAGCAGCGACACATACAGATGCTAAAGCCAGTGTTTATGGTCAAAGGTTGGTGTACGGAGGGCATACTATCTCAATAGCATTTGCACAGCTAATAAGGGTGTTTCCGAATATAGTCACCTTGCTTGGTTGGCAACATTGCGACCATAAAGCTGCAGTGTTTGAGGATGATATATTGCACAGTGAGGTGACTGTAATAAATAAACAGGCCTTAAATGAGGGTGGGATGGTCAACATTAACGTAAAAGTTTTTGCGGAACGGTCCAAAAAAGCCCCGGCTTCGCAAAGTAATGTTCAAGTTCTTGATTGGAATGTCATTGTGCTGATGGCGTAAAACATTAATAGAAATTAAAAATAAGGATACCTAAGTCATTGAAAAATAAAGGTTCATCAGATAGTAGGCGAGAAAAAATATTAGATATTTCAGCTAAGTTATTTAGTAAACATGGCTATAACGGGACTGTTTTAAGAGATATTGCGAGCGCCTTAGATATGAAAGCTGGCAGCTTGTATTACCACTTTGATTCCAAAGAACAATTGGTCTTAGAAGTGCTTACAATTGGTGTTGAAAATATTATCGACACCGTTAAAAAGGAAGTTGAATCATTACCTGAGAGTAGTTCTTCAAAAGACATTATCAGCGCAGCAGTACAAGGTCACTTATCGGCTTTACTTGAAAAAGGTGACTACACCTCAACTAGCATTCGTAATTTAGGCCAGCTGCCAGAGTCTGTTCAAGCAGACATATTAGTTATTCGTGACAGGTATGAAGACATGTGGCGAAGTTTGTTGCTTGATGCCCAGCAAAAAGGGGAAATCAAGTCGTCTGTTAATTTGAAAATTCTCCGTCTATCTCTGCTAGGTATGCTAAATAGAACTTTAGCTTGGTATAAAAAAGGAGACTTAAGCATAGAAGAGATTGCCCAATTTCAAGTCGATTTTTTTTGGGATGGGATTGGCGATAAAAGTGTCTAACCAAGTCTTGTAAGCTATTGATTAATATAGGACTGATTTGCCGTAAAAGGTTAGACAGTAATTTCATTTATATGTTTAATGTCAAACGGTTAGGGGTAAAAAACACCAGTCTGGGGGATTGGTGGTCGGAGGTTCGAATCCTCTCGTCCCGACCAAAATTCATATCAAACGCTTGTTACTTAGTTATCGCCTCTATAAGTAATGCCGCCAATCAAAATATTTGTTATTTGTTCAGCCACTAGTTCGGGGTTTTCCATCTCCTCTGAGTAATCGGGTAAGTAGCATCTGAATTGGTTTGTTTCATAATAATGTAACGCCATACCTAGGATCGTCATGACGTAAATTCTAGCATCACAGTTTGGGTTAGCCTTTTTAATTAACGCTTCAAAGCCAATGTATTCAGTCGTTAAAACAGATGCTGCTAGTTTCTCCATGCGTTTTGGGTCGGCATCTAATTGTTCACGTTTCATGAGTTGAGTAAAATCAGGTTCTCTATGAATAATATGGCAAAAATTTGATATGTAATTTTTCAATTGCTCTTCCCAATTGCCACCTTTACTTTCAATTGGGTCTTGCCAGTATTTTGAATTGTCTTTGTATATATCGTCTAGAACCTCGTCGTATAGTGCCTCTTTTGATGGAAAGTGGTGATATAGCGAACTGACTGTCATGCTACATTTTGCGGCTAACGAACGCATCGTTAGTGCTTTGTAACCATGCTTTGCAAACGCTTTGTAGGCGATGGTTAGAACCCTTTTTTTTGAAACAGATATGGATGTCATGTAGTGCAGTTAGATTGCATGTGATTATTAAATTTGTGTGTAGATTATCATCTTTTTAATTATAAAAAGATATTGACGATTATTAAATTAAGGAGTAGATTTAACCGAACGTCTGATCGGTTAAGGCGGTTAATAATAATTTAATAATGATATGGGAGAGCTATGAATACTTTATTCATAAAAAGCCGCAATTTTATTGCGCCTTGTGTAGGACTTGTTTTACTTAGTGCTACTTCAATAGCAATTGGTGCAGAACTTTTAAATGGGGACTTACAAGTTACGGGTTTTGTAAGAGCACAAACTGCAATTTCTACAACCAGCGATAAAAATACAGCGAATACACAATTAGGCCTGTCTGATAACCCAGATTACAACCTAAATAGAGTATGGGGTGTGGTTGATTTGGACTATCACCCAACGATGAAACGAGGTGGTGCGCTTGATGACTTTAGAGTGTTTTCACGTATTAAACTAGCTTATGACTTAACTGAAGACTTAAGCGGTGGCATCGATGAATACGATGCGTTTCCTTTATCAAATAATTTAAAAGATCGTGGTACTACGATGAGTGCCAGTAACGATACGGCATCCGCTGAAATTTGGGAGTTATTTGCAGACTTTAAAAAAGGAAATTTATGGGCGCGACTAGGCCGCCAAAACATTGTTTGGGGTGAGTCAGACGGCGTGAGGTTATTAGATGTTGTTAACCCACTCGATAATTCATGGCACCCATTTGAAGGGGGAGGTGAATTATTTGATCATCGTCGTATTCCGTTATGGATGGCTCGATTTACGTATCAATTGCCTATCAAAGACATGAGTGTTGATATGTTTATTAACCCAGGTGATTTTGTTCCTACGATTGGTAACGTGCCGGGTTCACCTTTTAATGTAAACCCATTGCCTCGAAATGGTGTGGCTGATCCAGCCAATGCGGGTTTACAAATTGGTGCACCTGATGGGTTTGGCGGGTTTGTACCTTCAGGCATTCCTTTGCCGCCTGGTTCAACTTTCATCACTGCGGATGACACAAATGATAAACGTGGTGATACACAATGGGGTGTTCGCTTATTAGGTTCAATCGGAAGTTTTAACTACACATTGAACTACTTAAGTCTGATTGATCAAGATGGTGTCACATCGGCTCTAGGCGTTATTCCAGTTAATGTTCCGGCAGGCCCATTTCCGGGTGCTGGTGCTTTTGTAGGTTTCTTGCCAATACTTGAGGTGACGCATGACCGTTTGGATATAGCAGGTGCGTCATTCAATTGGTATTCTGACAGCATAGCAACGGTGTTTAGGGGAGAGATGAGTTATACCTTTGATAAGCCATTTGCAAATTCACCACAAAATCTTGTGGTTGGAATGTTTGGGCCAATCAACCCTCAAGATACGGTAGGTGTTTCAGAAAGAGATGAATTAAAAGTAATGCTGGGTATTGACCGGCCAACATTCGTTTTCTCTGATTCGCGTACGATGAATATTTCTGCGCAAATTATTTATACAGAACGTGAAAACGTTAATTTAATTACAGATCTAAATGGCGCTAATGTGCGTGATAACGAAACGCAAGTAACGTTGCAGTTGAGTCAGCCATTTAATAATGATCAATTTTTCGTAGAGTTCTTTGGATTGTATGACTTAGATGACGGTTATTGGCTACAACCACAAGTGAGATGGCAGCCAGGTGACCATTGGCGTGTATGGGCTTATTACAACGCGTTTGGTGGGTCAGAAGATGAAACAACGACGGATGGTCTAGGCACTAAAACAAATCGCAGTATCGCTGTGTTTGACCATGCCGATGAGCTGAATCTAGCGATTTCATACCAGTTTTAGATCGTTAATCTAATAAAATTTATATAGGTAATAACAATGAAAATAAACAAATTATTTAAATTCGGAATAAGTGCATTGGTCATGGCTAGCGCGTCTTCTGTTGCATTAGCTAAAGTGCCGCAAGTAGGGGATATTATTGATGCTAATAATGTTAATGAATATGCAGACTATTTAATTGAATCCAGTATTGAATTTGTAAAAAAAGGACAAGTATTAAAAATTGTTCCGACCAGTGATAAAGGAGCTTTAAGCCACCCGGATTTTATTGAAGCGACCAAGCGTAATTCAGGTAAAGCTAGATTACTGGATGACTATGGAACGGTAGGGCTTGAAGATGGAAGTTATTGGGTTGGTGGACTGCCCTTTGAAGAACCAAAGTCAGCACTGGAAGTGATGGCTAACTTCCAGTTTGGTAACTTAGCGCTACAAGGTGATGATTGGGGTAGTACAGTGGGTCCTGTAAGGCCAATAAGCCGTATTTTTTCAATTAATAAGGACGGTGAAATATATAAAGAATTGCTTTTTGGTGGGGGACAAATGAGCATGGGTGGGAGAATTTCTATCGACCCAAAACCCAGCATGCCAGGGCATGAGGATGAATTGCTAAGACGGTATTTATCATTTTTGACGCCTTACGATGTAAAGGGGATTGTTACTTTAGATATTCAGTATCAAGACCAAAGTAAGCTACCAGAATCCTATGTGTATTTACCTTCCTTTAGACGAGTGCGCCAAGTTTCTACTGCGAATAGAGCAGACTCCGTAGCGGGTACTGAATTAACGCAAAGTGATTTGGGCGGGTTCTCAGATCCGCTTGGTTTGTGGACATACAAAACGTTGAAAAAAACACAAATGCTAGTGGCCGTTAAGAATGAAGTGGCTCCGTTAGAAAAAGGTGCGCCAACATTATATAGTGGATATTTCCCACAACCTCAACGTTTAGTTGAGCTGCGCGAAGCTTATGTGATTGAGGCAACCCCTAGGTTTGATACGGTTTATAGCAAAAAAATAATGGTTATAGATGCGGAAATTTACAGAATTTCTGATGTAATTGCTTACGATAGCCAAGGTAAAATATTCAAAGGAATTGCGCAAGACTGGGGGCTCACAGATGATAATCACCCTAAACCAACATGGTTATTGCTACTTAATTTCCAAACAGGTGGGGCTACGCTTTTCTCAAATCATGATCTTGGTGTGAATGTTGATTTACCGTTAAATATTTTCAATAAATCATCAATGAAAGATTTTTCTCGCTAAATCTCTCCATATAACTTCGCCTAGGTTTACATTTAGGGGAAGTTTTTTTTACACGAAACCCGAACAAATGTTCGTTTAAGTTGATTGTGAACATGAATACAATTGACGGTTAATAAGGAGCTTATATGAATATGTTAAACAAGCAAATGCCCGCCACAGAAAAGTATGAAAAAATGCCAACAGGCCGTGTTGATATAGATGATGCTCTGGCTAGCCCGGCTTATTTTGAAGCAGAACGAGAAGGAATTTTTAAGAAGGTATGGTTAAACCTTGCGCGTGGTTCGGATATTCCAAACCCAGGTGACTTTGTTGTTAAGACCATTGAAACGCTTGAAACGTCCATTATCCTAGTAAGAAATAAAGAGGGGCAGATAAATGCCTTCCATAATGCTTGCGCACATAGAGGGATGACGCTTTGTGGAAAACACGAGACATCGGGTAACAAAAAGTTTTTTGCATGCCCATTCCATGATTGGGTTTATGACACTGATGGTGTATTAAAAGCAGTGCCAGACAGGCAATTTTTTGCAGAAGAAGATTTAGATGGCGTAACGCTTTCAAAAATTAATGTTGGTTTGTGGGAAGGCTTTATATTTATAAATTTAGATGCAAATCCAGCTCAGACGTTAGAAGAGTTTCTTGGTGACATGTATACAGGCTATGAGGGGTATTTTAATGACGATAAACTAAAGCTAGTAAACCGTTATGTGATGGAAACTGATATGAACTGGAAGTTCTATGTGGATAGTTCTATTGAGGCTTATCATGCAAACGTTGTGCACATTCAAAATAACACCGGTCAAAATAACGAGTCTGGAACGATACTGCACGTGGATGCAGAGGCTATTCGTTTGTATGACCAGCACAGAATTATTGGTATACCTAGCGGCTTTGGGGACAGACAATTGTCGCCTATTGAGGGACTTTCGTATCAGTATGGTTCGATAACGCCTTATGACCCGCGCTCGGCTGGGTCAGATATGCCGCCTGGTATTAACTGTAATAACGACCCAAATTGGGCTTTTGATATTGTCGAATTCTTTCCAAATATAGTCTTATTCGTTAGCGCACCGCTTTATGCTGTTATACGGTTATGGCCAAGCTCTGAAAATAAATGTTTGTACGAGGCTGATGTGTATATGTCAGAACCTGAAAACGCAGCTGCCCGCGTAGCGCTAGAGTATGGCTTGTTGTCATTACGGGATGTGTTACGTGAAGACGTAAATACAGCAGAAGGGACAACGACGATGACGCGCTCTGGTGCAGTCAAAGAATACATCTTTTCAGATCAAGAAATTGCCGTTCGCCATAACTACAAAGTAGTAGACGATATGGTGCAAGCTTGGTTAAAAAGCAAAGCAAATATAGGAGCATAATGATGACAACTGTTAATACGAAATTTGCATCATTAAATACGTTTATTGATGACTGGGCGTTAGCGTCAGAACAAGAAAGGTTTGATAAAAGGGTGAGTATGACTGAAGAGGAGATAAAACCTTTTTACGACACAATTATTGGATTAATGCCGCATATTATGGAGTATCTAAAAGATAAACCAGTTAACCCGGATAATGACGAAGATAAAAATTTAATGTATCTAGCTCTATCGTGTGTAGAGGTCTCAAGGATTTTTGAAGTTTGGGGTCAAAAAGATGTGCGTAGTGATTATTTAGACCCTGCTCGCGTACGTTGTGTAGGGTATGAGGGTGTAAAAAATGGCGAACGCTGAAACAGAAGGTAAAAACTGGACAAGAGATGAGTTTGGTTTAGGTACAGAGCCACTAAGCGTGGATGTATATACATCTGAGGAACAGTATGAGAAGGAGATAGACTCAATTTTTCGGCACTGTTGGCTAAACGTTGGTCGGGTTGATGATTTGCCTAATAAAGGTGATTATGTTGTTCATAACTTACCGGAGCTAAATACATCCGTTTTGCTAACGCGTGATCAGGATGGTGAAATTAATGCGTTTCATAATATGTGTTCGCACCGCGGCAACAAGGTGTGCCAAGAGAGTACAGGGAATGCAAAATTCATTCTTTGTGAATTTCATGGCTGGGCCTTTGATGGTAAAGGTATGTTGCGTGATATTGCTGATGAACCTAACTTTTTCGACCTAGATAAATCAAAACTAAACTTAAAAACGATTTCTGTTGATAGTTGGGAAGGGTTTATTTTTATTAATTTAGAAGAAGAACCTAAAGAAACCTTAGAAGAATATCTAGGTGAGTTGGTTCCTTTATTAAGCGGTTACCCGTTTGATAAATATTCACCTATTTTTGGTTACGAAGGTGAGGTTAATTGTAATTGGAAAATCAGTGTAGATTCACAATCAGAGGCATATCACGCTGCATATTTACACCGCCGTACGTTGAATGGCGCTTTAGGTGGTAGGGAAAACCCATTTATTCATTGCTTAGATTTTAAAAAAATTGGCCGACACCGTATGTTGTCTATGCCTGCAGGTGATGAACCACCACGCAAACCTGTTGATACGTTAGCCGCACAGAACACGCGTTCAATACGAAGTTATGCTGATGGGCAAGATTTTAGTGAATGGCCCCCCGGTGTAAATCCTATGCGTTCTGATAACTGGGCTGCGGATATTTACGTTGTATTCCCCAACTTTTGGATTGCCATATTTAATGGTATGTATCAAACGCATAACTTTTGGCCAATGGGCGTAAGCAAAATGTATCAGCGTATTACCATGCGTTCAGTCCAGCCTGAAAAACCAAGTGAACGTTGGGCATTGCAGTATTCAAGGTGTATGTCACGCGATGTTTGGTTGGAAGACTTTAGTACCCTTGAAGCCACAGCTGAGGTAGCTAAGTCTGGCGCATTTAAAGAGTTTCACTTGCAAGATCAAGAGGTGCTATGTCGGCATTTTCATTCGGTCGTTAAGGACTATATCAATGGGGTGTACAAATGATCAATGCAAAGAAAAAATTGCCGTTACAATTCAAAGAGTTGGAGGTTTATTTGGCTGAGTGGTGTTTTCCAACGCAGATGGAAAGAACCAACAAACGGCAAGAAAGCAATATGGAAGAGATTAAAGGTTTTTACCATGCCATTGAACCAAAAATTCAGGAAATTTTAGATTACCTTGATACGTTTTCGTTAGATAGCTTGGGTGAGGAAGAGCAAACATTGCTGGATCTGAGTTATTCATTGGCAGAAGTTGCACCCGCTGTAGAAATGTTTAATCAAAAATATGTAACGGCAACATTTGATGCGAGGGACTTCTTGCCGACTCATGAACCTGTGTTGAAACGTTCAAAAATGAGTATAGCGCCAAAGTATTAAGTTTTCCGGCTAAATAGTGAGAGGGGGTCGAATGTTACAAAGTATTTTTCACGTCAATATTTGTGTCAGTAATCTAGAAAGGTCTATAGCCTTTTATGAAAAACTAGGGTTTAAGGTCGTGAATGACTTCACGCTAGAAGGCCCTGATGTTGGTAGATCAATGGGTTTGGATGCATCAAAGTTCAGAGTGGTCTTTATACGCTTGGGTGATGACCCGAATGCTACTGTCATAGATTTGCTCGAATTTATTGAGCCGCCTACACAAGGTGCACCTAATCCTACGTTAAACAATACAGGGCTTTGTCGAGTGGCATTTAAAGTAGACGATGTTGATGAGGTGTATAAAAAGTTAGTTCAAATGAATGTTGAATTTGTTGCCCCGATTGAACGTATGAAGGGTGAAGATGGTAATGATATTTCATATGTATGCTTTAAAGACCCAGATGGTGTTTTCTTAGAAATTATTAGTGGCATGTGATGGCCTTTATAGTTGAGGAGAATTAGTTGAGTGATCAAGATATTATAAAACGTCTTGAACAGCTTGAAAGCGAATTGGCTCGGCTTAACGACATTGAGGCGATTAGAAACCTAAAGGCTGAACATGCTTTAGCATCGGATGATCCCAAAAATCTCGCAAAGAGGCTTTTGGCTATTGTGACGGATGATATTGAACTTGATTACGGTGAAACCTTTGGTGTCCATAAAGGCATAGAGGTCTTTAGAGAGCTTGTAAAAGATACACCGTTTATCTGGACTATTCACTACATGATACCCAGTAAAATTGAGATTGCGGATGATGGTAAAACAGCAAAAGGTATTTGGTATTTATGGGAGCCTGCGACAACACCTAGTCCAGTTGATGGTTCTGAAACGGCTATGTGGTTAGCGGGTGTCTATCATGATAGCTATCGCAAAATGTCAAACGGTGAGTGGAAAATTTCAAAAATGCAACTTGATTCAAAACTTCTATGTACGTATGAGGAAGGTTGGGAAAAAACCAAGATAGTTGATTTGTCGAAAACGAAATGGACTGATTCTTAATGAGGTTTTGCTGTTTATTGCTCTCGAATAAAACTCGTTTGAAGCCCAGTGATGTTCGTATCTATTTGCTAATAGCGATTACCTTTACGTTGCTTTGTTTTTCGACTAGTCATGTTAATGCTGAAACTGCAAATCAGAGACCACCCCAGAAAAAAGGACAGGTCGCAATATCGCACGTGAAGTCTGTGCAAAATGCTAATTTAAAAAATAACGTGCTTCAGTCGCGAGACTCATTATTCGCACTATCCAAACTGACCCCCAAGGCTTTTCTGTTAGTTGGCAACACTGGTCTGGCTGCAATAGCTTCGAATGATCATGTGGTGAATAAAATAAAATTGCCGACCAGTCTTAATTTGCTGAGTGCACACACAACTCAATCGGCAAAAGTCTTAGTAGGTGCCGAGCAAGGGAAGCTATTTATCAGCGACAAATCGGCAAAACAATGGAAAACGCTAACCTTAGACACGAATGAAACAATTTTTGATTTTATTGAGTCACCGACTGGCGAAGTTGTTCTTACCGGCACATACGGCTTGCTTATGGCAAGTAAGCCCCCTTATTTGCAATGGGAAAGTATAAAACTACCTTGGGCGACTTTTTTGAAAAGTGCATGGGATGAGTTTGGCGAAGCAGACCCACATTTGTATTCAGGTTGTCAGAATGATCGTGGGGAAATATTGGTTGTTGGGGAGTTTGGCCTTGTATTAAGGCGAGATCTGGATGGCGTTTGGAAGAAAATACATGGAGGCTCAGTTGAACCGGCTATGTATAGCTGTGTGATTTCACCTAATGGGCAACATATTACTGTAGTTGGGCAAAAAGGACTAAGCCACAGCTCTACAGATGGAGGCGTTACATGGGGCCAATCCGAAATATCAAGTGGTATCGATTTATATAAAATACAAAACGTTGATGGTGGCTCAATCATCATTGGTGATAACCGGACACTATATGTATCTTTGAATGAGGGGGTTTGGTCTTGTTTGAGGTTTGCTCGTGATATGCCCTTAGGGTGGTTTGTCGATGCCTTAGTGACAGGAGAAAGTGTCATTATTGTTGGTAGTAACGGTGGGTTTAAGTCCACAACGTTAACATCACTTGATAAGGCAGCAAATGAAATAAAAGATTCGAAGGAGTTTGTGAGCTGTGAATAACTGGGCTGAAAAAATAATAAGTAGTCGTGTGGCGTTATTATGTATTACGGCACTTATTACCTGCATAGCTGTTTTTTATGCAGCCAGTATTTCATTTAAAACGGTGTATGAAGATATTCTGCCGAAGCATGATGCTTATATTGATACTCACCTAAAATATGAAGGGCAATATGGTGGGCCGCTATCACTTAAGCTGATTCTTGAAACTAAGCAAGGGTCTATTTATACGGCTGAAACAATAAAGAAAATACAAAATATAACAGATGCTCTGGATGCTACGCCTTACGTCAATCATGACCAAGTATTTTCTATTTCATCTAGAAAAGTAAGGCGAGTAAAAATTGATGAGTATGGTGCGAATAGTGTCCCATTACTCCCTGCAAAAGACCTACTACCTTCAACTGATAAAGAGTTACAAGATTTTGCTGACTTGGTTGATAGTACGCCTGGGGTTTTAGGAACATATGTTTCATTTGATAAATCAGCAGCCTATTTTCAGGCAAGCTTGATACCGGGCGACATTGACTATTTAAAGGTTTTTAATTATATAAAAGACCTCAGTGACCAATACACCGACGAATCTCTAAGCTTACATATGTTTGGAGAGCCTATTTTAACAGGGTGGGTGTATACCTATAACGCAGAAGTTATTCAGATTTTGATAGTTTCATTTTTGTTAATGCTTGTGATGCTATGGTATTTCTCCAAAAATATTAGGATGGTATCACTAGCTGGATTAACATCGTTAATCAGTGCTATTTGGGGGTTAGGTTTTGTTGGAATATTGGGTTGGTCCCTCGACCCACTAATACTAGTAATTCCTATGTTAGTGATGGCACGTACGCTTAGCCACTCTGTACAAATGGGGATGCGTTACCTAGAGATTGTGCGAGAAATAGCTTCTACTAAAGAAGCGTGTACGGAACTCTTAAGGAAACAATTTAGGCCAGGGGTACTAGGTATTGTGACTGATGCGGCGGGGATATTTTTGATTGCTGTTGCTGACATATCGATGATGGAAAAGTTAGCTGTATTTGCTGGAGTTTGGTCGTTAAGTGTTATTGCAACAGTTCTTGTCATGATGCCATTATTAATTAGTTATTTAGGGAGTGTGCCTAAAGAAAATATTGTTAATGTTAACAGTGATAATGGCCTAACTAAAAAAATATTAAATGGTATTTTTCACCTGTCGGATAACAAGAAAAGTCGCGTTACGGTGTGGGTGATGTTTGGCGTTATTTCTTTAAGTTCATTCTGGGTGGCGCAAGATTTACAAGTGGGAGAAATAGAACCCGGTACTAGTTTGTTATGGCCAGACTCAAGTTATAACCAAGCCGTTACGTTACATACCAATAAATTTATTGGACCAGATGAATTATTGGTAATCGTTGAGGTAAATACGGAGTCAAAAGAATCTAAAAAGTCTCTTGATTCTGTTGATATCCGTCATCCTGACATCATAAAAAAGATGCAGATGTTTCAATACATGATGGGAGGGCTGGATAGTGTCAAAGGCAGTTTATCTTATGTCGACTTATTACCCAGCGTGAAACGTAGTTTATCTGGAAATTACCCAAAATTTGAGCGACTGCCAGAAGATCAAAGAGAGTCTGGCCAGCTAACAAGTTTATTGCAGGGTAACTCAGCCCCTGGGGATTTTGATTACCTCTTTGATCAAAAGTATAGAAACGCCAGCGTGCGCTTTTTTGTTCCAGACCATAAAGCCAATACAGTAAAAGAGGTTATTGATCGGGCAAATGAAGTCATCAATGAAATTGAATCAAAAGAACCTTCTTTAGCGGGAACATTACGCATGGCTGCTGGCAGCATAGGTATCGCCGCTGCAACCAATATGGAAGTTTCAAGGGCTCAATCACTTAATTTCTTATTAACAACGTTGGTTATTATTGTTGCTATTTGGCTAGGCTACAAATCAATGTCTGCTGTTCTCATATTGATTACCCCTTTGTTATTTACGGATATTTTGGTGGCGGCCATTATGGTAAAGATGGGGATTAGTATTAATGTTAATACCTTGCCAATTTTATCGGTGGGAATGGGGATTGGTATCGATTATGGGATTTATTTATTGAGCCGCTCAATAGAAGAAGGAAAAAAGGGTGTGCATAAATCGATGAACGATGCAGTTCATCACGCAATTTTGACAAGTGGCAGGGCTATTTTTATTACGGCGATTACGATGGTTATTGCCGTTGGCGCTTGGTACTTCATGTCTAATCTTAGGTTCCAAGCAGATATGGGGCTGTTGCTTGCGTTAATCATGATTATTAATTGCCTTGGAGCGCTTATATTAATCCCGTTGATGATTCATACATTTAAACCCCAAATGATGAGTCAGTTGGCAAAGGATAAATAACTAAAATTTAGTTTCAATAAACGGGTGATTAAAAGCATTTGAATGTTATGTATAACTATCTGCACAGGTATAAATAATTTACTTTAAACCAACGCATTAAGGTGAGGGCTGATATGAAAGAACCGATTAGAACGATTGATGAATTAGATTGGAGTGATGCGACAAAAGTACCATTCCAGGTCTATACGAGTGAAGACATTTACAAGCTTGAACAAGAGAATATCTTCCGTGGAGAAACGTGGAGTTTTGTTGCGTTAGAATCTGAATTAAAGGAATCGTTTAGCTATAAGTCAACTTTTGTAGGTGATGTGCCTGTTGTTGTTACACGTGATGATAAAGGTGGTTTTCACGCATGGGTAAATAGGTGTTCTCATCGCGGTGCAGAGATATGCCGTAATCGACATGGTAAATCTGAGGATGGAACATTTACCTGCGTGTACCACCAATGGGCTTTTGATGCAGCTGGAGAGTGTGTTGGCGTGCCATTTCGTAGAGGACACCAAGGAAAAGGCGGTTTTCCTAAAGATTTCAAACCTAGCGACAGGCCTTTACAACAATTAAAAGTTGAAACATTAGGTGGTTTAATTTTTGCGTGTTTTGCAACAGAAGGGCCGACCTTAGAAGACTATTTAGGCCCAGAAATGGTTCGCATGATTGGCCGAGTGCTTTGCAAACCATTGGAATATTTAGGTGTGACTCGGCAGTATGTTAATGCCAACTGGAAATTGTATACGGAGAATACGAAAGACCCTTATCATGCCAGTTTACTTCATCTGTTTCATGCAACCTTTGGTGTGTATCGGTCAACAATGGGCGGCGGGTGCCAAGTGGGTGGCCCATTAGGGATGCATAGCCTTCTTAGTGCATACACCATTGAGGATGAGGATAAGGCAGAATACGAAAAGGGTGATTTACGAAGTTATGATACTGGCGTACATTTAGTCGATACATCTGTTTTAGAGGTGACGCCGGAATTGGACCCTGTTTTTACCAATCACATCCAATCTATTTTTCCCTCAATGGTATTGCAGCAAATACATAATACCTTGGCAGTCCGCCAAATTTTACCTAAAGGCGTAGACCAGTTTGAATTGATATTCCACTTTTTTGGTTATGAAGATGATACGCCCAAGTTAAGGGCAGAGAGAATAAGACAGATGAATTTAGTGGGCCCTGCCGGTTATATTTCAATGGAAGATGGTGAAGCGACTGAACTAGTGCAAAACGGAATAAAAGGCGACCCTAACCATCACTCATTAATGGCGATGGGTGAAGACGGTGATGAAGGCACATTGTTATCAGAAACACTGTTACGTGCATATTGGAAAGGTTATAGAGAGATTATGGGTGTCACTAAGTAATTTTTAAGCATTAGTTAAGGGATAAAGAAATGAATGAAGCAGATTTTGAAAAGAAATATATCAACGTTAATGGCGTTAAAACTTGCTATATAGAAGCGGGCGAAGGTGAGCCATTGATCCTAATTCATGGTGGAGGAGCAGGAGCCAATAGTTACGGTAATTGGTTTGCAAGCTTGCCTCTTTTTGGTAAGAAGTTTAGAGCGATTGCCATTGATATGATTGGTTTTGGAGAATCTGAAAGTCCAGCGAAAATTGGAGCTGATTACTCACAAAAAACGCGTTATGAGCATTTGGCCGGTTTTATTAAAGCGATGGGGTTTGAAAAAGCAACGTTGGTCGGAAACTCAATGGGTGGAGCGACTGCTATGGGCGTTGCCGTTGAATATCCAGAACTCGTTGATAAGTTGATTTTAATGGGCAGCGCGGGGCTCAATACAGAAATATCTGAAGCATTAATGCCGATATTAAAATATGACTATACCAAAGAGGGTATGGTGAAAATGGTTGAAACGCTAACCAATGATGATTTTGTTATTACCGATGAGATGATCAATTACCGTCATACTAATTCTATAGAGCCTAGCAATAAGGAAGCCTATGGCAATGTGATGGCCTGGATTAAAGAACAAGGTGGTTTGTTTTACGAAGATGATTATATTGCTAAAGTGACGCAAAAAACGCTCGTCGTTAACGGTAAAAATGACTTGGTTGTACCGTTAAGCCATGCATGGAAGTTTTTAGAGTTAATCGATGATTCATGGGGATACATTGTGCCCCATTGTGGTCACTGGGCGATGATCGAGCACCCTGAAGATTTTGCTGCGGCGGTTAGTCAATTTATCGAATCTCATTAAGGAAAGGGAAAGCACATGTCCATTTCAACTTTAACACTTGAACTTAAAAGTGAAGTCGAAAACCTACTCAATGCGTACGCGCAATGTATTGATAACGATGAGCTAGAAAACTGGCCTGATTTTTTTACGGACACGTGTCTGTATCGAATAATTCCTAGAGAAAACCACGAAATAGGGTTGCCCACAGCCGTGATGTGGTGTGATAGTCGTGGCATGTTGGAAGATCGCGTTACCGCGCTTCGTCATGCCAATGTATATCAAGTGCAATGGTATCGTCACCTGCTTAGCAACCCTGTTATTACAACAGAAGACGGTGATACATTTAACGTTCAATCTAACTACGCGGTATTCAAAACCTGTAATGATGGTGAAAGTACGATATACAACGTAGGCCGTTATGTTGACGTGATTGTTCGCGTAGATGGACAGCTAAAGTTCAAAGAGCGTTCGGCCATATTCGATACCCATAAAATTACCACATTAATGGTTATTCCTATTTAAAAATAACGTATTGTCAGTAATAAACTTATAAAAATTGAAGGAGCATAAGATGGACCAAAGAGAAAAAGTATTGGTTAACGAAGACGTTGTAAAAAAGAGTAAACAATGGCCTGATTTTATTAGAGCCAAACTAGGCTTTAGAAATCATTGGTATCCTGTGTTATTTTCAGACGAAATAAAAGAAGGTGAGCCTACAAAAACCACGTTATGCGGTGAAAATTTATTGCTTAACCGCGTTGATGGGAAAGTGTTTGCTATTAAAGATCGTTGTCTACATCGAGGTGTTGAACTATCTAAAAAAGTAGAGTGTTATACGAAAGATACTATCACTTGTTGGTATCACGCTTGGACTTACCAATGGAAAGATGGCCTGCTATGCGACATTATGACTGACCCTGGTAGCAAAATGATTGGTAAACACAGTTTAAAAACCTATCAAGTGCAAGAAGCAAAAGGTCTCGTGTTTATATTTTTAGGCGATATCGAACCAACGGCCCTTATTGATGACGTGCCTCCTGGGTTTTTAGATGAAGGCCGAGCAATCCGTGGCATGCGACGTGAGGTAGCCTCTAACTGGCGGGTTGCGGCTGAAAATGGGTTTGATTCTACTCATGTTTTTATCCATAAAGACAGCAAGCTAATTAAAGGTAATGAAACCGTTATCCCGCTTGGCTTTGCGCCTCCAGTAGATAGTGAAGAAGGGGCGTTATGGGAAGTCGTTAATAATGTGACTGGCCCCAAAGGTGTTTACGATAACATTGGCCAGCATGCCATGCCTGTTATGGAAGGTAAGATTCATGGTGAGACAGTTCTTCGCCCAGTTATTGGCGGCAATAAACGTATTGCGCAGCAAATATCAATTTGGTTGCCAGGCGTACTTAAAGTTGACCCATTTCCTGATCCAACGCTTATTCAGTTTGAATGGTATGTGCCAAAAGATGAGAACACTCATTGGTACATTCAAACGCTGGGCAGAGAGGTGGCTAATGCAGCGGAAGAAGAACAGTTTGACAAAGAATTCCATGAGAAATGGAAAGATCTCGGCCTACACGGTTTTAATGATGATGATCTTTGGGCTAGAGAAGCGATGCAAAAATTCTATAAAGATGACTGGGGCTGGATAAAAGAGCAGCTATTTGAATCAGACGGAAATATCGTTGCTTGGCGGAAATTGGCTAGCGAGGCAAATCGTGGTGTCCAAACGCTGGACGATTTATAACCAGCAGGAGAGGTTCAATTAACCCTGCTGAAAATAACCCACTAGGTGCGTTATTTGATTATTGTTTTGTTGAAATTTTGTATTGAAAATGATTTCAGTCACAGAGAAAGAGAAAAGGCATAAAATAAGTAAACAATAATATTGTCATTTATTGAAATAAAAAGTAAATTTTAAGTACGAACTTATTGTTTAGCTTTATTTCATAAACATAAACATAAACATAAACATAAACATAAAAAGCAATTAAATTTTGGAGAATATGATGAGTAGTTATTCACAACAAATACAATTTCCTATCACAATGGACGATGAGCTTAGAGCGAAAGTTGAGAGCTTGAAAGATGGTATATGCGCACGGGCAGTTGAGGGCGATTTAGAAAGCGCTCACCCTCAAGAAGACATGGATGCCATTAGGGACGCAGGGTTATTTGGACTAGAGGCGCCTGCAGAATTCGGTGGCATGGGTGTTAACTCGGCTGTTGCTAATGATGCTATTAGGCAAATAGCTGTTTGGAATAGTTCTACCGCACATATTCTATTTGTACATTCTGTAGGGCTTAAATCGATTCCATTTCTAGGCAACGAAGAACAAACAAAACGCTATATGACAGAAGCTGTGCAAAATGGTAAACGTTTTGGTGTGGCTGCCAGCGAACACGGTCAACATGTTATGGACTGGAGTTGCAAAATGACGCCAACAGAGGGCGGTTACCTTCTTAATGGGAATAAACTGTTTTGTAGTGGTAGCGGTGGCTCAGATTACATTATGGTATTTGCTGTTTTAGAAGGCGCTCCAAGCTTGATTGAGGGTGTGATGATTATGATGGTGCCAAGTAATCAAGAAGGTGTTCAGCAAAATTTAGATTGGGACAATATGGGGCAACGCCAAACATCCAGCCAAAGTATTTCGTTTAAAGATGTCTTTATTCCTGAGGCTGATATTTTGGGCGAGGCAGGTACGATAATGCAGTTAGAACCTTCTATGTGGGCGTTGTATTATCAAAGTGCATTTTGTGCATTACACGCAGGCATGGCAGAAGGTGCATTAAATGAAGCCATTGATTATGCTCGTAATAAAACAAGACCTTGGATATTGTCTGGTATTGATAAAGCCGTAAATGACCCTTACATTCAAGGTGCGCTTGGGCAAATGCAAACACAAGTTAGCGCCATGCGTACACTCATTAACCGCGCTAATGAGGCCGTTATTTTGGTTGAAAGAGGTATGCTAGATCGTGGTGAAGCGGCTATTAGAATTGCTGAAGCGAAAGTCTTTTCTACTGATGTGGCGCTGGATGTCACCAGTAAAATATTCCAAGTATGTGGTGCGCGTGCAACCTCAAAGAAATATTCCATTGACCGTTACTGGCGAAATGCTCGCACAATGACGTTACACGATCCTGTGGATTGGAAAAGAAATGAAATTGGCCATTATTTGCTGACCGATGAGCCACCTATGCCAACGTTTTATAGTTAATTTTTTTTGGAGGGGGGGGGGGTATGTCAGAAGCAATTAATAAACTAATAGACGATGCTGTTAATAAGGATGGCAGTTTAGTTAACCGAAAAATCTTTACAGATGAGGCAGTATACCGAACTGAACTAGACAAAATTTTCACTAAAAACTGGTTGTTTTTAGGCCATGAGTCTCAGCTAATAAACAATAACGACTTTTTTACCCAATACATGGGCGAAGACCCGGTTATTGTGACACGTGGCAAAGACGGTGAAATTTATGGTTTTTTAAATTCATGTCAACACCGTGGTATGAAAGTCTGTCGGTTAGATTCTGGTAATGCTCGCTCATTTACCTGTATTTATCATGGTTGGACGTATGACCCAAAAGGTGATTTAGTTGCCGTGCCGTATGAAGATAAAATTTACCCCGATTCCTTTGATAGAAAAGAATGGGGTTTGGTTAAAATTCCACGTTTACAAAGCTATCGAGGGTTTATTTTTGGATGTTGGGATGAGGACTGTATTCCTCTGGATGAATTTTTAGGTGATATATGTTTTTACCTTGATATATTTATTGATAGGGCGCTGGGTGAGTTAGAAGTTGTGCCCGGACGGCAACGCTATGACTGTGCGGCAAACTGGAAAATTCCGGCCGATAATTTTGCCGGTGATGATTATCATGTGCCTTGGACGCATGGTTCGTATATGAAGTTAGGTATTGTGTCTGACCAGTATGTAAATTTTCCGAGTAATACGGTGGCTTTTCCTCACGGACATGGCATTGGTGACATTACATTGGGTGGAAGTATTTATCAGGCTGACTTAGCTGCGGCTGAGGAGTTTGGCCAAGAGGCTGTTGATTATGTTAAGGCCTCCGCTGCAAAATTACAAAAAACCTTATCGGAAACTCAAGCCGACATATATGCATTTGGGCACGGCAATATATTCCCTAACTTTTCACTCAATGATTTTAGTGCACTATGGCCAGTTGGATTTTATTGGTGGCACCCTAAAGGACCTGAAAAAATGGAAGTTTGGCAAATGTTGTTGGTAGACTCTGGCGCGCCTGAACACTTAAAACAAATTGCTAAGGCACGCTTTACCCATGTGCAATCTGCCGCCGGTGCCTTTGGACAAGATGACTCGGAAAATTTTGAACAAGTGACCGAAGCAACGCGAGGAGTTATAGCTCAACGCAGTGATTTTAATTACCAAATTGGTTTGGGTATTGACGTGGATGAAGAGGTTCAAAGCAAACTGCCAGGTTCTGTTGGGCCACGTATATCAGAAAATAACCAACGTAATTTCTATCAGACATGGAAAGACAACATGTTAAAGAGAGGCGAATAATGACGTCACTAGAAACACAACATGAAGTTGAACAGTTTTTGTACTATGAAGCCAGTTTGTTGGATGATGGTAAATATGATGAATGGTTAGAACAGTTTACAGACGACTTACAGTACTTTGTACCAATACGTGAAACACTGGATAATCCTGAGGAAGGGGTTGGTGATATCTCAGACATTACTCTGATGATTGATAATAAAGATAGCTTAGGCTTGCGAATCGCACGTTTGGGTACAGGTATGGCTCACGCAGAAACTCCACGCACACGCACACGGCATAACGTCAACAATGTGATAATTACAGAGGTTGATGATGAAACGTTGGCAATACGATGTAATGTGAATGTTTCTGCTTCTAGGTTAGAACGGACAGAGTTCAGTTTTTATGGCTACCGTTTTGATACGGTTAAACGTGTAGACGGTAAGTTGAAAATAGCTCAACGAAAAGTTATTTTGGACCAAACACTATTGCCCAGAACCATTTCAATATTATTTTAATAAAACATGACTAAAGAAAAGATAACCGCCGCACTAGGCCACCGGTACGATACGCTGTATTTACACAATGAGGCCATCGTGTTGCCTGATTACGCGCTTGAGTTTCCTGATGTCGGTGAGCATCCTTGGGTGGGGTTTAACCGTATGGTTACCAGTTTGCCTTGGGATATTGGTGAACAGGCGTTTTCGCATTATTTAATAGCTAAAGATCAAGGTGTGCCGTTGACTGCTATTCCGGCATTTCCGAGCCGTTTTTTCCCTCAATTAGGCGCTGTTGTTTCTAAACAGGCAAATATTCAAGCGCCAAAAGACTTAGAAGGAAAACGTGTTGGGGTTATGGGGTTTGGCTATAACCCTGCGGTTTGGCTTAAACATCTGTTGAAAAACTATCATGGTGTTGATATTGAAAAAATAATTTGGGTTGAGGATGATAACGACTTATTTTTAAAAGGCCTAAACTACCCAAAAGATTCACGTTTTACGATTGAAAAAATATCTAAATTTACCGGTTTAGAAACAGCGGGCAGTAATCCACAAACGGTGGATGCATTGGACGAAGGCGTCTTAGATGCGTTCTTTGCTCCAGCAGCCGGCCCACCACTTACAGATAAAACAGAACGGTTATTTAGAGACCCTTATCCGATGTTACAAAAATGGTTAGATGATGGCGGCATTATGCCGATTAATACGTTAGTAACTATACGGAAAGAAACTGTAAAAAAATATCCTGGCTTACCACAGCAGTTGTTTAATGCTTTAAAAATAGCGAGACAACGTTATCACCAAGAAGATGCATTAAAAGACATTCATTTAGGTATAGAGACAGAATTTTTGTTTAAGAACAAACTCTTTCCTGATCAATACGGCCTGGAAGCGAATTTACAGCCTATCGAAGAGATGATAAAGGCGTGTTATGACCAAGGCGTTATTAAAACGAAATATTCTCCTGAAGACTTGTTTGTACCAGTCTCTTAACTAAAAATTATAGATCAACATAGATTCTTGGAGAATTAAATGGAAGGGCAATGCAGTGGAAAGGTTGTTTTAACAACGCCTATTTCTAAAAATATTTTATTGATTAGGATAAAACTTATCCAGCCAAACGAAATTTCTTTTAAAGCGGGTCAGTACTTAGCTGTTAGCCGCCCAGATACGGATAAGATGTCTTACTATTCGATAGCCTCATCACCGAATAGAAAAACGGAGGTGGAATTACTAGTACAAAAAGGTGAACCTGGCTCGGGCTCTTCATACATGTTCTCTTTAAAAGAGGGTGATGACGTTAATTTTAAAATGCCAATGGGGAAGGCATATCTTCGGGATAACTCTACGCATAATATTATTTTTGTCGCCGGTGCTTCTGGTGCAAGCTACATTCGGTCTATGATTCATTATCTTGATGAAACAGATCAAATCAATCAGCGAGAAATTCATTATTTCTTAGGGTGTCGTGATGAAGACGAACTTTTAGAGTCAGACTATATGCATAATCTAGCCGAAAAATATGCAAACTTTCATTATTACCCCGCGCTATCTCATCAGGAGGATTGGGGTGGGCACACGGGGCTAGTGACTGAGATTGTTGAGCAAATTATGCCAGACGATATGTCGCAATGGGAGGCGTACTCTGCAGGATCGCCTGCGATGGTAGAAGCGGTTGCCAACATGTTAATCAACAACCATAAGTTGAATGGATCATTATTCTTTTCAGATCTATATTCCCCCGCAAGTTAATTATTTAGTCGGCCTAACGGATTCTATTTCGTGAGCTTAATTAGGTAGAAACGCTTCGCCAATATAGTCCCAAGATATGTATTTTTACAGATGAGAAAAGTTATCATTGGTATGCCAGGCATTATGCTGTGTAACCTCATTGGCTTTATAGCCTTTTGGTTATCAGGCTATATTCCTATTGGTGCCATTTCTTTGGCTATTATATTGGGTATTCTTGTCGGTAATAGCCTGAGGCTTAGTCATCATTTTAAGTCGGGTATTAACTATAGCGAAAAATATTTGTTATCCATCGCTATTGCGCTGTTGGGTATTCAGCTCAATTTTTCAATTCTACAAGAACTTGGTTACACGACTATTCTAATGATTATATTGACGATGAGTGTCACCGTTTTTTCATCTTTATTATTTGCCAAGTGGTGGGGGTTTGATAAACGGTTTGCATTACTACTAGGTTTAGGAAATGGTATTTGTGGAAGCTCAGCGATTGCTGCGACTAAAGATATCGTAGGTGCCAATGATGAACAGGTTGGCTTATCCATCGCGATTGTGAACTTTTTAGGCACCATTGGTATTTTTCTCCTACCTTTTATTGCTCATTACCTATTGAATTTTTCTGACTTAAATGCAGGTGTTTTAATTGGTAATACCTTGCAAGCAGTAGGGCAAGTATTAGCAGCAGGATTTTCTGTCAGTCAGCCTACTGGGGAAGTGGCAACTGTCGTCAAAATGGTAAGAATTTTGTTACTTGCCCCAGTTATTTTGATTCTAATATTTGTATTTTCAAGAGCTAATCGAAAAACAAATGAAGATATTAAAGCTGTCTCTTATACACATCTCCGAGCCCACGAGACCGTACTAGATCT
>OJEN01000021.1_pt1 | contig 80781 bp, 72 predicted proteins | sample 1593351 | NCBI WGS metagenome assembly OJEN01 (sample SAMN05416777, study PRJEB24817) | seawater metagenome | isolation source: Sea water | place: Canada:Atlantic | collected 2013-11 | reverse complement strand
CGTTTACGGCGTGGACTACCGGGGTATCTAATCCCGTTTGCTCCCCACGCTTTCGTACATGAGCGTCAGTGTTGACCCAGGTGGCTGCCTTCGCCATCGGTATTCCTTCAGATCTCTACGCATTTCACCGCTACACCTGAAATTCTACCACCCTCTATCACACTCTAGTTTGCCAGTTCGAAATGCAGTTCCCAGGTTGAGCCCGGGGCTTTCACATCTCGCTTAACAAACCGCCTGCGTACGCTTTACGCCCAGTAATTCCGATTAACGCTCGCACCCTCCGTATTACCGCGGCTGCTGGCACGGAGTTAGCCGGTGCTTCTTCTGTAGGTAACGTCAGGGCCTAAGGTTATTAACCTTAAACTTTTCCTCCCTACTGAAAGTGCTTTACAACCCTAAGGCCTTCTTCACACACGCGGCATTGCTGCATCAGAGTTTCCTCCATTGTGCAATATTCCCCACTGCTGCCTCCCGTAGGAGTCTGGGCCGTGTCTCAGTCCCAGTGTGGCTGATCATCCTCTCAAACCAGCTACGGATCGTTGCCTTGGTGAGCCATTACCTCACCAACTAGCTAATCCGACATAGGCTCATCTATTAGCGCAAGGCCCGAAGGTCCCCTGCTTTGCCCCGTAGGGATTATGCGGTATTAGCCTGGTTTTCACCAGGTTGTCCCCCACTATTAGGTAGATTCCTATGCATTACTCACCCGTCCGCCACTCGACGCCTGCTAGCAAGCTAGCATCGTTTCCGTTCGACTTGCATGTGTTAGGCATGCCGCCAGCGTTCAATCTGAGCCATGATCAAACTCTTCAGTTTATATTTTTCGACCTCTTAAAAGGAGGTCTAGATCTTGCTCAATATAGAATTAAACGTATTACTTAAATTTTAAAACTTAAGTGTGTTCAACCTATATTGATTATTTTTTAAATAACTTAAACAATCAACACAAGTGTCCACACAAATTACTTGATAAATTTTTAAAGAGCTGGTTCAAATATTCTCCTGAACCGGGCCAGCTATTATATTCATTTGCTTTTCATTAGCAAGTTATTTTTTAATTAATTTCATTAAATAATAACGAATTTTTGAGCTGATTCTTCTTGGCTTTTTGTTGAACTTTTCAACTGCTTGCCTAGAAGAGATGCGTATTATAGGGACAATATTTAAGCGGTCAACTTTTATTTCACCTATTTGTAACAATAATCTTTAAACCATTGTTATCTTTGATATTTTTCTTTTTCCTACCTGTATCAAGTACTCTCTATTCTTATCTAATGGGTGGTGTTTGTCTTGTACCTTATCACCATCCACCTTAACAGCAGACTGCTTTATCATTCTATATGATTCAGATGTACTACTTGTTAGCCCTGCCTCTTTCAAAACGTTAGCGATTGGTAGCGCTTCTTCACAGTTTATTTGTTGCTGACTAATGTCTTCTGGTAGCTGCCCATGTTTGAAACGGGACTCAAACGCTTCGTATGCTTTTCTAGCCTTATCTTCATCATGAAACCTTTCTACTATTTCAAGTGCCAATTTTATTTTAATATTTTTTGGATTCTCTTCCCCATCCTCACACTGTTTTTTCCAATCTTTAATTTCTTCTATGACTCTAAAGCTGAGCAAGGTGAAGTACTTCCACATCAAATCATCTGAAACTGACATCAACTTTCCGAACATCTCATCAGCTGGGTCGTTTATACCTATATAGTTATTCAACGACTTTGACATTTTCTGCACGCCGTCCACCCCCTCAAGGATTGGCATCGTTAATACTGACTGTGCCTTTTGCCCATAATGCTCTTGAAGTTGACGACCTACTAATAAATTAAATTTTTGATCTGTGCCCCCCAACTCTACATCTGCCTTAAGCGCTACTGAGTCATACCCTTGTATTAATGGGTATAAAAACTCATGTATCGCAATCGGCTTACCGCCGTTATATCGCTTATTAAAATCATCCCTTTCCAACATTCTTGCTACAGTATGCTTGGCCGCCAACTGTATTAAGTCTGCCGCACTGAAATCTGACATCCAAGTTGAGTTAAATACGATTTCTGTTTTCTCAGGGTCTAGTATTTTAAAAATTTGCTCTTGGTAACTTTTTGCATTCTCTATGACATCTGCTTTAGTCAATGGAGGGCGGGTTGTTGACTTACCTGTAGGATCACCAATCATTCCAGTAAAATCACCAATCAAGAACAAAACATGGTGACCCGCATCTTGAAACTGTTTTAGCTTATTAATTAATACGGTATGGCCCAAATGTAAATCTGGCGCCGTTGGATCAAACCCCGCTTTAATTCTTAGCTTCTTTCCAGAGGCTATTCGTTTGTCGAATTCTTCTTCTACTAATACTTCATCTGAACCACGCTTCAACTGCTCTAGCTCATTTTTTAACGAGTCATTCACTGTTAGGTTTTCCTTATAAATTAGGCCATTTGGCTACGCAAGATACTGGATATGGGATTAAAATCAAGCCCATACTATCAATTGCCAGTCAAATACTTCTCGATTGAAGTTCTATCATTTTTAACTATACTTAATATACAATGCTAGCGATTCTGGCTATCTGTGTAAAAACAACCAACCAAAATACATCAATGATAAATAAAACCAGTCAAATAAATCGCGATTATAATTCGAGCTATTCAACCGCTCGCGCATCAAAGCCCAAACTACCTATTGCTCTAGCAGCCAGTACATTATTTTTATTGGCTCTTGTCTTTGTATTTAAATTTTATTCCCCTAGCCAACCTGATTCACCCGCTAAACAACAATTCGTTTCTATAAAATTACCAGCATTACCTGCTGGCAGTGACGACATTATTGAACCTTTGGATGTTACTAATCATTTGAAGCAATCTTCCACTAATGCTCTTAAAACAAACAACGCGCTTAACAATAACGTTAGCAAACATACTGTCAAAGCTGGCGAAAGTCTTGCCAAGATTTTCCAAACCCAACATTTCTCACCTTCTACACTATATAAGATGATGAATTCAGGGAAGGCTGCCAAATCACTGAAGAGCATCAAACCCGGCCAACAACTCTCTTTTATTAAAAACAAATCGGGTGGCTTTTTATCACTTGAATACCAAATTGATAGAATACAAACATTAAAAGTTTCAAAGACAGACGCCGGGTTTAATACTGAACTGTTAAAAAAACCTGTGGAAATTGCAACTGATACGGCCTCAGTCAAAATAGAAAACTCTTTATATTATGATGGCAAACAGGCAGGCATCTCTGATAAAACCATCATGGAACTTGCCAACATATTTGGATGGGACATCGACTTTGCCCTCAACATTAGAAAAAATGACTCTTTCGCCTTGATTTATGAAACCAAGTTCATTGAAGGGGAAAGGATAGAGAATGGTCAAATTCTGGCTGCCGAGTTTATTAATCGCGGTGAAAAATATCAAGCCGTACGTTTCGTTGATAAAGACGGCCATGCTGAATACTTTTCTCCCGATGGAAAAAGTATGCGTAAAACATTTTTACGCAGCCCAGTAGACTTTGCCCGTGTTAGCTCGCGTTTTAACTTAAGAAGAAAGCACCCTGTGCTTAATCGTATTCGCGCCCATAAAGGCGTAGATTATGCCGCTGCTTCAGGCACACCAATTAAGGCCACCAGTGATGGTAAGGTTGTTTTTCGTGGACGAAAAGGCGGTTATGGCCGTGTCGTTATCTTAAAGCACGGGCAAAAATACAGTACGCTATATGCGCATATGTCTAAGTACGGCCGCTATAAAAATGGCAGCCATGTTAAACAAGGGCAAGTCATTGGTTACATAGGGAAGTCTGGCTTAGCGACCGGCCCACACTTGCATTACGAGTTCCGTTTAAACGGTGTTCACCGCAACCCATTAACGGTGAAGTTCCCAGCTGCAAAACCTGTTGCTAAAAACCAGTTAGCTTCATTCAAGCAACAAACCAGCCCTTTAATAAGCCAGCTTGAGCTTGCTAAACAAACTCAACTCGCGCTTAACTAAGCCTTCTTCTGGCACTGCTAAACTTGACAGCCCCTCATTGCCTTTGAAAATATGAGTCGACAGCTATACATTGGGCTAATGTCTGGCACCAGTCTTGATGGATTGGATATAGCACTCGTTAATTTTGAAACAAAACAACCTGTTTTATTAGCTCACCAACTCACACCTTACCCAAAAACCTTACTCAAACAACTAAAAGATCTATGTCGACTCCAGACAACTAGCTTTAATACGCTAGGATCATTAGACATTATATTGGGCGATTTTTATGCTGATGCCGTTTTAGGTTTTATGCGTGATAACGACATCAGGACTAGTGACGTTATTGCAATTGGTTCTCATGGTCAAACTATTCACCACGAGCCCAATGGCACCGCGCCCTTTACACTTCAAATTGGCGACGCTAATCGAATTGCCGAAAAAACCGGCATTACAGTTGTTGCAGATTTCAGAAAGCGCGATATGGCGGCAGGCGGCCAAGGCGCGCCGTTGGTTCCTGCATTTCATGCAGCGTATTTTCAAAACACTGTGCAAAATAGAGCTATCGTTAATATCGGCGGCATTGCTAATATCACTTTTTTACCAAAAAACAATAGCCACGACATTATTGGTTTCGATAGTGGCCCCGGCAACACGTTAATGGATCAAATTTGCCAGCAGCATTTTAATCAACATTACGATGAAAATGCCACACTAGCAAAATCTGGCACGGTGAATCAAGCTCTATTAGCGACTCTTCTCGACGATGAATATTTCAAACGTCCATACCCCAAAAGCACAGGGCCCGAATATTTCTCAACTGAGTGGTTAGCATCATATACATCAGCACACGCAACCAACCCTCAAGATACCTTAGCTACTTTATGTATATTAAGCGCTTTAACTATTACACATGCGCTCAAGCAACTACCAAACTGCTCATCGGTATACATTTGCGGCGGCGGGGTACACAACCCCGTATTAATGAATGCGCTAAAAGAGCATATAGAAGGTTCAGTTGAAACAACCGATATTATTGGCGTTGACCCTGACTGGGTTGAGGCGATGGCTTTTGCTTGGCTAGCAAAACAAACATTAGATGGAAAGCCCGGAAACATTCCTTCTGTTACCGGTGCAAATAAAGCCGTTATTTTAGGTGCAATTTACCCTGCGTAAGGGCTAAGAAATTAGAACTAACGCCTTCTAGGCTAAAACTTACGCTGCAAATGAAGACCCACATCCGCACGTCGTCGTCGCGTTAGGGTTTCTGATGACAAATTGCGAACCTTGCAAATCTTCTTTAAAGTCCACTTCAGCTTTTTCCAGGTATTGGTAGCTCATCGGGTCAATAATAACGCTCACGCCAGCCTTTTCGATGCCAAAGTCATCTTCAGCAACTGTTTCGTCAAACGTAAAACCATATTGAAACCCTGAACAACCACCACCAGACACATACACACGTAGTTTCAGGTTCACATTCCCTTCTTCTTCAATAAGCGCTGCTACTTTTTTTGCGGCACTATCAGTAAAATTTATATCGGCTTCTGCAGCGAATTGTGTCATATCTATCTTCTCTCTTTATGTGGGTTCTAATACTTAGTCTGGACTTGCCGCAGTTAGTTCAGCCTGAGTAGCGTTTGTTTTACTCGCATTGCGGCTTTTTGCTGTTTCGCCAACGCTCTTCAATAACTGTCCATTTACTTCTGCACCAACTGACATTTCAATTAAATTATACGCTACATTGCCGGTAATTCTTGAATTCTCTAGTAACTGCACACGGTCTGACGCCGCAACATCGCCTTTGACCTCACCATCAATAACAACAATAGGCACATTAACATTACCATGGATTGCGCCCATTTTGCTTAATGTAAGTGTTGCCATTTCTTCTGATGTTGCACTAACGTTTCCCACGACTTTGCCATCAATATGCAAACCCCCAGCAAAAATTACATCGCCTTCTATGACAGTCCCATCACCAATGATTGTTGACACATTGGTGGTACTAATTTCTTTTAACTTTTTGTTATCTGATGCAAACATCACTCAAACCCTTTCCTTAATTAATCTTATACAACTAACGTTCTATAATGAATTGTAGCCCAAAAAAGAACTTATCTCGGCTTAAGCCGGTTCTTTTTTCATAACATCTTGCCAGAGCCATTTTGTTTCAGTATTTTTTGCTTTAGCTGAAGAAGGGTCTAACGTAACAACTATCTGTTCAGGCGCAAACCCAACCGGCAAGGTAATGTCAGCTGCAAGAACCTGAAAATAACGAAATGAAAACGCCAGTTTGGCAATGGCTTGTTCTTGCACTAGTGCTTTAAACGGCAAACTAACTTCTTTCCCTTCTTGCAACCCAACGACCTGGATACTTAGCTTACCTTTAACAGCTCTTTTATTATTAGAACCTTGGGCAACAACTATCTGAAGATCTAAACGCCCATTATCTCCATTAGACACGTCAACACTATGCACATACGGTCCTTTTACAAGCGTTTCTGGTGAAACCACTCGTTGATAAAAGCCGATTTGTTCTTTGGCTTCACTCAGCTTATCGTGTAATTCTGACAACGCATGTCTCGCATCGTTCTTCGCTTGTTGGTCAATTTTCTTGGCGCCTTCCAAGAAGTCCACCTGTTTTGTCAATTTAGAATTTTGTGTTATCAAACCCGTCCTGTCTGCCTTTAAACCATCTATTTCTTCGACAAATTCAGCAACATCCCTAACTGACAAACGCCCTAAATAGAAAGTTAAAAGCAATCCAACAATAACAATAATCGGCACGGCTTTTTCAATAAAAGCACGTTGTTTCGACTTATGGTAAGGGTGTGGGCAATCGTGTTTTAACATAAATAATAATTACGGATACAACCCAACATGATGTAAGCCTGATGTTTCGTCCAAGTCGAACATGATATTCATATTATGAATCGCTTGCCCAGATGCGCCTTTTACAAGGTTATCGATAACGGATAGAACAGTAACAATATTTCCACCTTGAGGCTGATGCACCGCTATTTGGCAGCGGTTTGATCCACGCACATCCCCTGTATCTGGATGCATACCAGCAGGTAGCACGTCAACAAAAGGTTCATCCTTATAAAAGTTTTCAAACAATGTTTGCAAATCGGTATTTGAATCTTTCAACCGTGCATATAAAGTGGCATGAATACCACGAATCATTGGAACCAAATGCGGCGTGAACGTTAAAGACACCGGTGAGCTTGATTCGTTTTGTAGCTCTTGCGTGATTTCTGGCAAATGCCGATGACCTGGTACGCCGTATGCTTTAAAGCTTTCGCCACTCTCACTCATTAGTCCAACGACACTTGCCGACCGCCCCGCCCCACTGACGCCCGATTTTGCATCCGAAATTAACATGGATGTATCGATACAGTTGCTTTTCAATAACGGCAAAAATCCCAACTGTGTTGCTGTTGGGTAACAACCTGGATTAGCGACAAGCATCGCACGTTTTATCGCTTGCCGATTTGTTTCAGGCAAGCCATATACAGCGTCACTTAATAAGTCTGGGCAAACATGCTTTGCGCCATACCATTGCTCCCAAATAGCCACGTCTTTCAGCCTAAAGTCGGCTGACAAATCAATCACTTTGATTCCCGCATCCAGCAAATCTTTCGCCATGTGCATTGCCGTTGCATTTGGTGTGGCAAAGAAAACAACATTGCAGTTTGATAGGTTTTCAACCGTAGGCTCTACAAAACACAAGTTATTAAAACCGCGTAAGTTTGGATAAACCGAATCAACTCTTAAGCCCTTTTCTGCACGCGACGTAACCACGTCAACATCCACACCGGGATGCACCGCTAATAGCCGTAAAAGCTCAACGCCCGTATAACCGGTTCCCCCAACAATACCTACCTTAATCACTACACGTCCTCTATCTGTATTACCTAAATATGATGCGCATTTTACACTAGCACTGTCTGATATACTTAAACGAATGCAAACACCCAAAAGAAACTCACCCTTTTCAATACTTGCAGCTTGGAAAACCCACCTTGTTTTTTGGTTAGGTGCTATTTTTGTGGGTCTCGCATCTGTAGCGCTTACAGTAGGCAGCGAGTACATGAGCGACGTGTTTCGAACGTTATACAAGCAGTTTATCTACTACAGCTTTATCTTTACACCTGTTTGCTTAACCTTTTTGGCTTGGGTAACAATCAAATTCTTTCCTGGCTCTGAGCGTAGCGGCGTCCCCCAAGTCAAAGCTGCGTTGCAACCTCTACAAAACCAAGGAGACATGCCTTTACTAAGCTTTCGCATTATTATTGGCAAATTGTTTATTAGTATTGGCGGGATTTTCTCAGGGGCCTCTGTTGGTTTGGGTGGCCCAGCTATTCATATTGGTGCCGCGTTAATGACGTACTTTGGTCGTTTCGCCAACTTTGCCCCTCATTATCTAGAAAGAGGCCTTATTCTTGCTGGAAGCTCGGCTGGGTTTGCAGCCATTTTTAGCGCTCCTTTGGCTGGCATTGTTTTTGCGATTGAGGAAATGGGGCGGTCCTTGGAAGAAAAAACCAGCGGGCTCATTTTAACTGCTGTTATATTCGCCGGCGCAACCGCCCTAATAGTCTTAGGGCAATACGTATACTTTACCGATAGGTCCATTTCTTTCCCGTGGGGTAAAGCATGGCTCATTATTCCTATTTGCGGTGTTGTCACCGGGTTTCTCGGCGGGGGCTTCAGCCTCATTTTATTAAAAGGGGGCAAGGTTTTACGCTCCATTTCATTTTTAAGCCCACTTAGAATTGCCTTTTTATGTGGGCTTATAATAGCCACTCTTAACTTTTTTTCTGATGGCTTAACAGCAGGCACCGGCTACCAAGAAACCAAAACATACTTATTACATGCCGAGTATATGCCCGCAGAATATCCATTTATGCGAATGCTTGCTAATATTGCTACGTTTTTTGTTGGGATACCGGCAGGAATCTTTGTTCCTTCATTGTCAGTAGGCGCTGGAATTGGCGCTAACCTAGCTGAATGGATTCCTATCGCGCCGTTATCTGTTGTTATTTTATTGGGTATGACAGGCTATTTTGCCGGGATGTTACAATCACCATTAACCGCCTTTGTTATAATTATGGAAATGACCAACTCGCATGATCTTTTATTACCAATGATGGCAACAGCATTTATTGCCAACGGTACGTCAAAGTTAATTTGCCCAATGTCACTCTACGAAGGCTTAACTCAACACTATCTTAAAAAAGACAACGATGAACAGAAATAAAAAAACAGCCCTTTTTGTTTTAGTACTATTCATGGCCAGCGGTGCATGGGTTTTTTTTAGCGGCGATTTGGTTAAGAAAGCCCCCGACATAACGCTTAGCACTATTACTGGCGAAAAAATTTCTCTTAAGTCTCTGCAAGGAAAGCCAACATTGCTAACCTTTTGGGCAACTGACTGCCCTGGTTGTATAAAAGAAATTCCACATTTAAAGGCGTTACATCGTGATTATAAAGACAGTGGCGTTAAGATTATTGCCGTTGCCATGTATTACGACCGGCCAGACAATGTAATCGCCATGACCAAGGCCAAACAACTTCCTTACAACATTGCCCTTGACCCAATGGCAGAAGCCTCAAAGGCGTTTGGTAATGTTCGCTTGACCCCTACCAGTTTCTTAATAGCCCCAGATGGCAGCATCGCCATGCAGAAGTTAGGCGAGTTTGACGAATCCGACATGCGTCGCCGATTAGATAACTTCATTAAAAAAAGCTAATGTGGCTTAAAGCCCTACACCTGATTTTTATGGTGACATGGTTCGCGGGGCTCTTCTATCTCCCCCGTTTATTCGTTTATCACGCGATGAGTGAAGATGAAACGAGCAACCAGCGATTTAAAATAATGGAACGTAAGCTCTATTTCGGCATCATGACGCCTGGCTTAGTTCTAACCCTAGGGTTTGGAATTTGGATGCTAACCGACTATGCATGGGCTGCTTTTGGACAATCTGGCTGGCTGCATGCCAAGCTTTTCCTAATCGCCTTACTTTGCATTTACCATGTGTGGTGTGGAAAATGGCTAAAGGACTTTAAGTACGATAAAAACACTCACTCCCACGTTTATTTCCGCTGGATGAATGAAGTACCCGTTGCTTTCTTGGTCGCCATTATTATTTTGGCTACAGTTAAGCCTTTCTGAGTTGTACCTTGTATAATAACTCTTTTATTTCATATCAAAGAGATTGACCATGGCAAATACTGTTCAATGCGTAGTACTTAAAACTGAAGCTGAAGCATTAGAGAACGCACCTCATCCAGGAGAACTTGGCGAAAGAATCCTAGCCAACGTTTCAAAAGAAGGCTGGAGTAAGTGGCTCGAACGTCTATCCATGATTATCAACGAAAACGGGCTCAGCACGGCTGATGTTGAAAGCATCCAATTGATTGAAGCACATATGCAAGGCTTTTTCTTTGGTGAAGGTGAAATGGGCCAAGTTCCTGCCGGTTTCCACAATGCAGGCGCTGCACCCTCTAAAGGAAAATAAAAGCCTAGGCTCTGTTTAGCTTAATGCTCGGTGCGATTACGATATTCAAGCAGTCATGAGCAGCTCTAAGCGCTGCCTCAACCAAATCCACGGTGGGCGCTTTTGCAAAAACAAATCCTAAATAGCTGGACCCTTCTGGCAAGGACACCAATTCATACCCTTCTCTTACGCTAATACCAACATCCGTGATGTATTCAATCTTTTTTGCATCACTAATCCCCTCTACTCTGCGCAATATGCCTTGTGACGGTATAGGAATCATTAATACTCCAATACTGTATTTTAGGGCCGGAATTTCAACTGGTTTGCCCAATGCTTGTAATAACACAAGCTCCTCAAGCCCTATGTTCAAACCAAACCTCAACATGTCTGCACAGTCGCCGCCAATCGTGCGCGATGCGATCTCGATGATAAACGCGTCTTTGTCTGCCAATCTTAATTCAGCATGTATCGGGCCTTCCCTCAAACCATAAGCCTCACAGGCTTCTGAGACTCGATTAAAAATTATCTGTTGATCTTCTAATGATAATCTAGAGGGTGTGACGTAATATGTTTCTTCAAAGAAAGGTCCTTCCATCGGGTCTGGCTTATCAAAAATTACAAGTTGTTTAAGTGAACCGTTGTGCAGCAGCCCCTCAAAAGCCACCTCTTCACCTGAAATATAGGACTCAACAAGAACTGACTCTCGCTCAACTGCATTTTTCAAATGGCTCAATATAGGCTTAATACGCGCCAATGCAGCCAAACACTCACTCTGATTATTAGCTCGAATAACACCTTTGCTGCCTGACATAGACAGCGGTTTTAAAACCACAGGGTACGTTAAGCTGGAGACTTGCGGCGCTAGCACACTAGAGAAGCTTATAACTCGAAATTCTGGCACTGGCACGTCACATGATTGTAAACGCTCACGCGCCAAGTCCTTCCTTCGGGTTAATTCTGCAGAATCTTCTGCATTTGAAGATAAGCCCAGTACTCGTGCAACAATAGATGCAAGCCGCACACCCACATCATCACAGGAGATAACCGCCTGAAAATGATGCTTTACGTTTGCCTGTGAAATTCGCTCGAGACTAAGAACGTCATCCGAAAAATCAACTTGAATGCCTGCCGCAACTTCGCTCACCAATGAGTATTGACTTTCAGACGCAATGACTAAGTTAATACTTAAATGTTGTGCCGCCTCTATATAGGCGTGAATTCTGTAACTATTATGCGGCGCTATCAGTAAAACGCTGCGCACGTTGCTCTCTAAGAACCACAACCACCGCTAGAAGAACCACATGATCCACAACCGCCAGAACCACCGGTAGCAGAGAACACATTATTAAAAACGAAACTCGCTTCGCCCATGCCTTTATCTACAAAGTCAATTTCAACGCCGCGCATATAATTTAGCGCTACCGTATCTACATAGACCTTGTAGTCACCGGAGTCCAACACACTATCAAACGGTGTTTGCTCATCTGAAAATGTCATTCCGTAGCTCATACCACCGCAACCACCACCCGACACAAAAATTCGAATGGCATCCATCTCATCACCCACATCGATAAATAGCTCCTTAAGCTTTTCAGCCGCCGCGTCACTAATAACAATATCAGTTGATGTTAATGTTGAATTAAATGCTAATGCTGAGCCCATGGGTGTTCTCCAAAAATTGTAATAGCATTCATTATACGAGGAAAAATGGTAAATAACCGTACTTGAACATATAAAACACAAAACTATTGTTGCAAATGATAATGATTCGCATTAAGATACGCAACACGATTAATTAACTAGTAAGGATAGAACGTGAAGCTCAACACATTAACTAACAAAGCCTGCATAGCGATTTTATTAGCCCTTGCCATAGCACCTCAAGCATCAGCGTTAACATTAGAAGGCTTGGCCAAAAGACTAGATGCTCTCGAGTCACAGAATCAAAAACTATTGCAAGAAAACGCTGATCTACGCCAGTCAATCCAAAAAACCAACCAAAAAGCAGACGCTGCCGTTGCCGCTTCTGAAGCTGTTGCTGAAAGCACCAGCGGTATTAAAAAACTAGCCAACTGGGCCAACAAAACGACAATTGGCGGTTATGGAGAACTGCATTACAACAACCTAACTGGGAAAGGCAGCGCTAGCGATAAAGATGAAATCGACTTGCATCGTTTCGTACTATTTTTTGGGCACGAATTTACCGACAATATTCGTTTCTTTTCTGAACTGGAAGTTGAGCACAGCATTGCTGGTGACGGGAAAAACGGCGAAGTTGAATTAGAACAGGCCTATATTGACTTTGATTTAAACGACCAACACACGGCCCGCGCTGGTATGTTTTTATTACCCGTTGGCATTATCAATGAAACACACGAACCGCCTACGTTTTATGGCACAGAACGTAACCCCATAGAGAAAAACATTATCCCTGCCACTTGGTGGGCAGCAGGCGCTGGTTTGCACGGTCAATTAGGTGGTGGCTTTAGTTACGATGCTTATGTGCATTCGGGCCTAGCCGTTCCAAACAGCTTTAAAATCCGTAGTGGTCGCCAAAAAGTCAGCCAAGCAGCCGCCAACGACCCTGCCATTACTGCCCGCCTGAAGTACACTGGTATTCCAGGTTTAGAAGTTGCTATTTCCGGCCAGCATCAACAAGATATAGGCCAAGGCTTAGTCGCTGGCTTAGACAGCGGAAACTTAATTGAAACGCATGCGATTTGGTCTACCGGCCCATTCACTCTAAAAGCGCTATACGCCAAGTGGGATATTGATGGCTCAGCAATTGAAGCCGCCGGCGCTGATAAGCAAGAGGGGTTTTACCTTGAGCCTTCATTTAAAGTGTCTGAAAAAATTGGTGTCTTTGCACGCTTTAACCAATGGGACAATAAAGCCGGAAGCAATTCAGGTACTGCTGCTAACTCAGAAAAAGAACAATGGGATATAGGTGTTAACTACTGGCCACATGAAGATGTCGTTATAAAAGCCGATTACCAGTATCAAAACAACGATGATGGTAATGACCAAAACGGCCTGAACGTAGGCATCGGCTATCAGTTCTAAAACATCTAACTTGGCATGAAAAAAACATTACTTATTTGCGCATTACTTTTCATGCAATCTGCTATTGCCAAAGGGGTTTATCAAACCCCTTTGGCTTTTTTAGGGCAAACATTTAGCAATGACATTCCGAAACAATCGACGATTTGGGTTGATAAGGAACTCAAACACGTCATTAGCAATATTCTTCAACATAACCCGTCCTTTATTCGCGTTAAATATTGGCAACGTGGCACAACTACCGCTTGGATTTTAGATGAAATTGGTAAAGAAAAACCTATTACTGTTGGGGTTGTTATTACCGGTAATAAAATTCAACAATTAAAAGTACTCAGCTTTCGCGAGTCGCGTGGCTGGGAAGTTAAGCATGACTTCTTTACTCGACAATTTAACAATGCTAGCCTAACGGACGATTTGAAATTAAGCGAAACTGTTGACGGTATCTCAGGGGCGACGTTATCTGTACGTGCATTAAAAAAGATAGCTAGAATCGCCCTTTATTTACAGCAAAAAGCTAATAATGAGTCGACAACGAAGTAAACGAAACAAGTCCAAATCTTTATATATATGGCATCGATACGCTGGTTTATTTGCTGCCTTATTTGTCATCTTTCTTAGCGTGACCGGTATTGCTCTTAATCACACAGATACGTTAGAACTCAAAAAACAACATATCAGCTCGCCTATTTTATTGGACAGGTACAATATTCAAGCACCTTCAAGCATCACACACTTTGAAGACGGGCGACGCTCCGTCACCCAAGCAGGCGACTTTTTATTTATTAATAATCAGTACATTACCTCTTTGGATAGCTCAATCGTTGGCGTTGCCTTATTGGCTGACTTTTTAATAGTTGCAACGTCAAACAAACTGCTCGTCATTGACGCTAGCAACCAACTCGTTGAAACGTTACGTGAAATTGATCAAGTGCCCAATAGGCTAAGCCGTATCGGCAGCTATGACAAAAACGTTTATTTCCAAGCTAACAATCAGCTATTTAATATAGACGACGAATTTACAATCAAAAAAACCGACCTTATTCAACCTATTGACTGGTCAACGTCTTCGCCATTATCCAAGCAAGACGAAACAACCATCATTCAACGTTATAAATCTAATATTATTTCATTTGAAACTGTCATGTTGGATATTCATAGTGGTCGTTTTTTTGGGGCTTACGGCGCGTTGTTTTTTGATTTCGTTGGTATTATTCTCCTGTTCTTAGCTACCACAGGCATCATTATTTGGTTAAAACAGCGTCCACAGAAAAATGAACGCTGAGCAAGAACTCGTTCACTATTACCAGTTACTCCGCCAACACGGCTTAAATGACTCCCATAGCGGCAATGGCTCTATTCGTTTACAGGATGATTTTTACATCACAAAAACCGGCGCTTGTGCAGATACAATTAAATCTAGCGAGCTCATTCAGTGTGCAATGAGTAACGCACCAACTAAAGGCGCTTCTTTAGACGCGTTAATTCATCAATTAACTTACCAAACAGACAATAAATACAAGGCAATATTGCACGCGCATAATCCATACACTATTGCTTTGTCGTTAAGCTGTAGTATCTTTCAGCCTGTGGATTTCGAAGGGAAGCTTTATTTTGGAGATTTATCAATCATCGAATGCGATGAAAAAAATTATCATGAAGTTATGCCTAACGCTATCAGTGAGTGTCTGCAAACCCAACCCGTGGCCATTGTTAAATCTCACGGTGTTTATGCAGCCGCAGAAAGTTTAGACTTGGCGTACAAATGGCTTTGCTCTCTCGAGCAATCTGCAAAAATAAAATGGTTATCCGAACGCCGCTAAATACGGTGATGCACTCGTAATTCGTATAAGTGCTTTTCAGCATCTAACAGGTGTTTACCCCAGTGCATAAAAAACCCGTCTCTCCACATGCTTAAAGCAGCGGGCACATTGGTTGGGTCATCTTTTATCAAGTCTATGCCGCGTTTCAATTCAAAATACAAATCAGTTAAATCGTCTGATAAACTGCCATACAATTGATTCTCTGCTAATTCCTCACCGACCTCATAACCATCGACTTCGCCGATAATCTTTTTCAATCGACAAAATAAATCAAAACGTTCATCGAGATCAGATAGGGAAAACAAACATTCATTGCGACTACAGCCATCTAACATGCCAATAACGGCATGAATGCGAGGTAAAAGCTGACTAATTTCAGTAAGCCACGCCTGGTTATTATATTGTTGAATTTGTTCAACTAAATAACAGAATCGTCTTACATTACTTTGTAAATCTACAACCTGAGCTGAAATTATATTTTTATTTTCGTTAAGCACGAAGTAAGCTTAGCCATTCGAATGAAAAAAGTTTACTAATTGGATCCAAAAATATTAATGATAACTAGAAATAACATCTTAGTTTTAGTGATTTTTCTTTTAATAACAGGAAGTTCGGCCGGTTTCTCTAACTCCCCTGCTCCTATGGAAAACCATCCGAAACATGACTTTTTTCACACTTTCAATGGCGACTTGTCGGCAAGCCTTGCTGCTGCAAAAAAAGGCAATCAGTTTGGCTTGGTTCTTTTTTTCGGAACACAACATTGTCGATTTTGCCACCGGATGAAAACAACTGTGTTTACAGAGCATTCAGTCCAACAATTTTATCGCCAACATTTCCAAATACTGGACATAGATATAGAGTCTGATCAGCAAATAACTTTGTTAAACAAACAATTATCAACTTATCAAGATTTAGCAAAAGACAGCCGAGTGAGGCTTACACCTACTATTGTTTTTATAAACCTAGAAGGTGAACCCGTTTACAAGCATATTGGTATTATTGCAGACCCACAAGAATTTATTTGGCTAGGGGAATACGTGTTAAGTGGCGAAACAGCAAAACAACGTTTCGCTTCTTTTAAAATGCATAAACGGCGAAACAGTACTTTATGATACGACTACTTTTATTACTTGCCGTACTATTTGGCGCGCTGTATCTCATTCGATGGTTTTTAAAAACACCCGCAGAAAATGTTGCTGCAACCATTCGAAAGTCTCTATGGCTAATACTCGGGTTAGGCCTCATTTTTCTTGCCGTAACGGGTAAACTGAATATCATTTTTGCATTTATAGGATCCGCTATTCCTCTTATAGCTCGGCATGTACCCAATATCTTACGAATTCTTGGTTTGGTAAAAACGATACAATCTGCTCAAGCCAAATCACAAGACTCTTCTGCTCAGCCTCCAAGCACTCAGCAAATGAGCCCACAGCAAGCGTTAGAGATTTTAGGGCTTGAAGCAGGCCCATCAAAAAAACAAATCACTGATGCTCATAAACGCCTAATGCAAAAGCTACACCCTGATAAAGGTGGCAACGAACATTTTGCCATGCAATTAAACCAAGCTAAAACGTTACTCATTAAACATTATGACTACTGATCAAATAACCATTTTTTCTATTTTATCCGTCGCACTCGTGCTATTCGCTTGGGGAAAATGGCGGTACGACTTAGTCGCATTAATAGCGATGACCGCCGTTTTATTGTTCGACTTAGTCACCCCTAACGAAGCCTTTGCAGGGTTTGGGCACACAGCCGTTATAACCGTTGCAGCCGTGCTTATTATTAGCCAGGCGTTAAAGAATGCTGGCGTTGTTGATGTGGTCGCTTCTTATCTGCTTCCGCACACTGGAAACGCCATTGTTCATATTGCATTACTAACAACCTTAGTCACCTTCTTTTCAGCCTTTATGAATAATGTGGGCGCATTAGCATTACTACTCCCTGTTGCTATCGCTACCGCGAAAGAACATGGCCGGTCACCCGCAATGGTATTAATGCCTCTGGCTTTTGGCAGTATCCTTGGTGGCATGAGCACAATGATTGGAACGCCCCCCAACATCATCATTGCCAATTATCGCGCCGATGTGACTGGAACAGCATTTGGTATGTTTGATTTTTCGCCTATCGGCGCCATTGTCGCTGTTGTCGGTGTGCTTTTTATTACAACCATTGGCTGGAGGCTCATCCCAAAACAACGTTTTGACGAAAATGCCCCTGAAGAACTGTACGAAGTTAGCCACTATTTAACTGAAGTTCAAGTCATGCCAGAAAGCCCCTTAATCGGCTTGCCCGTGAACGAAATTGAAGCCCTTCAAAGTAACGACATTGGTATCGTCGGCATCGCCAGAGGTAATCGCCACGCTCTAAACACAAATCCTAACTACGTATTAAAAGAAAACGATATATTAATTCTTCGTGGCGACCCCATCACTCTACAAAAGAAGCTTGCCGATGCTAACGTTACTTTTCAAACCGCTTCCGGAAAAACGTTTGATGACCTAACCAGTGGTGACTTAACGCTCACCGAAGGTGTAATAACAACCACATCGCCTATTGTTGGACGTGACGTTGCCTATTTACGCCGCAAAACAGCAAACTCTATTGCTGTTATCGGCCTAGCCCATGAAGGGCGTATGCTTAGGAAACGACTAAGAAATCACACCTTTAAAGCCGGTGACGTTCTTCTCTTACAATGCGACAAGGCATTTGTGAGCGATATGTTAAACGAACTAAACTTATTGCCTTTAGCAGAAAGAGGCATACAGATAGGTCAGCAGCGCCGTGTACTGATCGCTTTAGCTATTTTTATAGGCGCCATTATATTAGGCGCCTTGCACGTTTTACCCATGGCAGGGGCCTTTATACTCGCTATTCTTGTATATGCTTACATGGGTTTTCTTCCCGGCAAAGAAGTCTACAATGACATTGATTGGCCTATCATCATATTACTCGGCGGAATGATACCCGTTGGGCGTGCGCTTGAGAGCACTGGTGCCACAGACCTTGTTGCCAACCAAATTGTAACCTTAACCGATGGGCTGCCCATTTACTTAGTTCTCGCGCTGATACTCGTCGTCACCATGTTTCTATCCGACATTATCAATAATGCCGCCACCGCACTCGTGATGGCACCCATTTCTGTCGGCATAGCCAACCAACTCGGTGTGAATATAGATCCTTTCTTAATGGCTGTAGCGATAGGTGCATCTTGTGCTTTTCTAACGCCTATTGGCCACCAATCTAATACGCTAGTGATGGGGCCAGGCGGTTACCAATTTGGTGACTATTGGAGAATGGGCTTACCGTTGGAAATTATTATTACCGTTATTTCAGTTCCATTGATCATGATTGTTTGGCCACTATAACCAATAAAAACGGGTTGTGATTTTATCTGATAGCCAATAATAATTGACTATCTGGTAATTCTGAATATCGTTGGCAGCCCTGGTCTGTATGCAGTAACGCATGCAACTTGCTTGATTTTTTTTCAAGCTCAATAAACGCTTCCTGTAAATTTACAACATAAGGATAACGAGTTCCTTTGTATTCATAGGACCTTCCAATTTTCTTCATATTCATCCCTTGCTTGCTTGCAATTTTGCTCAACGACTTTCTACACAAAAATACCCACGTATGAATCCCAAGCGATTCGCAATAATGTTTTGCTGCATTGACTAAACTAAACATCACGTCAGAAAAAACATGTTCATTAATCAAGGATGTTTCATGCCTGTGTTGACGAACAATGGATAATCTTGAAATTTCAGCCACATTGTTTAACGACATGCCTTTTCCACTTAATGCCTTATCACCAATAACGCTCATCATTGGCAACCCGTTCTTTTTAGGCAAAACAACTCTAAGGGTGCCAACCCATGCAGATTTTAATAAGTCCCTTACTATGAAATGCACAGCGTCCGCATCGAAAGAATCTTTTTCTTCTGCAGTATGACTGCCCTTTTCAAAGCCTTTTTCTAAGCAATACACTTGATGTCGCAAGGCATAATGAATTGATTTACTTTCCTCGGTATCAGCCAGCACTGCCATATATCTTTTTTCAAACATTGTTTAATCTCTACTAAATATAAAAAAAGCACGTCCCTGTGCGGAGTGAGCGTTCTTTAAATAAGTTAGCTTTTTGTTTCAGTAGCTATCACAGGTATTTCAAGGGATTTTTCTTTCTTTGGCAGTTCCTTAACTTCAACTTCTTGGTTGCTGTTTTTTTCAACATCCACAACTTCTTGGGCCGTTAGTACTTTCTCCTCGGCTGCGTTTACTTCTTGCTTGTTATCTGCTGACACATGTCCAGACATTAAGGCCAAAAACCCCATTATCATGATATTTTTCATTTCTATACTCCGTCAAAAATAGATTAAGTGCTTTTATCACTTATTCATTTAAACCAAATGTCGGTGTCCAATTAACTGTTAGACGACCAAACATTTGACCAATCGAGCCAAAAAGCCGATTCGTCATTACTAGAGCAGAAAACATGCCAAAATATAAAAACATATTGGTTTCAAAGTGTTATGAGAATAAAAAGCAAACGCGTTAGCCACATTTGTCGCTAAGTAGCGACACTAATTAGCCAGTTCTTTGTAGGTATTTGTTTTTATTGTTATTTTATGTGTCATCGATTGGTGACACCTGTAGAGTTAATCCGTTTTATATAAACTCGGATGAATTTCATGCTTATTTAATAAACGATAAAATTCCGTTCGATTTCTTTTTGCATATTGCGCTGCTTTAGACACATTCCCCGACGACATTTGTAACACGTTAATCAAATACTCACGCTCAAAACCATCCCTTGCGTCTTTGAGAGACAACAAAGATACGGCATCTTCCTTTAACGCCTTTTTTACAATAGATAAAGGAATCAACGGCGTCATTGAAAGCGCAACTGACTGACCTACAACATTATGCAATTGCCTAACATTACCAGGCCAATCATTATTTAATAAGGCATCTATCGCTTCTGGTGAAAAACCTTTGACGTGCGCCCCAAAATCTTCCGACAATTGCCTCAAAAAGTGATTTGCTAACAATGGAACATCTTCTCTCCGGTCAGCAAGGTCAGGCAAGACCAATGAAACGACGTTCATTCGGTAAAATAAGTCTTCTCTAAAATCACCACTCTTTATGGCTTTTTCAAGATCCACATGGGTTGCAGATATTATTCTCAGATCAACTGAAATATCTTCTGTTGTTCCAACCGCGCGTATTTTTTTCTCTTGAAGCGCCCTCAATAAAGTTGCTTGAAAAGCTTTCGGCATATCACCGATTTCATCCAAGAACAACGTACCGCCATCTGCCGCTCTAAAAAGTCCTTTGTGGTCACTTGTTGCCCCAGTGAAAGCCCCTTTTTTGTGCCCAAACAATTCTGATTCTAGTAAGCTTTCTGGAATGGCGCTGCAGTTAACCGCCACAAACGGCTTGTTTTTCCGCTCACTGGCTTGATGTATCGCCTTTGCAAACAACTCCTTACCCGTCCCGCTTGCTCCTTGAATCAATATGCTCATATTAAGCTTCGAAACCCGCTTAGTCTGGCTTAAAAGCTCCTTCATTACGGGGCTACGGGTAACTATTTCTTTGCACCACTGCTCTGTTTGATGCTCGGCATCACCCATAAAGCCGATTGCATCATTAATTTTTTGCACCAACTCTTTACTATCAAACGGCTTAGTTAAAAAACCAAACACGCCCGCCTGAGTCGCTTTAACCGCGTCTTTAATCGTCCCATGCGCCGTTAAAATGATGACTGGAATACTAGGGTACTTTTGATGAACTTCATCGAATAACGCCAAACCATCCATACCGCCCATTTGCATATCTGTAACAACTAAATGCGGTGCTTTTACTGGCAATTCAGCGAGCGCTTGTTCAGCAGATAAAGCCGTTATCGTTTCAAACCCAGATGCACTCAACCTAATTGACAATAATTTTAGAAAACTCTCATCGTCATCAACCAATAGCACTCTAATTTGGCTCATTGTTTAGTTGCCCCTGCTATTCAGCGTTTTTTCGATGGATTTAATTTCATCAAGCTTATCTTGAGCTGCTTTCAATTGATTTTTATATTGCGCTGATATTTCCTTATCTTTTTTTATCCGTCGCATAACGGCTATTTGATACTCGAGAAAAAGTTCAAGCTCATGATCCAAAGTCTTTAGCTTTGCATCCTCTAAGTTTGAAATTGCCACGTCCAACCGACCACATGGAGGATAAACCGCAACCATATACGCTTGCTTTACTCTCAGTAGCGGATTATTTTTCAACGCCTTCTGCTGCGCAAACTGCTTACACATCCCCCGCTTTTTATCCGACGTTAATACACTGAATTGTTGCCCGAAATTAATTAGCTTTTGCGTGTCAGACTCTTCCACTAATGCATAATTATCTGTTAAATGTACGCACCCTGCTAGAGCGCTTATTAAACAGCAACTTAAAACCCTAAGTATTCCCATTAGCTTAATTCCATTGGTAAAGTAACGACAAACTTCGCCCCCCCTTTATAGTTGATGTCGGCAGTAATAGAACCACCATGCGCTTCGACTAAGTCTTTGGCAATAGCCAACCCTAGCCCATTGCCTTGAATGTTATATTGTTTGGCGGCATGTCCTTGATAAAAAAGATCAAAAATTTTAAATTCTTCGCTTATGTCCAACCCATACCCTTGATCTGAAATCAGCATGACAATTTTATTATCTAAAATAGATGCAGAAAGAACCACCTCTCCGCCTTGAGGGGAATATTTGATTGCATTAGACAGTAAATTATCCAGAACCATATCGATTTTTTGCTTGTCTACGTTAATATGCGTTTTCGGCAAGTCTAGTTTTATATCGATATTTTTTGATTTTAACAATATGCGCTGACGCGTTACCGCCTGATTAACTAACGGCAGCACACCATGCCGGCCTATATTCAAACTGTTTTTTTGAGCATTTAAACGGTTAAATTCCAACAATGTGTTTATTTGCTCTTGCAGCTCCAGGCTACTGGCCTTCATAATGTGAACTATATCTGTTTGCTCCCCATTAAGCTTTCCAACCACTTCATCACTCAGCAAACCTGCCCCTTCGTTTATTGAAGCCAATGGGGTTTTTAATTCATGGCTCACTTGCTGTAAAAATTTTTGCTGGTCTTCTTCTAGTTTTTTTAATTTTTGTCTCAAAAAATTCAACCGTTCACCCAATGATCGAATATCTGCAGGCCCCTCAATTATTATTGGTTTACTCAAGTCCCCGCCACTCATGTTGCCAATCGAGCGTTCAAGTTGCCTGATTGGCCTTGCGATTAAATAGGTGAACAAAATGACGAGTATGATGAATGCAGGCAGTAAAAAGCTAGCCTTTTTCAAAATATCTTTTTGTACATCGGTTGCTGCTTCTTTAAGCTCTGCTGATTGCTCATCCACCCATTCAGCACTGAGCTTCCATAACGCCTGAGTACTCTCATTAAGCTCACTGAAACCTTTAACAAGATTAAGCTCCTCTGTTTTATTTAACTTTTTCTGGCCAATACTTTCAAATAATGTTTTTTCTCTGGCCACCAAACTATCCAAAGCGACCTTCAGTTCCCCTTCTAGCTTAAGGCCATGTAACTGGTCAACCGTACTAACAAATAACTGACGGTCTTTCTGATATGCTGCAAACAACTCAATGTCATTTAACACAAAGTATTGGCGCAAACTACGTTCCATTGCCGTTAACGTTTCAGTCAATACCCTGCTATGTTGAGTTGCTTGTGAGGATCTAACAACTGCTTTCTGGCTAAGCCCGGCAAGTTCTCCAACCGACTGTATTGATGACCAAATAGTCCAAAGCAAAGGCAACCCTGCTAGCAAAAAACCCGCCAACACCAATGTCGACAACGAGTTTATACGGCGGGAGGTGGGAACGTTATGTTGAGTATTCATTGAACCAATCTAAACCCTCAAATATTAAAGGCTAACAGTCTTTTGACTTTATAGTATTGTAATAAAGCTTGATTAATCTACCGCCGTTATTTCTTTTATATATTGAAATATTTTACGAGCAGCAGTTGGCGACTTCCCACTATCCAGCTCATGTTTCGCCTTTCTTTGTAACTGCCTTAGGTGCTGCCTGTCGGCTTGAGGAAAGCTTGATACAAATTCACCTAACGCAGCATCACCCTCTGCTACCAATTTATCACGCCAAGTCTCATAAGCATGTAAGCGAGCAGTTGCTGAACGGTCTTTTTCTAACTGTTTATCCAGCGCTTCTTGCAATAGTTCAACATCTTCGTCGTCCATATCGCGTAATTGTTTACCAATATATTTAAATTGGCGCTTTATAGCACCGCCCTTGGACAGCTTTCTTGCTTCCGTTATTGACCGCCTCAGCACGTCAGTCAACGGTATTGCTTCAAATTGAGTTTTAGACAGCGCCGCTATTGCCTTTCCCAAGTTTAGCAAGGCATCCACTTCTTGTTTAACCTGGGTTTTATTGACCCGCTCAACCAACTCTACTTTTTCATCCATACTTCATCAACCACCTGTTTGTTTATAACCGTATAATACGCGTCATCGGGGCATTAAATCCAATATTGCCGATCTATCTTTTGACGTATCTAAATATTGTGCATAAAAAAACAAACATTTTACTTATTAGTCCTTACGATATTGGTCGCCAACCTTTTGCACTGGCACAAACAAGCACATGGCTTAAAGAGGCTGGTTTTACAGTTAATTGCTTAGACTTATCTATACAAAAACTTGAAAAAACCTTATTACAAGAAGCTGACATCATTGGCTTGTTTCTAGGCATGCATACCGCGACACGTATTGCTCTTCAAGCGTTACCTAAAATCAAGCAACAAACCAATGCGACTCTTTTTGCATTTGGCTTATATGCTCCTTTGAACCAAACGGTATTAAAAAGCAGCGGCGTTGATTACTTCTTTGCAGGGGAAAGCGAACCTGACATTTTGGCATTAGCGAAACAACTGTCTAACAACAACCCTCTGGTCGCTAAAGAAGCTATTATTTCTACGGATAAGATTAAATTTAAATTACCCGACCGAACAAGTTTGCCCGTTATTTCGCAGTACGCGCAATTAGTACAAGAAAATAACGAACAAAAAGTATTAGGTTTCATCGAAACGTCTCGCGGCTGCAAATACGTATGTAGACACTGCCCAGTTACCCCTATTTATGAAGGCAAGTTCCGCATTGTCCCCTTCGATATTGTGATGCAAGACATCGCCCAACAGGTCGAAATGGGAGCCGAGCATATATCCTTTGGTGATCCCGACTTTTTTAACGGCCCAACACACGCTAAAAAAGTTATCTTAGCGATGCATAAACTCTACCCAGCACTAAGCTTTGACGCCACAATAAAAATCGAGCACATTTTGAACCACGCCGATTTGTTATCTGTTTTGAAGGATACAGGCTGTCTTTTTATTACCTGCGCCGTTGAATCATTTGATGATAATATTTTACTTAAATTAGACAAAGGGCACACTCGAGCCGATACATTTAAAGCAGTGAGCTTAATTAATCAGGCGGGGTTATCCATATCACCTACTTTTGTACCCTTTTCTCCTTGGACTACTTTAGAAGGCTACCGAGATTTATTACAGGATATTGTTAGCCTTAACCTTATTAACGAAGTAACACCCATACAATTAGGCATTCGCTTGCTTATACCCAACGGTTCATATTTGCTAAAACTGCCCAATTTTGACACCTTAATTGGCGAATTTGATACAGAAAAGCTTGGATTCCCATGGCAAAACACTGATCCAAAGGTAGACCAGCTTCAAACAACAATCATGGCTATTATTGAACGAGCCGACAGCCAGAATCAAACACGTCATAACACATTCTTAGACATATGGAACACGACACACCAAGCGCTGGGCATAAAAGCCCCTAGCTTGCCTGCATTTGAGGCTAAACAGGTTCCTCACTTAACTGAAACTTGGTACTGCTGCGCCGAACCAACGAACGAGTTAATTAATAACTTTTAAATCGTCGCCACAAGGAAAGCAATAAACAAAATAACCGCAGCAATAGGCATCAATACTGCAGGCCAGTCCTTTTCTGCCTCTTCGCTTTTTTTTAACGCGGCTTTTATCCCCGGTTTAAACCAGAAAATCACGAGCAAAACGACTGCCCCTAATGCTATTTGTTCCCATAGTGCCATTTCCATTATTAAATCCTCTAATTATCTACTGGTTTTTCTTTTTCACAATTCCAACAATGTGAGAATTGCCCTTCACTTTCTTCACCACAAAACAAGCACGCCCAGGCGGTTAAGCTCCTTTCCCCAAGAGGGTCGCTAGCCAAGTGCTTTTCAGCCAACAACTTATCTCGTTCATCTTGCAGCCACAATTCAGGCCAACACTCAATCGGCGGCACTTCACCTGCAGCACTGCCTAAAAACTCATTCCTAATTTCACACGAAATACCGTGCTGCTCAAGGTAATTTCGCCAAAAAGCCACTTCAATAAAATTTTGCGCTGAAAAAACCTTAATCATCGTTTACACTGCCTCAACTTCACCACACTAATCCTTATGTCAGAACTCACTTATATAGACTCACAAGAACAGCTTATCCTTCTATGCGATAAGATTAAACACGCTCCTTGGCTAGCCATTGACACTGAATTTCAACGAGAAAAAACGTACCGTTCCATCCTCGCGTTAATTCAAATTGCTACGCCTGACTTGGTTGTCATCATCGACCCATTGGCTTGTGATATCAACCCGTTGTTAGACGTTTTACACAATACTGATATTTTAAAAGTGTTCCATGCTGCCCGCCAAGATCAGGAAATATTTTACGATTTGCGCGGCACTCCACTTTCACCCGTATTTGATACGCAAATCGCTGCCCCATTAGTAGGCCTACCAGAACAAGCGGGGTATGGCCGTTTGGTTGAAGAGCTATTAGGTGTTCAATTAAGCAAAGCCCATTCCAGAACTGACTGGCTCAAACGCCCTCTCAGTAAAGACCAAATAACATACGCAGCAGATGATGTTATTTATCTGGCAAAACTATACCCTTTGCTGGAAAAATCTTTAATAGAGAAAGACCGACTTAACTGGGTCAAGCCTGCCTTTGCTGACTTATGTAACACCAGCTTATATTCTAATCCACCAGAGCTGGCATGGAAGAGAATTAGAGCCGCCAAGCGACTCAAAGGCGCTTCCTTATCAACGCTACAAGCTATCGCTGCTTGGCGCGAAAAGTTAGCTCAAGACAAAAACATACCTCGAGGCTGGTTAGTTAAGGACGATATTCTTATTGAAATATCAAAGATGAAGCCGACGTCAACTGCCGCAATGTCTAGTATTAGAGGCGTAACAGATAAATTCATAGATAAATTTGGTGATATTGTTATTCGCTTGATAACGGCCGCTATTGAAGAAAGCCCCGCACCACTCGACCCGCACAAAAAGCCCAAAAAAGTTAGCGAAAAAACTGAAGCATTAGCTGACTTATTAATGGCACAGGTTCGTCTAAAAGCTGAATCAAATGGCGTTAACCCAACGTCCATCACAACTCGCAAAGATTTGATTCAACTTATCCATGGCGAACGCGACATTGCGCTCTTATCGAACTGGAGAAAAGACATGATTGGCAACGACTTGTTAAAAACCTTGGCTGGCGATAATCACTTTAACGTGACTGATGGGGAATTGGTTATTCATCTCGCAAAATAAAAAACGCCCAAAAAGCTAACAAGTACAACGGCAACCTATTTGCTAGATTTCTTAATCACGTTAGGGAAAACAATTATTTGCCCGCCGCGTACCTTACTAAAATTAACCGTGGGGTTATACTGCCTTAACAACCACATAGGCGCTTGATATCGCCCTTGTGCAATCATCCAAACAGACTCACCTGTTTTAAGTTTTCTTTTCTCTGTACCCGTCACTTGATATCTACCGAAAAACGATTCTTGCAACCCCAAATGGTAACTTAAACGCCTCTTTTCAAACGCTTCTTTAGATACTTTTGAAAACCCAAGTGTTAAACGCTTCCCTACAACTAACGGTGCTTTTTTTACTCTATTATTCAAACGTCTTAATTCTTGAATTGATAACTCTAACCAGTCAGCAAAATGACCCAACGTTTCATTGCTCTGAATTTCTACAGAGCTACCTTTGGACACTAGATAATTACTGGGGTCTGCCCTCAGTATGCTTTCATCATCAATAACGCTTTTTACAGAACCAATACTCGGCTTAGGCTTTTTGGCAGCGAACACATCCGCGTTTGATGCGATAGACAGCACCTCTGGATCTTCTCTTAATCGTAATTTTTGGCCTACGTTTAAATGGTTTTTGTTTTTTAACTTATTTAACAGCAATAAATCAGACTCCAATACACCTGCCTTCTCAGCAATAACAGCCAACCTATCGCCTGTTTTAACCACATAAAAAACCGCGTCTTTAGTGATTCTTCCTGCACCTGGCTTTTTCGCTCTAACTGAACTGGGTAGTTTCAAAACTTGGCCTACTCGAATACGGTGCTTACTCCGCAAACCATTAGCTGCAACTAGCTCTCTCATACTCACTTTAAACCGGCTGGCAATTTTCGATAGAGAATCGCCCCTTTTAACGCGATAAGAAACATCAGGTTTCTGTTTATTGCTTTGCTCATCCCTTGCCACCATTGCAACTAATTTAGTCGCCTGGGTTTTTGTTAATGGTGAAGGAACCCGCACACGATAGCCTTTAGGAATGTACTTATGGTTTGCCCAAACCGTTGACAATAAAGCCGGGTTTAATGATTTAAACACATTGTTTTTCACGCCAAAGGCATTTACTAACCCTTGAGGTGTGTAATACGCTGGTAAATCAACTGCTTTTAAAACTCGCGGCTTATCGCGCTCGACTTTACCAAAATACTTTTCCGTATTCTGGTCAATATCTAACGCAGCAAGAAAAGCATTATAGAAATTTCGAGACGCAAAACCGAACGTTCGCCCCTTATATTCACGAACAATTTTTACAATATCTGTACCGCCCATTTGTTTACTGGCACGCCTCATACCCGCAGCGCCATGATTATAGGCTGTTAACGCTAACGGCCATGTGCCAGTAGTTTCGTGATTGTTTTTTAGCAAAAGCCCCGCACTTCTACTCGCAATAAAGGGGTCCAAACGTTCATCTAGCACATGGTCTACTCTCATAAAACGGCGGCCCGTCGAACGTGTGAACTGCCACATACCCGCCGCACCTACATGTGATTTAGCGTCCGTTCTAAATGATGACTCCACGTGCGGCAAAGCAGCCAGTTGAGAAGGAATATTTAACAACCTGAATTCAGTACGAATATAATCTTGCCAGCGACCTGAACGCACAATACCTTCTTTAAATCGATCAGCTTGTCCTAATTGAAAACGTAACCGTTGAGTCGCCTCTTTATACGCCTTAGAACTGGTTCCTTTAGGCCATAACGCTTTTACTTTTTTATGCCTACTCGTGGCAAACCCGCGCCTTGGATTAGATGCCAAGTCCAATAGAATTTTACTGTAATATTTTTTCCTTTTTTTAATCGTATTTTTTCGCGATTTCCGCGATGTTCCTGGCGGAAACGATAACCGTTCATAAACAATATTCAAATGTTTATTGTCATGCATTAAACCTTGGTTGGTTGTTACTTCCGTGTAAATTCGCGTCCAAAAACGTACGTCTGGCTTCAAATCATCAGGTAAAGGGAACAGTAACGACTGATTAGCCGATGAAATAGAAATTAAAGCAAAGAATAAGGCAAACGCACATAAAAGGCGTTTAAATAAAATAGACGACATATCCAAGTATTCTAACGGTAAAAACGGTGACTTACACTGACTATCAAGCTAAAAAGGCCAAATAGACCAACCCGGTGCTAAGCTAGATTCACACGTTTTTAATTGTGCGCCGTAACGGCCGGCATTTTTAGCGACTTTCTTTGCTACTTTGCGCAGCCAAGGTTTAGCACGGAAACTGCCACGGCTATAACCACCATGCCCTTCGTGATATGCCAGGTACTGATTCTCTGCATCCCACTTCGAGATTTTTAACTTTCGCTGTGTAACGTTCGTATACCAGCCAATAAAATCTGTCACATCATCAAAATCATCTCGGTCAGCACCTGAATTACCTGTTGATTTTATATACCAGTCCCACGTTGAATCCTGTGCTTGGCCGTAACCATAAGCAGAAGATGATCTAGGCAACGGTATTAAGCCTAAAAACCAGTCCCTAGGTGGGCGAACATTAGATTGGTAAGCAGATTCTTGATAGATAATAGCCATTTGCACAGCAATGGGTGTCCCCCACTTTTTCTGGGATGCTAATGCATCTGCATACCAACTCTCTTTCTCATAAAAAATAGAACAAAGATTAGATTGATTCTTAGGTACCGTCGCGGCGCAGCTCGCCAACAAAAAAAAGCAAACGAAGCAACACACTGCTCTAACCATGTCGAGACCTTTCCCAACGTTCAACGGCGCCAACGAATGTTTTTGCAGCTTGCTCCAACAAAGCAAAAAACTGTGCATGCTCATTCTCTTTCATTGATGCCCAAGCTCGCGCAACAAGCTTATTAGCATCTTCTAAAATATCAGCTTCAACCACTTGTTGATAAGCTCGACTTATAGAATCAACCATCAACGGAAGTTGCGCTTTCTCAACATTGCCCTCAGTTAGAACCATCATGCACGCCGCTTCTGGCGCCTGTTCTAAAGACGACTCACTCGACATGGCACTCATAACCGCCCATTCGTCAATGTAGTAGTCTTTTAATTGACTAACCAAATACGTAAGGCACAACATACTAGGTAGATCCTGAAACAGCGTAGGATCACCTCTACTGGCTGCTAATTCAGCAGATACTTTTAATGAGGGCGCTACGATCATTTGATACTCTTCCGGGCTTAACCAATCCGGTTGGTTTTCGTTGCTATTATTCACCATAACTTTTTCCTCTAACTGCCATATAACGCGAATGCTGACTTCTTATTCAGCCTCTATTCACCTAAATGTTATATTATAGTGGATGATATGTTTAACAATTAAGTAAACCTCTATCTCTAACCAAATAAAATTTAAGGGAAAAAAATGAAATACTCAACTTTACTTATCGCTATCCTTGTATCAAGCTTTTTATTTTTAACAGGCTGTGAAGACGCCAACAAAGCGGCCTCAAGTGCTAAAGATGCAGCTAGCAGTGCTGTTGAATCTGCTGGTGATATGGCTAAAGATGCTGCCGACGCAACATCAGATGCTGCTAGCTCAGCAGTTGATGCAACTAAAGACGCCACATCAAGTGTTGTTGAATCTGCTAGCGACATGGCTAAAGATGCTGCTGATGCGACATCAGGCGCTGCTAACTCAGCAGTTGATGCAACTAAAGATGCCGCCGCAGATGCAATGGATTCAGCCAAAGAAACTGGTTCAAGCATGATGGATTCTGTTAAAGAAACAGCGGACGATGCTGTTGATGCAACAACTGACTCAGCAAAAGATGCTGCTGCAAGTGCTATGGATAGTTTGACTAAATAAACTATTTTTAAGTTAGCTAAAAAAAGCCCCTATACGGGGCTTTTTTTATTGTGTTAACGCAATGACTAAAAAGGTATATCGTCATCGAAATCATCCACCGCGTTTGATGGCTGTGCGGGTGCAGAAGCAAAGTTACTTGGTTGAGATGATTGTGTCGGAGAAAACTCAGCAGATCCGCCACCACGGCTGTCTAACATTTGCATCGTACTGGCTTTAATATCCGTTGTATAACGATCCTGGCCACTTTTATCTTGCCATTTACGTGTTTGTAATGAGCCTTCAATATATACCTTAGATCCTTTTTTAAGGTATTCACCTGCAATTTCAGCTAGGCGATTAAAGAACGATACGCGGTGCCATTCGGTTTGTTCTTTCTTCTCACCTGTGTTTTTATCTTTCCACGTTTCTGAGGTTGCCACGGTAATATTTGTGACCGCTCCACCACTAGGCATGTAACGCGTTTCAGGATCTTTGCCTAAGTTACCCACCAAAATTACTTTATTTACACCTGCCATATCGAACTCCAATTAATAACATCCATATTAGAATGCTTTTATAGTTTAAGAAATAATAGCGTCTAACGCTGCTTCGTCTAATAATTCATTATCCACTTTTAAATACGCAGTTGAATCGTCGACTGAAATACCCACATCTAAAACACCTTTTACGGCTAATAGCTTATCAGTTATTGCTGTTGCTTGCGCACTAGATTGTATGTCCACATGTTTCAGCAAGCTGCTCATATGGCGGGGCGACTTCATGGTTAGCGCAATTAAGAACCAGACAAACAATACGCCTGAGCAAACCAAGAAAACAGAGGTTAAGCCGTAACTATCCCAAACCAAACCGCCGATCAAACCACCACAAAAAGCGCCAAAAAATTGCGCACTTGAGTACACACCCATAGCCGTGCCTTTACCACCAGCAAAAGCAATTTTTGAAATTAAAGAAGGTAACGTCGCTTCCAGTAAGTTAAATGCCATAAAAAACACAAACAATGACCCAATCATGCCCCATAAAGAACCACTAAATAAATACAAGCCCAAACTCGCAAGTGAGAGCACGCCAACAGCACCCACAAACACCAGTTTCATTTTGCGCTTTTTTTCAGCAATAATAACGAACGGAACCATCGCTATTACTGATAAGCCTAATACCGGCAAATACACCATCCAATGATTTTCTGCTGCTATACCTAATTTGCCTTGCATTAATAAAGGTAAAACAACAAACATCGCTGTCATCACTAAATGCAAACAAAAAATGCCAATATCAAGGCGTAGTAATTGGCCATCTTTCAACACTTTCCCCATCAGCGCGGGAATCGGTTCAGCGTCTTTATGTACTGATATGTTTTTTGGTTGCGGCACTATTTTATGCAAAATAACGATGCCAACTGTTGCCAACACCGCCGTAAACCAGAAAATGCCTGACAGGCCATAAAACGAAGCCATAACGGGCCCTAACACCATCGCTATTCCAAAAGAAACACCAATACTAATACCGATGGTTGCCATGATTTTAGTACGGTTTTGTTCAGTGGTTAGGTCCGCAGCTAACGCCATAACCGCTGCTGCAACAGCACCACTGCCTTGCAGAGCTCGGCCTATAATAATGCCGTAAATAGTGGTCGACATTGCCGCCACAATACTACCCCCTATAAATAGCAGCAAACCGATCGTGATGATTCTTTTACGCCCAAAACGGTCCGACATTAAGCCGAAAGGGATCTGTAATAGTGCCTGCGTTAAACCATAAACACTAATCGCCAAGCCAAGCAATAAAGGCGTCATATCGTCTAAGTTTTCGGTATACAACGACATCACCGGCAAAATCATAAACAAACCGAGCATGCGCATAGAAAAAATACCGGCCAAACCAATGCTAGCCTTTTTCTCTTCTTTACTCATTGTTGATTGGCTTGAGGAATCAGCCATAATTACTTTGCCTAGCGCTTAAAAAGGGGGGTATATTAACAGGTTTCGCGTAGTAATTAGATTCACATATGGATACCATTCAAATTCGTGGTGCTAGAACCCACAACTTAAAAGCAATTGACCTCGATTTACCGCGAGACAAACTCATCGTCATTACTGGTTTGTCAGGATCTGGCAAGTCATCCCTCGCTTTCGACACCATATACGCAGAAGGCCAACGCCGCTATGTAGAGTCTTTGTCTGCTTACGCTAGGCAATTTCTGTCTGTTATGGAAAAGCCCGATGTAGACCACATTGAAGGCCTGTCCCCAGCCATTTCTATCGAACAAAAATCCACCTCGCATAACCCGAGATCAACGGTCGGCACTATTACCGAAATTTATGATTATTTACGGTTATTATTTGCACGAACAGGTATTCCACAATGCCCGGACCATGGCACATCGCTGGAAGCGCAAACCATTACGCAAATGGTTGATTCAGTATTAACACTGGACCCAGAAAAACGCTGGATGTTACTAGCGCCTGTAGTCCAAGAACGCAAAGGTGAGCATTTTAATGTGCTTAGCGATTTACGAAACCAAGGGTATATTCGCGCACGGATAGATGGTGAAGTGGTTGAACTAGATGACGCTCCGCCATTAGAACTAAAAAAGAAACATACCATTGAAGTCGTTATTGATCGATTCAAAGTCCGTGATGACCTTTCTGTCCGGCTCGCTGAGTCTTTCGAAACAGCATTAAAGCTTACAGAAGGTGTTGCCATTGTTAGCTGCATGGACGATGACAAGGACATTTTGTTTTCGGCCCGTTTTGCCTGCCCAACGTGTGGTTATAGCATTAGCGAACTAGAACCTCGTAGCTTTTCATTTAACAGCCCTAAAGGCGCTTGTTCTAGTTGTGACGGCTTAGGTATCAAACAATACATTGACCCAAATCAAGTCTTACATAGCCCTGACATTAGCCTTGCCGGTGGCGCCATTCGTGGCTGGGACAAACGTAATATGTATTATTACCAAATGATCATGTCGCTAGCACGGCACTTTTCTTTTGACCCTGAAGAACCTTTCAGCTCATACGCCAAAGATATCCAGCAAACCATTTTATACGGCAGTGGTGATGAACATATTGCGTTCACTACCTTAAATAGCCGTGGCGAAACGACTAAACGCACCCACCCGTTCGAAGGCATCGTCCCCAGCATGGAACGCCGCTATCATGAAACCGACTCCAGCACTGTGCGGGATGAGCTAAGCAAGTATTTCGCTAGCAAAGCTTGCCCAGATTGTGACGGCCAACGGCTCAATACGGCTGCCCGACATGTGTTTGTTGGTGATCACAACCTGCCGTCCATCACTCGCCTATCGATTAGCAAAACCAGCGACGTCTTTGCCGCTTTAAAGCTTACCGGCCATCGGGGGGAAATCGCTGAAAAAATCATTAAAGAAATTAAGGCCCGATTAGCCTTCCTAATTAATGTAGGGTTGAATTATTTATCACTAGACCGTAGTGCCGACACATTATCTGGCGGCGAGGCCCAACGGATTCGCTTAGCCAGCCAAATAGGCGCTGGGCTTGTGGGAGTGATGTACGTTTTAGACGAACCATCCATTGGCCTACACCAGCGTGACAATCAACGCTTAATCGACACGCTTTTCCATTTGCGCGACATCGGCAATACCGTCATTGTGGTTGAGCACGATGAAGATGCGATTTTAGCCGCTGACCACGTTGTTGATATTGGCCCTAACGCGGGCATTCATGGCGGTGAGATTATCGCTCAGGGCACGCCTCAAGACATTCTTGATAACCCCAACTCAACCACAGGGCAATATCTCTCCGGCAAACAATTTATTGCTGTGCCAGCCAAACGGCACCCGTTTGACCCGGCCAAAACCATTCGCATCAATAACGCGCGCGCCAACAACCTTAAAAACATCACGGTGGATATCCCCATTGGCATCATGACGTGTGTCACCGGCGTTTCCGGGTCAGGTAAGTCCACACTCATTAACGAAACCTTATACCCCAGTATAGCGAAAACACTTAATCGCTCAACTCGCCCAATTGCTGCTAATGATGGCATTGATGGCTTAGAGCACCTGGACAAAGTTGTTGATATTGATCAAAGCCCCATTGGCCGCACACCCCGCTCTAACCCCGCGACCTATACCGGATTATTTACACCCATTAGAGAGCTCTTCGCTGCCACACCTGAAGCGCGATCACGTGGCTATACCCCAGGACGGTTTAGTTTTAACGTTAAAGGTGGCCGTTGCGAAGCATGCAAAGGCGACGGCGTTATTAAAGTTGAAATGCACTTTTTAGCGGATGTTTACGTCAATTGTGACAGCTGCAAAGGGCAGCGTTACAGCCGCGAAACACTAGAAATTCGCTACAAAGGGAAGACCATTCACGAAGTGCTTTCTATGACCGTTGAAGATGCTTGCCCGTTTTTTGAAGCTATTCCGGTTTTATACAGAAAGCTGCAAACACTCATTGATGTTGGCTTGGGCTACATTACCCTTGGTCAAAATGCCGTCACTCTATCTGGCGGGGAAGCGCAACGCGTAAAACTATCACGCGAATTATCTAAACGAGACACGGGTAAAACCCTTTATATTCTTGACGAGCCAACCACCGGCCTGCACTTTGCTGACATAAAACAATTATTAACAGTTCTTCACACCTTACGCGATCATGGCAATACATTGGTCGTTATTGAACACAATTTAGATGTTATAAAAACTGCTGACTGGATTATTGATATTGGCCCCGAAGGCGGCGATGGTGGTGGCCAAGTAATTGCTGAAGGGACACCAGAATCTGTCGCTAAGGCCAGTGGCTCACATACAGGGCATTATTTGGCGGCTTTTTTAACTAACAAAGCTGAGCGCCAAACTGCTTAGTTAAGTTATTAACATGATTTCTACAGCGACAAAACTATTCCCTGTTTGGGCGATACTCCTATCGGCAGTAGCCTATCTAATGCCGCAGTTGTTTATACCACTTAAGCCTAGCCTGTTTTTTTTACTGGGGCTTGTCATGTTTGGTATGGGTATTAGTCTAAAAGCAGAAGACTTTATTCGCATCATAAAATCCCCACTGGTTATTATCTTAGGGCTCGCACTACAGTTTTTATGTATGCCCTTTTTCGCTTGGGCTATTTCTTCTTGGCTAGACTTACCTTTAATGCTGTCTATCGGCATGTTATTGGTTGGCGCCAGCCCCGGTGGCACAGCCTCTAATGTTATTTGTTATTTAGCAAAAGGTAATGTCGCCCTATCCATCACAATCACAACGTTCTCTACATTATTAGCCGTTGTTGCCACGCCCTTTCTTAGTGTTTTATATTTAGGCAAAGAAGTCGATGTCCCCGCTATGAAAATGCTGCTCGATATCGTAAAAATCATTATTTTACCTGTCACTGCTGGCGTTTTTGTTAACCACTTGTTTGGACGTTTTCTAACATCAACCAAACACGTCTTCCCTTTAATCTCGGTATTTGCAATCGTTCTTATTATCGCCATTATCGTTGCCTTAAACGAGCCACGCTTAGGGTCAATCGGCCTAGTGTTAGTGGGGGCTGTTGCTGCGCATAATGCCTTAGGCCTTTTATGTGGCTACTTTGTTCCTAGGCTTTTTGGAATGGACCCGCGCACGTGTAAGACTCTTGCCATTGAAGTCGGTATGCAAAATTCTGGGCTAGCCGTTGCGTTAGCAAGCAAATACTTTGCTGCATCTGCCGCACTCCCAGGCGCGCTATTTTCATTGTGGCACAACCTAACCGGTTCGTTATTAGCTGCTTTTTGGTCACGTGCTAAATAAACGCAACCACATAAAAAAGCCCGCTCTACACTAGAACGGGGTTTTAAATTTATTTAAACATCACGACGTTCTATTAAAATGCCCACTGCACCCGTGTTTGGAAAATATCTGGCTCAACATTATCGTTAGCACCGCCATCAACTTTTAAGACCTTAACGTAATTTGCCATAAAACGAATTGTTGGTGTTGCATACCAGTTCACACCAACTGATAAATTATCTTGCTCGCCACCCACAATATCTTTATCTGTTAAATCAATGGTGCTGTAACGCGCGACTACTTCCCAAGCCCCCGTTCCACCTTGTCCAAAGATTGATTTGGGATTGATACGGCCAAACTTATTGCCTTTGTATGGGCGCGCTTCACCGGTTAAAACGAATCCCATTTGCGCATACCAACCATCAAAGTCCACATCTGACATGCCATTGCGCTTAACGCCTGTTTTTACATATTCAGCCTGACCATTGAGTCCACCTTTTACAAAAGCTGCTTCAAGACCACTGACTTGAAAACTTTCTGCCCCTGCAATAGTGCCTGTATCAACAAGCTTTAGGCCACCCAAATGGCTTTCAGGGCTCGTGCTAAATTTAAGTGCGCCCGTACCAGAGCGGAGCTTACGATAATCACTCGCTATACCCACATGCACCAAGTCATTACCTTGACGATACGGCGTTGCTGTCAACCGACCAACCACACCCCAACCTTCATCGGATGTTTTGGAGTCAACAGATGCTTTGTCACCAAATACACTAATAGCACTCGTCCAATTTTTAACTGTGTACGTGTTACCAATACCCATGTGACGGCTTTGACCAAAAGCAGATAGCAATGCACGTTCCATAAACTGTGTATCATTATCGCTGTTAAGTTCTTGTAAAATAATGCTGTCTCTAAAGTGGCCTATTTTATACGTATGGTTTTTTTGGCCGTTGTACGTAATGTACGCATCGGTTATTCCCGCTAAACCTGATTTTGTAAAATCATTCTCTAGCTTAAAGCCCCAAACGTTATACATTTTTCCGGAAAGAGACAAACGCGCTCGTCGAATATCCGTGCCGTCGCCTTGCTCTGGGCCATCTTCACCCACATACGCCGCGTCCATTTGTAAACGACCACCTAGCTTGGTAGAAAAACCACCATCTTTTGTTTTAACTTTAATGCCGCCCTTAACCGTCACTTCAACATCCGTTGCTTTATCAAGCTTTGCTTGCAGCTCTGCTTTTTCAACGTTTGCTTGTTGTTGAGTCGTTTGTGCCTCAGCAATAACACGTTCATATTGTTCGGCTGTAATCGTACCGTTATCGCGTAATACTTTTAACAACGTCATCAGCTCTGAACCCGCAAACGCCAAGCTAGAACCCGTAAGAAGCACGATTGCTAGCGATAAATAAATCATTGGTTTTGTTAGAATTTTCATCATTATTCTTTCTAGTGTTTTGGAAAGCGCGAATTATAATAAATAAACACCCTTATTTATACATAAGCTATGCAATAAGGCTTTCTAAGCATTAAAATAGAACTTTAAACTCAAAACCTCAACAGCCATGCGCACCAGCCAATTCCCTCTTAATACTGTCAAAGAAACCCCTTCAGATGCTGAAATCGCCAGCCACCAATTAATGATTCGGGCTGGTCTTGTGCGCAAATTAGCAGCCGGCCTATACAATTGGTTACCACTGGGCGTTCGCATATTACAAAAAGTGGAGAGTATCGTCCGTGAAGAGATGAACAATGCTGGTGCATTAGAAGTGTTAATGCCGGTTGTTCAACCCGCTGAGCTATGGGAAGAATCAGGGCGCTGGGAACAGTACGGCCCTGAACTTGCTCGTTTGAAGGACCGCCACGGTCGTGAGTTTTGCCTAGGCCCAACACATGAAGAAATCATCACTGAATTAGCGCGTAACGAAGTTAAAAGCTATAAGCAGTTACCCGTCAGTTACTACCAAATTCAAACCAAATTCCGCGATGAGATTCGACCACGATTTGGCATTATGCGCTCGCGTGAGTTCATTATGAAAGATGCGTACTCATTCCACTTAACCGATGACTCACTACAAGAAACTTACGACCGGATGTTTCAGGCGTATACCAACATTTTTTCCCGCTTAGGGCTTAACTTCCGCCCCGTGATTGCTGATACCGGTTCTATTGGCGGTAATGCCTCGCATGAGTTTCATGTATTAGCCGACTCAGGGGAAGACGCCATCGCCTTTTCAACGGGTAGCGATTACGCAGCCAATGTAGAAAAAGCTGAAGCGCTCGCTCCTTCAACAGCAAGAGCAGACGCCAATGCGGAATTAGCAAAAGTATCTACACCGAATAAACGTAGCATTGAAGAAATCAGTGTATTTTTAAACGTAACAACAGCTGAGTGTTTAAAAACCTTATTGGTAAAAGGTGATGACGATACCGTTGTCGCCCTATTATTGCGTGGCGACCACGAGCTCAACGAAATTAAAGCAGAAAAAATAGAAGGCGTAGCCAGCCCTCTAACGATGGCCAGTGATGAAGACATTAAAAACACAGCCAATTGTAATGCTGGGTTTATCGGCCCTATCGGCTTAGACATTCGCGTTATTGTTGACCGCAGTGCCGCAAAAATGGCTAACTTTGTTTGCGGGGCAAACGAAAATGACATGCATTACACCGGCATTAATTGGGGCCGCGACTTAGCTGAGTCCACTCAAATTGAAGACTTACGCCAAGTAGTAGAAGGCGATGCTAGCCCAGATGGTAATGGTACGTTGACGATTGCACGTGGCATTGAAGTCGGCCACATCTTTCAACTTGGCACCAAGTACAGTGAAGCGATGAAAGCATCTGTACTCGATGAGAATGGCAAAAACCAAACGATGACCATGGGCTGCTATGGCATTGGCGTTACGCGTGTTATTGCCGCCGCCATTGAACAAAACCATGATGCTAAAGGCATTATTTGGCCGGATGCTTTAGCACCCTTTCAAATTGCACTACTTCCTATGAATATGCACAAATCTGAACGCCTTAGAGAAGCAGCTGAAAAACTCTATATTGAGCTTAAAGACGCTGGTTTTGACGTGTTGTTTGACGACAGAAAAGTACGCCCCGGCTTTATGTTTTCAGACATGGAGTTAATCGGCATTCCTCATCGCATAGTACTAGGTGATAAAGGTCTAGATAATGGCATGGTGGAATACAAAGGCCGTACTGATACAGACAACCAAGATATCCCTCTATCCGACATTATTGAACATATTAATAAGCTAATATAGTGTTTTTTCCAACATAGGCTATAGTTGTAGCTGAAGCCAAACGCTTTCATATACAAACTGACATGAACGAAAAAACAGTTCCCGTAACATATAACTCAATATTCCAACTTGCTTTCGCCGACAAAGCGATTGAAAAAGATTTCAAAACGACACAAATTCCACTGATTACCTTGTTGTTTCGCTTTGCCCTGCTCATTTCGATAGCACTTTACAGTTGTTTCTATTTCATCGTTCTACCGACACAGTCGGTTAATTACCAATCAAGTTTTTTAGCTATTTATCAAGTTGTTACACTATATTGCGTTCTACTTTTTTCGTTTTCATATTCCAAAAACTTCCAAGCTCATCAACAAATTTACACCATTTTATCTGCCGTAATTATCAGCGTAGGCGTCCTATTAACCGCGTATAACATTCCGCCACTAGCCTCGCTAATCTTGCAGTCTACTGGTTTACCAATCACCGCTTTTTTTATATTATTTGGCCTTAGCTGGGTTCAGGCATTTACTCTTGCTATACTTTACTTTGCTGCCTCATTAGGTGTTATTTCACTTTTGAACCAAGCCTTTATCGATTTCACCTTTGCAATATTTAATTTATTTGGTTTCTTTATTATTGCTTCCATTGCTGGTTTCATCCTCGAAAAACAAAAAAGGCAAACCTATCTAGCAGAACAACATACTGACCGCTTGATTAACGACCTAGAGCAAAGCAAAATTCAATTACACGAATTAAGTATCAAAGATAGCTTAACTGAGCTATTTAATAGACGTCATTTCGATGACGTTGGTGAATTAAAAATAAAAGAAGCAAAACGGCTTAAGTCCACCATGCATTTGCTAATGATAGACATTGATTACTTTAAACAATATAACGACCATTATGGCCACCCTGCAGGTGATGATGTTTTAGTAATTGTGGCAAACACCCTGCTCAAGACTCTCCGCCGATCAACCGACCTTGTTTTTAGAGTGGGCGGAGAAGAATTTGCAGCCATTTTGCTCGGTGATGCCTCTGAAAACCTAAAACAAATTAGCCAATCCATTCATAATGCAATTAACACATTAGCCATAGAACATAATAACAGCACCATCGAAAAATATATCACCGTATCAATTGGCTTAGCATCAATGAATACGTCCACCAACGAAACGTTCGGTGATTTATATAATAAAGCCGACAAAGCCCTCTATTTAGCTAAACAGTCCGGCAGAAATAAAACTTCCATATTCTAATAACCGCATATGAAACACGATTTTTGGCACGAACGATGGTCTAAAAATGAAATTGGTTTTCACCTAAAGCAAACCAATCCTTTTTTACAAAAACACTGGCCTAAGCTACAAACAACTCAACGTGACAGTGTGTTTATACCTCTTTGCGGCAAGAGCCAAGACATTTTTTGGTTAGCAAAGCAGTTAAGCCAAGTAATTGGCATAGAGCTTAGCCAAAAAGCCACTGAGGATTTTTTTGCTGAAAACAATCTCATCCCAACAATAACTCAAGGCAAACGGTTTATTGAATACAAATATGAAAACATCACCTTACTCTGCGGAGACTTTTTCAACCTAACGCTCAATGACTTAGCTGACTGTCAATTTATTTATGACCGGGCTTCATTGATTGCTCTGCCCCCAGAAATGCGCATAGATTATGCTAAAAAACTAAGTGAGCTGATGCCTAATGAAAAAGGCCGCCTGCTCATTACCATTGAGTACCCGCAACACGAAATGACAGGGCCGCCACATTCTGTACCACCAGAAGAGGTAAAGCTGCACTTTGCGGAACAGTTCGACATAACAACTCTCGAATCAAAAGATATCCTTAATGAATCTCAACGCTTTAAAGATAAAGGCGTTACGCAAATGGTTGAACATATATATTTGCTCACTAAGAAGTGATCTTACTGCTTATCAGCCAGTAACTTCTCAACTATATAAACACACATTCCACAAGCAACATTGACGCGTGTTTTTTCACGCGCTTCGTCAAGCGTTGTGATGTTCTCAGTATCAATAACGTTTAAAAATTGCTTTTTGGTGATGCTGGTACAAGTACAAATAACATCATCGTCTTTAAATTGATACGCCATGATATTGCTTAATGGTCGTGCCCACAATTTGGTTCAGGTTCCGCCTCATATGGGCTCTTACGCGATGGTGTGTTCATTCTATATTGCACAAAGTCTTTCACATTATGATGGTGCATAAACGGGTTGCCTTTAATTTGCTCGGCTAATGTTGACGTTTTCTTCACCGCATAATTATGACCTGGCAAAATAGTCGTTGAGCTGGGTAAGTCTGTACGTATTTTGTTCAGCGTTTTAAACATCACCTCAGGGTCACCGCCAGTAAAGTCACATCGCCCACAACCGAAAACAAACATGGTATCGCCTGTCATCAATTGATCATCAACGTGGTAACACGTTGAACCTGGTGTGTGCCCTGGCGTGTGGAGCATTTTAATGGGCGTTTTACCCAGCATGATTTCATCACCACCGTGATGCAGGCTAGGTTTGCCTTCATGCTCGCCCCAAAACGCTGCCTCTTCTTTAAGTAAATGCAGTTCTGCATCAAACGTATTGAGTACGTCTTGAATACCGTTGATATGATCGTGATGGCTATGCGTCAGCAAAATATCCGTTATTTTATAACCACGTTGATTAGCTAACTCTATCGCTTTTGGCACATCCCATGCTGGGTCAACAATCGCTGCCCTTTTGCTGGCGTGGTCTTGAATCAAGTAAACAAAATTTTCCATTGGCCCAAGCTCCAATGCATCAATGGTATAGTTCTTTTCGCTCATCACTCTCTCCTCACTTAATAATTACAGCTCACGCGTCGCACTAAACGTAATATCTGGCCAGCGTTCTTCAGTTAACGATAAATTTACCCGGCTCGTTGCCAAATACACTAAAAATCCGCTCCCATCTTCTGCAAGGTTATCATGCGCCTTCTTTTTAAATTCTTCCAGCTTTTGCTCATTGTCTGACGTTACCCAACGCGCTGTCGTAACAGAAATATTATCGTAAACACATTCAACGTTGTATTCATTCTTTAAACGATGCGCTGTCACCTCAAACTGCAACACACCCACAGCACCTAAAATAAGGTCATTATTTTTAAAAGGTTTAAACAACTGGGTAGCGCCTTCTTCCGTTAATTGCTGCAAGCCTTTTTGTAATGCCTTCATGCGTAACGGGTCTTTTAGAACTGCTCGGCGAAATAATTCGGGTGCAAAATACGGGATACCGCCAAATTTTAATTTTTCACCTTGGCTGAACGTATCACCCACCTGAATAGTCCCGTGATTGTGCAACCCGATAATATCGCCAGCGAAGGCTTGTTCAACACTTTTACGGCTATCGGCTTGAAAGGTGATTGCGTTACCCACTTGAATATTTTTACCTATCCGCACGTGGTTCATTTTCATGCCTTTGTTGTATTCACCAGAACAGATACGCATAAAGGCAATACGGTCTCTGTGTGCTGGGTCCATATTTGCTTGCACTTTAAAAATAAAACCCGAAAAGTCTTCTTCCGATGGCATTACCTTCCGTTGTTCTGCTTCACGTGATTGGGGAGGTGGCGCATATTCGGCAAAGGCATCTAACAACTCACCCACACCAAAGTTATTCACCGCAGAACCAAAAAACACCGGTGTTTGTTTACCCGCCAAGTAAGCTTCAATATCAAACGGCGTACTCGCCTCACGAACGAGCTCTAATTCTTCGAAAAACTCTTCAGCCTCATCACCCATCAGCTCTTTAAGTTTAGGATCATCCAAGCCTTTAAATATTTCACCTGTTGCAATTTTACCGCCATGGGTTGGGCTAAACACGTGGACTTCATCTTTGTATAAATGATAAACGCCTTTAAAGCGCTTTCCCATTCCAATTGGCCACGTCATCGGTGCGCATTCTATCTTTAAGACAGATTCCACTTCATCTATCAACTCTAAAGGGTCACGCCCCTCACGGTCTAATTTATTAATGAAGGTGATTATTGGTGTATCGCGTAGACGGCACACTTCCATTAATTTAATTGTTCTCGCTTCTACACCTTTAGCGCAATCGATCACCATTAAAGCAGAATCAACGGCCGTTAACGTACGGTAAGTGTCTTCAGAAAAGTCTTCGTGGCCAGGCGTATCTAATAAATTAAGAAGCTTTTCATTATGTGCAAACTGCATAACCGATGTCGTTACAGAAATACCCCGCTCTTTCTCCATTTCCATCCAGTCGGATGTTGCATGACGAGCCGCTTTACGCCCTTTAACCGAGCCTGCCACTTGTATAGCGCCACCAAACAACAACAGTTTTTCAGTTAATGTCGTCTTACCTGCATCAGGGTGAGAGATGATAGCAAACGTGCGTCTCTTGTTGATTTCATTGATAAAATTGCTATCACCCATACCTTCAAAATCCTAATTTGTACTTAAATTTGTACTTGTTTATAAAGTTACCCCCTTGGGGGACTGAAAAGCGCACTATTCTACAGAATAAGCGCCACGCTATACATTATTGCGCCAGAATCCTTTCCAGCTCGCTTAATTGCTGCTGGTAGCTTTCTGGTTTTTCCGTTTTAAACTTCTCTAAGTTCAGGAGCTTCCATTTCACTGATGGAAACGCCTGAAAATCATAAATCGACCAATCTGGCACTAAGCTATTAAAGCTTTTTAGAAACACTTTATCGCTTTCATTCAAACCGAATTGTATCGTTTCGATTAGTTGAAGCCTTGTGGCTTCATATTCATCGTAACTAAATTCTATTGCGCTCATGCCTTCAAACTGATTTTCAAACGCCATGCGCTGATCGAGCAAATGCGGATTTAGTATTTCATGGGTCGGGCGATTACTACTCACCAGCCCAAACAAAAACCCGCGTTTAATCTCATCGGTAAAGCCTTCGTTATCTAGCAGAAGTCTTACATCAAACAAATCTCTTGGGTGCTGCCTATCGATGGCTGCACAAATTTTACCGCCGTAGAGCTGTGCTAATGGCACAAGCGGCATCGCACAAAACACATCAAACTGTTCTTGAGCAGCTTCACATAGTGGCGCTTTGGTAGCCTCACCTATCAAGCCACGCCCCACCATATTCACTTCAATCTTGATCATCACACCGCGCTCATCAAGCTGGAGCTTACAGACATTCTCCTTATGCTGAATGCGTATCGATGGGCGCAAGCCCTCAATACGTTCTTTAATGCGAACAAGAGCTGCGTTGATACCATCCAGTGTTTCATTGCGCTCGGCTATTTCGACATAGGTTAAATCGATATCAACGGACAGCCTTGGCATATCTCTCACAAAGAGGTTAATTGCCGTGCCACCATGCATGGCAAAACATGCTTCTTTAGCGACCTCTGGCAACACATCCAAAAGCAACTTCACCTGTTTGGTGTAGGCGTTATTCATGCCGCTGCCTCTCCATTAATTGAATCGAGAGCCTTGGGAACAGTTATCTGGTATTTCGCAACATAAACGCCATCACTCACGATGGCGCGCTTGCCTGAACCCAAATCAACCTTATCCAGATCGATATAGCTGAGCCATTCATGGCCTGCTTTATCTGCCAAATACAAAAACAGGCGCTTCACCTTCACAGAAGTGCACTCTTCTAATAGTTTTTGTACTGTCGCTGGCCGCAAATTATTCAAGCCTTCCATAAGCTCAAACACTTCCATAAGCGGCTGAGACTTTGGCGCTAAATATAAGCATTCCATCACTGCTCGCGCAGGGCTGGATATCTTTACTTTAAAACTTTTATGGTCGATCTCAACCAAACCAAGCTCAGGCGGCAAAAAGCTCGTTGACTTACTCTCTACACTTAAACCCCAATCCCGCTTTTTAAACCAAAGCGGCAAGCTCTCATCCTTACCACCAAAGAGCTGAGCTTTCTTAGTTGAAAGCTCCAAATAGTGGGCTTTCCCCTGCAATGACAGCGCGGTTTTAGCCGCTGGATGCACAAAGAGGCCTAGCTGAGACTGCAACGCGTAGATGCCACCTAAATAGTCCACTTGATCGCCGTGGCGTATCAGAGCACCCGTGCCGATAGAATCAAACCACTGGCTTTTCTTGTACTGCTTTTGTAAATCGAGGCTGTAGCCCTGTTCTGTCAACCATGCCGAAGAGAGCACTATGCCTGAAGGCTGAGTGCTAAGCAGAGTGTTTAATTTTGACTCTCTTTCGGTATTCATACTTCCAATATATCTTTTTTTTTAAACTATATCAACCAAAAGGTTTATATTATTCATTATTTAGGTATTTTAAATACCTAAATATACTATTTTTTAAACAAAAAGAGCGATACTGGTATCAACATTGCTTTGACCCTTGCGACAGGACTAGGCGCAAGGGCTGCTTTTGGGGCTCAGTTTGGCTCGGGCACGAGACAATACAAGCGAAGCATGAGCAACTAAGGCCAATAGGCCTCTGAGCCCCAAAAGCGCGGCAGATTAAAGCCCCCACCTCAGCAGGGGCATCACTTTTTTAATGGCTCCAAAATATATGCACTTCCTGATAGCCCACCTCGATAGAATAAATATCACCACCCAATTCCATATCTCGCCCCATACGTTCATAGTCGATATACATTTCTAAGTGGCTTGGAATATCCCCTGTTTCCTCGGTTAGCTCTTGGGCATAATCCGCCACACTGGCATGACATCCACAATAACGATCATCAAGCGCCTGACGCGCATCATCTATATCGCCACACCAATGATCTAAAACACTCGCACCAAGTACACCATGTTCCTCAATGAACAAAGCTTTCTCCCGCACACTTTCAAACCCTTCATGCTCTGAAATACTAACACCACCAAACCCTTCATAATCATGAATAGCCCACTCTTCCGCAAATCCCTCAGGTGAGCGCTCCATCATATCATCAACCTGATCCAAAATTTCATCAAGGTCACTGGTCGCATCGATCCAACACCCGTGTAATTTTCCATTGTTGTACGCCGCTAAGTCCGCCACATATATTCTTATTTCTGCTGTTAAATTTGTCATTGTCTTCGCTCCTATTATTTAAAAAACACATCCCCTTTTGGGGTTGAAAACCCCAGAAAAAGAAGCGAACAAAGAGAGCGTAAGATCACATGTTTTGGCGTAATCCAGACAGGGGGAACCGCCCTGCCTGCACAAACCCATTGGTACTTTTAATGGGTGCGGAAGGCTGGGGGATGTCTTGATGAAGCCAAGTTGTGTGATATTTTTACGTTTACCCAAAAGGGGAACAGATAGAACCCTAAGCTGAACGCCAAAGCGTACATTCCATATCGGGGCGTTGCGGGGTATCCCCGCTAGAATGGGGTGTCGAAAAACACGAAAGCATTCGTGGTTGTAGCAGGGGAAAAGCCTTTCCCCCAACAGAACATCTAAAAAAAAGCAACTCAAAACAGTTTTAGCGCCATAAAATCATAAGGTGAATTTGCCTCTCCTTACATGAACTAGAACACCAATACCAAACAGACTTTTAATCAGATTTAAGCACACAGATATTAGAAAACTCGCAAGCTTGTCTAAATATTACAGGCAAGCTTTTCCTCTGCCGTTGCAACCAAAGGTGCGGTTTCACATCCATGCACTGACCTCTCTCTTACAAAGATCGTGATGGCACGGTCTCCAAATAAAGGAGAGTAAAATGAAACTAGTAACAAGATTTGAGTTAGCCGCAAAAAACAAAACTGAGCTACATGTATTATTAAGATATAGCTTCAATGAATTAGCTAAAAGTAGTCCCGACACACATCAGCGCACAAACGCACTGGCATCTATCGAAAATATTCAACGAGAACTTGGCTCAAGGGCATTACGCCCTTGAGTTACATACTTCATGCAATATCCTTATGCTTTTCTTTTAAATCTGCAATCCAGTTGGAAAGAGCTTGGACATCAGCAGTTAAAGCATCAGGTTCTGGCAACGTTTGATTTCGGCCTCGGGAAGCATCGTGTGCGTCTACATAGTCACAACAAGAGCCATAATTTTCACTCCATACCTCACAAGCAACAATATCTAGTGCACTAATGTTTTTCAGCCCCTTCGGATTGATATAATCTCTGTGCCTCATCACTGTATGAGATAGACCAACTTCCTCTAAAGCGCGCTCCCAAGAAGTTCGTAGCTTGCTATAAAAACTACGGGCACATGCCTTATATTTTTCTTCTGTCAGATTATGGCGTTCTCTACCAAGCTCTCTGGCCTCTTTTTCTAACGCATCAATACGCGCCTTGATTTTCATTCCATCCCATGGGAGGGAATCATTAACAATACCAACTATGTCTGGTCGTCTGTCTAAATGTCTAGACTCAAATGACACACCTAATCGCTCCGCATAATCTTCCAAATCATTTAAAAAAACCAAGTCATGCGTAAATATAATAATTTGTCTATCAGAAGCCCCCTGCACCAAACGCTTAGCAACAACACTTCTCCACTTATGGTCTAATGAGCTTATAGGATCATCAAAAATTAATGCCGACTTATGGTTCGCTGTAGATTGCTCAGCAAGAAATGAAGCAATAGCAACACATGTTTGCTCTCCTTCACTTAATACTGTTGAAACATCCCTTCTGGGATCAGACAAAAAGGATATTTTATATTCAGGCGATCCATAGCTTCCTCCTGAACGCTTAATTTCTACTCTTATTCTGTTTCCTACAAACCCGATAATTTCTTTCAAAAAACTATCTCTAAGATGTGGAGTAACAACATCATCTGCAATTGAGTTGCCTAGAGTAGTTATTGATCGAGTATTCGTTTCAGTAATCTTTTCGCTAATGACATTGATTTGTTTAAGCCTAGCAATTTCTTCCTCAATCACATCAAGGTAGTCTTTAATTGTTTTTCTATCTTGTAATTCATTTTTTTCACCAATTAGCTCGGCATGTTTTTCAGCATCTAAAGCCTCTCGCAATTCTTGAGCATTACTTCGGCACTTATCAGATGTAGCTTTTAAAGTATCGATAGGGGCTTCCTTTAAACCAAAAATAGCCTCATCAGACTCACAGGAAAGCACATTAACAATACAATTACGCCTGACTTTTGCAGAAGCATAAAATGTCATGCACTGTTTCGCTAATTCAGGATAACTAACCACCAATTGCTTTATTGTTGACCAACAAGCCCCAAGTTTTATTGATGCTGGAAACAATTGAAAGGCTTCGTCAAAATTTATTTTTGCATTTCTTGCGCGATCTTGAATATCACCTTTAACAAACTCATCAAATTTTGTAAGATTACCTGAGCCAATAGCATCCAACGGTTGTTGGCACAAAAGACATCTTTCATCAATTTCTGAAACTGGAAACCCCCTATCTGGGTATGCTACTTCTTCAGAATATTTTTTGGCAGATGCCCAAAGTTCTTTCCAAACATTCCCACCAACACCATCAAGTACATCATCAGGAAAAAAAGCATTAGCAGTTACTTCAGCCGCATTCTTAAGCTTTTTAGCTTCACCATGTAATGCAACCAAATTATCAATTGCGTCATCATCCAGCTTTGTAGATAAATTTTCGATAGATCGAAGTAATGATTCAATATTTTCTGAAAAATTATCAAGCTCCCTAGAAGCCTTTGATATATCTTGCGACAGTGAATGAGTGAGATAATCAAGCCTAGTATCCTCATCGCTTGATAAAGCTGATAGCAATCTAATTTCTTCAATATCAAAATTAGCATTCATTGTAGATATCTTTTTTCCAACATCTGTGTTTTCAGACCAAGGAAAACTTTGAAACACAGCATTCTTCGAGCGTTCTAAAGTCTGCTTTTCTTCTTTCAATTTTGTTTCTAATGCTTTTGAAACTTCTGCCAATGTATCAGGTATATCTAATCCAAAAGGTCTGTAGGCTACTTCATTTTTCTTTTGGATATGGACAGAAGCACACTCTCTATCAAACACCGAAATACCTGACAACTCTGAATGCGGGGTATCTAAGTTCTGCCACACATATTCTTTTCCGCTATCCTGCCCTACCGAATACTTTAACAGAGATGTAATACCACTAGGCTGATTGCTATTAAAAACATTGGGCAGGACGGTTGCCCGATGTCTAGCTCGGCAGGCATTCTTCAATATTCTTGTGTATCCAGACTTACCCGCGCCATTATCACCATAAACAACAGTCAAACCACTTATTGCAAATTGAAGTTCTTGGTCTTCCGCAAGGTTGTTAACGCCTTTTACTTGCGATATTGACTCCAAAAAAATAGAGTTTCCAGATGCTTGATCAGGTGGTAGGTGCTCTTCCAAAAGAGGCTTGGCTTGATCATCCAATTCATCTGCACTCAAAAATAATAATGCATATAATTCCGATATATCATTTTCACTAACTGATATATTTTGAAAAATACGTCTTAAAGCATCCCGTTGCCACAATGGCCTAGACTGAGACCATTCAAAAATAGAGCGGATAACCGAGTTGTTGTTAACTTCTTCTGTATCAACCATAATTATTTAAAATCCAATCATTGCATTACTAGCCTAAACAAATTCTCTATATAGCGAGCTTTATCTTCTTTTTGGAATAGAACATGATTGTTTTCAAATTTCTTCTCATCAGATGCCCCTTTACCCCACCAATCAATTTCTCGTTGATAAGTATTCGATACGATAAAAGATTCCAGCACAATATCAGGATCACCTAATCGGCTCTGAATATCTTTAATTGTTTTATGAAAACGTATTTTAGGATCATCAAAACCATGTATTCTGGTCAAGCCTTTGGGATCGATAAAGCAAACATATTGTTTGCCATTCGCAACCAACCAAAGAATGAAATCCGGATAAAAATTTCCCGCCTCAAAAAAACCGACACCTTTTCCTTTGCTTTGATTACGCAGCAGGAAAAGCTCTTTGTTACTAAAATATTCAGGTGTATTTACAAAATACTCTTTTAATTCTTGAACAAAGTCTCTTTCACCATCATTCAAAGGAACGGGGGATAGTTTCACTATTTCGTTATTCTTAAAATATATCAGTGGTTGATATTGATGCCGCGAGAAGTCAAAAGCCTTCAAGGCACCAAACGACCAAGAGTCTTTAAAAGAGCCATCAGTAAGTTTATCCTTCAGTTCGTTAAGTTTGTCTATCCATGATTGTTCATTACGGTCAATGGTCGCCTTATATTCATCAAAGAAATTATCATCCGCCTCCGTGACTTCGTAATATTCCAAGTGAGGTGACTCATATTCCTGTTTACGGAAGTTGTAAAAACGCTCTGCATACTTTTTCAGCAATGAAATTGCAATTTCTTGCCACATTTTTACACGTTCAAAATTGGTGACTTTTAGATCGTCAGCAGGAATAAACAAACGATACCAACTGGAATCAGCAAGCAGCTCTTTAATTTGATGCCTATCGAGTTGCAGGTTGTACCAAGCTTTCTCATTTTTGTACTGCGCCAATGTGAAATAAATTTCGTTATAGTCTAAAAATGCTAAATGCTTTTGCTCTAAGATACCTTCATTCAAGTCTGTATCTATGGCTATCGCAGCTTGCCCAGATGATCGCCTTGCTTGAATTCTTGGATACCAATTGAGCGTAACACGACCATACATCTCCGATGGTTGTGACTCCAAAAAGGGCTTTTTCGATCGTTTGAATGGCTCAACATCTTCTTTAATACGTATCAATTTGAGGTCGCTGCGAGACAAGCGTTTGATAACAGGCAAGGTAATGACCTCTACTGTGTCTTCTCCTACTCCTTCCGCTTCAAGGTATTCTTCAAACTCCTTCATGTAGTTTGATCGAATACCAAAAACGTTCAGCGTTTCTAACTGATCAAGATACTCAGGATGTTTAATACCTGGCAGGTGATTACTGCGTTTTAAAGAAAAATCATAGCCACGCAAACGCACACCGCGCCCAAATAACTGAATTATCTCTGAACCTTCTGAGCGCCCTACATTCATCAAGCCCATTGAACATACGCGCCATGAACTCCAACCTTCAGTAAACTTCTTAGCACCAATCAATAAATTGATTGTAGAGCCTTTTTTATTAATGCCTGCAAATAGCGATTGTGAAAAACTTTGATCCATTGCAACGCAGTTTGGCAGCTTGCCCTCTGTTACTGCATCTTCACACATTTTGTACAACTTGGCAGAATCACCAACATTAATCACACCAAACCAATTATCGTCACCGCTACCAACACGCAAGCCAATTTCATTAACGCCACTTTTTAGATGCACAATGTGTAAATTTGCAGGCACTTCCGCATTAAACACTTGTTTCAGCACATCACTGAATACGGTAGCCGCTTGATCTGTTTTCCAACGCTTGTGTAGATAAGGAAAGGCATTAGCAAAAATCAAACGTGAACTGGCATCACGAAGGTCGTCTTGTTGGGTTAAAAATTGCTCGATAAAATTAACAGTCTCTCCTCCCGAATTCGAAACAAAGCGAGCGACGAACTGAATAATAGCCTGCACATCCGATACCGTATCGGCATTAGCCTCATTATTTGCCGTTACTTTTCCGCCCACAAATATCCATAAAGGATCTGCGAGCAAATATTCGGCAATACTTTTTTCCTTATCTTTAAATAAACTTTTTTGCTGATAAAAACGCAAAATACTGCCTGTCAAATAAAGCTGTACTTGCTCCTCTGACCAAGCTTCAGCCAAATTCAAAATGAAGTGATCTTTACCGTAACCATCCCCGTGAAAAAACTTATAGGAATAATCAAACATGATGCATTTACAGTATTGCTGAACCAGCTGATATTTATTACTGGGCTTACCTTTTCCTGCTGGTGCTAAATCGCTACCCGATGCTGCCTTAATGGCTTGACCAAAAGTTGCTGAATACTCAAAAGAAAAACCTTCTTCACAAAGCATTTCGCGCTTTGCCATCCATTCCTTACCGCTGGCACCCCGATGTCCTTCATCGACTAAAACCAAGTTATTACTTTCAAAGGATTCTACCGCGACTGATTTACCATCCGTTGACTTACCCACTTTATCAGCCATTTGTAACTTGTGAATATCGATGATCTGTACCGAAGACTGTGTAAATAAACTACCACCACCTTTAACAAACAAATCAGCACTGATATTTGAATCGTCCAATTCATCCTTATGTTGTACCGACAAACCTTCGTTTGGGGTCAATAAAATCGTTTTATTAAACGCATGGCCTTTGCTGTATTTTTTACTGTAGTGCTCAAACTGCAAAACATTAACGTGCATGATGAGCGTTTTACCGCCGCCCGTAGCAATCCATACCGCCAGTTTATTGAGATCAGACTCTACAAAAGGAAGGATACGTTCGCGCTCATTCAAATTTTGATTAAAATCAACCAAGAAATGATTTAGCTCATTACATAAGCCAGATTTATCTGAGAAGTACCGTTCCAAATAATATTCAGTAAACAACAGTGATAAATACTGAAAATACAGGGGGTACAAGGTATTGCCTGCATGGTTACGCTTATCTGTAATACTGCGCCAGTGCTTAACAATGTTGTCGTCATAATTTTGCAAGGTATCATTTTTAACGATACGAGACTCTTCTGGTATCCAGCTCTTTAACTCGTGCAGGTATCGGCTACTATTTTCTTCGTCAAATCCAATCAAATGGTCATCTGATAAAGTTTTTCCTAACACCTCTAGCTTGTGAACACCAAATTGCTTAAGCATCCACTGACCAAGAACCAATTTTTCTTCAAAACGCGCCATGTTTAATGCTCCCTATACATCGCTTACATCAAACATTAATCGCTTGAATTCGATTTCGGTCATCTTCACTTTAGACTGTGGGTCTTCCAGTGTATGGTCACCATTCACGTAGATATGATCGAACTCCGTATCTCTGGGGTTATAACCCTGTTTATCGAGGAAGGACTCTAAAGCATCATTGTCGTTTTCTTTTATATTACGCCAAACAACTAATGCCGTTTCACCTTGCGGATTAGTACCTGTTACCAGCTTAAAGCCTTTAAGTACATCAATGGTCTTGACGGTTAAACCAATTAGGTAATTAAAGGTTTCTACCAAATCAACGGTAGTGGGTTTTGTAGCCCCGACACTACCAGAGCCAATATTGAGCTTGTAATTAAAAGGGTCTTCAAATTGCTCTATATTGAGTAACGAAGAACTATCGGCAGTTTCAGTATCAAGCCAATAACCCAGCATGTAATCTTCATTCAAGCTTTGGTTTTCATTCAGAAAATCTTTGTTGCCTTGAGAAGCAACTAAGTCAAGGTTATTTAGGGCATCTTCGTATGATTCTAAGCGTATATACTTTACTAGTATTGAATTCCCCATTAACTCAGACGAACTCTCACCCATAAATGCCTCAATCATACGAACCTTCTCGCTCAAACTTGAAATTTCAACTTCTGACTGAGCTACTTCAAAAAGAAACTCATTTCCATCTGTAGATTCCAATGCTATTTTTTTTGCATCTTGTAGATCTTTTATTTGCTTTTTGTAAATTTTAACTTGTTCTGTTGCTGCCGTAGGTTTGCCAGAGCTCCATGATTGAGAATAAGCCGCTTTCTTGATTCGAGGTAAAACAATAGAATCAAAATGCTCTCCCATTTCTGCAAGCACAAATTTTCTACCAATCTTATTACTATCAAACTGATTCAAATTCATTACTGCATGAGCTGTAGTTCCTGATCCACCAAAAATATCCATTACAACTGCATCGCTTTTGTTGTTCGTAATAACTTTTATTGAATCCTCAACGGCATATAATGATTTTGGAAATGGAAATGAATGCCCTTTACCTAGCATAGCTGTTAGAAGGTTAGTTCCATGAGAACCAGCACCATACTTGCTTTTATCCCACCAAGTGTTTGGTAGTGAACCTTCTGAATTCAAATAGTTTCTTCTATGAAGTTGTTTCTTTCCGCTTTTTAAGTCGACATAAATTTTAAGATGGGTTGGGTACTCTTTTACTCTATTTAATCCCCACTTCCATACTCTTTCATTTCCATTATCATCAATGGGAAAAATAAATTCTTCTCTTTCATTCAATTGGTTATTATCATAAAGCCATTCTTCTCTAGAAGCATCCCACTCCATATCGGGTATGCGATAATCATTGTCACCTACAATTAATGGATAAAACTGCTGCTTACGATCTTCTCTTGCTGAATCTGTTCCCGTTTTTCTGAAATTTTCCCAAAGATATCGAGCACCAGATTCATCCTTTTCTTTATAGCGATCTATTTGCTTTTCAGTTCTAGACAATCTGCCAACTGACTTAATTTCATCTGTTTTAGAATAAAAAAGCCCATACTCATGATTTATAGAAAACCCTTGGACTGTGGATCTTCCTTGCGGGTTACTTCTTATCGCTACTGTCCCTAGGTGGTTATCAGCCCCATAAACTTCATTAAGATTGAGCTTTAAAATACTTTTTTCAAAGTCATCAATAGTGACGCAAACCATGCTTTTATCTGATTGTAGTTCTTTAACTAAAGATAACCGATCCCTAATAAGAGAAGCCCATGAACTATTCTTAAATCCATTTTTGTAAATTATTTCTGAAGCATCTGTATTGTAAGGAGGGTCTAAATAAACCCCATCAATTTTCCCATAATATTTTTTAGCTAAAAAATTCAAACATTGGAAATTATCGCCATTTAAAACTATTCCGGTACTCGAAGCGTCAAGATCATCAATCGATGAAATTAAATTTTGTTTAAACTCAATATCAAAATACTTAGTATCAATAACAAGGAACTTATATTCATTTAAAAATATATTCCTTTCCATTTCTTGGAGATTTTTGTCTAACTGCTCTCTATCTATTGAGAATATATCCTCCCACTCAGCTAACTGTCCTTCATTTAAAAATATCGTTTCAAACATATCTTTATCAAATGGAATGCGGTTTATTGTTATGCAATAATTAGTTTCAACGACAAATTTCTTCTTTAGCCAAAGTTTTTTCTGAAAATCTTCAAGCTGAGCCAGCATACGAATAACTTTTTTCGCAATGGATCGAATAATTTTGATCTTTCGCAACTGCTGTTCAGTAACACTGAACGCCGCATCATCTATGTCATCAAGAAACAACACTTCATTTTTAATAAAGAAATCGAGCTCTCTATTTAGAAAACCACCTAAGTCTTTATGGATAAAGTAATCAAAGGTATTGCGTGCTGTGTATTCATTTAGATGTCGCTCCAACAATGTCCGCTTTGGCTTAGATTCTGTCGGCGATGGCGCTTTGAGAATGGCCAACCACTCATCGAAACCTTCTTGCGCCAAAATAGTTTCAACCCCAGCTTCATTGAGTTTATCTTGCTTCTGCTTGCCTACTGGTATGAAATTGAAATGAATCAGTAATTCACCGTCTTTTTCACTTAAAGGGCATTCTTCGTCCAATACAAAGCGGCGCTCTTCTCCTGCCTTGGCTTTAATGTTGTCTTTTTCGGTATCAGCTTCCATCAACTTAATACGGACACTTTTTTTATCATCATTCGCCAAGAATGCGTAATCACGTAAGTGTTCTGAAGATTTAATATAGTATTGATCGTGATTAGCCCAGTAGAGTTTTACTTCTTCGCCCTGATAGGGAATAGCGTAGGTGTCTGCCTTATAACGGCGCTGTGAGATAAAATCGCCTTGGTCGTAATAGCGGCTAAAGAACGTATGTAATTTGGAAAAAACATCGTTTTCTAACGCCGTAGCATCAACAGCATTAGCCATTTTGGCTTTTATTTCTAAGACGGCTGGTGAATTTTCAGGGTCGGGCGCGCCAAACTTTTGGGCTTGTTCAATGGCAGCGCCTAATTCTTGTTGAAAGTCACCTTGACCTTCTGAGTTGTAGTCATCAAAAGCTTGTTTGACCTGTGGAAGCAAATCGTCTTCAAGAAATTTGTTAATATCATCCCGCTTCTGATTCATAATGCGGTAAATACCAAAATCTAAATCAGCTTTGTCCATTTCAAAAATGGTTTGCAGGGTTTTTATTAACTTTTTATACGACTCACTCATTGCTGGCTCCTAATGCACTTACTCATATCTTTATGACTCATTTCTATACAACTTTCCAGCCGATAGTAAATATATTCTCTGTTGACGTTTTCTGATTTAAGCGTTTTTCTAAGGCTTCGATCAGCTCATCGCGTTTTTCTAAAATTTCATCTTCTACATCAAATATTTGTTGTCGCTGTTTACGTTGTTTGCGCTCTTCTTCTTTTATTTTTTCTTGGAAGTCTTTTTGGTCATCTAAAGATGGGGACTGCCTTGACTCACGCTTAAGCGCTCTAATTTTAACTTTGGTGTCTAGCAAAGCTTGCTCTGCGCCTGTTACTTTGTCGTCTGCCCATTTTTCAAGCCTGTCTCGTTCTGTTTGGAAGTGTGCATTGTTGGCCTCTAGCACCTGACTGACTTTTGCCTCTATTTGACGCTGCTGTGTTTCTTGTAGTTTATTATTCAGCTCTTCATCTAGCCCGGAGCTTATATCGCTATAGCCATCATTTTCCGCCCTATCTTCCTTCACGTCAGCCATGCACTGAAAAAGTTGCTCGCAAGATTCTTGGTCAACCAGTTTTCCCTTATTGGTTAAAGCCGTAAATATCAGATGCTCCTCTTCTTGAAAAGAATGGATGCTCAGCTTATTCAATATCAGTAGCCCTGACTGACCTTTTAGTTGATCCACTATCGAAAGTTTGGTTGGGTGTTGGCTTACATTGAACACAACGGTCTTATTCTTGCTGTCGCAGTCAATCAGCTTTGCTGAACCTATAATGAATTCACCTAACGCATGGTTCATTCTTAATACGTGGTGATTGGGTGCAGGCTCCACCCCTTTTTGTATTAGCTCATAGCGCCCTCTGGGACATTCCACTAAATGCGATTTAATCGAAGGAATATCATTTAATAAAAACTGATATTTAGCATCATCAAATTCTGCCAATTGAACTAATTGGTGCTTTGTTAGCGACCAAAATATTCTAGCGATTTTATCTAAGCGTTTCTCGGCCTCAGCGAGTTGCATACGTAATAGATCATGAATATCTTCATCAAAATTTTCTATCAATAATTTTTGAGTTTCTTCCATTTTTTCATTGATATTACTTTCTAATTCTTTTTGTAATTTCTCAAAGGCCTTCTCGATTTCTTCTGGCTGTCGGCAAGTCTCATAAATGGATAAAATTCGTTTTTCAAAATCAATACCATTTTCGACTTGTCCTAGCACATCATCAGATACACCAAATACGCCATCGAATAAACTAAATTTATCTGTCAACAATTCCAAAACACGTCTATCAGCCTGATTGCGCTTATTCAGAAAGTTAATCACGACAACATCGTGCTTTTGTCCATAACGATGACAGCGACCAATACGTTGCTCTACTCGCTGAGGGTTCCAAGGTAAGTCGTAGTTAATTAACAAGGAACAGAACTGTAAATTAACGCCTTCTGCTGCCGCTTCTGTAGCAATCATTATTTCGGCATCAGATTTAAAGTAGTCGATAATAGCGCTTCTTTTATCAATTTGAGCTGAGCCTGTTAGGACATCCGAACCATGATGCTTTTCTTTCCAAGCCCCATAAATTTCCTTTATTTTTTGTGTGTTATTTGTACCGCTAAATGTGACTAATTTATTTCGATAACCATTTGCTGATAGAAACTTATCTAAATATTCCTGTGTCCTTCTCGACTCTGTAAAAATTATCATTTTGCGTGAAGCACCAATTTGTTTCATTTTCTCAAAGCCTACTTCTATGGCTTGAAGTAATGATTTTGCTTTGGTATCGACTTTAATCTGACTTGCTTGCTCTATGAAACCTGTTAACTCTTCGATTTCATTGTTTATTTTTTGAATATTCTCTTTAACATGTTTTTTTTCTTCATTTTCATCAGCCAAGAAAGGGAAGGCTTCTTCGTCTAGTGCATCATCATCTAAATAATCATCTTCAAGGTCATCATCTTCTATTAATTGCTCTAGAAAATTATCGTTGGTAAGCCTGTCATCTCTTAGCAGTTCCAGTCTTGCCTTAATAGCTTTTAAGGTATTCACAACTGCATGGGATGATGAGGCCAGCAACTTTCTAATAATTAGCGATGTAAGGTGCTTTTGTCTTCGAGGTAAAGCAAACGAGTCCTCTTTTAGCAAAAAAGATGAAATAGACTCATATAAGGCCTGCTCCGCATCGGTCGGAGTAAATGGCTGAGTAATTGTTTTTCGTTCAGTATAGGGTACATATTCCAGTACTTGTTTACGCAAAGTTCGATGCACAAAGGTATCAAGTCTTTCTCGTAACTCAGGTAAATCCCCTGCGGAACTCATGTACTGCTTTCGGAAGGCCTTATCATCACCGAAAAGATGCTCATCAATAACTGTAGATAATCCGTACAACTCAATGAGTGAATTTTGTAACGGCGTTGCAGTAAGCAGAAGTTTTTGCCTGCCATCTAAAGCTCTTTTTAAAGCTTGCCCCATTTTGTTTTTCGGCCTGTGTGAATTGCGAAGTTTATGAGCTTCATCAATAACCACAAGGTTCCAAGGAATAGCTAATATTTCTTCTTCTAGTCGTGCCGCGTAGTGATACGACATAATGATGACTTTCTTTTGAGACAAAGGGTTATAAATACCCGCCTTTTTTTGTTTCCTAACGGTTGGCGCATCTAGAATTTGGCATGGCAGATTGAACTTCTCTTGCAACTCTGCTGCCCACTGTCGCCTAAGTGATGCAGGACAAATAATAATAAGCTGACGTTTTCGCTCTGCCCAATACTGGCTAATAACTAAACCCGCCTCAATGGTTTTACCCAGACCTACTTCATCTGCCAAAATCACACCTTTATTCAAAGGATTTGCAAGAGCAAACAAAGCTGCTTCAATTTGGTGTGGGTTAAGATCGACTGATGCGTCAAATAAAGACTGAGATAAACGGTCTACGCCATCAGCGGAATGCTGAAGCGTTAGCTCATGGGCATAATATTTTGCGTGGTAATCGGTAATCATTTGCTCGAAGTACCCTTGCTATCTTCTATCCATTTTTCAATATCATCTCGCTTAAAACGCCAACTACCGCCCACTTTGAAGCCAGGCAATTTTCCCTCTGCTGCCAAGCGATATGCTGTCTTCTCAGCCAGTTTTAGGTACTCAGCGACCTCTTTTAAGGTCAATATTTTATCAGTCATAGCTTTATCCACGAGAACGATATTGAGAGAATAGAGGAATATTGAGCAATCAACAATGATAAAGGGCTTTTATAAACCAGTTTTCTTCATTAGATTGTTTAAATAAATACAATAACTTAGGAATATGCAATGTCTAACCCACCTGCCAACCCCATCATTAAGCCCAGCGATGCTGTATCGTGGGTTTCATGTGCCCGTAGAGTGTGGCTAGATAACCGTGGCGACTTTGAAGTAGACGCTATCGAAGACGAATTCGAGCAGCTGGTGATTGAGTTAGGTCTAGCCCATGAAAAGAGTGTACTGGACAGGCTTAGCGAAGAGCTGGAAGTGCATACTGCAACCTCACCAGAACACACGCTACGTCTAATGGATGAAGGCGTGGATGTTATTTATCAGGCACAGCTCATAGATAACGAAAATGGCTTTGTTGGATACCCTGATTTTCTTATACGCCATGAGAGCGGTGCATATCAGCCTGCCGATGCCAAACTATCGCTCACCGATGACAAGAAAGAGATACAGGCGCAACTTGGCCTCTATCGGCGCATTCTAGGGACTGATCTACCCGCAATCACCTTTCTTGGCGATGGCAGTACAGGTGAGATCAACGACAAGGCCAACGCTATCACTAACCAGTTTGTGACAGAGATGCGAGAGCTTCTTGCAAGTGACATTGAACCACTGGTTCGTTATAGCCATAGTAAATGCCGTGCTTGCCCTTACTACGCCCATTGCAAACCCGCCTTCGAGGAGAAAGAAGAACTCTCCTTACTTTATGGCATACAGGGGCGTGCAGCCATCGGCTTGGAAGGTGCTGGCATAGAAACTATATCGCAACTAGCCAATGCTGATCCTGCCACTATTCCTGACATTCCATACCTTAAGGGCTTCGAAAAGAAGAACCGTGCCGTTTTGCAGGCTAAGTCATACCTAACTGGTGAAATCCACCAAACCGCCACAGTTATCTTACCCGAAGGTCACTGGGTTCATTTTGATATTGAAGATAACCCACTTACAGGCTCAGGTGATAAGCATGTTTATCTCTGGGGCTTTTTAGTGCCAGAATATCAAAATGCCAATTTTGAGTATGTATGGACGGATGATGAAAGCGAAGACAAGAAAGGCTGGCTGGGCTTTCTCGCTCAAATTGAGCAATACCGTGAACAGTACCCCACCTTGATAATTGCTCATTACTCCCAGCATGAACGCTCTACCATTCGCAGCTACGCCAAACGCTATGGAATGGAAGAAAACGAGACTGTTCAATACCTCCTTGGTAACGATAGCCCTCTGTTTGATATGCAAAAACCCGTACTTGAAAGCCTCGTACTGCCTTTACAGGGCTACGGGCTTAAGGATATTTGCAAGCATAAAGACTTAGTGAACTTCCAATGGGAAGATGACAGCTCAGGTTCTCAGTGGTCGGTTGTTCAATTCAACAACTTTCTTTGTGAGCTAGACCCCGCCACTAAAACAGGGCTGAAAACCGAAATTCTTCGCTATAACCGCGATGACGTTATTGCTACACGAAGGCTGGAAGAGTGGCTTAGAAACAGTTTTACCGCGTAGCCTTCAAAATGCCTTCACTCCAAGTCTCGCCGCCTCGTTCTTTGACGAGTTGGTTTATCTCTTGATGGCTTTTTAGGCGCATCGGTTGAACGACCTTTCTCCGATGAAACTTTTTCAAAGTCTTTCGAGATATTACGAGCCTTAGTCCATTGATCAAGATCAGTTGAGCGCTTAACTCGCTGCACTTCACTTTGGCGAAACTCATGTACACGTTTAGCCAATAGCGTTCTCTCCTGACGCTGTTGATGCCTTAGAGCAACAATACTTTTTTGTAATTCAGATCGCTCACGATTATGCCGAAAAATCAGTTTTTCACGGCTTTCTATCTGGCGCGCCTTTAACAGCTCCCCCTTTTTTTGGTTAATCAGCGTTAGCCTTTTATGCCGACCTGAGACCCTATCAAAGATACCTCGCACACCACGCCTAAATTTGTCACGACCACTTTTAATTAAAAGGTGTCGTTTTACACGTTGCTCATCTGACAACTCACGCCGCTCAGCACGTTGGCGAAAGACAAGCTGCGCCTTTTTATCTTCAAGGGGTTGTGACTCTGTTTTATGCCTCGCCTTCAGCGTCTCAATGCGCACCAATACTTCTTTGGTCATTGATTGGCGAATATAGCCTGATACTTTCTCAATACCGTCGAGCTGATCAGGTGCGCCAAGGCGTGCTTTTAGCTCTTTTGTCTTTATCCCCCCAACACGAGAGAGTGAGTAAACATTGTGCTGATGGTCTAAAACCACAAAACCACGCTTGTCACCCCGCGCCAAAAATAGGTTTCGTTCTTCTAATGCTAATTTAAAGCTAGAAAGGTTATCTGAGCTTTGCCACGAATCTTGTGATAATTGTTTGATATCCCGTGGATCAATGTCTTTACGCTTCATCGCCTGCCATTCTGCAACGGACACCTGAAAAGGCTCACGGCCTTGTTTCCTCTCAAGGCCTTTTGGTAGCTCCCAACCATGCTCCAAATAAAGGGCGCGACTAATATCAGTGCATTTGGTTTTGAAGTGCGACATGTGAATGGCTTTGCTTTTATCGACGTCGATACGCGACCACACTACGTGGGCATGTCGACGAGCTTCTTTTTCATGAAAGACAACGATACGGGGCTGATCTACAAGCCCAAGTTTTTGTTCAAGTTGATTGAACGCCTTTTCGAATTGATCGTGAGTAACCTCCGCACCCATAGGCGGATTAAAACTCACGGAGAATAGAGGCTTTTCACATCGTGTGGCATGGCTTGACGCATCGATTTCAAGAAAAGCAGCTTGGAGAGACTGACCGACCAAGCCACGTACTTCGTGGATGGTCACATGATCATTGTCCTTGGTTGACGCAAGGTGATTGGCTAGGTTTCTAGCACCAGAGCGAGCGGAGGCCTTAATGATCATCTTCAGCCTCTTCTCGATAGCCGAGAGCCTTCATAATCGAGGCGCGTAATTCAGCCACATCCGCCATGGCGTTAGAGACCTCTACGACATCGATGGCTGAATACATATTGAGCTGTTTAGCGATTTGATTAATGTTCGCGCCTACGCGCGACACTTGCCCAATCAAACGGGACAGCTCAGCTTTTTCGGGCACAACTCTACGTGACCGCCGAGGAGGATCAGTGTTGAAAATAACGAATTTGCAATAACCACCCATAGAAAGTCCTGCGCGCTGCGCACGGCTTTCTATATCTAAGCGTTCGGTATCAGATAACCGAATGCTTAGACGTGGATATTGCTTGTGAGTTTTTTTACTCATAACACCCTCCGGTTTTCTGCGAAGGGGATGCAACGGGGAGAAATGCAATTCTCCCCTTGCCCAGATAGGCTTTGGCGGCTTGTCCGACAAAGCACATCTGGCAAGTCGTGTTAATTCAACTTTATCTCAAGATAAATTAATAATTCGTTAACACAACGGGTCGCAGGGTCTCCCTGCTCCGCTTGCAAAGCGGACAGACCACTTCGCAACAATGCACCCCAGATATCACAATCAAACGCACGAAATGCGCGTTTAACTTGATGATAATCAGGGATAAAAAATTGCAAAAGAGACGACAAGTCGCGACAGCATCAATACAGGAAAGGCAAGCCCAGACAGGCTTGTAACAAGGCAGGACATTTTTTATTTCGAATTTTATAAAATAAAATGCAATCAATTATTAACGAGACGTTAATTGTTTACATGCTTCAATAATTATAGGACTGCTATCCATAGGAATTAGGATTAGCAGTCTTTTTCTTTTGGATACAGCTCGCCCATTGATTGGGATGCAAACTGGAGAGGTGAGAGGCAAATATCTTTCGCCTTTCAGATATCCTGAGGAGGTTAATTACCCCCTACGCCACAATCAACGATCCATTATCGATCAACGTAGTAAGATCAAGGCCTGTATTGCTTTGGATTTGCGTTACAATCGTTGCGCTGTAGGCAGTGCCTGTCCCATCTTGGTCAACACTGATTTGTGCGTGATATGACCCATTACTGATAAACACAAAGTCAGAGATAGCGTCACCGTTACCAGCATCGAAATCAATCACGTCAGAGATATCAATCATGTCACCTTCAGGTAGGGAGAAATCATGGATATAGTCCATCGTGCCGTCAATGTCGCCTGCTTGATAAGCAAACGTATCAGCGCCATCATTACCATAGAGGGCATCAACACCTGTTCCACCATAGAGCGTATCGTCTCCAGCACCGCCACCAAGAATATCATTACCTGCTTGACCATAGAGAATATCGTTTCCTGCCCCTACAAAGCCAGACGTTGCAGGATCATCATCACCGATTAAGCGATCAGCACCATCTCCACCATAGAGCGTGTCAGCACCTTCTGCGCCCCAAATGAGATCATTGTCAGCGCCACCATCAATAATGTCATCTCCAGCATTCCCGTAAATACGGTCAACGCCAGCATCACCATTGATTGTGTCATTATCATCTAGGCCATAAAGGTAATCATTACCATCACCACCATGGATAGTGTCATTGCCTTCGTTTCCGTATATACGGTCAACGCCAGCACCACCATCGAGCGTATCATCGCCCAACCCACCATAGAGATAGTCGTTTCCTGCGTCTCCATAGAGGATGTCGTTATCTGCGTTCCCGTAAAGAGTATCGTTGCCGTCATCACCATAGAGAACATCGTCCCCTGCTCCACCAGATATATTGTCTTTGCCGTCCCCTCCATGAAGCTCGTCATTTCCAGCCCCTACGAAATTATCAAGTGCTGCGTCATCATCACCACGGATCACATCGTCACCGATACCACCCCAAATAATGTCATCACCTTCTAACCCAAGAAGAAGATCCCAACCATGTTCACCATAGATGGTGTCATTTCCGAGATGCCCGTAAATTCTGTCGTTGTCTCGTTCGCCGTTAAGGATGTCATCACCGTCATTACCATAGATACGATCCTCACCGTATCCACCATAGATAGTATCAACACCCGCATCACCATGTAGGTAGTCTAAAAAGCCTGTACCATTGATTGTGTCGTAAACGTCTAGATCAAAATCATAATTAGTCTGCGAGAAGCCATCATCTGCAATTAGGCGCACAGCCAGCGTTGCCTGCGAGGTTGCTGGCACAGTCCCTGTAAGGTTTCCCGTGGCACTATCAACAACAATATAAGCTGGCAGCGCTGAGCCATCCTGTAGCGTTGCTGTATATGTAATTGTATCTCCATCAAGGTCTGTGAAATCAGATATGAAAGATAACGTGCTTCCTGCTTGAATTGACACACCAATATCCATGACACCTGTGACAGGAGCGTTATTAGAAACTATAGAGTTTAATGTAATATTCGCTTGGCTTTCTTTACCATCAATATCACGCAACGTATAAGAGAACATATGTGTTCCGATATAATTTTGTGTACCAGTAAATGTGAAATTTCCATCTGCCGTTAAATCAAATGTACCGTAAGCACCTGACACATTGAGCGCATCCACTTCCAAATACAGCCCATCTGGATCATAGTCAGAGCCACTTCCATTGTTATCTAAAACATTACCAGCGACCACGCCTCCACGATCAATTGTAATTAAATCATCAAAGGCATTCGGTGCTGCGTTTGGAGGTGTTATTGTCCATTCTCCTGTTGCGAAAACCTGATTAAAATCATATGTATCTCCATCAATTTGAATATATTCAATACCTATTTCATCATTAAAGAACTGATAGAAAACCTCAACGCCAAACCAAGGGCTTCCTAAATCGCTTGTTCCAATTAAAAGGTTATTTCCATTTTGCGTAAAGACAACATCTTCTTTCACAATATCGTTTAGAATAAGTGTGTCTGTCCCATAATCATCGCTTATAAAGTCACGTGTTCCAAACGCACTCACATCATTCCCGCTGATGATATAGAAGTCATTTCCATGTCCGCCTGTCATATTGTCCGACCCATTCCCACCAATAAAGACATCACGTCCGTATCCGCCTGACATAATGTCGTTACCACCCCCCCCAATGAAGCGATCATTTCCTGCTTGACCATTGAGAATATCATTCCCCGCTGTTCCATCCTGAACAGTTATAGAAAATTGTGGGATGCTTGGTATCACTGAATAGGCACCATTATTTAAAAGGTAATTTAGATCGTAAACATAACCACCAAGGTCTATAAATTCTATACGATTATTCTCACCATCAAAATAATCTCGGATTTTTACGCCTTCCCACGAATAAGGACTATCCACATTGATAATTAAATCAAAATTACTCTGCGTAAATGATACTTGGTCAACGGTCACAACGGACTCTTCAACCACTATTGTATCTGTACCATAATAATCAACGATCGTATCAATTACGCCTTGATCATTGTCGTAGGCACTAAACAAATAGATATCATCGCCAGTATTACCATTTAGGTAATCACTTCCATCACCACCAACGAGTAAATCATTCCCATCGTTTCCAAAGATTGTATCCCAACCTGAGCCGCCAAAGAGATGATCATCACCACTATCCCCAATTAGGTTGTCATGGCCGTCCTCGCCATATAATGCCTCACCATTTGAATCAAAAGCATATAAATCATCAAACCCACTTGTACCGATTTGAACAGTCGTAGGCGTATTGGATATTATGTAGGCATGCTCCAACGGATCAGGAACGCCCAATATAATATTGGCATTATTTAAAAACTCATCATATGCCACATCTTTTAAAATCAACTCTTGTGATTGGTCAAACGTAATGCGTACCTGCGTTCCATCATCAATGATATTTAAACCAGAGACATCTACCGCGTCACTGACGTTTGATAGGTCAAGGCGATCTTCTTGAATGTTAAAATCTTCAACTGTGGCGCTTCCACTTTTGCCTCTCATGATAAAGACATCGCCACCCTGACCACCAATAGCCGTGTCATCATCGCGGATATGTATGGTATCATCACCACGTCCACCATTAAGACTATCACTCCCTACTCCACCATCAATAGTGTCAACACCCGCACCGCCATGGATGTCATCATTTCCCACACCACCCGTTAAGGTGTCACGTCCCTGCATCCCACGAATATCATTATCAAGATCATTCCCCACGAGGATATCCAATGCTTCACTACCAAAAATGTCACTATTGATTGGTATGCTCGTATTGATCTGAGACATCCATGTACCTGCATTTGAATCCCACAAAACTTCAAACGCCTGACCATCCGCAAAGCTCATCGAGATCACGGTGCCACTATAGTTTGCACCTTCCCTGTACACATAATTATCCAAGGTAATTGATCCCTGTCCTACAACATTAAGAACTATATCAACGTGGAATTCTGATCCCAATACACCGTTCACAATCGCCGTACCGATATATCCACCGGCACTTGACCCAATACTTACATCCGACGTTTGAATATCTTCTGAAAAATTAATCTCCATACTAGATATGGCAGTAACCGTAGTGCCACTCTTTAATGCAACCTGTCCCGTATATGTGTCATTCCCTTGGGTATATTCAATCACAACCCCATCACCAACTTGAACTGCAATGGTATCGTCACCCTGTGAACTAATCACTTTGTTGGCGTCGCCATATGCAATGGTTTGCCCAGTGGTCACACCACTATAATCCAATGTATTAAATGTCGATCCAGCCACCAACATTTGATTAAATTGAACCAAATCTTCATTCCGTAAGGCTATACTGTCCGCATTGACAATTTCAATACTATCCAATGTATCTTTGTCATTGCCGTATGCATCCCAAAGGGTCAATGTGCCGTCATTGTTAAATGTTAACGCACCAGCATCTTCCTGCACGAACGTATCATCCCCCGCACCACCAATAATATGGTTGTCGTATGCGTTTCCGAAAAATGTATCGCTATGCCCTGTTCCAATGGCATTTTCAATCACGGTGCCGTATGCAATGGCTACATTGTTTATATCGATTCCTTGTGCTAAGTCGTAACCAGTTTTGCCTTTTCCATTTTCACCAATAGAGGAAAATTCCCCTTCACGTAAATCTATCTTTGCTCCAAAATCACTAAAATCAGAAGCGTCTATTGTGTCCGTTGTCCCCCCTGCATCCCAAATTGTATAAATAAAGGCGAGATTTTTGTCATAAATTCCATTGCCATCAAGGCGCCCAAATCCTTGTCCGAGCTTATAAGTGGTTCCCGTTGTCATAATATCAAAATCAAGATCTTCATTACGGGTTGTTTTATCAACGCCATATATTTCCTGAAGTGCCGCAATATCATCTATCTGAAGCCCATAAGTAAAAAGAGGCTGCCCATTCAAGTTATCATAAAATAACCCATTTTTAGTGAATACCAACTCTTCATTCGCTAGCCCCTTATTTACTATTTCCCACCCTAGTGGAATATATGACATTGTCGTAAATTTTTGTAAATTTAAACTGGAAGCATTGATAGGATGGTCAAGCCCAACAGCATGGCCAAGCTCATGTAAAATTGTAAAAAATTTGGTATCGCCATAGTTAGAATCAAAAGCCACGTTAGGGTTTAAAATAATATCCCCTTCGTGACTTCCCCCATTTCCAAGACCAGGTCGCGCAAGAACCCGACCGAATTCAATACCAATGACTGTTTGCGCTTTTGTTATGACAATATCACCGCCCGTGCCCGAACCATCTGGAGAGAAATTAACTTGTGATACCACATCAGAAAGAGAAACTCGGTAATGTGTTCCATTAAGGGTTTGTAAAAGGCCGTCAATTGCCTGTTGACCAAGAGCACCAACTTCCTGAAAGTTTGGAGTTGGAGAAAAGTCACCTTGAACATCAGAATTCAGGTTTCCATTTGAATCTAAGTATAAAGATTGCGCTAATGCGGTATTCGCAAAACCATATGAAAGAGTGATTGATCCGTTACTAACATCCCAACCAGCACCTGAACGTAGAAGTTCGTGTGTCATTATTATTCTCCCTTAATTGTTTTATTTTTTTCATTTTTATGTAGCTCATTGTAATTTCTAACAAAATAAACATTCAACATAAACGCCGTCTTTTCAAGAATTTCCTCTTTATATCTTTCATATTTTTCAGGCTTATTAGGCAAGGGGAAGACAACAGTTTGAACCAGATCTGGAGTTGTCAACACAGGGAACTTTCTCGATATTTTCATTGTTATAGAATATAAATCTGACAAATCGCCACCCGTTTGAGGAGTAACTGACTCCCACTGACTTAGTAAAAGAGGTTGTATAACCAATGAAACAAAAAGCTCTTCCTCCCGTTTCGATAAATCAGTGGGTTCGCTGTTGCCGTTATCATCGTAGCCATTAAACTTTACACCATTAGATAAAATACCATTCCGAACCGTCTCGACACAAAAACTACTAAACTCTGCAATTTTTAAAAATTCAGATAAATTTTCTCCACCAGTAGAGCAGTGAAGAGATATTCTTTTTGTATCGAAAATGTTTCCTTTGACTCTTTTCAAATCATGGTCATAAGCTGTTGGAATTGGCACAAATCCAGCGTTTGCCTGCGTTTTCGATGAAAAAACATAACTACTTCCAAAAAGGACACCTATCCCAATCAAAACAGAAAAAGCCCTTAAAAATACTTTCTTCTCAACTTTCTCTACACTCATTGCTTAATTCCTTTTTTCAAAATTTCCATTATTTGACTCATAACAACCCCCCGCCAAAGAGTCAAAAACTATTAAAAGTTTATCCATTTGTTTCTATATACTTAACTTAAGATTGGCATTTCTGCATTGATCAAAAATCGAACACAGACAAGTGGGGACAGCTACAGGTCTCGTGATCTATCCCTTGTTCTATTTCGTCGTATAGTTCTTCGAGTTTCTTTCTTATCTGCAACACGATTTTTATCAGATTGTTGAGCTGATTTCTCGAAGAGAAGGCTGAGTGAAGATTTGCGCTTTACATCTCTATCTTGCGATTACATTTTTATTCAAATCAAATGCCATCAATTATTAACGAGACGTTAATTGTTTACATGCTTTAATAATTATAGGACTGCTATCCATAGAAATTCGGATTAGCAGTCTTTTTCTTTTGGATACAGCCCACCCATTGATTGGGATGCAAACTGAGAGGAGGGAGGCAAATATCTTTCGCCTCTCAGACATCCCTTGCGAACGTAAAGACCAACAAAGGGTTTGTAATGTCTGAAAAGCTAACACTAGTTGAAATTGAAACGGCTTATATACAAGCTGCAAAAATTGTACATAGATACGGAGATGTATACCTACCGATTTTCGAAAGATTGGAAATGGAAAGAGAAACCTATATCAAGGCTGAAGAAATGTTGACACGAGCAAAACGCATCGCTATGACTAATTCTATTGAGTAGTATTTTGGGATACAAAACGGGATACAAATTGGGATACATAGTAAAAATTAATTGAGAGAATAATGCAGCTAAACAATTGAATTAATTAAATTCATAAGACCTGCTAGTTTTTCACATTAATCTGGGTCTGGGCACCATTTACGTTAAGACTTCATTAACCATTCCCCGTATAACATATTGTATAGACTAAGAAATTTTCTCTTACGTCATTTATGGTTCCGTTTTATCCCCGAATTGAGATACAAAATGGGATACAAATTGGGATACATGGATGTCAAATTATCTAATGCAACGAGACGGATTTTACTATTATAGAAGGCGAGTTCCTGACTATTTAGTTGAATACGATAAACGGAAATTTATTCGCACATCTCTCAAGACCAGAGACAAAAGAGAAGCGATTAGAAAAGCAGCCATCTTGAATGACTTTATTGAAGAGTATTGGCAAAGCCTAATCAATGACAATACTCTTGATCCAAACATCGCATATAAGCTGGCGATTAAACGCGCCGAACTGCATGGTTTTAAATATAAAAGCGCTACAGAGGTATCATTAGAGCAAGTTGAAACGATTTCTGAGCGCTTAGTCGAGGCAACGAACGCCATAGACGAGCCAGAGGCAGTCTCAGCAATCCTTGGAGGCCAAACTGTTCCAGAGTTGTCACTGGAAGCCCTATGGAACGAATACTATAATTTTAAAAAGCCTGACCTAATCGTAAAATCCAAATCACAACGAGAGCGCTGGATTAACCCTAGAGTTCGTGCCTATAAAACATTTGCCAAAGTTTGCGACAATACTTCCGTCAATAATATTACTCGCAACGATATCATGGCGTTTCGTGCGTGGTGGTCTGAGCGTTTAGTCGAAGGGAACATGGCTCCAAACTCTGCGAATAAAGACTTAACGCATTTGCGATCATTACTAGCATTCGCACAAGACAATAAGGAATATATCACCTTCGACGTTAACTCACTATTTGCCCGTATTCGTTTCAAGGAACGCGATAGCGAGAGGCGACCATTTGCCACAGAGTTTATTTCTTCAACGCTACTCAACCCCAACAACCTTATTGGGCTCAATGACGAATGCCGTTTATTTCTATTTGCAATGGCCGATACAGGTGCACGACCTTCTGAGCTGGTTGGTTTAAATGCGGAACGCGGTGATATTCGCCTTGATGCTCCTATTCCCTATATTCACATTCGACCAGATGAGAATAGAGAACTTAAGAACCGATACAGCACACGGCAAATTCCGTTAGTTGGCGCATCACTTCATGCATTTAAGCAGCTTCCAAACGGTTTTCACAGATACTATCAAAAGCCCGACCAACTTTCGGCGAACCTAAATGGCTTTTTGAGAGAAAATGGCCTTCTTCCAACGGACGACCATACCGTATATAGCCTGCGTCATAGTTTTGAAGACAGACTAAGTGCCGTCGAGCCACCTGAAAAGATACAGTCCTTCCTAATGGGGCATAAATACAGGCGTGAGCGCTATGGGGATGGCCCTACTCTTAACCAGAAGAAAGATTGGCTCGAAAAGATGTGTTTTAAAGGGTTTGAAAACATCTAAGAAACGAATTCCCTTGACATCACTACCTCAAAACCTCTAGTAAATATGGAAAGAAAAACCCAAAAGAAAAGGTATTGGGAATATGGAGCAAGACAGTAAAAGAATATACAGGAAAGATTCCTCTCTTTTGAACAATCCTGATCTTCCACCTCAGGCGAGCGTCAACCGCACAAAAAAGCCAGCGAACTTGCGCTTATCTCCTGACTTTCTTAAGTCAGTTGATACTCACGCTCAAGCATTAAGTATGTCTCGCACCGAATTCATCACAGCAGCCCTTGAAGAAAAGATTGCTCAACTGGAATTAACAGAAGTTCAAGAAAATGCGCCTTTAAGCACTTCTGTTGACTTTGGTAAGCTGAAAGGTAAAAGAGCCCCAAAAGGTACAAATGTTAAACCCCTGCAACTTCAATTTGAACAAACTCTAATTAGTGGTATACGACTTGGCGCAAAGGAACACGATGTATCACAAAGTCTTTTTGTTGGAGAAATTCTTCGCCACCACTCCATAATTAGCGAATACTTAGGTGCAACTGGCAACAATCCTGCACAACTAAAGGTCATGAATGATGAAATAAAAGCTCTAGAAGTTAGTTTTTCTAATGCTGCTGATTCTGTTGCGTTGGGCAATGCTATTCGAACAACTCGGCTCAATGCAGGATTCAGCCAAAGTCAGCTTGAAGCTCAGTCTGGCGTATCAAAATGGAACATCTCCAAAATAGAGCGAGGTAGTGGTGGTACGCTTCAAAATATGGAAAAAATTGCCGAAGCTACGAACACCCTTCTTCAAATTAGATTTGATCCCAAAATCTAATTACAGCTTAAAACATTTTATATTGCGATTTTCACACACTGTCCCCAATGCTGAAACTGGGGCTTCTTTTCTACACCCTAACGAGCGATTCATAGACATTTACCCCTCCAAAGGTGCAAAATAGGATACATCTATATTTAACTTCCTTGAACATTGAGCACAACAAACATCTATGAGTAAGAAGCCGAGTACACCTTCTAGCGATACGGCTACCCCCTCCACAACTTCACATGAGGGGATAGTGAACGTTGATGAACAAGAGTCTTCGCATGAGGCCAACATGAGGACGGCAGCCAATAGGGTCAAAATATCGGCTAAACAGCCACAAAAAGGGCGAGCGAACAAAGTTCTAGTTAGTAACCGATCCAAAGAGCCGCATGCCCGTGAAGTGACTCCCACCAATCGCACATCCCCTCATTCAGAAAAAATACAGTGCATTATTACGAAAGGAGACCTCAATTCTGGTCAAGGTCTCGATCCAGTTCCAGATCTTGAACAGCTTCTAGATCAAATAAATATTGACATAGATAGCAGAGAGAGACTAAAAGAAACAAGCACAACCCCCACAGAAAGGGAGATCATGGATGATGCGACAACAACAGCAGAAGTCGATTTTGCTAATGCCGCTGACCCCATTGCATTAGGAAATGCAATGCGTGATGCTCGACTCAACGCCAACCTAAGCCAGAGTCAATTAAGTAAGATCACTAGTATTTCCATTCGAACAATATCACGTTTAGAAACAGGTAAAGGCTCTGCGCCACTAAAAACCCTTAAAGATATAGCTACAGCAACTAGCACGACTTTAAAAATAGCTTTTGAACCAAAGCCTTAAAAACAAATAGACATATATTGACTATAGACAGAATATGTCTATATAATTACCCCAATGCAGAATTTGGGGCTCAACATTTACACCCTCCCCCTTTCCCGCATTACCAAGCAGTACCCAGAGAGTGCGCACCCTCTAATTAGATTTCAAATGGGCTAGATATCAGGCTTAGGCCTCCCTCTACCCAAAACTTGTCTCTTAGAGGATTGCCATATGAATAGCCCAACATTTACTGATCGCCTGAGCGATCACAAAAAGCAGCTCCAACGAGTGGCGGCCATTGGAATAATGGCCGATACAGCCATCAATACTGCCTTTGTCTATAACAGCATGACTGTCAGTGGAGGAGGCTTAACCGCAATACTAACTTGCATGGTTTTTGCCCTTTTCTGGTTTAACGCTGTCTACTGGGCAACATCATTTGGCATTGATTTGTTATCCAGTGCCGAAGAAGACAAAAAGAAAAAGGTTATGCCTCTTTGGACGGGGTTTATGGCGAGTGTTCTGGCTGTCTCCGTTTATATGAGTGGTAATTTTCTAGCTCTTGATCTAGCGGAAAATGAATATCTTCAAGACACCATCTATAGCGTGTTTGAGGTAGAGAGCAAAGTTTCAAAAACGCATGCAAGCACCATGAACCTTGAAACCGTGTTCGAAACATCCTCCAGTAAAGCAACGGTGATGAAGGAACTGGAGGTCACGCAAGGCGGCATTTCAGGACTTAGCGGTATTGGTGAGGTGGCAAGCTTGCTTGCTAGCTTGGATGATGTCACTGCCCTATCCCGCAAACAGCTTGTACAAGCCAACGGTGTAGCTGAACCCATCAAGCGTGAAATTGATGAGCTGAAAGAAGATATTCGTCGCGTATCAAGTCGAGAGGATTTGAACTACCTAGAAAAAACGCAAATGCTCAAGGAGAAAATTGAGCTTTTAAGTCTAGCAATTAAACAGCTCCAACAAAGCTTGCCGATAAGCACAATCACGAACGCCATTGATGCAATGGGGCGTGATTTTAAAGCCTCAGGCATTAATGATCAGGCGTCGCAACGCTTAACGGCAGCGTTCCGACCTGTAAGCACTCGCCTCTCAAGAGAGCTAGGAGGGTTGAAAGAAGCAAATAGGCTCGATGTACCATCGATCAAAAACCTCAGTGACTACGAGCTACTAAGTCGCAGCGATGATGCTATCCCGCTTCTTGTAATCGCTCTCATCCTTGCGTCAATGCCTTTGGGTTTATCTTTTTGTGTCTTCCTTATTTCACCCAATAATCCTCCACAAAAAGAAATCTATGCAAAGAAATATGAAGGCGATGATTTGTCGGAGCAAACACCCTCCGTTGAAGCCCCCGCACCCCTTCGCATGAAAGCCAATGTAACTAAACATTAGAGGGCATGACCATGACAAATGAAACAACACAAGATAATGGCAAGGCAGGTTCAATTTTACTGGAGTTAACAAAACTAATTTCCCTTCCAATTTTACTAGGCGTGATCGTTTTAATTTATGAATTAAATGTTGAGCCAGAACGATCACTCTACAACGCCGTTATGCGCATTGTGGGGACTGGGGAGGCCACACACATAAGAACAACGGCAAATGATCAAGCGAAGATGGAACAGCTCATGCAGTTGGCTGTGGCCGAAGTCGAGCGTAGTAACAACGCCTATGCGATGTACTACCAAGCCATGAGCCAAGTCATTCCATATGTCTACACAATGGAAGACAAGCTTTTAACCACTCAGCTTGAAACACTCAAAGATAGCTATGGTGTTACCAAGTTCACCGCAAATATGGGCGAACTCTCGTCGGCCATTGGCATGCTCATCGGTGATCCAATCCTGGCATCTGGTGATCGCTATGCGAGGGTGCAACGGGAAAAGATGGCACGAGAGATTAAAGAAATTGCTCAGTCTCAGCGCTCATCGATCCCTCAAGACTTAATTCGCGATTTACCAAAGCCTAGTGACTTAAACATGCGGACACTGGAATTCAAACGATTGGCGGAGGAAATTATCAATGATCAATAAGCCACCTCAACGACAACCCACCGCCTACCTTTCTCAGCGCCAGCAAAAGAAAGGGATCAGCGGGGTATTACAAACGGCCTTCACGCTTAATCGTGTGATTGAGATATTTCTTACAAATCAGGGACGCAGACGATCTTTTCTTGAGGCTGAAAAGTCGAAGGAGCTGATTGAGAGCGGTGATGTGTCAGGAAAATTGCAAAACTCTAATCTGGGAACACTGGGTGATGCAATCCGTCTTGGCTTAATCAAAAAATATGGTGAAAAATTAGGAGGCGTTTATCTAGGTCACTTCGAAGGACATCCATTGTTTTTGCCAAATGATCATCATCTAACGGTGTGTGGCATGGCGGGATCAATGAAATCATTGAGCATAATCCTACCAAACCTTATCTCTCTTGGATTAGGAGGGGAAAGTACCGTTTACTTCAATATGAAGAATGATGAGCTATACAACCCTACTCATAAAGGGAGAGGAATAGTAGATGGAAAACCAACGGTACATATTGATCATTTCATAGAAAATGATCCCCTCCCTATTTGCATTAATCCGCTTCATGATTTGATCGAAAGTGTCGAGAACGGTCGAATGATTGTGGACGATTGTTTTGAAAAAGTAGAAATGCTTTTTTCACATTGCCAGCATGAAGGCGTCAATAGCTGGATTTCCGATGATGCAAAAAAGATCACGCATTTACTTCTCATTGAATGGGCAACGAACAATTCCAACCGAACATATCTTGGCGCTTTCTGGGAGTTTTCAACATTTTCTCACGAGCAATTCGGTGATGAACTATTGAAAATAAACGATAGCAAAGCAGGCGGCGGGTTCGTCGCTATGCAGTCTCGGAAAATATATGACCAGTACGGAAAGACTCATTCAGACCAATTTGAATGGGTCATGGATTCTTTTCAAAAGGCTTTCAAACTGTATGGGTTAGGCTCTGTTCTTGGGGATAAAACAAGGTTTAATCACTTTGATCCCGCCTTACTCGCCCAAGAGCTAGGCACGGTATCGATTAACTTTCCGTCTAAATATGTTGTTAGTCATGCGCAGTACGCCGTCATCATGAGTGATTATTTTATTAAGCGTATTGCGCAGGCAAAAAACCGAAAACATCGTGTTGCATTCTGCCTTGATGAATTTGGAAACATTCCAAAAATTCCTTCGATGGCGCAAGCATTAAGACTTTATCGTGAAATCGATAATGGATTAGGCATTCGCATCATCACTGTTGTTCAAGATAGAGAAGCCTTTTCAAAATACTTTAAAGAAGGTGGCCATAAAGTATTCGAAGAAAACAGCGTTTGCCTAGCATGGGGGGTATCAGGCCAGCACGCCAAAGAGATATCAGATAAAGCAGGGTTTAAGTCTGTAGCCATTGCCACCGCAAGTCACAACGCAGGAGTGAGTGCCGATGGTGGCGGTCAGGCCATGGGTGAACAAGTCACACCTGTACTTCCTGTGAGTGATATTTCCCAGAACTTTCAAGGGCGTGGTGTTTTAGATTTAAAAGAAAAAATATTCATTATTGATCGGCCTCCCTACTGGAAGATCGACTTTGTTAAAAACTATATAGGAAAACAATAAAATGAATGAATTATCCAATTTAGAACAACAAGCCAAATCCGTATGTGATAAAGCACATCACCTTCTTGGGTCTCCCATGAACCAACTTGAAGGCGTGGTGGATACCGAAAAGCTCATGATCGAAATCCCCAAAGGATTGATTTACAGCTCTGGCTACTTATCCATGCTCTCACAAAATATAGGGCAAGCTGTTTCCTGCTGGGGACACCATGAACAAGCCTTGGCTCGAAAACACAAAGGGCAGCGAGACATGATGAAACACTACATAGAACACGTAATCAAAAACACGCTCCACGAAGAGCTGCACCTACTCGCCACATTGCGCCACCCATTTTTAAAAACAACAACCCTCAGCGGAGAATGACTATGAATAAGATGTTCTATACCACTCGCGACCTCACCGAGCGCTGGAATTGTTCTGAGCGCACAGTCTTTCGCATGATGGCGCGAAAAGAACTGCCACTACCTCCACCTGACTTACAAGAACAAGGGTCGTCCAATCGCTGGCTTGTCAGCACCATCGACGATTTTGATTTAGAAAGAATGAAAAACACGAGAAAAATACAAGACATCCATTAATCAGAGATATCAATGACATAGAAATTAATATTGTTCACCACTACAAACCGTGAGAATAATAAGTCATGATTCCAACACAACAACCAGAAACAGAAGTTAGAATACTACCGATGCCGGACGGAACATTCCGTCCGTATAGGGGCGATCTTCTTTTGTGGAAGACATTCGATTACATCCAAGAGATTTACGATATTGAAACTGAATGGCTTGTTAATCTAGCCATCACAGACGTAGAAGAAAATGGTGCCTTCTTTGAAGATGCCTTTGACAATATTGTCGCCTATGTTTGCCGTGAGCATGACAAGGCAGCAGGCAGACCTGATCATTTTTAGTGAATGCACTGCTTTCCCTAGAAAGGAATGCAGCTCAAGCAGACTAACCCCTCTTTCGAAAATCTAACTTCACTACATTGTCGTTTACAGGCATCTGAGGTGGCGTCTTTCCTTCAACGATCTCAAAAATACGTTTGCACCACTTATCATAAGCTTCCGATTGCTCCTTCAAATAGTCATATTGGTCATACGTTTGAACGATCCGCCCGATACTATGCCCCAACATGATTTCAGCGACGTGAAATTCTGTAAGGGACGATAAATTTGAGCGGCAAGTGCGACGTAAATCGTGCATGCTGAAATGCTCAATTTCAAAGGACTCTTTGCGCCTGAGATACTGCATAATATTATAGGGAATGGCTAGTGGTGCACGAATGCCCATAACCTCATCTGAACCATCATTGGTAAAAACGTACTTACTCACAGCACTCAGTTCGAAGGCTTCTTTTAAATACCCTTCAATAGTTCGCGTAATTGGTCTAAGTAATGGCTTGCCAGTGCTCTTCCCCAGCTTATGGTTTTCAGGTGGGATCGTCCAAACCTTGTTATCAAAATCAAACTGCGCCTTCTCTGACTGGCGTAACTCACCATTTCTGCACCCATAGATAAGGCACAGCTTTACAAAAACTTTGTTTTTAGGTGTGATACGTGAACCGTCAATCGCAAGCCACACCATTCTGATTTCTTCATCAGACAAGTGTCGATTTACAGACCGCTTTTTGATCTGCAAATCTTCCTTGGCGTAAATGTCAGACAAAGGGTTTAAAGGAATAAGCTTTCGCTTAACCGCAAATTTCAGCATCTGCTTGGCATTGACCAGAATACGCTCAGAAATAGCTGGGGTAGTCTCTGCCAGCTTTTCAAGGATATCGAGCCAAGCATACAGAGTGATCTTTTCTGCTGGCAGCTTCCCAATTTTGGGGAAGACATGAATATCGAAGCTTCGCTTGATTTCAAAATGGCCTTTTTTGTTTTTGACACAGTAGCTTTCATACCAAAGATCAAACAAGCCTTCTAAAGACTTCGCCGCAACAATCGCCTGCATTTCAAGCTGGCGAACGACTTTAGGATCATGACCTTGTTCGAGTTTTTTACGAAGCCGTTGATTTTCCGCTCTTGCCTCTTTCAAGGTCATGAGGGGATAGGTTCCAATATCAGCGGTGGTTTGTTTTCCGTTGTAATAGTATCGAAGGCTAAAGGTGATTTTGCCTTTGGGAGAAACACGAACACACACACCATCGCGATCTGATTTCACGAGTGACTTTGTTCGAGCCTTTTTGTGGTTTGCTTTTAACCATGATTCAGTGATTGCCATGCTCTGTACTCCAAGTCATTGATTCCAATGAACAAGTACAAATAAATTTAAGTGCTCATTGAATCGCAAAATTTGTACTTAAATTTGTACTTATTTTGCGTGACTCAGCATGACAAATGGGGACGTTGGTCGTCAATATGACAACCCCAGACACGACATAACTTTTTGATTTAATTAAAGTTTGTGTCTTAAGGTGACTCAGGGTGTCTTATCAGTTCGAATTCGGGTGAGAAATAATGGCGAACGTTCGCCGGTTTTCGTATTCGCTTGGCATCGATTTAATATGTTCAATAAAAGATTTATTATACGCGAGAGCTTTTGCATAGAGCTTTACGTATTACTAAAAACTACGAAATAGACGTTAGCGTCAAATCACATGAATAGACCAACGCATCTTCCCTGCCATCTTTTACAGGATAATAATTTTTTCGTTGCCCAATTTGGGTAAAGCCTAGCTTTTCATATAAAACGATAGCGCCTTTATTTGTTGGCCTCACTTCTAAGAAAATACTTTCTGCACCTTTCTCTTTGGCTACTTTAAACAACTCTTGAAAAAATGTTCGCCCAAACCCTTGCCCTTGTTTATCAGGGTCTATGCAAATATTTAGAACGTGTGCCTCACCCACTGCGATGGATAAAATAGCATAGGCTATTAATTGACCATCATTATGTAACCCCCAGTTTGAATAACCCATCGCGAGACAATCTTTAAATATTTGTTCGCTCCATGGATAGTCGTACACGCTGTCTTCAATTCGTAATATATCCGGTAAATCTTTGCTTTTTAAAGGTCGCAGGTGTAACGAATCATCTTCAACGCCAAACGCTATTTTTACTTTGTCAATTAGTCTCAATTAAGCACCTGAGTCTTAGCTATTTGAAAATCTTGCCATACTGCCCGTTTCAAAGACGGCGTATTCAGAAGCTGCTCGGGGTGGTATGTCACTACAACCGGCACAGTGCATATTTCCGCTGTATGCGTTTTCCCACGAAGCTGTTCAATAGGTAGGTTTTTAGCCAATATCTGTTGCGCCGCCGTTTCTCCAAGGATGACAACAACACTCGGTTGAACCAACGCAATTTCACGAGCAAGATAAGGTGTACAACAAGCAAATTCATCCTGGGTAGGAGGACGTTCATTTTGTGAACATTTTATTGCTGTCGTGGTGTAAACGCTTTGTGATTTTTCATTTACTGACAATAAAATACCTTCTAGTAATTGGTTCGCCACAGCAGAGAGAAAACCCGTACTATTTTCGGCGGGTTTATCGCTGACAAAAAACCAGTTGGCCGACGTATTTCCTGATCCAGAA
>OJEN01000011.1_pt1 | contig 112064 bp, 116 predicted proteins | sample 1593351 | NCBI WGS metagenome assembly OJEN01 (sample SAMN05416777, study PRJEB24817) | seawater metagenome | isolation source: Sea water | place: Canada:Atlantic | collected 2013-11 | reverse complement strand
ACGAGATCTAGTACGGTCTCGTGGGCTCGGAGATGTGTATAAGAGACAGATGCACTGATGAAGATCTTCGTGACCCGGCGACTGCCCGACAGCGTCATGGCCCGCGCGCGTGGCATGGGCGCGGACCTGCACGACAGCGATACGGTTCTGGAAGATGCGAACCGCGCGGCGCTGCTGCGCGAATATGACGCGGTGGTGTGCACGCTGGGCGACAGGTTTTCGGCGGATATGTTCGCCGGTGATCCGCGCTGCCGTCTGATCGCGAATTTCGGAGTCGGTTACAATCATATTGACGCCGATGCCGCTCGTGCTGCGGGCGTCACCGTGACCAACACGCCCGGCGTGCTGACCGATGCGACCGCCGATCTGGCGATGGCGCTGATGCTGATGGCCCTGCGCCGCGCCGGTGAGGGGGAGCGGATGGTCCGCGCGGATGCGTGGCCCGGCTGGACGCCAACCCAGATGCTGGGCCAAACCGTCACCGGGCGCACTTTGGGCATCGTCGGCATGGGCCGGATCGGTCAGGCAATGGCGCGCAGGGCGCATCACGGCTTTGGAATGCAAGTCCTGTACTACAATCGCTCGGCCAAGGATCTGGATTTTCCGGCGCAACGGCTCGACACGGTCGAGGATTTGGCGGCACAGGCCGATGTGGTGGCAATCCATGCTCCCGGCGGCGCGGAGACCCGGCATCTGTTCGGCGCCGCCGCGATCGCCGCGATGAAACCCACGGGCGTTCTGATCAACACCTCACGCGGGGATGTGGTGGACGAGGGCGCGCTGATCGAAGCCCTGGAATCCGGCGCGATCTACGCCGCCGGTCTGGATGTGTACGAGGCCGAGCCTGTCGTCCCTGCCCGCCTGCGCGCACTGGACAACGCCGTGCTGCTGCCGCATCTGGGCTCAGCCACATTGGAGGTACGTGAAGCGATGGGAAACATGGCGTTGGATAATGTCAAGGCATTCGTGACGGGGCGTCAGGTGCCCAATCCGGTATGAGCGATACGGTCCGAATGCAGGAAGCTCTGGCCGAGGCCTTGCGCGTGGTCGAGGATCTGAACGAGGTCGTCACCGATCAGGCGAACCGGATCGAGTTGTTGGAGCGTCGCGTCAACATGCTTATGACCCGCGCGGCGGAGCAGGAGGCGGATCAGGCCAGCGGTCTGCCCCTGTCGGATCAACGGCCCCCGCATTATTGAGGCTGAGCGCCAGTATGGTTACAGCACACCCTCGGCCTGCGCGGCGTCGGGACGGCGGCGCGGGCGGGCGGTTCGACGCTCCCCTATCGAGCGACAGACCAGGATCACAGGCAACAATCCGAACGCCACGATCACCAGGCTGGGAACCGCCGCCTGCGTCAGCCGTTCGTCTGCCGCCAGCCGGTGCGCCTGCACCGCCAGCGTGTCGTAGTTGAACGGGCGCATGATCAGGGTGGCCGGAAGCTCCTTCATCACATCGACGAACACGATCAGCAGCGCGGTCATCATCGTGCCGCGCAGGATGGGGAAGTGCACCCCCGTCAGCACCCGCCCCGGCGACAGGCCCAGCGTGCGCGCCACCGCATCGACGTTCGGCGCGACAGTGCCCATGCCCGCGTCGATGGCCGACAGGGCCGCCGCAATGAAGCGGGACATATAGGCCACCACCAGCAGCCAGATCGAGCCGGTGAACAGCAGACCCGTGTCGATGTTGAACCGTGCCTCCATCACTGCGTCGATGGCGTTGTCCAGATGGGCGAAGGGCACCAGCAGACCCACCGCGATCACGCCGCCCGGCACGGCATATCCCAGACCGGCCAGCAACAGCATCGCCGTCGTCCTGCGCCCCGGCCGCAGGCGCGCGGCGAAGGCCAGAAGCGTCGCGGCCGCCACCGTCAGCACCGCGGCGATACCCGCCAGTGTCAGTGAGTTCGCCATGAAGGCGCGATAGCGCGGGTCCAGCAAGCTCTGATCCGCCTTCAGCGCCATCAGGCCCAGCATGATGATGGGAATGACAAAGCCGACCATTACCGGAATCGCACAAGCCGTGAACGCGAGCAGTGCCCGCACACCTGACAGCCGTGTCGCATCCATCGCGGACAGTTGGCCCGACACACCGCGCATATGCGCCCGCGCGCGCCCGCGCTGGATACGCTCCAACGTTGCCAGCAGCAGGGCGAAGCCAAGCAGGCACAGCGCCAGTTGCGCCGCCGCCGCCCGGTCGCCCATGGAAAACCACGCCTGATAAATCCCGGTGGAGAAGGTCTGCACCCCGAAATAACTGACCGTGCCGTAATCCGCGATCGTCTCCATCACCGTCAGGGCAACGCCGCCGGCGATGGCGGGCCGCGCGATCGGCAGGCAGACGCGGCGAAACGCCTGCCACGGGGTCTGCCCCAAGGTGCGCGCCGCCAGATAGGCACTGGCCGATTGCTGCCTGAAGGCGGACCGCGCCAGCAGGTAAACGTAAGGATACAGGCAGATGATCAGCATCATCGCCGCGCCACCGGTGGATCGAACCTCGGGGAACCAGTAGTCGCGCCGACCCCAGTCGAACAGCGCGCGCAGGCCGGTCTGCACCGCGCCCGGATAATCCAGCAGCGTCGTATAGGCATAAGCCAGCACATAGGCCGGGAAGGCCAGCGGCACCGCCAGTGCCACCTCAACCAAACGTCGGCCCGGAAAATCGTAGAGTGTAACCAGCCACGCCGCGCCGGTCCCCACCACCGCCGTTCCGGCAGCGACGCACAGGACCAGGATCAGCGTGGTGCGGATGTATCGCGGCAACACGGTCTCGGCCAGCATTTCCCAAGTCTGCAAATCGCCCAGCAGCGCCGCCACGATGGCGGCACACATTGGCAACACGCACAGCGCGGTCACGATCCAGCCCAGTCTGCTTATGCCGTTCTCGCTCACAAGACCCTCAATCCCGACTTCACCGCTCAGGAATAGAACGCCACCGGAGGGAGGGCAAGGTCAGCGGAATGCACGTGAGGGTACCCCCACCCGGCCCACCGCAGCGCACATTGCAGAAAACCATGCTGGATTCGCGGGATGCGCCCGCGCGGCCTTGCGGTTAAACCCGGTTTACAGCACTGTTTTGCGCAAACGTGGGGAGAGACATATGCAGGCCGTTACGCATGAAACCAGACCTATCGGCGGACAAAAGCCGGGAACGTCGGGATTGCGCAAGAAAACCAAGGTTTTCATGACCCCGCATTACGTGGAGAACTTCATCCAATCGACGTTCGACGCGATTGGCGGGGCCAGCGGCAAGACCTTCGTGATCGGCGGCGACGGGCGCTATTTCAACGAGGAAGCCATTCAGGTGATCCTGCGCATGGCTGCGGCCAACGGGGCCGAACGCTGTATCGTCGGCATGGGGGGGCTGCTGTCCACGCCCGCTGCCTCGAACCTGATCCGCGTGCGGGGCGCGGATGGCGGTCTGATCCTCTCGGCCTCCCACAATCCCGGCGGGATAGATGAGGATTTCGGGATCAAGTACAACACGGCGAACGGCGGCCCCGCGCCGGAATCCGTCACGCAGGCGATCTTCGAACGGACACAGAGCCTGACGGAATATCATATCGTCGAAACGCAGGATCTGGATCTGGGCACCATCGGGCACAGCACGCTGGGCGGGATGTCGGTCGAGGTCGTGCACCCGGTTGCGGATTACGCGGCGCTGATGTCCTTCCTCTTCGACTTCGACGCGATCCGACAGTTGTTCGCATCCGGCTTCACCATGAGCTTTGACGCCATGCATGCCATCACCGGCCCCTATGCGCACGAGATTCTGGAGGCTCAGCTGGGTGCCCCCGCCGGCACTGTGGTCAACGGCACCCCCTCGCCCGATTTCGGCGGCGGGCATCCCGACCCGAACCCGGTCTGGGCGCATGAATTGATGAACCGCATGATGGGGCAGGACGCTCCGGATTTCGGGGCGGCTTCGGATGGCGATGGCGATCGGAACATGATCGTGGGGCGCGGCATCTATGTGACCCCGTCCGACAGCCTGGCCGTGCTGGCGGCCAACGCGCATCTGGCGCCGGGCTATGCCGACGGCCTTATGGGCGTGGCGCGATCCATGCCGACCAGCCGCGCGGCGGACCGGGTGGCGGAAAAGCTGGGCATTCCCGCATTCGAGACTCCGACCGGCTGGAAATTCTTCGGCAACCTTCTCGACGATGGTCAGGCGACCCTGTGCGGTGAGGAAAGTGCCGGAACCGGCTCCGATCACGTGCGTGAGAAGGACGGATTATGGGCGGTCCTGCTGTGGCTCAACATTCTGGCCGTGCGCGGGCAGAGCGTGGCGGACATCCTGCACGATCATTGGGCGACCTACGGGCGCAATTACTACTCCCGCCATGATTACGAGGGGGTAAATGCCGGCGCGGCGGAGGCGATGATCGACGATCTGCGCGGGCGGCTGGACAGCCTGCCCGGCACCGAATTCGGACCGCTTCGCGTGATCGAGGCGGACGATTTTTCCTATACCGATCCCGTGGACGGGTCGGTCGCCGCGCATCAGGGCATCCGTATCGTGTTGAGCCAGGGCGCGCGCATCGTGATGCGGCTGTCGGGCACCGGAACGGTGGGTGCGACCCTGCGGGTCTATCTGGAAAAGGTGGAGGAAGACCCTACGAAATTCGACCGCGATCCGCAGGAGGCGCTATCAGACGTGATCGACGCGGCGGAGGCCATTGCGGGCATTCGGGCCGCCACGGGCCGCGACGCACCGGACGTGCGCACCTGACCGGTGCGAAAAGCCATGACGCGGGCCTCGCTCGCAGCCCTGTCGCCATGGCTTTTCAACTGATCGTTTTAACTGGCCCACTTTAACCGGCCATGACCTTCCCTCCTCACATCGATCCAAGCGAGGAGGGAGGGCCGTAAAGGGTTACCCCGAATGCTTCGCTTCGAGCGCCACGATCCGCGCTTCGAGGGATGCGTTCTCCTCGCGGGCCTTTTGCGCCATGGCGCGAACGGCGTCGAATTCCTCACGCGTGACGAAATCACGATCGGCCAGCCAGCGGTCCATCAGGTTCTTCACGGCATTCTCTGCCTCGGAACGGGCGCCCTGCGCCACGCCCATCGCGTTGGTCATCAACTGGCTCACATCGTCCAGAATACGGTTTCTGCTCTGCATCGGTTCATTCTCCTGTCACTGTGGCATTTGATATGGGAGCGGCACAGCCCTGAGGCAAGCGTGACTTGACTTCCCCGTCCTGTCATGGGGTAGGGAACGCAGTTCAACATGAGGCCCAAGACGAGGTAGGCCATGCCCTTTCCAGATATCGACCCTATCGCATTCCAGTTCAGCGTGTTCGGCTTTACCCTCGCGCTGCGCTGGTATGCGCTCGCCTATATCGTCGGCATTGTCGCGGGATGGAGGGTGGCGGCCATGGTGACGCGACGCGATGCCCTGTGGGGCGGCCCCTCGCCGATTACGCCGAAACATCTGGAGGATTTCGTCACCTGGGCGATCCTCGGCATCATTCTGGGTGGGCGTCTGGGCTACGTCCTGTTCTATCAGCCCGGTTATTTCCTGAGCAATCCGGCCGATATCCTGCGCGTCTGGGATGGCGGGATGAGCTTTCACGGCGGGTTCATCGGGATGGGCGTGGCGATCGTCGCCTTTGCCATGCGCAGCGGTATCCCCATCCTCAGCCTGGCGGACATCATCGGGCTGGTCGCGCCCATCGGCCTGTTGCTGGGCCGGGTGGCGAATTTCGTGAACGCGGAATTGTGGGGCCGACCCACCGACATGCCGTGGGGCGTCGCCTTTCCGGGCGCACGAGCACAGACCTGCCCCGATTTCTGGCCCCTCGCCTCCGGTGCGCCGTGCCTGCGCCACCCCTCGCAATTATACGAGGCCGGACTGGAGGGGATCGTGCTGTTCGGGGCTCTGCTGCTGGCGGTCTGGGGGTTCAAGGCGCTGCGGCGTCCGGGACTGGTCACGGGGATGTTCTTCATCGGGTACGGGCTGGCACGGACCTTCGTCGAGTTTTTCCGTCAGGGTGACGCGCAATATGTCAGCGCCGGCAATCCGTTCGGTCAGGTCATCCGCTTCGGTGACAGCGCATGGGCGGGGTTGAGCATGGGGCAGATTCTCTCCCTGCCGATGATCGCCGTCGGCATCGCGTTCGTGCTGTGGTCGCGTCGCAACGCATGAGCGAGCTGGGCGACATCGTGCGGCGACAGATCAGCCTGTCCGGCCCGATCAACATTGCGGATTACATGACCCTGTGCCTGCAGCATCCGCAGCACGGCTATTACATTACGCGCGATCCGTTCGGCGCGGCGGGTGACTTCACCACCGCGCCCGAGATCAGCCAGATATTTGGTGAGATGATCGGCTTGGCACTGGCCCAGATCTGGCAGGATCAGGGCGGTGGAGAGATGGTTCTGGCCGAAGCCGGACCGGGGCGAGGCACCCTGATGGCGGACATCCTGCGCGCGACCGCACGGGTGCCGGGTTTTCACAGCGCGATACAGGTCCACTTGGTCGAGACATCGCCCGTGCTGCGAACGCGACAGGGTGAGGCACTGCACCCGCATCCGGTCACATGGCACGACAGCGTCGGGGATCTGCCCGATGGCCCGGTCCTGTTCGTGGCGAACGAATTCTTCGATGCGCTGCCGATCCGCCAGTTCGTGCGGCAGGGCCGTGGTTGGGCGGAACGCGCCGTGGGATTGCAGGACGGTGCCCTGTGCTTCGGTTTGTTGCCGGCATCGACGCAACCGGTGCTCGACGATCTGTTTGCCGGGGTGTCCGAGGGCACGCTGGTCGAATGGTGTCCCGCCGCCGCGCCGATCCTGCACGACATCGCCGCACGGGTGCGGCAGGGCGGGGCGGCACTGATCCTCGATTACGGGGCGCGCGACGGCACGGGCGATACCCTGCAGGCACTGCGCGCGCAGGCGCCGGTCGATCCGCTGGCCAGCCCCGGTGAGGCTGACCTGACGGCACATGTGAATTTCGGGCATCTGATCCGCGCGGCGGGCCTGCCCCACGGGATCGAGGATCAGGGCGCGTTTCTGGAACTTCTGGGCATTACCGCCCGGGCGCAACAACTGGCCCGGCACCATACGGGTGTTGCCGCCGCACATAGAAGGTTGACGCATCCGCAGGAAATGGGAACGCTGTTCAAGGTATTGGGGCTGAGCGCACACGCGCCCCTGCCCGGCTTTCGCAATTTTACCACCAAGGGTGTTCAAGTCTGATGACGCTGGAAATTCTCGTCTCCGATGGGTTGTCCGATGTTCGGCACGGGTTTTTCACCCGCCGGGGCGGGGCATCGTCAGGCATTTTCGGCGGCCTCAATTGCGGGCCGGGATCGTCCGATCAGGCGGAGGCGGTGCGCATCAATCGCACCCGCGTCGCGACCGCGATGGGCGGCACGCTCGACAGTCTGATCTCACTGCAACAAATCCACAGCCCCGATGTGGTCACGCTGGACGCCATTCCGGTGGAGCGGCCCAAGGCGGACGGCATGGTGACACGGCACGAAGGGTTGATCCTGGGCATCCTGACCGCCGATTGCGCGCCTGTCCTGTTCGCTGACAGCGCGGCGGGCGTGATCGGTGCGGCCCATGCCGGCTGGAAGGGGGCCGTGGGCGGCGTGCTGGAGGCGACGGTCGCGGCCATGCTGGCGCTGGGTGCGACACGTGAAGGCATCCATGCCACAGTCGGCCCGACAATCAGCCAGCGCAATTACGAGGTCGGACTGGATTTCATGGATGACGTGCTGGCCGAGGATGGCGGCAACACCCGGTTCTTCGCCGGGGGCCGCAGTGATGACAAGGTGCAGTTCGACCTGCCCTCCTATGTCGTGGCCAAGCTGCGCAATACCGGGGTCACGGCGGAATGGACCGGACATTGCACCTATGCGGAGCCGGACCGGTTCTTCTCCTTCCGCAGAACGACCCATCGGGGTGAGGTCGATTACGGGCGTCAGATCGCGTGTATCCGTCTGTGAACTGCCCCCTGCCCGACATCTGCCCCCTGTCCGGCATGGTGGTCAGATGATCCGGGTGCTGTTGCTGTTGCTGATGCTGTCACTTGCCGCGTGCAACCCCGTGCCGGATCAGGCCGGACTGGCACCCCGGTCCGCCTTGCTGGCGGAGGATGTCGTCATGACGATCCGTGTCGATTTCCGCAATGATGCCGCGACCGCAGACGCGGTGGCAGCCGAAACCGCGCGCCTGCTGGGACCGGAGTTCCAGTTCAGGACCATGACCGGGCGCGAGTTGATCCTGAACATGACCGGTCGCCTGACCCGCGTGCAGCAGGACGGGGCACCAACGCTGATAATGGATTGGGATGTGCGCGATCAGGGGGGCACCAGCATTGCCCTGTTCCGGGTTGCCATCGTGACGCAGACGACCCTCAGCGGTGGGATCAGTAACCGCGACCGGCGCGGATTGGCGTTCTATACGGCTGAGAAACTGACGCAGCAGGACGGAATTCGTGAGATCGTGCGCGCACGCAGGTCCACGCAGGGCAGCTAGAGCGCGCCGTCCGCGACCCGCGCTTCCAGCACGTCGAACGGCACGCCTGGCTCGTTCTTCGCGTTGCGGATCACCAGCGATGTCTTGACGCTGGCCACATTGTCCGCCGAGGTCAGATCCTCGGTCAGGAAGCTTTGAAAACTCGACAGATCGGGGGCCACGCATTTGAGGATGAAGTCGATCTCACCGTTGAGCATATGGCACTCACGCACCAAGGGCCACGCACGGCAGGCCGCCTCGAACGCGGAGAGGTCCTTCTCCGCCTGCGACCGCAGCGACACCATCGCGAAGACCTGCACCTCGAACCCCAGTTCGCGCGCATTCACCCGCGCATGATAGTCGGTGATATATCCCGTTTCCTCCAACGCGCGGACGCGGCGCAGGCAGGGCGGGGCGGAGATGCCAACGCGGCGCGACAGCTCCACGTTGGTCATACGTCCATCAGCTTGCAATTCGGCGAGGATTTTGCGGTCGATCGGGTCGAGCTTGATGCTGGGCATGGGGGCCTTTAGGTTCGTTACGTGGAAGCCCACGCCAATTTTTCCGTATGATAGGCAAAAGCTCACGGGAACGCAATAATATTTCAGGGACACGCAATAATTGTCACGCAAACGTCTCAACATTGCGATTGTTACGGACGGAAGACCCGCGAACCGTGTTCAGGCCGAGGGGCTGGCACAGGCCATTTCGCGATGTCAGGCAGCGGATATGAGTGTTCATGACGTTCAGGTCAATCCGTTCTGGCGCGGTATGGCGCTGCGACTGACGCGCCATGGATACGGACAGGCACCGCAGGCCGATCTGGTCATCGGGGCCGGCAGGCGTGGCAACGTGATGGCGGCGCAGGCCCGCAGGCTCGGCGCCAGGGCCGTCGCGATCCTCGCTCCGACCGTTCCGCTGAACTGGTTCGACCTGGTGATCACGCCGGAACATGACGGGCTGGAGGCACCGAATGTCATCACGACGCTCGGCTCGCTCAACACCATGACGCCGCAGCGGATCGCGGAGGCGGCCGAGGGGCTGCCCCCCCTCCGCCCCCGCGCGCTGGTCGCGCTGATCGGGGGGCCGTCGAAAAGCGCGGAGTTCGGTCCGCGCGAAACCGACGCCTTGATCGCGGACCTGTCCCGGTTCGAAGCGGCGGGATACACCCTCTATGCCACGCCATCACGCAGGACGCCGCAAACCGTAATCGACGCGTTGCGCGCCCGCTTTGCACGGATGACGGTCTGGGACGGATCCGCGCCCAACCCCTATCCGGGATGGCTGCACATGGCGGATGCGATCCTGGTGACCCGCGACAGCGTCAACATGATCAGCGAGGCGGCGGCGACGGGTCTGCCGCTCTATGTCAGCGGTGCCGGACCGCTCACCCCGAAATTCGCGCGGTTCCAGCAGGCGCTGATCGCGCGCGGGATTATCAGGAACGCGGCGGACGGCCCTGCCCACTGGACCTACCCCCCCCTGCGGGAGGCCGACCGCATCGCGCCCATGGTGATCGAACGCATCGGACTTTAACCCGGCGGCGCGGGTCGCTATATCGTGAGACCAGCCCGAAGGAGCCATATCATGTCCGACACACGTCACACCCGCCTGCTGATCATCGGCTCCGGCCCCGCAGGATATACCGCCGGGGTTTACGGCGCCCGCGCCATGCTGGAACCGCTGCTGATTCAGGGCATCCAGCCCGGCGGGCAGCTGACCACCACAACCGAGGTTGAGAACTGGCCCGGCAACGCTGAGATTCAGGGCCCCGACCTGATGGTCAACATGGAGGCCCACGCCAAGGCGATGGGCACCGAGATCGTCGCCGACCACATCACCTCTCTCGACCTGTCGAAGCGCCCGTTCACGGCCTTTGCCGACAGCGGCACCACCTATACCGCCGACGCACTGGTGCTGGCGACCGGGGCGCAGGCGAAATGGATCGGCCTGCCGTCCGAGGAGAAGTACAAGGGCTTCGGCGTGTCAGCCTGCGCCACCTGCGATGGCTTCTTCTATCGCGGCAAGGAAATCGTGGTGATCGGAGGCGGCAACACCGCGGTGGAGGAGGCGTTGTTCCTGACCAATTTCGCCTCCAAGGTCACCCTGATCCACCGCCGGGATGAGTTGCGGGCCGAAAGGATCCTTCAGGATCGTTTGATGAAGAACGAGAAGATCGTGCCGCTGTGGTTCCACGAGCTGGACGAGGTTCTGGGCGACGACGCACCGTTGGGTGTCACCGGCGTGCGGGTCAAGGACGTGCGCAGCGGTGAGACTCAGGTGATCGACTGCGCCGGCGTGTTCGTCGCCATCGGTCATGCGCCCGCCTCGGAACTGGTGGCGGACAAGTTGGAGACCCATATGGGCGGCTACGTCAAGACGAAGCCGGATTCCACCGCGACCTCGATCCCCGGCGTCTTCGCGGCAGGAGATCTGACTGATCACATCTACCGGCAAGCCGTGACCTCTGCCGGGATGGGCTGCATGGCCGCGCTGGAGGCGGAACGCTTTCTGGCGGAAAACGAGGGGGATACGGTCAGCGAACCCCTCGGCTATGGAGCAGAGGTCGCCTGACCCTAACGGTCGGTGGCCTTGGCGAGCATCTTCGCGATGCGCAGCCACCGACCGAATGCAGAGATAACCGAGAAGACGAACCCCTTCCACCCGCCGAGGATATGGCGTCGAAACACCCACACCTTGATAAACTGCATCGGCATTTCGGTAATCAGCCGCACATATAGCGACCATTGCGACTTGTCTTTTCCAGCTTGCACCTGGAACGTTGTGAGGGGGTCGATTTTCTGGACCAAAGCCCCCCAGCTCGAAAACGAGTAATGGTAAATCGGGCCGTGCAGCTGAACTTCTGGCGCGTCCTGCTGTCCCACGACCCGATCAAAGAGAGGGTGGTCGCGATACCGTCCGGCAGCTTTGTGATAAAACCGCACGACATTGTAATCATCGGCAAAGGGGCGTGGCTTGATGTCGCCCGGATAGACGTTGAGGATGCGGATACGGAACAAAGCAGGCTTCGCATCGGGCAGGATCGCGTCTATCTCATCCCGCAAATCGGGTTGCACGACCTCATCCGCGTCGATGTTCAGCAGCCAGTCGTGGGTGCAACGATCCTCAGCATACCGTTTTTGGGCCCCATAGCCCGCAAAGGGATGATGAAAAACCTTGGCACCCGCAGCCTTCGCAATGGCGATGGTATCGTCGGTACTGCCGGAATCGACCACGATGATTTCATCGGCCCAGTCGCGAACCGCGCTCAGAGTACGCCCCAATCTATCCCCTTCGTTCAATGTGATCAGAAAGACGGAGATAGGGGGCCTGGCAGACATCGGAACCTCAACTTGCGCTTCACCACAACCTGTCCTGTTTCACAGCTGCTTTCAAAGCGCCTTTACAGCCATTTCAGGAAAAGCATGTGGCGTTCCCGTAGGTCAATGTACGCTGACGGGTGCCATCTCGTTCTGCCGCGCGACGATGAATGCCGTCGCCCGGTCTGCGACCAGCGCGATCCGCTCACCCGTATTGGTGTGGATCGCATAGATCGTGGCCTGATCGATCTGGTCGCGAACCTCCTGCGGCAGGTCTGCGGTTGCCACCTGACGCACGTAGACGGTGCGCTCAGTCATCCGGTTCGGTGTTCTTGTTTCGGTCGTCATGATATCCCCTCCTACGCGCGATTGATTTCGATGGTCTGGATCACCCTGTCGGGGGATTTGCGTTCCAGTACGATGTTGAGCAATCCGTGTTCCAGGACCGCGCCGGTGATTTCCACCCCCTCGGCCAGAACGAAGGATCGGCTGAACTGGCGCGCGGCGATGCCGCGATGCAGGAAAACCCGCTCATCCTCCGATTCCACCTGACGCCCGCGGATCATCAATTGGCGATCCTCGACCGTGATGGAGAGGTCTTCCTCGGCGAAGCCGGCGACGGCCAGCGTGATGCGGTAGGAGCGTTCGCCCACCTGCTCGATATTATAGGGGGGATACCCCTCGGATCCGGCCTTGGCCGTGCGTTCGACCAGCCGGTCCAGCTCCTCGAATCCGAGCAGGAAGGGATGCGACGCAAGTGTGTGTCGTGTCATTGTCAGTGTCCTCATAAAGCGACAGCGAAGGCCCCGCGATGCAGCGACCTTCGATATGCAATATGGGAACGAAACCGCGCACACTCAAGATGCTTCACCCCAAGGTGGCAAGTTGGGGGCGGAGCGCATGCGACGCGACGTCAGGCGCGCATGGTGTGTGAACAACGCTAAGCTTCGACAAAACACAACTTTTGGGGAGGCCACCATGCGTGAAGCCGTCATCGTATCATCCGCCCGTTCCGGGCTGACCAAGGCCGGACGCGGCGAATTCAATCGCACTCACGGTGCAAAGCTGGGCGGTGACGTGATCGCCGAGACCGTGCGCCGTGCGGGAATCGATCCCGCCATGATCGAGGATTGCGTGATCGGCTGCGCCTATCCATCCGGCACCACAGGCGGCAATATCGCGCGCCAGATCGTGATCCGCGCCGGTCTGCCGGTCAGCATCGCGGGTGCGACGGTCAACCGATTCTGTTCGTCCGGCCTGCAATCCGTTGCCATGGCGGCGAACTATATCGTCAATGACGGGGCAGACGCCGTGATCGCCGGCGGGATCGAGAGTGTCAGCATGATCTCTCCCAAGCCCGGCCCGATGGACGAGGATCCGTGGCTGCTCAAGCACAAGCCCGAGATCTTCCTGCCGATGATCGACACGGCGGACATCGTGGCCCAACGCTACGGCATCAGCCGCGAGCGGCAGGACGCCTATAGCCTGCAATCGCAACAACGCTATGCCGCTGCGGTCGAGGCGGGAAAATATGACGAGGAGATCATGAAGATCGAAACCGTCATGGCCGTGCAGGATCGGGAGACGAAGGAGATCTCCGAGAAAGCCGTCACCGTCGATCACGACACCTGCAACCGCCCCCAGACCACGCTCGAAGGCCTCGCCTCGCTGGAGCCGGTGCGCGGTGAGGGCAACTTCATCACCGCGGGCAACGCCTCGCAACTGTCGGACGGTGCGGCGGGGGTCATGCTGATGTCGGCGGACGCGGCGAAGGCCGAGGGGAAGCAGGCGCTCGCCACCTTCCGCGGTTTCGCCGTCGCGGGGTGTGAGCCGGACGAGATGGGCATCGGCCCGGTCTTCGCCGTGCCACGCCTGCTGGAACGCACGGGGTTGAAGGTCTCGGATATTGACCTGTGGGAACTGAACGAGGCATTCGCCTCGCAGGTGCTGTATATTCAGGACACGCTGGGCATCGAGGACGCCAAGCTGAACGTCAACGGCGGCGCCATCGCCATCGGCCATCCGTTCGGCATGACCGGCGCGCGTCAGGTCGGCCACATCATCCGCGAGGGGCAGCGCACCGGCGCGAAATGGGCGGTGGTGACGATGTGCATCGGTGGCGGACAGGGGGCCGCGGGGCTTCTGGAAATTCACTGAAGTTGAGATTTGAACCCGGAGAAATCGCATGAATCTGGATTTTACGCCTGAACAGGATGCCTTCCGTGCCGAAGTGCGTGCCTGGCTCGACGAAAACCTGTCCTCACGCCTTGCCGACAAGGTGCGCACGTCCAAACATCTCAGCAAGCAGGACATGGAGGACTGGCACGCGAAGCTGCACGCACGCGGCTGGCTGGCCAACCACTGGCCCGAGGAATATGGCGGCCCCGGCTGGGGCCCGGTGGAGAAGTTCATCTTCGAGGATGAGTGCGCCATGGCCAACGCACCGCGCATCGTGCCGTTCGGCGTCAGCATGCTGGGCCCGGTGCTGCTGAAATACGGCTCGGACGAACAGAAGGCGCATTACCTGCCCCGGATCCTCGACGGCACCGACTGGTGGTGTCAGGGCTATTCCGAACCGGGCGCGGGATCCGATCTGGCCAGCCTCAAGACGACGGCGGTAAAGGAAGGCGATCACTACATCGTCAACGGCCAGAAGACGTGGACGACGCTGGGCCAGCACGCCGACTGGATCTTCTGCCTCGTGCGGACCTCGAAGGAGGGCAAGCCGCAGGAGGGAATATCCTTCCTGCTGATCGACATGAAGACACCCGGCATCGAGGTGCGTCCGATCCACCTGCTCGACGGCGATCATGAGGTGAACGAGGTCTGGTTCAGCGACGTGAAGGTGCCTGTCGAAAACCTCGTCGGGCCCGAGAATCAGGGCTGGACCCTCGCCAAGTATCTGCTGACCTATGAGCGGACGGGCATTGCGGGTGTCGGCTTCTCCACTTCCGCGCTGGCGGAATTGAAGGCCGTCATCGGCAAGACGGAGAAGGCCACAGACCCGCTGTTCGCCGCCCGTGTCGCCCGCGTGGAAATCGCGCTGGAGAACATGAAGACGACGAATATGCGCGTTCTCGCCTCCGCCGCCGGGGGGGCCGCGCCGGGGGCCGAAAGCTCCCTTCTCAAGATCAAGGGCACCGAGATTCGGCAGGAAATCAACGCCCTGTTCATGCGCGCGATGGGACCGCAGGCGCAGCCCTTCATCTCCGAGGCGCTGGAGGAGGGCTATAACGGCCCCGAAATCGGGCCGGAGGGCGCCGCGTGGGCGGCCAAGGACTATTTCAACAACCGCAAGCTGTCGATTTTCGGCGGCTCCAACGAAATTCAAAAGAACATCGTCTCCAAGGCGATGCTCGGATTCTGAGGGCCCGACATGGATTTCAACCCGACGGACGACCGCCGTATGCTCGGCGACACGCTCGACCGGTTTTTGACCGGGCGCTACGACCACACCACACGGATGAAGATCGCGGGCAGTGATGCCGGATGGTCGCGTGAAATGTGGGAGGAGATGGCCGAACTGGGCCTGATCGGCGCCCTGTTCACCCAGGATCAGGGCGGTTTCGGCGGCGAAGGTGCCGACATTGCGCTGATCTTCGAACGGCTGGGCCGCGCATTGGTCGTGGAGCCCTTCCACGGCGCGCTGGCCGCGGCGGCGCTGACACAGGATCAGCGGGGGGAGGTCATCGCCGGCAGCCTGATCCCGATCTTTGCCCATTCCGAGGCAGGCACAGCCTTCGACCCGGATCGCCTGAGCGCGAAGGTGGAAAACGGCGTTCTGACCGGCAGCAAGGTCGCGGTGGCGAATGCCGAGGCCGCCGATATCTTCGTCGTCTCCGCGATGGAGGGCGACACCCCTGCCCTGTTCGCCGTGCAGGCCGCCGATGCGCACCTGACGCCCTATCCCCTGATGGACGGCGGGCGGGGCGCGGATGTCCGATTCGACGGCGCATCGGCCACCCGGTTGGACATGGCCCCTGCCGATCTGCTCGACACCAGCCTGCTGGCCTTGTCAGCAGAGGCATTGGGCCTGATGGAGCGGTGCAAGGACACCACGGTCGAATACCTCAAGACGCGCAAGCAGTTCGGCGTGCCGCTGTCCAAGTTCCAGGCACTGCAACATCGCGCCGTCGATATGGTGACGGAGATCGAGCAGACCCGATCCGCCGTCATCAATGCCGGCCACCATCTGGGCACGGACAAGGGGGCCAAATACGCCGCCGCCGCCAAATACACCGCCGCCACAACCGGGCGTCTGATAGCGGAGGAGACGATACAGCTGCATGGCGGCATCGCGATGACATGGGAATACGATGTCGCCCACGCGGCCAAGCGGCTGGTGATGTCGGCGCAGATCATGGGGGACGAGGATGTCCACCTGATGCGTTTCGCCGCACTCTGACCGCTGACTGTACGGAACCGCTCTGCGCGGTGTACAGTACCGCGCAGAAACCGGACCGGGACGCTCGCAATGTTCAACTCACTGGCAGGACGGGTCCTCGCGCTGACAGTGATTTTCGTCATGGTTGCGGAAATCCTGATCTTCGTGCCGACCGTTGCCCGCTTTCGCACGGACTATTTGCAGGAACGGCTGGAGCGGGCGCAGATCGCCTCGCTCTCCATCCTTGCGACACCCAACGACACGATCGCTCCGGAACTGGAACAGGAACTATTGGCCAATGCGGGGGTGACCAATATCGTTCTGCGCCGTGACTTCATGCGCGAACTGGTCTTGACCTCACCCATGACCGATATGGTGGCGGAGACCTATGACCTGCGGCAGGCGGGACCTGTCGAACTGATAAGCGATGCGCTGTATGTGCTGGCCCTGGGGGGGGATCGCCTGATCCGGGTGATCGGATTGCCCGTGCAGGGCGGTGGCACCGCGATCGAGATCACCCTGCCCGAAACACCGCTGCGTGAAGCGCTGATCAGCTATGGCCTGCGTATTCTGGGACTGTCGCTGCTGATCTCGGTCATCACCGCATCCCTGCTGCTGACGGCGGTGGACCGCTTCATCGGCGTGCCGATCAAGCGGGTGATCGGCCATATGGCGGCGTTCCGGGATGATTATCAGAACCCCGACAGGGTGATCCGTCCCGAATCCAACCTGCGTGAATTTCGCAGCGCCGAACAGGCGATGTCCGACATGCAGGTGCGGCTGATTTCCGCGCTGCGTCAAAAGGACCGCCTCGCCACGCTGGGGGAAGCCGTAGCCAAGATCAGCCACGATCTGCGCAACATGCTGACGACGGCCACGCTGATAGCGGACCGGCTGGAAAATTCCGCCGATCCCGCCGTCCGTCGCACGGCGCCCAAACTGATCAACTCGCTCAATCGTGCGGTCAGCCTGTGCGAAAGCACCCTGAGCTTTGGCAAGGCCGAGGAAGCCGCGCCAGAGCGGCGCATCGTCGATTTGCACGCCCTGGTCGACGATGTGTTCGACGCGGAATTGCTGGTCCGCGACGGAGGCGGGGCAAGCCGTGTAAGCTTTGCCAACGAGGTCGCGCCGCAGACGAGGATCGAGGCCGATCCCGAACAGTTCTACCGCGTTCTGCTCAACCTGGTGCGCAACGCACGGCAGGCGATGGAAAACCAGCCCGAAGGCGGCAAGGTCGTCATTGCCTGCGACGCACGGCCCGGCGAACATTGCATCACGGTCAGCGATACCGGGCCGGGATTGCCGACCAAGGCGATTGAGCATCTGTTCAAGCCGTTTCAGGGCGGACAGCGGCGCGGGGGCAGCGGACTTGGCCTCGCAATTTCAGCGCAACTGGTGCTGGGCCATGGCGGACGGCTGGAATTGGCGGAAACAACGACGGCGGGAACAACCTTCGTTATCACGCTTCCGACCCGAGATTTGCGCCTGGTCGCCCAGACCCCGATTTCGCCCTTGCAAACCCGTATGGGCGGCGATAGGTAGCCTCCACGACGCGCCGATAGCTCAGCTGGATAGAGCACCAGACTACGAATCTGGGGGTCGGGGGTTCGAATCCTCCTCGGCGCGCCATTTTTCCATGTGAAATATAAGATGGCTCTGACCTTACGTCATCATCTGACCCAATTGGGAAAATCCGGCATGGCCGCCGATAATGCAGACCGCAGCGAACGGCCTAGAAACGAGGGTTATTGTACATCGCGGAATGGCCACTGTGCACACCGAGCTGTCATTTATAAAAGCAGAACTTGGACATTTCGCGCGCTATGACCAATACAGCCTACATGATTGGGAAAGACACTCATATTGTCGCCAGGTCAGCCGGTATCCCCATGGCGGAATGTCGGGATGGCTATTACGCCAACTAATCACGCCGATTGCCGATCTCGGCCTCGTCCTCCCTTTTTTCTAAAGATAAACATGGCACAGAATATCTACGACAATCCCGACTTCTTCGCTGGCTACAGCCAACTTCCCCGACAGGTGGACGGGCTGGAGGGCGCGCCGGAATGGCGGGCAATCCAAACCCTGCTACCAGAGCTTTCCGGCAAGCGTGTGGCGGACCTAGGCTGTGGCTTCGGCTGGGCCTCACGTTGGTTTCTCGATCAGGGGGCAGCCTCGGTTCTCGGATTCGATCTGTCTCAGAACATGATCGAACGTGCGAAGGCTGACACAAAGGATGCCGGTATCGAATACCAGATTGTCGATCTGGAAACGCTTGATCTGCCCGAGGCGGCGTTTGATCTGGTCTATAGCGCTCTGACCTTCCACTATGTGCGGGATTTTGTGCGGCTGATCCGTATGATTTACACAGCGCTGGCCCCCGGCGGAGACTTGGTCTTCACCATCGAGCATCCGATTTTCATGGCAGCGGCCCATCCGCATTGGACGCTGGACGAAGACAGACGAAAGACATGGCCCGTAAATGGCTATTCTATTGAGGGTGAGCGCCGCACAGACTGGCTCGCCAAAGGCGTACTGAAGCATCATCGAACCTTGGCGACCACGATTAACACACTGATCGGCGAGGGGTTCGAATTGCGCCGGATGGCAGAGTTTGCACCCACAACTGATCAAATCGCCGAGGTCCCAGAACTTGCTGAAGAACTGGAGCGGCCAATGATGTTGCTGGTTTCGGCACGCAAGCGCTGACCCCATCTGCCACCCGGACAGTGAGACTGGGCGACGGGTTATGGAGGGGTGAAAAAGTTTTTCGAGACCTTTTTACATCCGCATAACCCATCTCAAATCACCGCTTTGACACGCCCCATTGATGATGTTCAGAAAACCGGCGAGATCGACGCAGAGCTATCCGACGATCCAAATTCCACCTTTCGTGTGAAACGACTTTTCCGTGCGAAGCGCACACAGGACTATCCCCTGCGCTGTGAGCAGCGCCCTCAGTCTTGGATATAAACGGGGGCCGGATTCGCCAGCTTGCCACGCGCGAAGTCCCAGCTGGCGTTCAGCAGCCGGACCATCACCTCGACCTCCTCGTCATCACGCGGGGCGAAGGCCATTACCGCTGTCGCCGGGATGTGTCCCGACCTTGCCATGGGGTGCAGTTCGCCCCAGCCCTTTGCAGTCAGTTCATCGACGACCGGCAAGGGAAGCATCATGTGCGATGAGCCGTCATAGGCCGGGTGCACATGGGCGAATTCGCGGCCGATAAGGAAGGCCTCACGCGGGCCGCACGCGTGAACGTGCGAAAGGACCAAGGCCTCCGCTCCGGGCACCGAGATCCCCGAAGCCCGGCGTTCGACGAAGGGCAGTTCGAATGCGCGGCGTTTGAACAACGCGTGAACCTCTGCCGGTGCGTTTTGCGTGACCTGTTCGTGCGGTGCGCAGCCCGTGGTTTGCGGGCGCGGACCTGTGCGGAATGGCAATTCGAAACTCATGATATCACCCGAATCTGAAGGCGCTTTCGACTGCGCCCATTACATGATCTTCCAATGTCTTGACCCCCCGATCCGCCCCTGCGGCGCCGGCCACGACATGCAGCGGGATCAGATGTTCCTCACGCGGGTTCGCCTCACGCGCGCCGGGGGCCTGCGCCCAGTTCGTCAGCATTGCGTTGCGGTGGGCGGGATCGGGATGCGTGACCGCTTCACTCAGCCAGCGGTCGAAATCCAGACCGGCGATGGCACCCGCCGCCCCGCCGCGCATCGCACGCATCATCACTGCCATATTGTGATAGGTGTTGCCCGATCCGATGATCAGGACGCCTTCGTCGCGCAGGGGGGCGAGCGCCTGACCCGCCTTCAGATGTGCCTCCGGGTCCAGATCGCCGCGCAGGCTGAGCTGTACGGTGGGGATACCGGCATTCGGGAAGGCCACCTTCAGCGGCACGAAGACGCCGTGGTCGAATCCACGCCTGGAATCGGTGCCAGCGTCAAAGCCTGCGTCCTGTAAAAGCCTGCTTACACGGTTCGCCAACGCCGGATCGCCGGGCGCGGGCCAGGAGATTTCATAGGTGCTGGGTGGAAAACCGGCATAGTCGAACAGCAGCGGCGGTGCCGGGTTGGATTGTACGGTAAACTCCCGCTCCTCCCAGTGGCCGGAAATCACCAGCAGCGCCTTTGGCTTCACCGGCAGACTGGCGGGAAGGGCCTCCAGAAACGCGCGGTGCCTGTCCCACGTATCGGGCGGATTCCATTCCATGAAAAAGCACGGGCCGCCCCCATGAGGAATGAAAAGAGTTGGCATCGGGCTCATATCTGTCTGTCCTTCCGGGGTTGACTGGGGATCTCCGGCGTTCGCTGATACGGCATAGTCGATTGCAGCCTAAAATAAATCAGGTACTTAAAAGTAACCACCTCAAGAGAGTACACGATGGCCAAGACCGCGCCGCAATGCCCGATGGATTCGCTACTTCGCCTGCTGATGGGGCCATGGACCACCTATATCATCTGGGTTCTGAGCGATCAGGGCCCGCAAAGGTTCGGCGCCCTGAAACGCGCCGTGCCGGGAATATCCACCCGGATGCTGACCGAACGCCTGCGAATGCTTCAGGGTGCAGGGGTCATCTGGCGCGTTCAGGAGGAGACGATCCCCCCCGCGGTGACCTATGGCCTGACCTCTCGCGGACGTGAATTGCGGAGCATTCTGGATGCCTTGGGCGATATCGCGGAACGATGGAGGGATGAGGGTGTTTTTGCCGGCGAGGTTTCAGGAACCACCTGAGTTGCCAATCAGCGCGGGGTTTTCTGCGTTGAAAGCCTGAAAAAGCCACACCGAGACCAATACGCACGGCCTTGCAGACGCCTCGAAATTGCTGCGCAGAACGGCCCGATTCGACCACTTGACCCCACAGATGGCCCGCACTACCTCTTGCCGGGATTTAACCGACCGGACGGTACAGTTGTGAAGCGAATTATGCAGGCAAAGGTATCGGGGGACGTAAAAGCATCCGGTCAGGCAGGGGTATCCGGCAACGCATCTGCCAGAATACTCGAAGCGGCCCGCGCGATCGCCACCCGTGAAGGGGTCGGAAAAATAACGATCCAGGCGGTCGCAAGGGAGGCACGTCTCAGCAAGGGTGGAGTGCTCTACAACTTTCCCACAAAGCAAGCGCTGCTTTGCGGGCTGATGGATCAGATGCTGTCCGAGCATCGGAAGATAATGACGAGGTTGCCGGAACAGCATCCGGTACGAACTTTACGGGGTCATCTGGAAACGGTTTTGCAATCGCAGGACACTTGCGACGACCTGTCGATGGCGATACTTGCCGCCGCCGCATCCGATCCGCGACTGCTCGATCCACTGCGAGCTGATCTGACTGGCGATCTTGAACGTATACTGACTGACACGCGAGACGCCGAGGCTGCGATGATTGTCGTTCTGGCGATACAGGGGCTGCGTTTTCAGAGGCTTCTGGACCTTCCGGATGGCGGTGCGGACGTCAAAAAGCGCGTCATCGCGAGATTAAGGACTATGATTGATGAACTCGAATAAAACGAACCGCAGTTGGAAACGGATCGCTTCTGTCATTGCGATCATGGCTGCGGCGACCCTGGCTGTGCCGTTCCTTCCCTGGTCGCTGACGGATTTGTGGGCTCAGACAACAGCAGACGCTGAGGATGCACCGGTCGAGGCAACCAGCGCACCCCAGGCCGATCGCCCAGTCACGGTCGAGGTGACTCGCGTGCTCAGCCGTATCATCAATCAATCCCGCACCGTTGCCGGCCGCGTCGAACCCGCGCGCACGGTGGACATCGCGTTTCAGGTGCCGGGGCAGATCATCTCGCTCGACGTGGAGCCGGGCGATAGAATTCCCGAAGGCGGCGTGATTGCGTCGCTCGATCAGGCTGATTTCAACCTTGCCGTCGATCGGGCCCAGGCCTCGTTTGAACTCGCGAATTCCGAGCTTCAGCGGGCGGAGAGTCTGGCCGAGCGGGGGGTCGCGGCCGATTCCCGGCTCGATACGGCGCGCGCGCAGTTCGCCCAGTCGGACGTCGCGCTGCGGGAGGCGCAGCGGCGTTTGTCCCAGACGCAAATCGTTTCGCCCTTCGATGCCATCGTGGCGCGTACCTTCGTCGAGGAATACGTCAACGTCACCTCCGCCGCGCCTGTCGCCCGCCTGCAGGATGTCAGCGAGATGCGGATCATGATTTCGTTGCCGGAGGAGCTTGCCGCCATCGCGCGGTCCGCGCCCGATGCCTTCAACATCGTGGCCCGTTTCCCCGCCGTGCCGGGATACACCGCAACGCTGGCACTTCGCTCATTCTCGACCGATGCCGATCCGACGGCGCAAACCTATGATCTGGAGTTCGCAATCACAGGCGATATCGATCCGCGCCTCTTGCCCGGCATGACAGCGGAAGTGCGCATCGTGATCGCGGCGGGCAACAATCAGATGGAATCCGTCATCGTTCCCGTTTCGGCGATCGATACGACCAGCCGAACCGATCCGTCCGTTTGGATCTACGACCCAGCCACCGATCAGGTGCAGCGCAGGACGGTGCAGCTGGGGCTGCCGGTCGATGACGAGATTATTGTCATTGAGGGCCTGGAGGGCGACGAGGTCGTCGTTTCCGGCGGTTGGTGGCGGCTCAGAGACAACCAGACAGTAGCGGTTTCGGGTTTCTGATCCCGTATTCAAGCAGAACCGGATAGATCCATGGCATTCAGTATCTCACGCGCGAGCATCAAACGTCCTGTGGCGGTTTGGCTCGCCATCATCTTCTGTCTCGTTGGCGGTTATTGGGGGCTGACCACGGTGGGTCGTCTCGAAGACCCCAGCTTCACCCTCAAGACGGCGCTTGTCTTCGTGCCCTATCCCGGCGCCACAGCCGAGGAAGTTGAAGAGGAAGTTGCCGACGTCGTGGAAAACGCGCTGCAACAGATGAAGCAGCTCGACCGGGTGGAATCGAAGTCCATGCCCGGCATGGCGCAGATCACCGTCGAGATCGAGATGACCTATGGCCCGGATGAAATTCCGCAGGTCTGGGACGAGATGCGACGCCGCATCAGCGACGTCGAGGCGCAACTTCCCACAGGCGCGCAGCCGCCGATCATCAACGATGATTTCGGCGACGTTTATGGCATGTTCTATGCGGTCACGACCGAAGGGTTGAGCCCGGCGGAACAGCGCGATCTGGCGACCCGCCTGCGACTGGGCCTGATCACTGTCGATGGTGTTGCCAAGATTGAGGTTCAGGGTCTGACCGAAGAGGTCATCAATATCTCCATACCCTCTTCGCGCCTAACGGAACTGGGCCTGCCGCCAAACCAGATCCTGGGCCTTCTGGCGGATGAAAATCAGGTTCTGAACAACGGTGCGATTACAGAAGGCCCCGCCCGGATCAGCCTGTCGGTTCCACCCGGCTATGTCAGCCCGCAAGGCATCGAGGAACTGCGCCTCGGCGTTGCGGGACAGGTCGGTCAGGTAGCGGTCTATGATATTGCCCACGTAACCCGTGATGAGGCTGATCAGCCCAGCCAGATCATTCGGCAAAACGGAAACGCGGCCTTTACCCTGGGCGTGTCGGCGCTGACGGACCGAAACGTGGTGGAGGTCGGCAATGAGGTCGCCGACCGTTTGGAAAGCCTCAAGGCTACGCTGCCCGAGGGGGTCGAGATCGTTCCCATCTACGAACAACACGTTGTCGTGGACGAGGCCGTTTCGAGCTTTCTCGTCGGTCTCGGCCAATCCGTCGGCATCGTTATTGCCGCGCTGATGCTGACCATGGGGTGGCGACCGGGCCTCGTGGTGGGCGCGACCCTGGGACTGACAGTTTTCTCTACACTCTTCTTCATGTCGGTATTCGGAATCGCCATGGAGCGGATCAGCCTTGGTGCCTTGATCATCGCTATGGGCATGCTCGTCGATAACGCCATCGTCATTACCGAGGGTATGGTCATCGGCATGGCGCGCGGAAAGCGTGCGGAGGACGCGGCGGCCGAGACGGAAACCGCCACGTCGATCCCGCTGCTGGGTGCTACGGTCATCGGGATCATGGCGTTTTCCGGGATCGGCCTGTCACCTGATGCGACGGGTGAGTTCCTGTTCTCGCTCTTCGCGGTCATCGGGATCTCCCTGCTGATGAGCTGGGCGCTCGCCGTTACGGTCACGCCCTATCTGGGAAAGCTGCTGCTTCGCGCGCCCAAGGAAGTCTCTGACGATCCTTACAAGGGTGCGTTCTACGGCATTTATCGCCGATTCCTCTGGATGGCCCTGCGCGCCCGCGTGCTGGTTGTTCTGGTGATCGTGGGAATTACCGTCTGGTCGGTCATGGCCTTCGGGCAGGTCAAGCAGGCGTTCTTTCCCGCCTCCAACACGCCGATCTTCTACGTTGAGGTCCAGATGCCCCAGGGGACAGACATCAATGTCACCGATGATGAGATGGAGCGGCTGGAGCAGATTCTTCTGGCGGAGGAAGACGTCACGGGCGTGACTACTCTCGTAGGGCGCGGCGCCAGCCGCTTCATGCTGACCTACAATCCGGAGCAGGCGGATTCCAGCTACGGACAGCTTATCGTTCGGGTGGCGGATGCCGAGGCGATTCCGGAAATCGCGAACCGGTTGAACCAGGATTTGCCTGCCGAATTTCCCCACGCCCTGATCCGCGTCGAACAGATCGTGTTCGGGCCCCCTGCCGGTGCGGACGTGGCGGTGCGGTTTTCCGGCCCCGATTCCGTCATTCTGCGTCAGCTTTCCGATGATGCGATGCGGATTTTCGAGGATGCCGGCACACTCACCAATCCGCGTAGCAATTGGCGGCAGCGAGAAATTCTGGTCGAACCCGTCGTCGATGAATCGCGTATGCGCCTGGCCGGTGCAACCCGCGGTGCAATCGCGGACACCGTTCAATACGGGACATCCGGTTTGCGCGTCGGTCAGCTGCGCGAGGATGACGAGGTGATCCCGATCCATCTTCGCCTGCCTGAGAGTGAGCGTGACGGGGTCCACCGTCTTCGCGATCTCTCGGTGTGGTCCGATGGGGCTGGATCCTACGTTCCGATCACCAACCTGGTGGAGGGTTTCGAAACACGCACTGCCGAAGCACTCGTTCACCGCCGTGACCGGGAACGGACCATCACGGTCCTCGCCGGTGCGCGCGGCGATCTGACCGCGGATGAAGCCTTCCGAAGTGTTCGGGCCGACATTGAGGCCATGGCCCTTCCCGAGGGGTATACGATGGAGTGGGGCGGCGAATTCGAAAGCGCCCAGATGGCACAGGAGAGCCTAGGAAAGCAGCTTCCGCTGGGCTTCCTTGTCATGCTGACGATTTCGATCCTGATGTTCAACAAGATCCGCCAACCGCTGATCCTGTGGCTTGTCGTGCCGATGTCCGTGACGGGCATGGTTCTGGGCCTGCTGTTGACGGGATTGCCCTTCACCTTCACCGCTCTGCTCGGCTTCCTGTCGCTTTCGGGCATGCTGATGAAGAACGCGATTGTTCTGGTTGAGGAAATCGACTTGCAGCGTGAGGAAGGTAGCCCGGATTACAAGGCCGTGGTGGATGGATCGGTCAGTCGTCTGCGCCCCGTGGTGCTGGCGGCGGGTACGACGATCTTCGGGATGATCCCGTTGTTGCCGGACGCCTTCTTCGCGTCGATGGCGGTGACGATCATGGGCGGTCTCGCATTCGCGTCGGTCCTGACGCTGGTGGCCGTGCCGGTGCTTTACGCGCTGTTCTTCCGCATTCGTCCGCCTGCGCCGAACTGACCCGGCCCCGATCACATATCCGTAGCGGAGGGGGCCCTTCCGCTGCGGGTTTTGAATACGCGAAGTCGGCCACGTCAGGATCATGGCCATGGCGCTCACGCGGCAAATCGCTAGTCTCTCGACAGCCGCAAGCGGAGCCTGCACCCATGTTGACTGTTACCGACCTGCACAAATCGTTCGAAACGGCGGGGCAGCCGCTGCCGGTCCTGCGCGGTGTCGATCTGGCCGTCACGGGGGGGGAGTGTGTGGCGTTGACCGGCGAGTCCGGGTCGGGAAAGTCCACCCTGCTGCATCTGATTGCGGCCCTCGACACGTTCGACGCAGGCTCGATCCGTCTCGACGGGCAGGAGCTGGCTGGGTTGAACGATCGCGCCCGCGCCGACCTGCGGCGCAATCGGGTGGGGGTAATCTTTCAGCAGTTCAACCTGATCCCCAGTCTTTGCGTCGGTGACAATCTGGCGTTTCAGGCGCGCCTCGCCGGACGCTTCGATGCGGCGTGGCAGACGCGGCTGACGGAACGGCTGGGGCTTGGCCCCCTGACGGACCGCTGGCCGGAGCAGCTTTCGGGAGGTCAGCAACAGCGGGTCGCGGTGGGCCGCGCGATCGCCGCGCGCCCCGCGCTGGTCCTCGCGGATGAGCCTACGGGCAATCTGGACGAGGCGACGGGCGGCGCGGTGATGGACCTGCTGCTGGATCTGGTCGCTGAAACGCAGGCGACCCTGCTGATGGTGACGCATTCCGCCGCTCTGGCCGCACGGCTGGACCGCCGGGTGCATCTGAGCCTGGGGCAGGTGTCGGCCCTATGAACCGGCTGATCCTGCGCACGTTGCTGTCGCATTGGCGCAGCCGCCCGTTCCAGATCGTCACCCTGCTGCTGGGCCTGACGGTCGCGACCGCGCTGTGGTCGGGCGTGCAGGCAATCAATGCGGAAGCCCGCGCCAGCTATGCCCAGGCGGCGGCGACATTGGGCACCGACCGGTTCGACAGCCTGCAACCGCGCGGTGCGGAAACCTTCGATCAGGATGCGTATATCGCCCTGCGCCGGGCGGGGTGGGATGTCTCGCCAGTGGTTGAGGGGTCATTCCGCCTGGGGGGGGAGCGTTACCGCGTTCTGGGCATCGACCCCGTGACCGCACCGTCCAGCCTGCCCGCCCGACCGGATTTGCAGGGGGCTGACCTGACGGATTTCCTCGGACCGACCGGATTGATCCTGATATCGGCGTCAACGACCCTGCCCCGCGATGCCGACCTGCCGCCCGTGCGGGTCGTCGAAGGTATCGCCCCCGGAACGCTGGTGATGGATATCGGCCTAGCGCAAACGCTGCTGACAATGCCAGGTCAGTTGAGCCGCCTGATCCTGCTGCCCGGCGCGCAAGGTACGCCTCCCATAGCCGAAGCAAGCGGCGTGGTCTTTGACCGGATTGCCCCGCGCGGGGACGGTGGTGGCATCGGGGCGTTGACCGACAGCTTTCACCTCAACCTGACGGCGTTCGGGTTTCTGGCCTTCGCCGTGGGTCTGTTCATCGTCTATTCCTCCATCGGGCTGGCCTTCGAACAGCGCAAACCGATGCTGCGCACGTTGCGAGCACTGGGTGTGCCGCTGCGACGTCTGATGCTGGTCATGGTCGCGGAACTGACGGCGCTGGCCCTGCTGGCCGGAATCGCGGGCGTGGCACTGGGTTATCTGATCGCGGCCAGTCTGCTGCCCGACGTGGCGGCCACGCTCGAAGGTCTGTACGGGGCGCAAGTCTCAGGCAGCTTGTCGCTGCGTCCGGCGTGGTGGGCGACCGGACTGCTGATCGCGATGGGCGGCGCGGCGCTGGCGGCGGGGGATACGCTGTGGCGCACGGCACGCATGCCCCTTCTGTCGGCAGCAATGCCGGAGGCCTGGCACGGCGCGCAGGCCCGCGCGCAGTTCTGGCAGGGAATCGCGGCACTGGGCTGCTTCGCGCTGGCGCTGGTGCTGTGCTTCACCGCCTCCAGCCTGACGGCGGGGTTTGTCCTGATGGGAGCCTTGCTGATCGGAGCGGCACTGGCGCTGCCCGTCGTGCTGGCGACAATCCTGCGCATCGGGGCCGCCCATGCGCGCGGGCCGCTGTCCCAATGGGGCTGGGCGGATGCGCGACAGCAGATGTCGCGTCTGTCGCTGGCCCTGATGGCACTGCTGCTGGCACTGTCCGCAAATATCGGTGTCGGCACAATGGTGATGAGCTTTCGCGACACATTCACCGGCTGGCTGGACCAGCGCCTCGTCGCGGAGGTCTACGTCACCGCCAGCGACGCGGAACAGGGCCGCGCCATTCACTCATGGGCCACGGACCGGGTGGATGCGGTCCTGCCGATCTGGTCAGCAGAGGCACGGCTGGGCGCGGTTCCGATCTCCATCTACGGGGTCGCACAGCACCCGACCTATTCCGAGCATTGGCCGCTGATCGAGGCGTTGCCCGGCGCGTGGCAATCCGTCGCCCGCGGCGACGGCGCATTGATCAACGAACAGATGGCCGCGCGGCGGGATCTGAGCCCCGGTGACGCGCTGATCCTGCCCACCCCCGATGGCACGGACTGGCCGCTGACGATCACCGCGATCTATTCGGATTACGGAAATCCTGTCGATCAGGTCATGGTGGACGTTGGCTTGCTCGCCACCCGCTATCCCGATATCGAACGCCTGCGCTTCGCCCTGCGGACGACGGACGCCCCCCAAGTGATTGAAGAGGCGCGCGCGCGTTTCGGCCTGTCATCGGAACAGGTTGTCGATCAGGCCGCGATCAAGGCGCTGTCCCTTGCCATATTCGAGCGTACATTCACCGTCACCGGGGCCCTGAACATCCTGACACTGGCGGTGGCGGCGCTTGCCCTTCTGACGGCGATGCTGACATTGCAACTGATGCGGCTGCCCTCACTGGCGCCACTGTGGGCGATGGGACTGACGCGGGCGGCGCTGGCGCGGGCGGAGTTGGTGAAGGTTCTGGCCCTGGCACTGCTGACGGCGATCCTGTCCATACCGATCGGGCTGGGCGTAGCGTGGGTTCTGACCAACGTCATCAACGTGATGGCGTTCGGGTGGCGGTTGCCGATGAACCTCTATCCCATGGACTGGCTGCGCCTAATCGGGCTGGCGTTGCTGACGGCGACGGTGGCGGCGGGGCTGCCGGTGTTGCGCCTTGCCCGAACCGCCCCCCGAACGCTGCTGGGCGTCTTTGCGAGCGAGAGGTAGATCATGAGAGTTCTGGCATTCCTGTTGCTGTTGCCGACACTGGCCTTCGCACAGGGCTTCGCAGGTCTGGGCACAGCCACGCACGAGGGGTTCGCGAGGCCTGAGCGGGGCGCCACCCTGACCTTTCCCGCCGATCACGCGGCACATCCCGACTACCGGATCGAGTGGTGGTATCTGACCGCCAACATGACCGGCCCGGACGGGGCGATCTATGGCGCGCAATGGACGCTGTTCCGCTCCGCTCTCGCACCCGGGGAAGGGGAAGGCTGGGCCAGCCCGCAGATCTGGATGGGTCATGCCGCCTTGACCACGGCAGACCGCCATTTCGTGGCCGAAACATTCGCCCGGGGCGGCATCGGACAGGCCGGTGTCACCGCGCAACCATTCGCCGCCTGGATCGACGACTGGCAAATAGCAGGTCCAGACCTGACCGAGGTGACGGTTCGGGCACGTGGCGACGGGTTCGCCTATACGCTCGACCTTGCTACCTCGGCACCCTTTGTCGCGCAGGGCGACGGTGGATACAGTGTCAAATCGGGGGCTGGTCAGGCCTCGTACTACTATTCGCAACCCTTCTACGACCTGACCGGGATGATCGAGATCGACGGGGTTTCCACACCCGTCACGGGTCAGGCATGGCTCGACCGGGAATGGTCCTCGCAGCCCTTGGCCGAGACTCAGGACGGCTGGGACTGGTTCTCCATCCACTTCGACAGTGGAGAGAAGTTGATGGCCTTCCGCCTGCGCGACAACAGCGGCGCGCCGTTCCATTCCGGCACGTGGATAGAGGCGGACGGCACGCCGCACCCGCTGGACGGCGACACGCTCAGCTTTACCGAACTGGAACGGGCGCAAACCTCCGGCCCGCAGGTTCCCATCCGATGGCGGGTGCAGATCGCGCAGCGGGGGCTGGACATCACGACGCGCCCCCTGAACCCTGACGCCTGGATGGACACGCTGTTTCCCTATTGGGAGGGTCCGATCCATGTCGAGGGCAGTCACGACGGCATCGGATATCTGGAAATGACGGGATATGAATGATCTGCTCGATCTGATGTGGGGTCTGCTGGAACGCGGCGTGAGGGATCGGACGCTGGCCACCAACCGCCCTACCCTCGCCACCGGCGGCGGGCAGATGCGCACGGTGGTGCTGCGCGCGGTATCACGGGCGGCGCAAACGCTTGATATCCACAGTGATGCCCGCGCGGGCAAGGTGGCACAGCTTCGCGCCGATCCGACGGCCAACCTGCATGTCTGGGACACCCACAACACCCTGCAAATCCGCATCCGGGCGGCTGCGCAGGTGCACAGGGATGATCAAATCGCGGCCAAGGCATTTACTGCCCTGCCCGATCACGGACAGCGGATCTATCGTGTGACGCCGCATCCCGGCACGCCCATCGCCGATCCCCGGCACATCACGTTCGAGGGGCAACCGCATTTCGCCCTCATCCGGCTGCACTTGCAGGAGGTCGAGCTGCTGCATCTGGACCGCGACGTGCATCGCCGCGCCCTGTTCACTGCGGGCGAGAACTGGCGCGGGCGCTGGCTGGTCCCGTGATCCTCAGCGGGGGCACAAACGCACGAGTTGCATGAAATCCACCAATTGCCCGGTCTGTCGGCGGGCTTCCTCCGTCTGGCCCAGCAGCCCCTCGGTCAGGCCCGTTCCCGCCAGTTGCCCGCTGGAGAGCAGGATACGGGCGAGGACCTGTCCCTCCTCGATCAGGCTCAACGTCCGCTCCGTCGCGGCCAGTTCGCCGCAATCCATCTGCAGAACACGTTGAACGACCTCCTGCGCGACATCCGGGGTCGCGGGCTGCACCGCACCGCCGCCCGTGGCGCATCCGCTCAGAATCGCCAGGCAAAGCACGAGGTTTCTAAGCATCTGAGGCCTCCATCTCTTCGAGAAGTTCGTTCAGGCAATCACGCGGCAGGATCAGCAGGACCGGGCCACCCTGCATCCCGATCTCAACCGGGCCGGTCGCTTCGTTCGAGGTGCCGATGCGGCCCGCCGGCGCCATGTCCAACCCATCGACAGGCCAGCGCAACCCGGTGCTCGACACACCCCGCGCGGGGCCCATCGGAAACAGCGATACCCGCGTTCCGGGCAACAGTTTCAACCGGATGCGTCCGTTCAACCGGCAGCACAGATCACCGTCGCCCAGCAATACGACCCGCGCGCCCGACTGCGCCACGGTGGAAAATGCGGCCAGCACGTGATCCAGGCGCCCGCCGCTGAAACCGACCGCGAAAAACAGCGGCGCATCGACATAAGCCAGACATTTGTCGAAATCGGTGCTGTCCTGCTCCGCGATGCGGTGCACCGGCACGTTTCCCCAGCCAGCCGGCGCGCGCAGCGAATCCAGATCGCCGATGATCGCATCCGGGCGCAGTCCGTGCGCCGCAAGTTGATCCGCCCCGCCATCCGCCGCCACGATGCGGTGATAGCGCCCCGACAGCGCGGCCAGATCGCCCGCGTCCACAGGGGCGCCCCCGACCAGAAGGACCGGGCGCGACGTGCTCAGAACCATATCAGTCACACCAGACCACCGACCCCTTGCCCTGCCCGATATGCGCGGCAATAGTTGCGAACGTGAAATTCGGACGACCCCATGACCCAGACATCCCGCATCTCCCTCAGTTTCGGTGCATTCTCGTGCGAACTGGAAGGTATCGCAGATCCGCTGCCTTTGTTGCAGCGACTTGTCACGTTCTGCGAGGATGTCGAGCGGCGCAACCCCGACTTCGGCAGGTCCGTGGTGCCGCTGGCCGAACTGCAATCGGCCCTCTCGACGACCGGGCCGGTCACCGCTACGGTTCAGGAGGGGCGTTTGGTCGTCTCCCAGGCCCCCAGGGTGGAGGGGACAGAACCACCCCGGCAGGACAGCGTGGAGGATATCGAGACACAAGCCCCCGATCTGCCGGACGACATGCTGTCCTCGGCGCTGGATCGCGCGATGCAGCAGACCGAGAACAGGCAGGCCGACGCGACGCGCCCCCTGCTCAGCCTTGGCGAATATGCGCGCGCGCGGCATCCGCGCCGCGCGGCGGAGGCGCTCGAAATCGCCGCCGCTTATTCACATCACGTGCTGGGGATCGAGGCCTTTGACGGCGTACAGTTGCTGACCGATGTGGATCAGATCGACATCGGACAGCCCAGCACGATGGATGAGAAGATCTCCGCCTTCGGAGATCTGCTCGACCGGGGCACGTTCAAGACGACGGAGCGTGAGAACATCTTCACCCTCGCCCAGGTCGTTGCCCAGCGCTACCGCTAGGGATTACCAGTCGCGGATCACTACGGCTGAAATCGAGTTCTTCGGGCTGCCCTCGATCAAGCGGTCCGAATAGGTCAGATAGATCAGAGTGTTGCGGTCTTCATCATAGAACCGCACGACCTGCACGCGCTTGAACAGGATGGATGCGCGCTGGCCGAACACCTCCTCGCCCTCCTCCAGCTCATCGGGATCGAAGCTGATGGGGCCGACCTGGCGGCAGGCGATGGACGCATCCGACGTGTCCTCCGCCAGACCCAGCGACCCGGTTATGCCGCCCGTACGGGCGCGCGAAACGAAGCAGGAGACGCCTTCGACCTCCGGATCGTCGAACGCCTCGACCACGATGCGGTGGTTCGCGCCCAGCAACCGCCACGCGGTCGTGACCTCACCGATTTCCTCGGCGCGCAGGGGCAGGGCAGCCAGCAGCAAACAAATGACCAAACGATACATCGCACTCTCCTTCGGCGGGGTTGATGCTGTAGGTAGGCGCGGTGACCGCGCTGTCCAATGACGCGGCATTGGAACAGAAAATGCTCAGACGAACTGTTCGCGGATCAGGCGTTCCTCCAGCCCGTGACCGGGATCGAACAGCAGGCGATGTGTCACTTCCGGTTCGGAGCGGATGATAACGCGCACCACGTCGCGCACCTCGGCGGAATCGGCGGTGGCGGCGATGCCGCGCTTCTCCGGCTCCAGCACGTCGAAGGTCACTTCGGAATGCGATGGCAACAACGCTCCGCGCCAGCGCCGGGGGCGATAGGCGGACATCGCCGTCAGCGCCAGAATGTCCGCGCCGATGGGCAGGATCGGACCATGCGCGGAATAGTTATACGCCGTCGATCCCGCCGGGGTGGAGACGAGCGCCCCGTCGCAGACGAGTTCCGCCATGCGCTCCCGCCCGTCGATACCGATCCGCAGCTTGGCCGCCTGCGGTCCCATGCGCAGCAGTGAGACCTCGTTGATGGCGAGCGCGCTGTGCGTCTCACCCGACCTGTCGGTCGCGATCATTCGCAACGGATGGATTTCGGCCGTTTCGGCGGCGGTGATCCGGTCGAGCAAGTCATCCTCGCTATAGGCGTTCATCAAGAACCCGACGGTCCCCCGGTTCATGCCGTAGACGGGCGCGTCCAGACCCTCGGTCGCGTGCAGGGTGGACAGCATGAACCCATCGCCGCCCAGCGCGACGATCACGTCCGCTTCATGCGCGGAGACGGAGCCATAGGCCGATTCCAGCCGGGTCATCGCATCATGTGCAATGGCCGTCTGCGAAGAGACGAAACAGATGCGGGGGGCAGGCTCGACACGCATTCGCAACGCTCCTCAATGACAACAGGGCGTGCAGCATGACGGCGCGCGCGCCGCCGTTCAACCCGCTACCGTGTCGGTGCGCCCGGTACAGCGCCGTCACACCCGCCAAGCTGCGGCGAGTTTTTCATGAGGTTGCACGATCCGGCAACGATACAATGCCCCAAGGCCACGTTCACGACCAATTTTCAGGGTTTCATACCGGCGCCGCGTCATCCACGCGCAGCTTGACCTTGCGCCGCCCGCCCCATTCGTCGATTTCCAGCTTACCGGCGATATGGAACGCGCGCCCGCCATGTTCGCTGAGCGCGGGACCGATATCGCTGTCGAAAGCCCGGAATGCGATGGCGTCGATCCGTCCGCCGCCCTCGCCGGTCAGGGTCAGGCGCAAGTGATTCTCTCCCGCACGTTTGGCGAACGCGATCCGCTGGGCGCTGAGCGCGAAGCGCGGTGCGGCGGCCCCGGCTCCGAACGGGCCTGTGGCCTCGATGCTCTCGACCAGTTCCGGGGTCGCGCCTGCCGCGGCGATCAGCCCGTCGATGCGCAGGTCCGCCGGGCCCGCCTTGCCCGCGCCCTGCCGGGCCAGCAGCGCCGACAACCGCTCCATCGCGGAATCCAGCGCCGCCTCCGCCACGGTCAGGCCAGCGGCCATCGCGTGACCGCCACCCTTCAGCAGATGCCCTTCATGTGTCGCCATTGCGACGGCACCGCCCAGATCGACGCCGGCGATGGATCGCGCGGACCCCTTGCCGATGCCGCCCTCCAGCCCGATCACCACGGCGGGGCGGTTGAATGCTTCCTTCAGACGGGCGGCGACGATCCCGACGACACCCGGATGCCAGCCCTCGCCGGCGGCCCAGACCATCGGGCCATCGGTGCCGCGCGCCTCGACCTGCTGGGTCGCCTGCACCAATACCTGCGCCTCGATCTCGCGCCGGTCACGGTTGAGCGTTTCGAGACGCTGCGCCAGCGCCGCCGCCTCATCCGGATCCTGGGTTGCCAGCAGCCGCGCGCCCAGATCGGCGGCGCCGATGCGCCCGCCGGCGTTGACGCGCGGCCCCAGCAGGAACCCCAGATGATAGGCGGAGGGGCGCGTGTTCAGCCCCGCCACATCCCCCAGCGCCACCAATCCGGGCCGCGCCCGCTGCGCCATGACCGTCAGCCCCTGCCGCACCAGCGCGCGATTGAACCCGATCAGGGGTGCGACGTCGGCCACCGTGGCCAGCGCCACCAGATCGAGCATCGCCATCAGGTCGGGAACCGTGCCGTCGCCGCGCATCGCCCGGTTGGCACCGGCCAGCATCAGGAACACCACGCCCGCCGCGCACAGATAGGTGCAGGCCACGTCCTCATCCTGCCGGTTCGGGTTCACCACGGCATCGGCGGGGGGCAGAACCTCGCCCCCCTGGTGGTGGTCCAGCACGATGACATCAGCGCCCTTGGCCTTGGCCGCCGCGATTGGCTCATGGCTCAACGTGCCGCAATCCACACACAGGATCAGATCGTGCGCCCCGGCCAAATCCTGCATGGCAGGCACGTTCGGGCCATACCCCTCGTCGATCCGATCAGGAATATAGAGCGTCGCCGCCAGCCCCATCTGTCGCAGCCAGTCGATCAGCAAAGCGGCGGAGGCCCCCCCGTCCACGTCGTAATCGGCAAAGATCGCGATGCGCGACTTGCGCCGGACGTGATCGCAAAACAGTGACACCGCGTGGTCCATATCCTTCAGCGAGGACGGGTTGGGCATCAGGTCGCGCATCTTGGGTGCCAGAAAGCCGGGAACCTCCTGCGCTTCGATGCCACGCCGGGCCAGCACGCGGCTGACCGGGTCGGACACGCCGCAAACCTGCACCAGTTGCGCGGCTGCGCGCGCCTCCTGCTCGGACATGCCGATCCAGCGACGCCCGGTCAGCGAGGTTTCGACATCCAGAAAGGCAGGGGCACTGTCACGCGGCATGGGCACACATCATATTGGGGGCTTGCGGATCATCCCCACCATATCCCGTCATCCCTTTCGCGCAAAGCGGAACACAGCATGAACACCTAGCATCCGCTGGCAAAGCCCGGCCCATCCGGCGATCAAGCCCCGTTGCACGGCACTGACCCCTCGCCTACACATGCGCGATCCATACGCATGAAGGACGATCCCATGACCCAACCGCTTCGAATCGCCATTGCCGGGCTCGGCACAGTCGGCACCGGGATCGTGCGCATGGTCCAGACCCATGGGGACAAGATGCTGGCCCGCTCGGGTCGTGAAATCCGCATCGTCGCCGTTTCGGCGCGGTCGCGGGGCAAGGATCGCGGTGTGAAGCTCGACGCCTTCGCGTGGGAGGACGATCCGGTCGCCCTCGCCCGGCGCGACGACGTGGACCTGATCGTCGAGGTCATGGGCGGTGAGGACGGCCCCGCCAAGGTGCTGGCGGAAACCGCGCTGGCTGCGGGCAAGCATGTCGTGACCGCGAACAAGGCCATGATGGCCCGCCACGGTCAGGCGCTGGCCGAACTGGCCGAGGCGAACGCCGCCGCCCTGCGCTACGAGGCTGCCGTGGCAGGTGGCATCCCGATTATGAAGGCCCTGACCGAAGGTCTGGCCGGCAACGGGATCGAGCGTGTGATGGGCGTGATGAACGGCACCTGCAACTATATCTTGACCCAAATGGAGGAGACCGGAGCCGATTACGAGGACGTGCTGGCCGCCGCACAACAGCTGGGCTACGCCGAGGCGGATCCCGCCTTCGACGTCGGCGGCATCGACGCGGCGCACAAGCTCGCCCTGCTCGCCGCCACCGCCTTCGGCACGCGCGTGGATTTCGAAGGCGTCACGATCGAGGGGATCGAGCATATCTCGCTGACCGACATCACGCAGGCCCGCGAACTGGGCTACAAGGTCAAGCTGCTGGGCGTCGCACGGATGAGCGACGAGGGGCTGGAGCAGCGGATGCAGCCGGTTCTGGTGCCGGCCCGCTCCTCGATCGGGCAGTTGGAGGGGGTCACGAACCTCGTGGTGGTCGAGGGTGATTTCGTCGGGCGCACGGTCTTTACCGGCCCCGGCGCGGGCGAGGGGCCGACGGCCTCCGCCATCATGGGCGATGTGATGGACATCGCGCGCGGCCTACGTATTCCGGCCTTCGGACAACCAGCCCATTCGTTGAGCGCGGCCAACCGCGCGGCCAATGCCGGGGCGGCCAGCCACTACCTGCGCTTCACCCTGACCGATGCGCCGGGGACCCTGGCGCGGATCGCGCAGATTCTGGCGGATGAGGGGATCTCCATCGACCGGATGCGGCAGAATGACCATGACGGCACCAATGTACCGGTGCTGATCGTGACGCATGACTGCCTGCGATCCAATCTGGACGCGGCGTTGAGCCGGATTGCCGCCAGCGATGTCAGCCTTGCCCCGCCGGTCGCATTGCGCATCGAACAGGTCTGAGGACAGCAGCGGGGGCGCGACCAGCGCCCTCAGCTCTCGGGCATCTGCCCGGTCAGATGCGCCTCACCCCGCGCGGCGGCCAGATCGATCTGGCGCTGGCGTTCACGGAACCGGGCGCGATCCTCGGGCGTGCGTTCATCTATGCAGTGATGGCAACTGACGCCGCGCTCATACCCGTTGCGGGTCAGATCGTCGGGAGCCAAGGGCCTGCGGCAACCGGCGCACAGCACATGCGGGCCGGGTTTCAACCCATGGCCCACAGTCACACGCTCATCGAACACGAAGCAATCGCCGCGCCACGCGCTTTGCTCCTCCGGCATGTCTTCGAGGTATTTCAGGATGCCGCCCTGAAGATGATAGACCTCTTCCACCCCCTGCCCGATCAGCCAGCTGGTCGATTTTTCGCAACGGATGCCCCCGGTGCAGAACATCGCGACTTTCTTACCCTCGAACTGCGCCGCATTGCGCCGCCACCAGTCGGGAAATTCACCGAAGCTGCGCGTGCCGGGGTCCAGCGCCCCCTCGAACGAGCCGACGGCGACTTCATAATCATTGCGGGTGTCGATCAGCACCACGTCGGGAGCGGCAATCAGGTCGTTCCAATCCTGCGGCGCGACGTATCGCCCGACTGCGGCGTTCGGATCGACCTCCCCCGCGCCCAGCGTCACGATCTCCTGCTTGAGCCGGACACGCAGGCGGCGAAATGGCTGCACCTCCGCGAAACTGTATTTCGGCTGCACCCCCTCGCAACCGGGGATTGCGCGCAGATGGGCGATCGCGGCATCTATCGAGGCCTCGGAACCGGCCAGCGTTCCGTTGATCCCCTCGGCTGCGACCAGCAGAATGCCCCGGATACCCAGTTCGCTTAACGTATCGTCGAGGCGATCACGCAGTAATTCCGGGTGCTCGATTCGAGCAAAACGATACAAAGCTGCTATCTTATTCGCCTTAAACGTGTTCATCGCGCAACACTTTTCCCTGTTCTACCTCAGTCCTGACACATCTTCGTGTGTCATCGATCGCTATTTGGTTGCAAATGTCGCCGGATACCAGCGTGGAGATTGCGCAAACGAAAATGCTTTGGCATTCTGCCACGTGTCTTGCCATGCGTCATATCGACGTGGCGGTCCGATCATATATGCTGTGGGGGCTTCGTATGTGAACGGATTTCGGACCAGGGATGTGGGGGATTTCTATGTTTGCAGCAATCATCGGGCTGGTACAGCCCTTCGTGCAGCGGTTTCGCAGGGACGACAGCGCCGTTGTTGCCATTCAGGTTGTGATCTTCTCGGTCATGCTGCTGACATCCGCCGGACTGGTCATCGATTTCGGGCGCGCCTATTCCGCACATTCGCAAATGCAGAGCTTCGTGGACAAGGCGGCGCTCGCCGCGGCGGCGGAACTCGACGGTCAGTCGGATTCGATACAGCGCGCCACAGCGGCGGCAGTGGCTGTCGCACAAAGCTCCAGCTTCACCGATGATGAGGAAGACTTCGCAATCGCCCTGCCGCTGACATTCATGATCGACAACCCGGTAGATGAGACCGGCACCTTCTCCGAGGCCATGATGGCCGAGTTGGAGACTGAGGCCCCCCAATTGGCCACACATGTCTTTGTCGAGGCTGAGGCCCGCACCATTCGCCTGGCGTTTCTGTCGATCGGCCTGAACAGCGACGCCACCGAACAGGCCCGCCGCAACAAGATCAATGAAGGTACGATGTTCATCGACGTCGATGGCGATGGCACCGCCGATGCATCCAGTCAGGATGCGGCATGGCGACAGGCCCTGGCCGAAAATACCGATGACGGCGCGATCGAGAAGACCACCTCGATCAACCTGTCCGCCTTCGCGGTTGCGCGGATGCAGGTCTCCTATTGCGGTGAAATCAGCACGATGGTGATGTGCAACCCGTTCGAGGGTAACGCCGATGGACAATCCTTCACTGAGATCATGGAAAATCAGGAGGGCACGCGGATGCTCCTGACGACCGACCGTCAGGCGGACAGCACCACCCCGATGCCGCTGAGCACGAATGACGGTGCCATCCGCGTCGGCCTGTTCAAGGATCCGCGTAACGAGATCGGCGCCGACAATGCCGGTGTGTGCGACGATATCGGCCTCGGCGCGTTTGAGGCCGCCGCCTATAACGGCAACCCCGGCGTGGCCACATCGACCGACCCGTGGACCTATCCCGCCACGGATGAGGAGATGGAGCGTCTGCGCGACACCTGTTTGCTGGCCACCATCGACAGCCAGATGCAGTGCATCGGCGGCGAGGTCCTCATCAAGGCGGCGGAGCCGGAGACCATTACCACCGCACTCAATTCCCTGTTCGACATCTGGGATGCCCCGCTGGACCGCGTTCTGAACCAACCGACCACGTCCGATCGCGCGTTCTCCCCCGATTACGTCGCCAATCACGGCCACCTGACCCGCGCCGAGTATATCGACTATATCCAGCAGGGTCGCATCGCCGAGGCCGAATCCGACATGGACCGCTGGTCCGACAGAATCGCCAATGGGCAGGCAGGCGGCGACAGCCAATCCCGCATCGACCGGTATCAGGGCTTTTACGACAGCGCCGCTGCCGAGCGCGAACGTTGGATCCTCACTCTTGCCGCCTATCCCGACAACATCGTCAACACCGCTTCGCGTCGAAACCACATGAAGGGCGATGGCCATGGCGGGGCATGGGGGCCGATGCTGGGCGCCGACTGCCTGGAGGGGGACCCTTCGGCCTGCACCCCCTACCCGTACATGGCGCTGCCGTTCACCGAGGGTGATGATTCCGCGAGCGGCTGGCGCATGGGTCCTCTGTCTGCCGCCCCCACCCAGGACGCTGTAGCCGGGGATGCAACCGAAGGATCGGTCGAGGACACCGAAGCAGACCCCGCCGCCGAGGGTGACGCCGTCGAGGGAGAGGAAGCCGCGACCGCATCCACCCCCGATACCGACATCATCAGCCTGGGCGCCAGCGCCTCGAACCCTGAGCTTACCGGCTGGAGAATCATCAACTACACGGACATGGATCTGACCGGCCGTTTCGGATTCGAAACCGACCACAGAAGCGTAATCTTCTCCCTGCCCGCGAACAGCCAGCGCGACTATCAGGTGGAGGTTGACGACACCGCCGTGATCACCTGGACAAGCGAGGTGGAATTGGACCTCTATCTGATCTCCGCCCATGTGGACACGACCCTCGACTTCACCGGGGTCGGCAGCCCGTCCTATGACATCATGTTCGGGCGTGTACCCAGCTTCGTCGAGTATTTCTCGACCTACTATTCCCCGTACATGAACACCTACGCGCTGGATCTGGACAATCCCGACACCGCGTTCGAATGGGACGTGGCAGGGTCGTTCAGCATGTATGACGGCTATTCGCGGATCGAGCGGCAGACCACAGAACTGCTCGCCTATTCCGCCTCCAACGGGCCGGAGAATGACGATACTGCGGTGCGAAGCCTGCCGGAGCATTTCCAGTTCACCTCCAACAACCCCTCGTCTGAGCAGACGACCGAACGGCGTCGTCAGAACGTGGCGCTGGTGAACTGCGAGGCCCTGTCGAACCCCGTCTCACATGGCGGACAGGCCGAGGCCTATGCCGGCGCCTATGTGGCGGAGCTGGAGGCCGTGGTGGAGTTGTTCTTTACCGGACCGGTCATGGTTCAGAGCTGCGCGGATACCGTCGGCTCGGATCCCGAAGACCAGATGGATTGCTGGAACTCCGATATCGAACAGGCCTACATCCCTGTCGAATATCTGGGGGCCGCCGACCCGGCTGATCCATCGGTACAGGAATACCTCAACTATGCGGTTCTGGTTCATTGAATCACCGGCATCTTGACCCCGGCGACTTGAGAAGGTAACTACGCCCAAATCCCGGAAGCCACGTCTTCCGGTCCGCGGCCTGTGCGCCGGGGATCGCCACCGGTCAGCGCGTTGCGCCCACCGGTGCTTTCGCCGTTTTGCAGACCGAATGTAGGAGCGACGCGATGTTCGAGAATCTGTCCGACCGCCTCTCAGGTGTGCTTGAAAAGCTGACCCGTCAGGGTGCGCTGACCGAGGAGGACGTGGCCACCGCCCTGCGCGAGGTGCGCGTCGCCCTGCTGGAGGCCGACGTCTCGCTGCCCGTCGCGCGCGACTTCGTCAAATCCGTGCAGGACAAGGCCACCGGACAGGCCGTCACCAAATCCGTCAGCCCCGGCCAGCAGGTCATCAAGATCGTCCACGACGCACTGGTCCAGACCCTGGCCGGTGATGACGCCAATGCGGGTGAGTTGAAGGTCGGATCGCCGCCCGCCCCCGTTCTGATGGTCGGCCTGCAAGGCTCGGGCAAGACCACGACCACTGCCAAGCTGGCCAAGCGTCTGTCGGAGCGGAACAAGAAACGCGTCCTTATGGCCTCGCTCGATACCCGTCGCCCCGCCGCGATGGAACAGCTTGCCGTGCTGGGGATGCAGATCGGCGTCGATACGCTGCCTATCGTGGCCGGACAGACCCCCGTGCAGATCGCGAAGCGTGCCAAGCAGCAGGCGACGCTGGGCGGATACGATATCTACATGCTCGACACGGCGGGCCGCCTGTCCATCGACGATGAGTTGATGGATGAGGTTGCTGCCGTTCGCGATGAGGCAAAGCCCCACGAAACGCTGCTGGTGGTCGATGGCCTGACCGGACAGGATGCCGTGAACACGGCGGAGAACTTCAATAGCCGCGTCGGAATCTCGGGCGTCGTGCTGACCCGGATGGACGGCGACGGTCGCGGTGGTGCCGCCCTGTCGATGCGCGCAGTCACGGGCAAGCCCATCAAGTTCGTCGGACTGGGCGAGAAGATGGACGCCATCGAGGAATTCCACCCGGAACGGATCGCGGGCCGTATCCTTGGCATGGGCGATATCGTCTCCCTCGTCGAAAAGGCGCAGGAGCAGATCGAGGCCGAGCAGGCCGAGCGCATGATGAAGCGCTTCCAGAAGGGTCAGTTCAACATGAACGACCTGAAACAGCAGCTCGAACAGATGCAGAAGATGGGCGGCATGCAGGGCGTCATGGGCATGATGCCGGGCATGGGCAAGCTGTCCAAGCAGATGGATGAGGCTGGTCTGGACGACAAGGTGCTCAAACGCCAGATGGCCTTGATCGATTCGATGACCAAACAGGAGCGCCGGAATCCGGCCATCCTTCAGGCCAGCCGCAAGAAGCGTATTGCCAAGGGTGCGGGCATGGAAGTGTCCGACCTCAACAAGCTGATCAAGATGCACCGCCAGATGGCGGACATGATGAAGAAGATGGGCAAGATGGGAAAAAAGGGCCTGATGCGCGGCGGCCTCGGCGCGCTGATGGGCAAGGGCGGAATGGGCGGCGGTGCAGGACTGCCCCCCGGCATGACGCCTCCCGGCGGGATGGGCGGCGGCGGCACCGCACCCGGCGGATTGCCGGGCCTTGGCGGTGCGTCTCTGCCCCCCGGTCTGAGCGGTCTGGGAAAGAAAAAATGAGCCGTATGTCTGCAATTTTTCCGGCATTTGTCGGCGGAAACCCCTCCGTTACGGCGCAGCGCGGCTATATCGCAACCTCCGGTTTCGGAGCGAACGGATGACCGCAGAAATCGCCCTCGCCCGTTCCGTTCTGGCCGAACATCGCGCCTCGATCGACAATCTCGATGCGATCCTCGTCTTTACTCTGGCCGAGCGATTCAAGCGCACGCAGGCGGTAGGAAAGCTCAAGGCGGAACATGACCTTCCCCCCTCGGACCCGACGCGCGAGGCGGAACAGATTACCCGGCTCGAAACAATGTCGGCCGATGCCGGTCTCGACCCGGACTTCACCCGGAAATTTCTGAATTTCATTATTCAGGAAGTTATCCGTCACCACGAACAATACCAGGAAAACGTCTGATATTTCAGACCCATACACGACCAGATCAAGGAGATACCCATGGCCGTTACCATTCGTCTCGCACGCGGCGGTTCCAAGAAGCGCCCGTTTTACCGCATCGTCGCAGCTGACAGCCGCATGGCCCGCGATGGCCGCTACATCGAGAAGCTGGGCACCTACAACCCGCTGCTGCCCAAGGACAACGAGGAGCGCGTCAAGATGGACGCAGAGCGCGTTGCCTACTGGATGTCCACAGGTGCGAAGCCGACGGATCGCGTTTCCCGCTTCCTCGAAGCGGCTGGCATCGTTGAGAAAAAAGAACGCGCCAACATGAAGAAGGCCGAGCCGGGCAAAAAGGCCAAGGAACGTGCCGAGCAAAAGGCCGCCAAGGAGGCCGCCGCCGCCGAAGCAGCGGCAGCCCCCGCGGAAGAGCCCGCAGCAGCCGAAGAATAAATCCTCTGAGCCGGTTCCCCCCGCGGGGGACCGGCGTTTCGCCATCAGTCCATAACGGAGCCGCGATGCGTTCCTTCTCAACTGACTTCACGGCGGAACTGAACGAACTCTTCAAGTGGCGCCGCGACGTGCGGCGCTTCACGGATCGCCCGGTTCCGAACGACCTTCTCGATGAATGCCTCGACCAGATGCGCCACGCCCCTTCGGTCGGGCTCAGCGCACCCTGGCGGTTAATTCATGTCGAGAGCGACAGCGCCCGCGCCGCCGCGATCGAAAATTTCGAGGCCGCGAACGCCCAGGCATTGCAGGGCTATTCCGGCGATCAGGCCAAACGCTATGCAGGGCTGAAACTGTCCGGGCTGCGAGAGGCTCCAGTCCACCTCGCTGTCTTTTGCGATGACACCACGCGCAAGGGTTCGGGCCTGGGCGCGGCAACAATGCCGCAGATGCGGGCCTATTCCGTCGCCGGTGCGATCATGTATCTTTGGCTTGCCACCCGCAGCCGCGGGCTGGGCATGGGGTGGGTGTCCATCCTCGACCCTGTAAAACTGTGCAGCGACCTCGATGCGCCGGCTGAGTGGGAGCTGGTCGCCTATCTGTGCCTCGGCTGGCCCGAGGAGGAGACCGAGACCCCCGAGCTGATCCGTGCGGGCTGGGAAACCGAAGCCCCCAAACCTGAGGTCCTGACAAGATGAGCGATCTAATCTGCGTCGGCGCGATATCCGGTGCATTCGGTGTGCAGGGCGAGGTCCGGTTGAAGAGCTTCACCTCGGACCCCAGGGCCATCGCCAGCTATGCCCCCCTGTTCACCGAGGACGGCACCCGCAGTTTCGATGTTACGATAACGCGTCCGGTCGCGAACGGCCTGGCCGCGCATCTGTCCGGCATCGCCACCAAGGAAGAGGCCGACGCGATGAAGGGCACGCGGCTATACGCCGAACGGGCCAGGATGCCCGATTTGCCGGATGACGAGTTCTATCATGCCGATCTGATCGGCCTGCTGGTGCTGGATACCGGCGGCGTCGAACTGGGTCGGGTGCATGCCGTGCATGACCACGGGGCCGGTGATATTCTGGAGGTGACCGGGCCAAAGGGCGAAACACTGATCCCGTTCACCCGCCACGCCGTTCCCACCGTCGATCTGACCGCCGGGCGTGTCATCGTGGATCTGAGCGAGGAGCCGGAATGACTCGCATTTCCAACGGCCTGCTGATCTGTGGCTGGGGTGAACGCTGATGCGCTCGCTGGGTCGCAAGTCGATCAGCGTCAGCGCTCAACCGCGCGACCTGATGCAGGAACGTGAGCTGGAAAACACGTGGACCGCGCGGGTCCTGACGCTGTATCCTGACATGTTTCCCGGCATTCTGGGCCAATCGCTGACCGGCAAGGCGCTGAAGGATCGGCTGTGGCAGATGGAGGTGACGGATATCCGTCAGTTCGGTCTGGGCAAACATCGCGCGGTGGACGACACGCCCACGGGCGGCGGTGCGGGAATGGTGCTGCGGGCTGACGTGCTGGATGCGGCAATCGCCTCGCGGCCCGTTGTCGGCCCGCTGATCTATCTCAGCCCGCGCGGACGGCGGTTCGATCAGGCAATGGCTCATAACCTTGCCGCCGGGCCGGGCGTCACGCTGCTGTGCGGGCGGTTCGAGGGCGTGGACGAGCGCATCATCGAATCGCGGCAGATCATCGAGGTCTCCCTCGGCGATTTCATACTGACCGGCGGTGAACTGGCCGCACAGGCCATGATCGACGCGACGGTGCGCTTGCTTCCGAACGTGCTGGGCAATGCAAGCTCGGTGGAGGAGGAAAGCTTTTCCTCCGGTCTGCTGGAACATCCGCAATATACCCGCCCCAATGACTGGGGAGGACGCGCGGTGCCGCCGGTTCTGATCTCGGGCCATCACGGGAAAATCGCGGAGTGGCGGCGTGCGCAATCCGAAAAGCTGACACAGGACCGACGCCCGGACCTGTGGGCCGCATATCAGGCGCGCAAGGATCACGAAGGCAGTTGAACTTCACCCCAAGCTGGGCTATGCGCGGGGCTTGCCGGGGGTTTCCCGGTTTCGGAACCATGTCCGGGCAGGTGCCTGCCTGCCGCACCGGGATGCGGTTTCACACAAGGAAAGACGTATCGACCTTCGGCGGGCCGGCAATGCCGCAGCCCGAACAGCGACCGAAGCTCTCATACGCGCAAACATTCGCCGCAAAGGCGATCATAAGGACGACAGACATGAACCTGCTTCAGACCCTCGAAGCCGAGCAGATTGCAGAGCTTGCAAAAGACATTCCCGACTTCGCACCCGGTGATACCGTGCGCGTCGGCTACAAGGTGACCGAGGGCACACGCTCCCGCGTTCAGAACTACGAAGGCGTCGTGATTGCGCGCAACAACGGCACGGGGATCGGCGCATCCTTCACCGTTCGCAAGATCTCCTTCGGCGAAGGTGTCGAGCGTGTTTTCCCGCTCCACTCGCCCAATATCGACACGGTGACCGTCGTTCGTCGCGGCAAGGTACGTCGCGCGAAACTGTACTATCTGCGTGATCGTCGCGGCAAATCTGCCCGCATCACGGAAAAGACCAACTACCGCGCGCCCAAGGGCTGATCCCTACGCCGCGATCTATCACATCAGGCGTCCCCGGCCGGGGGCGCCTGTTCCGTTTGTACCCGACGCGAAATCCGGTTTATCCTGCCCCCCTCACAAGAGCGGACGCACGATGTATCTCCTCCTCCTCGACAGTGTTCGACTGATGCCGTCCGTTTTCATGCGGACCTTGCCGGTCGCGGTTCTGACTGCGCTGATCTATTTCGGGCTGATCGGGAACACGCCGAACCCGTTGTGGAAGCTGGTGTTCGTCTGTCTGCTGACCACACCCTGCATCGCAATCGTGCGAATGGCCGCGCTGCGGGCGGCCCTGGTAACGGTCGGACGTACGACTCCTCCTACGATCGATCACCTGACCAAGGCACAGATGCGGCTGGCCTATATGAACCTGCTGCCGATCAATATCGTGCAGACTGTCGCCTTCGTCGTGGTGACAGCGCTGTTGGCGGTCGGCCTGGACACGGCTGTGATGGATGTCGCGACCGAGTTCGCCACAACCGGCGTGGCGCCCGATCTGACTGGTCTGAGCGAGGAATTGCGCAGGGTGGCGCAGGCGGCGGGATGGCTGTTCTCGATCATCGCCGCCCTGGGATTCGGCGCGATGGGCACCGCCATGGCGGCCACGACGGCGAACGCGGCGGAAAAGAAACCCCGTCACGACATTACGTTCGGTGTCGGTTACAATTTCTGGAAACTGACGGTGCTGTACTATATCGCGCAGGCATTGAATGCTGTCGTGGTGGTCCTGCTCAGCATTTTCGTGCTGGCCGCACTGCAAATCGGGGATGGCAACCTGACAGCTTATGTGGCGCCGGCTGCGCTCACGGCCTATATCAGCCTGCATTTCGCCACGACAGCGGCAGGTGCCGCGCTCTCCTATAGCCAGCTATTGGATGAGGAAGCAGAAATTCGCGCCTTCGTGCGGCAAAATCTGGCCGGGCCAGAAGCATCGGGCGACGAACTGCGCGCCCTGCGACGCGCACGACAGACGCACTGAGGGGCTTGCACGTACATCCGATCCGGGGTAGCTGACAGCTTCGTTTACCCCTGTGGCGACGGAGAATGGCCTGTCCTCTCCGCTCAGTCACGTCAAAGGACCAGACCCATGAAAAAAGATATCCACCCCGAGTACCACGTCATCGACGTGAAGATGACCGACGGCACCATCGTTCAGATGCGCTCCACCTATCAGAAGGAAGGCGCACAGCTGAACCTCGACATCGATCCCTCCGTGCATCCGGCATGGACTGGCGGCACCTCGCGCCTGATGGATACCGGTGGTCGCGTGTCGAAGTTCAAAGCGAAGTACGACGGTCTCGGCTTCTGATAGCCTATACGTCTTTTCGCCCTGCGGGGCGTTGTGTATCAAGGAAAGACGCGCCCCCGGGGCGCGTCTTTTTTGTACGGGAGGGTTCACGTGGCGCATATTATCGTGCTGGGCAATGAAAAGGGAGGGTCCGGCAAATCGACGACCTCCATGCATCTGTTCGCGGCCCTCGCGCGCTGTGGCCACAAGGTCGGCGTGATCGACCTGGATTTGCGGCAGAAGAGCTTTTTCCGGTATCTTGAGAACCGTGAGGCCTTCGTCGCCCGCACCGGAACCAAACTGCCGATGCCCATACGCGAGGCGCTGGGATACTCGACCCTCGACAGTGTGACCGCCGCGAAGGAGGAGGAGGAGGATCGGTTTGCCGCTGCGCTGCACCGGCTGGATCAGACCTGCTCCTTTATTCTCATCGACTGCCCCGGTTCACACACCCGCTATGCGCAGATGGCGCACGCAGCGGCGGATACGTTGGTCACGCCGATGAACGACAGCCTGATTGACTTCGACCTGCTGGCGAAGCTGAACCCGGAAACCGGCAAAGTGCTGGGCCCCAGCGTCTATTCCGAAATGGTCTGGCAGGCGCGTCAGCTGCGCGCCACCGCCGGGCTGAAGCCGGTGGACTGGGTGGTGCTGCGCAACCGCATCGCCACCTTGAATGCGCGGAACAAGCGGCGGGTGGGCAGTGCCTTGACCGAGCTGAGCAAGCGGATCGGATTTCGGGTGATTCCCGGATTCGGCGAACGCGTGGTGTTCCGGGAGATGTTCCTGTCCGGCCTGACATTGCTGGATCTGAAGGATACCGGGGAGGTGAGCCTAAACATCTCGAACCTCGCTGCGCGGCAGGAGGTTCGGGATGTCGTCAAGGCGCTGAACCTGCCGGACGTGTCCGTCAAGTTCTAGCCTGATTGCTCAGCCGTTCGGGCGGACCATACGGCAAATACGGTCTTGCGCGTGAAGGCTGCTACAAGTCGCGGTCGCCTGATTCTCGCTCAACCCGATGAAGGTCGCAGCATAGAGAGGCACACCGTTCACGACGGTCTGTCCGACACTGCGATGCGCGCCGACCAATGGTTCGGTGACCCCAACCAGCGCATCGGTGAGCACGGATTCCGCGAAATCCGCATCCCTATAGGCGCCGAGTTGTACCGCCCATTCGCCACCAGGCCGCGGCAGGGGACGGGGCGCCGCCATCGGCGCGCCCTGCCCCGATGCCGACGTGCTTATCCGCAACGGCACAGTTGAGGAGGTCTGCGTCTCGCTCGTCGCGGCATTGGCCGAGGATACGAACGCGTTGCCCACAAGGCTGGCCGCCGCTGCAAGCTGCGTCGTTTCACTGGCGCCACGCGGCATCGGACGGGTCGAGGCCATGACTGCTCCGACCGCGACGCGGCCCGGGCGCACCACCGCGACACGGGAGGGCGCCCGATCGAATCCCATGTCGAGCAGTTCGACCATCCGGTTGTAACGCCAGGTGGAACTGCGTCCGCCGAAGATTACCGCGATCACACGCTCACCGTTTCGTTCGGCGGAGGCTGCCAGGTTGTAACCGGCGGCGCGAGTATATCCTGTCTTGATCCCGTCAGCACCGCGATACCCATTGAGCAGCCGGCGATTGGTGTTGCGCACCGTCGCCACCCCAGCACTGGTCGAGGTGCGACCGAAGATGTTGTAGTATTGCGGATAGTCGTAGAACAGATGCCGCGCCAGCGTGCTCATGTCCCGCGCGGTGGACATATGGCCATTCGCGGTCAGCCCGTGTGCGTTGCGAAAGGTCGTCTGGGTCATCCCCAGTGACCGCGCCGTTTCGGTCATCAACTGCGCAAAGGCCTGCTCGGACCCGGCGATCGCCTCACCCAGCGCAGTGGCCGCATCGTTGGCCGAACGCACGGCCGCGGCGCGAATCAGATAGCGCACGGAAATCCGCTGTCCTGCGCTGAGCCCCAGACGGGAAGGCGGCTCGCTCGACGCATTGCGCGAGATTCGAATCTGCTGATCGAGGTCGAGCTGTCCGCTCTCCACAGCCTCGAACGCGAGGTACAGCGTCATCATCTTGGTCAGCGATGCGGGATGAAGCGGTGTGTCCGCACTGCGTGAATGCAGGACGCTGCCGTCCCGCGCATCCAGCACGATCGCTGCATAGGGGGCCGCCTGTGCAGCGGGCGCCAGGAAACTCAGTGCCGCTACCAGCACGAAACTCAAAATACGTATATGCATCGGTCACTCCGACGAAAGCCTGCCACGGTAATGGGCCGATTTATTCAGCCTCATTATGATTTACATTACGTTAGCAACGGATCGGTTTGAATTGCAACGATTAACCCACATTCGCAGTCAAGACTCTGCTTATCCCGTTCACGGTCGAAGGGCTGTGAGAAAATTTCAAAACAATTCCAGGGCAAGGAATTTTGTGCACCGCAACATAAAAACCTTGACGCAGTGCAACATGATACCTAATTCTTATCCACAAGGACGAGATGTTCGTCCAAACAAATTGGATGGAGTTTTATCATGGCTACCAAGACCACTGCAAAAGACACCGCTGCTCAGATGGAAACCTTTGCTGCAGACGCACAGAAGACGATGACCGACACGGTCGAGAAAATGACCAAGGGCTTCGAGGAAGCATCCTCGTTCGGTCAGGAAAACCTCGACGCTATGGTCAAATCGGGTGAGATCGCGGCGAAAGTGGCCGAAGGCTTCAGCACCGAAGTCTCCACCTTCACCAAGAAATCCTTCGAGGAAGGCGTTGCCGCAGCCAAGGACATGGCGTCCTCCAAGACGATGACCGAGCTGTTCGAAAAGCAGTCCGCCTTCGCTCAGACCATGTTCGACGGTTGGATGAAGCAGGCGACGAAGATCAACGAGATGATGGTTTCTTCCGCCAAGGATGTGACCGCGCCGATGGGTGAGCGCATGACTGCCGCGCAGTCCGCGATGAAGTCCATGACCGCCTGAGCCGGATCAAGGCACTGTTACGAAAAGGGGGCTTAGGCCCCCTTTTCTCGTTTAGTGGACGGAATATATTGTGAATCCTGTCTGCAAGGGACATATGGGCGCAATGACACGTAAATTCCTGAGTATGAACAACGATGATTCCGACCGTGAAGGCGACCTCGGCCTTGCGGCGAAAACCCGTCCGAAAACGCAAAAGCCGCCGCTTTACAAGGTGATGCTCCTCAATGACGACTACACACCGATGGAATTCGTGGTGCACGTGCTGCAACGGTTCTTTGGTGTGACCCATGCCCAGTCGGTCGAGATCATGCTGACCGTTCACAAGAAGGGTGTCGCTGTGGTCGGGGTTTTTTCGCGGGAAATCGCCGAGACGAAGGTCACGCAGGTAATGGACTACGCCCAGCGCAATCAGCATCCACTGCAATGCACGATGGAAAAGGAATGAGGCGCTTGTCATGAGCGACCCTGTACGCCTTGAACTGAGCGGGCTGGACCTGGCGGACATGAAGGTCGGATGCCTCGGCGCGGATCCAGATCCCGGCTGGCACGATTTCGCGGATACGATCACCTTCGAGCAGCGCAACAAGGTCGATCACGACCGGATGACCGACATGCGCCTGAAAGTCGTTGAGGTGCTGGACGCCGCGCAAGACGCGATGATCGTTTGTCTGGGCCGCTCGCGGGTCGAAAATTTCGGCCTGCTGGCACGGGCGTGTCAGATGGTTCCGCCGCAAGCCCCGATAATCGTCACCGGCCAGAAAAATGCCGGCGTCGATTCGTTTCTGCGGCAAGTGCGCAAGATCCTACCCGTGGGTGAGGTTCTGTCTAAGGCGCACGGCAAACTGTTCATCATCGACACGCCTGCAAACACCGCGGAAGTGACGCGCGACTGGCTCGACGCCGCGCAGCCCTCCCCGATCGAGGGGAGCTGGATCACCGCGCCCGGGATGTTTTCGGCCGATGCACCCGATGCGGGATCGATTCGTCTGGCCGAACATTTCTCGGATCGGATTGGCGGCGCTGTCGCGGATCTGGGTGCTGGCTGGGGTTGGTTGAGCGCGCAACTGCTCGCAACCGCGCCAGAGGTGACCTCGCTATCGCTGTACGAGGCGGATGGGAACGCGCTGGACGCCGCTCGGCGGAATGTCGTCGATGAGCGGGCAGGTTTTCATTGGGCGGATGTCACTGCGCTCAACGGGTCCGCCTCTTTCGACTGGGTCATCAGCAATCCGCCGTTTCACCATGGTCGCGCCGCCGAACCCGCCCTGGGTCAGGCGTTCATTCAAGCGGCGGCGCGATTGCTGAAACCGGGCGGCAAGGCGCTGTTCGTCGCGAACCGCCAGTTGCCATACGAGGCGCAACTGACGGAGAGCTTCAAGAAATGGCAGGAAATTCCCGGACCCGGCGCGTTCAAGGTTTTCGAAGTTGAGCGGCCCATCAAGCGTTAACCTTTCTTACCGGATTCTCTTGCGCAACTCGCTTGAATTAACGAATGTTAATTCATGTTAAGAATTTTCGTTTTATTGCTGGTCATCGCCCTTCCCGCTGCTGCCCAATCGGTCAGCGGGTTTGCGGATGTGACCGATGGCGACACGTTGCAGGTGGGGGGCGTCAAGGTCCGCCTCGCCGGGATCGACGAGCCGGAGCGGCATCAGCTTTGCGGCACGAGCGCGTGTGGGATAGCAGCGACGCAAACCCTGGTCGCATTAATTGGAAACGATACCGTAACATGCGTGCTGAACGGCGGGCGGACCTATGACCGGATCGCGGGCACCTGCTCGACGCCACAGGTCGCTGATCTGGGCCGGGCCATGGTGATGTCAGGCTATGCGATGGATGAGCCGCGCTATCCTCCCGACTACACGTTCGAGACGCAGCAGGCGGCCCAATCCGGCCACGGCATGTGGGTCGATCCGGCTCAACCCGCCTGGGTGTGGCGCGCCGCGCAGACCTCCTCAACGACGACGCCCCGTGATTCCGATTGCGCCATCAAGGGCAATATCAGCGCGAACGGACGTATCTATCATGTGCCCGGCAGCCGGAATTACGACCGCACGTCGATCAATGCGAGCGAGCGCTGGTTCTGCTCGGTCGCGGAGGCAGAGGCCGCAGGCTGGCGCGCGCCGCGCTAGCCCTTCCTGACCCGTTCTCGCAATTCGAACTTCTGAACCTTCCCGGTCGAGGTTTTGGGCAATTCCGCGAACACCACGTATCGGGGTGCCTTGAAATGCGCCAGTTCCGCGCGGCAATGGGCGATGATCTCATCCGCGCTGGCCTGCATGTCAGGGCGCAGTTCGACGAATGCACATGGCGTCTCACCCCACTTATCGTCCGGCTGTGCCACCACGGCACAGGTCGCGACCGCAGGGTGGCGGTAGAGCGCCTCCTCCACCTCGATGGAGGAGATGTTCTCCCCCCCGGAAATGATGATGTCCTTCGAGCGGTCCTTGAGCTGGATATATCCGTCGGGATGCTTCACCCCGAGATCGCCGGATCGGAACCAGCCGCCGCGCAAGGCGTCCTCGGTCGCCTTCTCATTGCGGAAATACCCCTTCATCACAACATTGCCGCGCATCACGACTTCACCCATCGTCTGACCGTCGGCAGGCACGGGTCGGTCGTCCGCGTCCAGCACGTCGAGCTGTTCCAGAGCGGCGTAGCGCACGCCCTGTCGCGCCTTCAGCCGGGCCTGCTCACTCGTGGACAGCGCATCCCAGTCACGGTTCCATTCGTTGATGACGGCGGGCCCGTAGATTTCCGTCAGACCGTATAGATGCGTCACGTCGAATCCCGCATCCCCCATCGCGGCCAGAACCGTTTCGGGCGGCGGGGCGGCAGCGGTGAAGAAGGCGACGCGGGCGGGCATCTCGCGCCGTTCCTCGGCGGATGCGTCCAGAAGCGTGCTCATCACAACGGGCGCACCGCACATATGGGTTACGCCGTGATCCGCTATCGCATCGAACATCGCACCGGCCCGGACCTGTCGCAGGCAGACATGCGTTCCGGCGACAGCACTGAGCGACCAGGGAAAGCACCAGCCGTTGCAGTGAAACATCGGCAAGGTCCACAGATAGACCGGGTGCTTGCCCATTCCCGCATGAACCACGTTGCCGGTTGCCAACAACATCGCGCCCCGATGGTGGTACACGACGCCCTTCGGATCACCCGTGGTGCCGGACGTATAGTTCAGCGCGATGGCATCCCATTCGTCCTGCGGCATCGACCAGTCGAAATCCGGGTCGCCGGTGGCCAACAAGGCCTCGTATTCGCAGGGCTGGGTCGAGATTGTGGCATCGTGATACACGACCAGTTGCGGCGGCTGGTCCAGGCCTGCACAAGCCTCACGCGCCAGCGGCTCCAATTCCGTATCCACCAGCAGGACCTTGGCCTCGCAATGGCCCAGGATGAACCTGAGCGTGGCCGCATCCAGGCGGGTGTTCAGCGCGTTGAGAACGGCGCCGGTCATCGGCACGCCGTAATGCGCCTCGATCATCGGGGGGGTGTTGAAAAGCAAAGCGGAAACGGTATCGCCCCGCTTAACGCCCATCGCGACCAGGGCGGAGGCAAGACGGCGAGAGCGCGACAGCAGATCGCGATAGTTGACGCGCTGGTCGCCATGGATGACCGCGACGTGATCGGGAAACACCCGCGCCGCCCTGTCCAGCAGGGTCAGGGGCGTCAACGGTTGGTGGTTCGCCTGCTTGCGCGGCAAATTCTCGTTGTAATCTGCGTTCGTGGCCATGATGCTCCCCATTCTCAATGATTACGTCGAGTTCTAGCAGACCGGCCCGCTCTCGCAAGTCCAGCGCATCTGTCCTATATGCCATCACTTACCGTAGGGACGCGGTACGTTAACATGGAGCTGACATGGGGTCTCTTACTGGAAAATCCGCGATCGTCACGGGCGCGGCAAGCGGGGTCGGTCTGGCCATTGCGCGCAAGTTCCGTGAGGAAGGCGCCCGCATCATGATGGCGGATATCGACGACGAACGGCTGGAGGCCGAGGCCAAATCGCTGTCCAAGGATGGTGACATGGTCCGCAGCTTTTCCTGCGACCTGCGGGAGAAGTTGAGCATCGCCAACCTGATGGCCACCACCATAGATAATTTCGAGCGCGTGGACATTCTGGTCAACGGCTCGCGTCAGGTGCTATCGCACGATCCGCTGGACCCGCAGGGCGACGTGTTCGATTCGCTGATGCAACAGAACGTCAAGAATGGTCTGCGGTTGAGCCAGATGGTCGCCAAGAAGATGATCGCGCAGGCGGAGGGCAGCGATGCCCGCAATGTCGGCTCCATCGTGAACATCACCTCGATTTCCGCTCAGCGGACCCTGCCGGAGCTGTTGGCCTATTCGGTCAGCTGTGCCGCGCTGGACCAGATGACCCGCAGCCTTGCGGTCGCGCTCGCCCCCAAGGGTGTGCGGGTGAACGCCATCGCACTGGGCGGCGTGATGACCGGCCACCTGAAGGAGGCGTTGAAGGAGCGTGAGGAATTGCGCAAGGAACTGACCGCCGTCACGCCGCTGGGCCGAATCGGCGATGCGGAGGAAGCGGCGGAGGCAGCCCTGTTCCTGGCGTCAGACAGGGCGAGCTTCGTTACCGGGCAAATTCTGGCGGTCGATGGCGGACGCGGCAATTTCGACCCGCTCGACACACCGTCGAGCTGAGGCCCCTCAGCCGTTTTCGCGTAGAACGGCCCCGGCAAGGTAGAGCGATCCGCAGATCAGAACCCGCGCATTCGCGGGGATCACCTGCAGGGCATCGGCAACCGTTGCTGCGGTGGTCGCGGTCAGGCCCACGGCCTGCGCTGCTTCGGCGGTTTGCTCGGCGCGCAACGTGGCGGCCTCACCGGGAATGGATACTGCGTGCAGATGCTGCGCCTTGGTGGCGAGGGGGCGCAGGAAACCCCCGACATCCTTGGTGTTCAACATGCCGCAGATCAGATGCAGCGGACGCTCGGGCAGCCTGCCAATCGCCTCCGCCACCGCGAGGCCGGCGGCGCTGTTGTGGCCACCGTCCAGCCACAGATCACGCTCCCCCGCCATCGCCACCAGAGGGCCGCTGCGCAGGCGCTGCATCCGCGCGGGCCATTGCGCCTGCGTCACCGCGGCATGGCATCCCGCCTCGGACACACCCAGCGCGCGCAAGCTGGCCAGTGCCGCGCCCGCATTCTGCACCTGATGCGCGCCGATCAAAGACGGCAGCGGCAGGTCGAGCAAGCCATCCTCATCGAAATAGGCCATGCGGCCCTGATCCTCGTAGGCGTCCCAATCCTGACCGGCGAGAGAGAGCGACGCACCCAGCGCCTGCGCCCGTGCCTCGATAACCTCACGCGCCTCGTCCTGCTGCCGGGCGATGATACCGGGAACGCCCGGCTTCAGGATCCCCGCCTTCTCACCCGCGATTTGGGGCAGCGTATCCCCCAGATATTGCTGATGGTCGATGGAAACCGGCGTGATGACGGTCAGGCGCGGTGCGTCCACGACATTGGTGGCATCCAGGCGGCCGCCCAGGCCGACCTCCAGAATGGTGTAATCCGCATCCGCGCGGGCAAAGGCCAGCAGGGCCGCGCAGGTCGTGATCTCGAAATAGGTGATCGGCACGCCGCCATTCGCCCGCTCGCATTCCTCCAGCGTATCCATCAGCGCCTGTTCGGAAATCAAGCCGTCGGGCAGTCTGATACGCTCGTGAAACCGGGCGAGATGCGGGGAGGTGTAGGCGCAGACCCGGTGGCCATCGGCCTGCAGCCCGCTGCGGATCATCGCCTGGGTCGAGCCCTTGCCATTCGTGCCCGCGATATGGATGACGGGCGCCAGATCACGCTGCGGATTGCCCAGCGCGTCCAGCAAGCGCCACATTCGGTCGAGGGTCAGGTCGATGATCTTGGGGTGCAGCGACATCAGCCGCTGCAACACCAGGTCGGTGCCGCTGGCGCTCATGCGGGTTTGGCGGCCTGCGGTTGCGGAGCGGCAGGTTCCGCCTCCTCCGTCTCGACCACAGGGGTCGGGGGCGGCAGATCCCCGTGACTGCGCGGACGTTCCTTGAGCAGCAGACGCAGCAGCGTTGCCAATTCATCCCGCATCTTCAACCGATGCACAACGCGATCCAGCATTCCGTGATCCAGCAGATACTCGGCCCGCTGGAAACCCTCGGGCAGCTTTTCCCGGATGGTCTGCTCGATCACACGCGGGCCGGCGAAACAGATCAGGGCGTTCGGCTCCGCGATATGGATGTCGCCCAGCATCGCGTAGCTGGCGGTCACACCGCCGGTGGTTGGATGGGTCAGGACGACGACATAGGGCAGGCCTGCCTCCTTGACCATATCGACCGCGACCGTGCTGCGGGGCATCTGCATCAGACTCAGAATCCCCTCCTGCATCCGCGCGCCCCCGGCGGCGGAAAACAGGATCAACGGGGCGTGCAGCTCCACCGCGCGCTTGGCGGCCGCGATGATCGCATTGCCGACATACATGCCCATGGAACCGGCCATGAACGAGAAATCCTGCACCGCGACAACGGATGTCAGATCACCGATCTTGCCCTCGGCGACCAGCATCGCCTCATGCTCACCGGTTGATTTTCGTGCATCGGCCAGCCGTTTCGGATAAGGCTTCTGATCCTTGAAATGCAGCGGATCGACCACCGGATCCGTAACCTCCACCGTGGTGAAGAGCCCACCGTCGAACAGCGCGGACAGGCGATCGCGCGGCGTGATGAACATGTGATGATCGCAGGTCGGGCAGGTGTTCAGCGCGTCCGACAGTTCCCTGTGGAACAGCATCGTTCCGCAATTGTCGCATTTCGACCAAAGATTTTCCGGCACTTCGCGGCGCGAAAACAGCGAATTTATCATTGGACGGGTGAAGTTAGATATCCAGCTCATGCCAGTGCAGCCCCCAGTGTCTCTTTTCGCTCACCTATATCGCACGCCTGTGGATTGCAACGCCGCGGCACCCTGCCTAGGGTCAGCGGGACTGACACAAATGGAGAGCATCGCATGGCGATCGGAAGCGATATCCGCACATGGTACGAGGGGGAGTGGCACCAGGGCAATACGCCAATCATGGGTGCCGCCGATCATGCCACCTGGCTGGGCACAATGGTCTTCGACGGGGCGCGTACCTTCGGCGGGGTCACACCCGATCTGGACCTGCATTGTCAGCGGATCGTGCGCTCTGCCATCGCGATGGACATGACGCCGCCGATGGATGCGGCGCGCGTGCTTGAAATCGCGCGGGAGGGCATCGCCCTCTACCCCGACGATGCGGAACTATACGTGCGCCCGATGATGTGGAGCAAGGAAGGCGGCGAAGCGATGATCGCGGCCAAGGCGGACTCCTGCGCCTTCGCGCTGTGTATCGAGGCGATGCCCCTGCCCGCGATGCAGGCGATCGCGCTGTGCGTATCCCCGTTTCGCCGGCCCCGGCCCGACACCGCCCTGACCGAGGCGAAGGCCGCCTGCCTGTATCCCAACAACGGACGCATGCTGACCGAGGCCCGCAAGCGGGGCTTCGACAACGCCCTGTCACTGGATGATTGGGATCATGTTGCGGAAACGGCCACCGCGAACGTCTTTCTGGTCAAGGATGGCGTCGTGCGCACGCCGGTTCCCAACGGCACGTTCCTCAACGGCATCACCCGGCAGCGGATCATCACGCTGTTGTCGCAGGATGGCATGACGGTGGAGGAAACCTCGCTCGGGGTCGAGGATTTCGCCCAGGCGGATGAGATTTTTCTGACCGGCAACGCCTCCAAGGTTACGGCAGTCAAGCGTTTCGAGGATCGCGAATTGCAGCCCGGCCCGGTGGCCACGCGCGCACGGGCGCTGTATTGGTCGTGGTCCGGCGCCGCCTGATCCATTTTCACGAGGACTCTTCAATGACCGACATGCGTTGCATCGAAATCTCGAAACCCGGCGGGCCGGAGGTTCTGGTCGAGGCCCGGCGTCCCATTCCCGTGCCCCAGGCCGGGCAGATCCTGATCCGCACCAAGGCGATCGGCGTGAATCGCCCCGACGCGCTGCATCGCGCCGGATCGTACAACCCGCCCCCCGGTGCCTCCGACCTGCCGGGGCTGGAAGCAGCCGGAGAGGTCACGGCAGTGGGCGAAGGCGTCAGCCGCTGGTCAGTCGGCGATGCGGTCACCGCCCTGCTGCCCGGTGGCGGCTATGCCGAATACGTCACGACACCGGCGGAACATGCGCTGCCGATCCCCGACGGTTATTCGTGGGAGCAGGCGGCGGCGCTGTGCGAAACCTTCTTTACCGTCTGGATCAACGTGTTCGATCGCGGCGGCTTGCAGGCGGGGGAGACGTTCCTCGTCCACGGGGGCACGTCAGGCATCGGCACGACCGCGATCCAGCTGGCAAAGGCGCGCGGCGCGCGGGTAATGACCACCGCCGGCACCGATGAAAAATGCGCCCGCTGCCGCGAGCTGGGCGCGGACCTCGCCGTCAACTACCGCGAGGCCGATTTCGTGAAGGAAGCGAAGGCGTTCACCGACGGGCGCGGCCTGGACCTGATTCTCGACATGGTCGGCGGGGATTACATTCCCCGCAATATCAAGGCTCTGGCCGAAGATGGCCGCCTGTCGATGATCGCTTTCCTCGGCGGACCCAAGGCGGAGGTAAACTTCGCGCAGGTCATGGTAAAGCGGCTGGTACTGACCGGATCGACCCTGCGTCCGCGCAGCGATCTGGTAAAGGCGGACCTGGCGCGCGCGGTGGAACGTGAGGTCTGGCCCCTGCTGTCGGCGGGCACGATCGCGCCGGTAATGGACTCGACCTTCTCCCTGGCGGAGGCAGCCAAGGCGCACGCCTACATGGAAAGTTCGGCCCATATCGGAAAGATCGTATTGGTCCCCTGACGATCAGCGCACGGGCGGCAGGCTGGCCGTGCGCGAACAGTCGCGAATCACGTCGCGCCCGCAGCGGCGCGGTTCCAGATCGCGGGTCAGGCAGATGCGCACCTCCTGAATGCGGCCATCCTGGCAGGTTACGGTCACGCCGTCCGCCTCCAGATCGTCATTGGCCTCCAGAAAAGCGGCCTCGATCACCGACGGGTCGAGCCGCAAAGTCTCACGCACCTGACGCAGGATGTCCGGTCGCTCGATGCTCTCGTAAGCCTCCCGCGACAGGGCGAAATAGTCCGTGGCGCGCAGCCCGGAACACCGTCCGTGCTTTTGCCACTGATGCCATGCGGACCCGCCGGTTCCCATGATATCGGCCATCTCGCCGGTTTGGCGCCGCGACGGATCGCCATTGGACGTGCGGCAATAGTCGGGCCAGCCCGTCTCGTATTGCGGCCACAGACCGTGCAGGACGAAACCCAGCGCCCGGTCGCATTGCGGCGATCCCTGCGCATCGCCGGTCGCGGCACACCATGAGGGCGACCAGCTCAGGCTCAGCACATAGTAATCGAACTCTCCAGCCTGATCCTGCGAACTGACCGGCAATGCCAGCATGAGAAAGACCAGAAACCATCGCATGTCGAAACCCCTTTATCCTTCGTCCTCTACCGCCTATATACGGTGGGAATTCCCCAAACGGAAACGGACTGCGGCCCCGGCCTACCGATTTCTCGGCACGGGAGAAGATTGCAGTTTTCTGAAAGGCACGACATGGCGCTTCCTATCATGCAGAAAGCCACCGCCGTCTGGCTGGTGGACAACACCACACTCAGCTTCAAGCAGGTCGCGGACTTCACCGGCCTGCACGACCTGGAGGTTCAGGGCATCGCCGACGGCGAGGTCGCGGTCGGAATCAAGGGCTTCGATCCCATCGTGAACAACCAGTTGACGCAGGAAGAAATCACCCGCTGCGAGGAAAACCCCAAGGCCAAGCTGCAATTGAAATACAATGCCGCCGCCGAGGGCGAACAAAAGCGCAAGGGCCCGCGCTATACTCCACTGTCCAAGCGTCAGGACCGCCCTTCGGCCATCGCGTGGCTGGTCAAGTTCCACCCCGAACTCAGCGACGGCCAGATCTCCAAGCTGGTGGGCACGACCAAGCCGACCATCCAATCGATCCGCGACCGGACGCACTGGAACATCGCCAATATCCAGACAGTCGATCCGGTGGCATTGGGCATGTGCCGTCAGGGCGAACTGGACGCTGCCGTTGCGAAGGCTGTCGCCGCGAAGGCGAAGAACGGCGATGTGTTGACGGATGATGAGAAGCTGCGCCTGATGAGCACGGACGAAAGCCTCGCCTCCGAAAACCGCATCCCCACCGCGATGGAGGGGCTGGAAAACTTCACATTCTCGGACACCGCAGCCGATGCGCCCGAGCGGGAGAAGGCGCTGCCGGACGCGGAGAGCCTGTTCAATCTGCCCGACAGCGATGATGAGGATGAGAGCGACGATTGATCGTCCTCTCCACCGTATTGAAGGGCCGGGGCATCGCTCCGGCCTTTTTGCATGTGCACTGTTAATGGGTTCGCAAGGAACCGACCGCTAGGGTCACCTCGTCAGGCGGAGGGGCGACGTGATCAGATCGAGCGGTAAGGTATGGCTGGGCGCGCAGATTTCGCGGCGCGCGATGGTTGGCAGCCTTGCCGGCATGGCAATCATGCTCCTGCTGACCGGGTTCGAAATGACCGCGATGCACGAACAGCTTGGACGAATCGACGCGATTTCAGCGCAGCAGGTGCTGATCGAACGCCAGATCTCCGATCTGCGCAGCTACGCCACCACCGCACGACATCTGTCCTTAGCGTCAGAGGAATCACTGGCAAGGCAGGATCTGGTGACGCGGCTCGACCTGCTGACCACGACGATTTCCGCGCGACAGGATACGTTCGCGTTCGGGCAGTCTGCAAAGGGGATCGCCGCATCTCTCGACTACAGCCTTGCGAAACTCTTCGCGCTCACGGCGCTCATTCGCAACCCGACGGAAGGCCTGCCGATAGGCGATATCGTCGAGCAGATACGTCTGCTGGAGGGGGGAGACCTAAATACGACGCTGCGCGATTGGGCAGGCACGCTTTCGGCCGATGCGGCGGATGCGCGCGGACGCATCCGATTCGCATTGATCACGCTGGCGGGAATCGTATTGCTGGCGAGCCTCTCGTTATGGCTTTTTGTTCTGCGCCCCCTTTCGCGCACCGTGCTGGACGGCACCGAACACGCACGTGCGCTCGAAGATGCGCTTGCGCATACCGCCGGGCATGATCGGCTGACCGGCCTGCCGAACCGGACCCGTTCCGCCGAGCTGATAGACAGACACATCACCCGCCGCCGCAAGGAAAGTGTCGGTCTGATTCACCTCAACCTCTGCCATTTCCACATGATAAATGAGGAATTGGGTCATGAGGCGGGCGATCAGGTTTTGGTGGAAACTGCCCGGCGCTTGCTGCAGAGCATCGGTGAGAGGGAGTTTGTGGCACGGATCGGCGGCGATGAGTTTCTGATATTCGCGACCGATGTCCCCACGCCCGACAACCTGATGGCAAGGGCCGCCGCCCTGCGTCGCACGGTTCGCGAGCCCTTCGACCTGGCGCAGGGTGCGCGCCACATGGATTGCGTGATCGGCGCGGTCTGGTCCGCAACCGGAACGACGGACGCCGAATCCCTGAGTGTTCGGGCAGACATCGCACTGCGCTCCACCCTCAGCGGAGAGGAGGGCCCCCTGCGCCTGTTCACTCAGGCGATGATGGAGGAGGTCGCCTTGCGCGACGCGCTCAGCCGCGAATTGCGCCGGGCGTTGGAAAAAAAGGAGCTGGTCGCATTCTTTCAACCGCAGGTCAGTGCACAGGGGGGGGAGGTGACCGGGTTTGAAGCGCTGATTCGCTGGAACCATCCGACACGCGGCCTGCTATCACCGGCGAAGTTTCTGAAAATAGCGGAGGAGATGGGACTGGCCGATCAGATCGGCGCGCACATGCTGGATCAGGCTCTCGACGCGTGGCAGGGCTGGGCGGCAGCCGGATTCGCAGTGCCGCACGTTGCGGTCAACTACTCAGCCGCGCAGCTCGCCGACATCCTGCTGGCCGATCGTATCAAGTGGGCTCTCGAACAACGCGACCTGCCGGCGGATTGTCTGGCGCTGGAGGTAGTTGAGACGGTGGCCATCGAAACAGACGATGCGCTGGCCGTCCGCATCATCCGCAACCTTGCCGAGGCGGGCTTCGCGATTGAACTGGACGATTTCGGCACCGGCCATGCATCGATCGCGAACATCCAGCGCCTGCGCGCCAGCCGGATCAAGATCGACCGCAGTTTCGTATCGGGCATCGACCAACGTCAGGACCTGTCGGTCATGGCGGATGCAATGGTGCGCATGGCCACGGCGCTGGGTGTCAGCACAATTGCGGAGGGGGTCGAAACAGCGGAGGAACGTGCGAAAGTCACCGCCCTGGGCTGCACATCGCTGCAAGGCTACAACATCGCCCGCCCCATGGCGTTCGAGGATACGCTGCAGTGGCTGGCCGAACATCGCATGCTCAATCACGGGCGAAGGCGCAGTCGCGCGGCCTCGGCATAGGGGCAGTTGCGGTGGCCATCGGGGGGAAAGCCCTTGACCTTTAGCGATGTGACCTGTTGAACGCCTGCATCCCGTCAATATCCGCCGCGCAGGGGCTACTTTGCATGCAAGACGATAACAGAAATCTGATCCTGGCAATGGGGCTCAGCCTCGCTGTGCTGCTTGGCTGGACCGTTCTCTTCCCTCCGGTCGAGCAAACGCCGCTGACAGCCGAGCAACAGGCCGTCCAGCAAGAGCTGCTGGGCGACGTTGCAGATGGCACCCCCGCAGGTAACATCAGCGTGCCCGCAGTCGATACGCCGGTTGTCGAAAATCGAGATGCCGCCCTGACCAGCGTGGATCGTGTTGCGATCCAGACTCCCAGTCTGAGCGGTTCGCTTTCCCTGACTGGGGGACGGATCGACGATCTGCACCTGACCCACTACCGCGAAACGCTGGATCCCGATAGCGAAACGGTGACGCTGCTCAATCCCGCAGGTGGCCCGGCGGCATATTATGTGCAGCACGGCTGGGCACCCGCTGGTGGCCTGCCCGCCGATCAGGTTCCCGGTGCAACGACGGAATGGCAGCTTGAAAGCGGTGAGGTCCTGACCCCCGACACGCCCATTACCCTCAGCTGGGACAACGGCGCCGGTCTGATCTTCCGCAAGACGTTTACCGTGGACGATGATTACATGTTCACAGTCACGCAATCCGTGGAAAACACGACCGATGCAGCCGTGCGCATGTACCCCTATGGTATCATCGACCGCATTGGTGAGCCTGAGACCATCGGCTTCTACATCCTGCACGAAGGTGTGGTTCGGGAGAGTGACGGAGAGATCCACGAGATCGACTACGACAACATGCCCGACAACGATTTCGACGTGCGTGAGAACGCGAATGTCGAGTTGATCGACGTCCAGAACAGTGGCTGGATCGGGTTTACCGACAAGTACTGGATGACCACGCTGATCCCCGAGGGCGGGCCGTTCACATCGGTGGTGCGCTATTCGGACCGCACGGAATCCTATTCCACCCAGGTGCGGATGCCGGTAGTTGAAGTTGCGGCAGGTTCGCAGACCGACAGCACCTCGCGCCTGTTCGCCGGAGCGAAGGAACGTGACGTGCTGACCCGCTACGAAGACGCGCTGGGTGTGGAACGTTTCGTGGATTCGATCGACTGGGGCTGGTTCTTCTTTCTGACGAAGCCGATCCACTGGCTGCTGACGCTGTTCAACAGCTTCCTCGGCAATTTCGGTGTCTCGATCATCCTCTTGACCCTGTTCATCAAGGCGCTGCTGTTCCCGCTGGCGTACAAGTCCTACGTCTCGATGTCGAAAATGAAGAAGCTCCAGCCCGAAATGGAGGCAATCAAGGAGAGGGCCGGTGAGGACCGCGCCAAGCTTCAGCAGGAGATGATGGCCCTCTACAAGAAGGAAAAGGTGAACCCCGCCGCGGGTTGCCTGCCGATCCTGTTGCAGATCCCGATCTTCTTCTCGTTGTACAAGGTGCTGTTCGTCGCGATCGAGATGCGCCAGGCACCGTTCTTCGGCTGGGTGCAGGATCTCAGCGCGCCCGACCCGACCTCGTGGATGAACCTGTTCGGTCTGCTGCCGTTCGAGGCACCGGACCCTGCCAGCTTCATCGCGATCCTGTCGATCGGTGTCTGGCCGATCCTGATGGGCATCACCATGTGGTTGCAGCAGAAACTGAACCCGGCGCCCGCTGACAAGACGCAGGCGATGATCTTCGCCTGGCTGCCCTTCGTGTTCATGTTCATGCTGGGCCGGTTCGCCGCAGGATTGGTGATCTACTGGGTGGCGAACAACACCATCACGTTCACGCAGCAATACCTGATTATGCGCAGCCAGGGCGTGAAGGTGGACTTGCTGGGCAACATCCACTCGAAGTTCCGCAAGAAGAAGGACGCCGAGTGATCCGGGTTTCCGCCCTCTGGCGCCATCCGGTGAAGGGGGTGGGGGCGGAACCACTGCAATCGACAATCCTGCGGGCGGGTGAATGCCTGCCCGGGGACCGCGCCTTCGCCATCGCGCAGCAGGGGGCGGAAACGACCGGCGGCTGGGCTGCATGCCGTAATTTCGTGCGTGGCGCGAAGGCGGGCAGCCTGATGGCCGTATCCGCCCGGCCCGATGGGGATAACTATATCTTTACTCATCCGGACCGGCCCGACCTGCGGGTTGCCCTGCCCGCACAGGGCAATGACCTGATCGAGTGGATCAGACCCCTCTACCCCGACAACCGGCCCGCGCCCGAACGACTGGTCACATCCCGCAAGCAGGGAATGACCGACGCCGCGTTCCCGTCGATCTCCCTCCTGTCGGATGCCTCACGCAGCGCGCTTGGTTCGGCGGCGGAGGCAACACTGGATCGCCGTCGGTTCCGGGGCAATATCTGGCTGGACGGGCTGGAGCCGTGGGATGAATGGGACTGGATCGGCAAACGCCTGCGTATCGGGGCTGCGTTGTTGGAGGTTCGCGAACGGATCACACGCTGCCGCGCGACTCACGCCAACCCCGTTACAGGGCGCGATGATCTGGATTTGTTGAACGTTCTGGCGCAAAACTGGGGCCACCGCGATTTCGGTGTCTATGCCGTTTGCGTCGAGGGCGGTGAAGTCCATATTGGCGATGAGGCTACCGTGCATGACCGGACCCGATCCTGATACGCTCCACCCGCTCGAACACGCGCCCGGTGTGGTCTTTCTCAAGCCGTTGGCCGCTGGCCGCCCGAATGTCGAAATCGGGGATTTCACCTATTACAACGATCCCGCGCGGGCCGAGGATTTCTTCGAGCGCAACGTCCTCTACCACTACGATTTCATTGGCGACTGCCTGCGGATCGGCGCGTTCTGTGCCATCGCCACGGGCGCACGGTTCATGATGAATGGCGGCGCACATGCAATGGGCGGGTTTTCGACCTTTCCGTTCAATATTTTCGGTCATGGCTGGCAGGAGGGGTTTGATCCCGCCACATGGGTGGCAGAACAGCGCGGCGATACCATCGTCGGACCCGATGTCTGGATCGGGCGGGACGCCACGATCATGCCCGGTGTGACCATCGGGGCCGGTGCGATCATCGCAACCGGCGCCATGGTCACCCGCGACGTCGCGCCCTATGCCATCGTCGCAGGCAATCCCGCGGTCGAGATTCGCCGCCGGTTCGACGCCGACATCGTGGACAGATTGCTGGGGATCGCCTGGTGGGACTGGCCGGTAGACAGGATCACGCGCAACCTCAACGCGATCCGCGCCGCCGATATCGACGCGCTGGCGAACACAATTTGATCTCGCACCCGGACGGCGCATGAAGTATCCCGAAGCTCACCGTCCGGGCCGATCGCCCGCGACATGGACAATTCTGGAAGGTGCCGCCCCATGACCCCTCGTTTCCCACTGGCCGAAACACCGGACGCGGCGGCGCTGGCAAAGGGCCGCTCGCTGTTTCTGGGCCCGTGCGAATTCGTGAAGGGCGTGGTCGCGATGGAGGGTTTGCCGCCTGCGGACCGGCTGGAATTCTGCATGGCGGGCCGCTCGAACGTGGGCAAGTCCAGCCTGATCAACGCTCTGACCGGACGCAAGGCATTGGCGCGGACCTCGAACACGCCCGGCCGCACGCAGGAGATCAACTTCTTCGCGCTTGCCGACACGCATTACATGGTCGATCTGCCGGGCTACGGCTTCGCCAAGGCACCCGTCGCCGTAGTCGCGAAATGGCAGGCGCTGCTCAAGAACTATCTGGCCGGGCGTCAGACCCTGCGCCGTGTCTTTCTGCTGATCGACAGCCGCCATGGCGCGAAGGAGGTGGATGAGGAAATCATGTCCGTGCTCGACCGCGCGGCTGTGCCCTTTCACACCGTGATGACCAAGATCGACAAACCGCGCCCCGCTGAGCTGGAAGCATCGTTGGAGCGCACCCGGCAGATCATCGCCAAGCATCCGACCGCCTATCCGGAAATCATACTGACCTCCTCCGACAAGGGGGACGGGGTCGAGACCCTGCGCGCGATCATCGCAGGCCTGAACTGAGAGTTGGGGATGGAACTGATGGAAAAATCGACTGCATCGAGCCGCGACTGGCTCGCCACTGCGCGCACCTTGTCCGAGGCGCTGCCCTATCTGCAACGCTATGACGGTGCGACGGTCGTGGTCAAATTCGGCGGTCACGCAATGTCCGACGACGCGGCGATGGAACGTTTCGCCCGCGATATCGTCCTGATGAAGCAATGCAACGTGCATCCGGTCGTGGTTCACGGCGGCGGCCCGCAGATCAACCAGATGCTGGAACGGCTCGCCATCAAGTCCGAATTCATCGACGGCAAGCGCGTGACGGACGAGGCAACGGTCGAGGTCGTCGAAATGGTGCTGGCCGGTCGCATCAACAAGCAGATCGTGCAGGCGATCAACGATCAGGGGGGGCGCGCCGTCGGGTTGAGCGGCAAGGACGCCAAGCTGATCGTGTGCGACAAGGCCACCAAGACCCGCAAGGATCCTGACAGCAATATCGAGAAGGTGCTGGACCTCGGTTTCGTCGGGGAACCATCGGAGGTGAACCCCGGCGTGATCAAGCTGTTCACCGACAGCGATTTCATCCCCGTCGTGGCCCCGATCGGCGCAGGTCGCAACGGTGAGACGTTCAACATCAACGGCGACACCGCCGCCGGTGCGCTGGCCGGTGCATTGAAGGCGGATCGCCTGCTGCTGCTGACCGATGTCGCCGGGGTCAAGGACGCCGAGGGCGACGTGGTCACGCGCCTGACCCCCGACGACGTGCGCCGCCTGACGGATGAGGGTGTCATCTCCGGCGGGATGATCCCCAAGACGGAAACGGCCCTGCACGCGATGGAAAAGGGCGTCGGTGCCGTGGTCATCCTGGACGGGCGCGCGCCCCATGCCTGTTTGCTGGAACTGTTCACGGAACATGGTGCGGGAACCCTCATCAAGGCCTGATCACAATCGCCAGCGCCCGTGCCGCTGGCATCGGGCGGTTCGATTTTCCCCGCAACGTCCTTGATTATGACAAGGGTTTAATTCGGTATTGCTGCATGAAGAGAATCGTTTTGATCCGCCACGCAAAGTCCTCCTGGTCCGATCCCGATCAAGAGGATATCGCGCGCCCCCTCAACCAACGCGGGCGTTTGTCCGCAGCGCTGATGGCCGCACAGATCGTTGAGCTCGATGCGGTCCCTGAGGCCGTATGGCTGTCGCCCGCCGCCCGCACGGTGGAGACGTGGGAGCGCATGAAACCGATCCTGGGTGAGGTCGAGGCGGAAACGCACAAGGCGCTCTACATGGCCGATCCGGACACGATGCTGAAAATCCTGCAGTCCACATCGCCCAAGGCCAAAACGGTGGCGATCGTGGGGCATCAGCCCGGCGTCAGTGCCTTCGCGCGCAAGTTGTCCGACGGAAAGATCGGGCCGACCTGCGCACGGGCCTTTACCCATTTTCCGACAGCCGGGCTGGCAATCCTGTCCACTCAGGAGGAAAAGTGGTCAAAGGTGACATTCAAGTCGTGCCGGTTCGAACATTTCTCGGTTCCCAAGGACCTGGTATGACCCCCATCACCGGGACACCCTTGTAGTCGTCTCAGGGTGTATACACATGATAACCAGTGGAGTTGGAGGGAATCACATGAATGCCATTCGATCTATGGTCCGGGCCGCTCAAACGATCCTGTCGGGACGCAACGCGGATATTTTCATCGAAATTTCCAATGCGACGGGCGTGTCCGCGTTCCGTCTGGCCGGTATGACGCGATCTGAAATCCTGCAAACGATCCGTGATGCGGGCATTCCCCTGTCCACGATTCCGGTGCACATCGTCCATGCGCTCGGTCTGGTTCACGCCGACTGATCTACGCAACCTACTGGTTTTCATGCCATCATACAGTTGAGGCTGGCCCCTGCGGGGGCTAGGGTTGTGCCATACCCACCGGCGGGCGGGACCATCTGTAGGAGGGGGCAATGGCAACCGAAGTCGCGACCGATCCTCTTTTGCTGTCTGCCGCCATCTTCCTTGGCTCCGCCGTCATCGCCGTTCCGATCTTCAACCGGCTGGGCTTGGGATCTGTGCTGGGCTATCTGGCCGCCGGTGCCGTGATCGGGCCGTTCGGGCTGGGCCTGTTCAGCGATGTGAACGGGATCCTGCACTTTGCCGAATTCGGCGTCGTCCTGCTGTTGTTCATCATCGGTCTGGAGCTCAAGCCCGCCCGTCTGTGGCGATTACGGTCCGACATTTTCGGGCTGGGATCGCTGCAAATCGTCCTCACCGGGGCGATCATCGCCGGGTTCTGTTATCTGGCGGGAGTGTCCGTTCCCACGTCCATCGTGACGGGGGGAGCGCTCGCGCTCAGCTCGACCGCATTCGGCGTGCAGATTCTCCGAGAGAAACAGGACCTGAACGCGCCCTACGGCGATCGGGCGTTTTCCATCCTGTTGGCGCAGGATCTCGCCATTGTGCCTCTGTTTACTCTGGTCGCGCTCCTCGGCCCGGCCTCCACGCCGGAGGGGAACGTCTGGATCGAGGGCGGCATCGCGGTGGGGGCCGTGCTGGCGCTCTACGTGACGATCCGGTATCTGATGCGCCCGTTTTTCAGGGTGATGGCCGCCACCGGCTCAAACGAATTGTTCCTGTCCGCGGCATTGCTCGTGGTGATCTGCGCGGCCCTGTTGATGAACGCGGCGGGGCTGTCCATGGCGCTGGGGGCGTTCATCGCAGGCGTCCTGCTGGCGGAGAGCGAGTTTCGCCACCAGTTGGAAACGGATATCGAGCCGTTTCGCGGATTGTTGCTGGGCCTGTTCTTCATGGGCTTCGGGATGACGCTCGACTGGTCGCTCATCGCGGATTTCTGGTGGATCGTCATCGGCGGGGCGCTGGGGCTGTTCGCGGTCAAGGCGCTGGTGCTGTACGGGCTGTCGCGGTTGTTCCGCTCCCCCCATGCCGACGCGCTGCGGATCGCGGCGACCATCGGTCAGGGGGGGGAATTCGCCTTTGTCATGGTGTCCCTCGCGACCAGCGCCGGGATCATGGGCGGGACTGTCCCCGCCACGCTATCGGCCATCGTCACATTGTCCATGGTGCTGACACCCGGCGCCGTCGCGCTGGCAGAACGCATCCTCGATCGTGGGGAGGACGAGACCGCCGACGGAATGAACGGCCCGGACGCGGCAAAGCAGACGCGGGCCATCGTCGCGGGCTTCGGGCGTGTGGGGCAGATCGTCGCGCGGCTGCTCAGAATGCGGGGGGTCGAAGTTACGATCATCGACAACTCACCCCGCCGCATCCGCATCGCGGAAAGCTTTGGCACGCGCGTTTATTTTGGCGACGCCCGCAGGCTCGACATTATGGAGAGTGCCGGGGCAGGACGCGCGGATATTCTTTTTCTGTGCATAGACGACAGGAACGGGGGCGTCGAAACGGTGGAGAAACTGCGTGAGCGGTTCCCCCAGCTGAAGATTTTCGCCGACACCTATGATCGCTTCTCTGAGAACCTGATGCGCGCAGCCGGCGCTGATTTCGTCGTTCGCGAAAAGTTCGAAAGCGCGCTTCTGCTGGCGCGTCGGGGCCTCGAGGAACTGGGCGACGCGGAAATCTGCGACGATCTGATCGAGGAATTCCGCAGGCGGGACGACGAACGCCTGCAACTGGAAACCCAGCATGGTTCCGTCAAGGCGTTGGAAATGTTGCGTCAGAAATACGTGTTGGATGAGGAATAGCGCACGCCGCATCCCGTGTGACGATCCGTAAATTTCGGAACACAGGGGGCAAAAGACGGTTCACCGTCACCGGCGGACCTCGGACCCGGGTTGCGGTTTTACAAGATCACCCTCGGTTCGCCGCATCCCGGCACACCATCGCAAACATGAAAGACCGCGCCTGACAGGGGGTCGGCGGCGCGGGCGGCCGCGTCCATTCCCTCATAGGCGGTGGTCGCGTACAGGGCCCCTTCCGGCGTCAGGGCCGGGCATGTGACCTGCGCCACCGGCAGATGTTCCACATGATCCACCCTCCCGTCCGGGGCATGTCGCACGATCTGTCCGGCCCCCCAGCGCGCCGACCAGATATAGCCATCCGCATCGCAGATCGCGCCGTCACACCCTTCGGCCTCCACAAAGAGTTGCCGCCCCGCGACAGGCCAGCCCTGCCCGTCCAGCGCGACGGTCCAGATCGTTTTGGCCGCCGTATCCGAGAAATACATCCGGTCCCCCTGCGGTGCGAAGCAGATCGAGTTGCAGATGGTGATGCGGTCGAACATCTTGCGGATTTCGCCACGATAGTAGCGGTATATCGCCCCCGCACCCGGCTCTGCCGTCCGGCCCATCGTTCCGATCCAGAATCCCCCATGCGGGTCCGCGCGCCCGTCATTCGAGCGGGTGGCGGAATTGTCCGCCTCCAGTGGCGCGACGAGGGTCCGCGCTCCGTCGTCGATGTCGAACATCCACAGGCCGGTTTCGCTGGCGATCAACAGCGTGTCGTGATCTATCCAGCCCGCCGCGGAATGGGCTTCGTCAAAGGACCAGTCGCGCGTCTTGGTGTAGAGCCGCTTGCCCAGAATATCGAACCAGAACAATTCGCCCCGGTCGGGGTGCCACAGCGGCCCCTCCCCCAGTTCGCACAGGCGGTCGTCATAGATCTCAGCCATCGAAGATCCCGTCATAGGCCGTGACGACAGCTGCGGCCCGGTCCGCTACTTCCTGCGGGGAGATCCCAGGTTTGTAGAGGGCGGAGCCGAGGCCGAAGCCATCCGCGCTGGCCGCCGCCCAGTCGGCAAAGTTCGACGGCCCCGCCCCACCCACGACATAGACCAATGTCCCCTCGGGCAGCACGGCGCGTATGGCTTTCAACCCCTCGGGTCCCGCCATGCCTGCGGGAAACAGTTTCAGCGCGTCGGCCCCGGTCTTGAGGGCGGCGAAACATTCGCTGGGTGTGAAAACCCCGGGAAAGGACTTCATTCCCAGGGTTTTCGTGCATCGGATCACTTGCAGGTCGCAATTGGGAGATACGATGAAGGTGGCCCCGGTTTCCTTGACCGCAGCGACCTGCTTTGTCGTCAGAACCGTGCCCGCGCCCAGTTCGGCGCAGTCCCCTACCGCGCCGACCATGTTGCGGATCGAGGTCAGCGGATCGGGGGAGTTCAGCGGCACCTCGATACGTGTGATGCCCGCAGTGACCAGCACCTCGGCAATCGCCGTTGCCGCCTGCGGCTCAACCCCGCGCAGGATCGCGATCAGATGTCTCATGATGCCTCCCGTGCGGCGATCAGGCCCGCCAGTACCATAGCGGTTCCGTCGTGACATTGTGCTGACAGGCCCACGGTTTCCAGCGCGGCGCGATAGGTTTCGGTCACGTTCGGCGCGCCGATCAGGGCGACCTCCTGCCCCAACCAATATGGCTTCATCGCCGCCAGTTCCACACCGAGCAGGGTTCCCCACAATCGCGCCCTTGCGGCTGCACCGTCGCTGCCGTTGAGCACTTCCGCAGCCCGAATGCCGAACAACGCCGTGGCCAGCCGTTCGGGCCGTGAAAGCGCGTCGTCCAGCGCCGTTGCGAAAGCCTCCCCGTTCCATCCGTCGCCAACCGAATGATGCAGGATGGAGCGTTGCGCCAGCAACTGGAACAACTCTCCCGTCATGGCGGTGCGGAAATGGCAAAGCTCGCCCGCGCTGATCCGCGCCCATTTCGTATGGGTTCCAGGCAGGCACAGCACGCCGTCGAAATCCGGCTGCGCGGACAGGAACCCGGCGATCTGCGTTTCCTCACCCCGCATCACATCCGCCGGTTCGGCCTGCGATGCGCCTGACAGGATGTGCACGGTCAAGCGCGGATCCTGCGTCGGGGCGATGACGGTACGCGCGGCGGGCGCGCATGGCACGGGCTGATAGGGTGCTTCGACCCAGCCCTCCCGCGATCCGACCATTCCGCAGGCCCAGACGTCCACCGGCCCGTCGATCCAGTTTGATGCCAATGTCAGCAGGGCGTCCTCGAACTGCTCGCGGTCCAGCACGTTTCCACCTGCGTCCGAGGTCGCCTGGGCCACGACATCGCGTCCGTTCATGGCCCAGACCCGCAGGTTCGACATGCCCCAGTCGGCGGCGATCCATTCAGCTTTCATCATCCGGTAAACACCACGCCCCCATCCACGACCATTGCCTGAGCGGTCATCATCCGACTGGCCTTTGAGGCCAGAAACAAGGTCGCACCCACGATGTCCCGCGCGACGAGGTGCTCCTTCAGACATTGCCCGTTCAGATGCTCCCGCAGCGACTCCTCGGTGGCCCACAAGTCCATCTGACGATCGGTCAGGACCCAACCGGGGACCAGCGCGTTGACACGGATCGCGTCCGGCCCGAACTCACGCGCATGGGTGCGCGTCAGGCCCAGAATCGCCGCCTTTGCCGCGACATAGGCCGGATAGCCCGCATTGGCCATGCCATAGGACGCGGAGGAGAAGTTGATGATCGCACCGCCCCCCGCCGCGCGCATTCCGGGCACCACATGCTGCGTGGTAAAGAAGTGGGGCCGCAGATTGACCGCGTGATTCCAGTCCCAATCCTCAACCGAGTAGTCCAACGTGTCGTGCCGCGTGTCGTTCGCGGCATTGTTTACCAGAACTGTGATCGCGCCGAACTTGTCTGCCGCCTCATCCATACAGGATTTGAGGTGATCGACATCGGTAATATCGCATTTCATGAAATGGGGGCGGTTGGCATGCTCACGCTCCATCCGGTCGCAGAATTCTGTCGCGTCGGAACGTTGGACGAAACTGACATGCGCCCCCGCAGCAAGGAACCCTTCGGTCAGGGAGGCCCCGATACCGGAGCCGCCGCCGGTGATGAACACCGACTGTCCGGCAAGGTCATGAAAGGTCGCGTATTGGGTCATCAATGGCTCTCCCGCGTGAGGGGGCGGATATCCCGGCCCAGTAAAACAGTAGATCGGGGTCGGCGTCCCGGTGCGTCTGCATTACAGGATATAGCTTGGAATGGCTTCGGGTATACACCCAGCCCAACCAGCTTGACCGTGATGAAGACCCCACCCATCGGGCGGGGATGTGCTGATCATTGGCCCGCTTCGATCCGGCCCACGTGATGCTGTTCGACGCGAAGTCGGCAACCGGGGTTCGGCAGCGACAACTGACGCGGAACGGAACCAATTCACGGCTGCGCTGTTACTTATACAATCGCAACTGAACGGACGGACTGAAAATGGAATTCATTCTTGGAATTATCTGGCTCGGACTCTGGCTCTGGGCACTGATCAAGATTCTCGGCTCGAGCGCAAGCACGGGCTCAAAGGTACTCTGGGTTCTTCTGGTGCTGGTGTTGCCAGTCATCGGATTCATTATCTGGTTCTTTGCCGGACCAAAATGACCTAAATCATATACTTACGCTTGACGCGGCAGGGGAAACCCTCGCCGCGTCTTTCATGTCCGGTTCAGAACTCGACGCCGACCTGCGCCTTGATCCCGTCGCGGAACGGATGCTTGATCAGCGACATCTCCGTCACCAGATCGGCGGCCTCGATCAGTTCGGGCTTTGCGTTGCGACCGGTCAACAGAACATGGGTCATCTGCGGTTTTTGGGTCAGCAGGAATTCGACGACCTCGTCGATGTTCAGATAATCGTAGCGCAGCGCGATATTGATCTCATCCAGCATCACGAACTGGATATCGGGGTTCAGGATCAGCTCCTTCGCCTTGGCCCAGCCTGCCTCGGCCGCCGCAACATCGCGCGCGCGGTCCTGTGTCTCCCAGGTGAACCCCTCACCCGAGACGATGAACTGGCATTCGTCCGCGAAGCGTTCGCGCAGGAACGTCTTCTCACCCGTGTCCCAGTTGCCCTTGATGAATTGAACAACGGCGCAGGGCATTTCGTGCGCGATGCATCGCATGATCATTCCGAAGCCGGAGGAGGATTTGCCCTTCCCCGGACCTGTATGGACCATGATCAGGCCCTTCTCCTCGGTCTTGGTCTGCATCATCTTGTCACGCGCGGCCTTGATCTTGCGCATCTTCTCCGCATGGCGGGCGTCGGTGTCATCACTCATCGGTGTCTCCTCGCGGCGTCTGGCGACGCATCAGATAAATATCCATGATCCAGCCGTGTTGGGCCCGGGCCGCGGCCCGTGCGGTCATGATCTGCGGTGCGGTCTCGGCCAGGGGGCCTGACAGGTTGATCTCCTGCACCATCCCGGCATAGCCAGACCACCAGATATGCACCCCTTTGGGCGGGATGGACTGAAAACTGCATTGCCCGTCCAGCATTACGGCCAGCGTGTCCACGCCATCGGGCCAGCCGCTATCGCGCAACTGCCGCCCGGTGGTCACCGTGAACGGTGCGCCCAGATCGTTGATCGGAATGCGGTGCGCCGCTGTCAGTGCCTGAAGGCTGGTAATGCCGGGCACCACGCGCACCCGCAACGGCAGAATCTTCGCAACCCGATCCGCAATCCTCAGCGTGCTGTCATAAAGCGAAGGATCGCCCCAGACCAGAAACGCGACCTTGCCCTGTGGCCCCAGGTTTTCGCGGATTTCCCGCACCCAGATCGCCGCAATCGCATCGTGCCAATCCACGACGCGAGCATGGTAATCCGGCGTCGCCTCGTCCCGCGTCGGCAGATCGAAGGACACAACTCTCGTTCCTCCGGTCAGGACCGTATCGCAAATCTGCCGTCGGACCCGCGCCAGATCGGATTTGTCCTCGCCCTTGTCCGGGATCAGAATCAGATCCGCATCGTTCAGCAACCGGGCCGCCTGCAAGGTCACATGCTCGGGATTGCCGGTGCCGATACCGATCAGCATCAGGTCGATCATCGCTGACCCCTTATGAAAAACGCGGCCCCCGTGCAGGGACCGCGTTCGCGTACTGGATTGGCCTGGATCAGGCTGCGTTGTGCAGGCGCGGCGTGAACAGCTTGTTGTCGCGCATGGCCTTGGCACCGGCCAGCAATCCCAGATCAAGCAGCGGCTCGATCAGCACGACCGTCATGTAGGCCGCACCGAATGCCATGACGGAGGATACATTCTCCGCGCCGAAGCCTTGGCCGTAGAACGCCCAGAACGCGACCCAGGCGACCGTGCCGCCCTGGAACGACGCAGACAGCGCCACGACCTGGCGGTAGCTCAGATCCACATAGGCGGTGCCCGGCGCGATAACGCGGGCGGCGATCGCTTGCAGCGCGAACAGCGGCACCAGCAGCGTGGTGACGTTCATCGCGTATTGCGGCAGGTCGGTCGGCGCCAACAGCATACCTTGCAACAGCAGGCCAAGCGCGAGGCCGATCGCAGCCGGTGCCGCGCCGAGGATCAGGAACAGGCTGGAACCGAGGATGAAGTGAACCTCGGACACGCCGACAGTGAAGTGCGGCAGCACCTCGAAGAACACGAAGACCGCGACCGTCGCGACCAGCGCCCGCGCGATCAGCGCCACGGGGCCGCTTTCCAACAGCGTGTTCCAGGTCAGCTTCGCGGCATAAACACTCGCCCCTGCTGCGGTGGCATAGCTCAGCCCGATCTTGGCGCCATCAACGAGGCCCGGTTCGATATGCATGTAGTTCATCCTTTCAAGACCGTCTCACCCGACGGCGTTTCAGTGCTGGGCCGTAGCCCGGTTTCGCGCCCCCCGGTTCGCCTTGCGAGGGGGATGACGGCAGGTCTCCTGACTTGCGGGTCGACATCCGTCCGAACCTTCCCAGCCCGAAGGCCAGTGGCATTCATCGAACGGACTCTCCGCCTACAGTTGCGGGGGCAGTCCCGGTATTGGCGTGGCTTCGGCACACCGCACCGTGTTCCCTTTTGATCCCGACATCGTGATATCGCCGGGAACCGTCCCTTTCAGTTGCCATGCTGCAAAGCCGTGTGTCAATCGTCGCCTTGGGCCAATGCCCCGAAAAGGATCAGCGCGGGCGTGGTGCTGCTGGTGGCCTCCAGCCGGGTTGTCAGTGCCGCCACACTCATCCGCTCGACGCTCTGCTCCGGCGTGCTGACGGCATGGGCCAGCAGCGCGGGCGTGTCATGGGGCAGACCGGCATCCATCAACTGCCGCGCCAGTTTGGGCCATGTCCGCTTGCCCATGTAGACGACGGTCGTGGCCTGCGGATCGGCGAGGGCGGCCATATTGATATCTTCGGGCAGCGCGCCTGCGATGTCGTGGCCGGTGATGAACTGCACCCGCCGGGCGACCAATCTGCGCGTCAACGGAATACCGACAGCCGCAGCGGCAGCGGAGGCTGAGGTGACACCTGGAATGATCTCGTATTTTATCCCGGCGGACCGCAGCGCCGTCAGTTCTTCCTCCAACCGGCCAAAGATGCCCGCATCGCCGGATTTCAAGCGCACGACATGCTGGCCCGCCATGGCGTAGTCCACCAGCAGCCGGCTGACGTGATCCTGCGAGGGTGAGGCCCGCCCTGCCCGCTTTCCGACGCCCACCAGATCGGCATCCTTGCGCGCATGATCCAGAATTGGCCCGGCGGACAGGTCGTCGAACAGGATCGCGTCTGCCTTGCCCAACCGGTCCACTGCCTTGAGCGTCAGGAGTTCCGGGTCGCCGGGACCGGAGGATACGAAGCTGACGAAACCGCTCATGCCCCCTCCGCCGTGATCAGGTGAAAGAACGTGCCGGTGGCATGGTCGCGGCGCGATCCCGTCTCGACCACCGGTTGACCGTTCGCATCGGTCACATCCGCGAGGGGGGCGTCGGGCTGCTCCAGAATCGAGGAATAGTGAAACTCATGCCCGCGCAGTTTTTGCCCGTCCGCCAGCGTCGCCATGCGATAGCCCAGATGCATCTTGCGCTTCTCATACGAGGTGACGAGGCCGAGCAGCCCGGCCATCTCGTGCCGCACCCCGTCCTTGTCGATCAACGCCTGACCCATCGCCATGTAGCCACCGCATTCACCATGCACCGGCCCTGTCCGGGCGAAGTCCCGCAAACCCTTCAGATAGGTCCGCGCCGCCGCGATCCGTCCGGCGTGAAGCTCGGGATAGCCGCCCGGCATCCACACGACATCCGCGCTCGGGTCGGGCGGCTGATCGGCGAGGGGTGAGAACGGCAGGATCTCGGCCCCTGCGGCGCGCCAGCCATCCTGAATATGGGGATAGACGAAGGAAAACGCCGCATCCTGCGCCAGCGCTATCCGCTGACCGGGCGGAACAACAGCTGCCAACGGCGCGGCCTCGGGCATCGGATTGCGCCGCGCCGCCGCCCGCAGCGCCTGCAAATCGAGGTTGTCGCGAATGAACGTCGCCGCATCGTCCAGCAAGGTGCCGATGCCCTCATGCTCCAACGCCTGGACGAGGCCGAGGTGACGCTCCGGCATCTCGGTGTGGCTGTTGCGGGGCAGAGCGCCGAAGACCTCGATCCCGGCGGCCTCCATCCCCTCGCGGATCAGGCGTTCGTGCCGGGGGCTGGCCACCCTGTTCAGCACCACGCCCGCGAACGGCATGTCCGGGCGCAGGTCGCGAAAGCCCAGCGCCGTCGCTGCCGCCGATTGCGCCTGTCCCGACACGTCGATCACCAGAACCACCGGCCAGCCGTTGCGGGTGGCCATGTCCGCACTGGCACCGGTGCCGGATCGCCCGTTCAGCGGCACACCGTCGAACAATCCCATGGACCCCTCGGCCAGCACCAGATCGGCACCTGCCGCGCGCGCGCTCAACCCGTCCAGCAAATTGGCATCCATCGACCACGTGTCGAGGTTATAGGACGGTCGCCCCGACGCCGCGTGGTGAAAGGCCGGGTCGATATAATCCGGCCCGCTCTTGAACGCCTGCACGGTCAGTCCCGCATCGCGGTAGGCGCGCAGCAGGCCCAGCATCAGCGTCGTCTTGCCCGTCCCCGACGCGGGGGCGGAGATCATCAGGCCCGGCTGCATCATTCCGTCCCTTCGGGGAACCGTGGCCGGGTGCCGACAGGCCGGAACCGGCGGTCGTAATCACCGGCATAAAGCTGGCTTTCGTCGAAGCCTTCGGCGGCCAGCGCCGGACCGACGAGGATCAGCGCCGTGCGCGCCACTTCCTGACCCACCGATGCCTCGATATTGCCCAGCGTCGCCCGCACGACCCGTTGATCGGGCCAGCTGGCGCGCCAGACCACCGCCACCGGACAGTCGGGACCGTAGTGAGGGGTCAATTCTTCCATCACACGCGGCAACACATGCACCGACAGGTGGATCGCCAGCGTCGCGCCGGTCCGCGCAAAATTTTCCAGCGTCTCGCCGGAGGGCATCGCGCTCGCCCGGCCCGAGGTGCGCGTGAGCACGACAGATTGCGCGACGCCGGGCAGCGTCAGCTCGTTTTCCAGCACCGCAGCCGCAGCCGAGAATGCGGGAACCCCCGGCGTCACGTCATAGGGAATGTCCAGCGCGCGCAGCCGGCGCAACTGCTCACCCATGGCCGACCAGATCGACAAATCGCCCGAGTGCAGCCGCACCACGTCCAGCCCCTGCGCGTGAGCCGAGGATATTTCCGCGATGATCTCATCCAACGACATCGGCGCGGTGTTCACGATCCGCGCGCCCTCGGGGCAATGCTCCAGCAAGGCCGCGGGCACCAGCGATCCGGCATACAGGCACACCGGGCAGGCCGCGATCAGGTCGCGCCCGCGCAAGGTGATCAGATCGGCGGCCCCCGGCCCCGCGCCTACGAAATGTACGGTCATCCATCCTGTCCTTCCGCTATGGCGGCAGTTGCCATGCCATCTGACGATATCCGCCGGGTTACTATCAGGCGCGCCTGCGGTCCAGCCGCGACCAGCGCCGTTGCCTCCGCCAGGGAGCCTGTTCCGAATTCGGCCAGCACCCGGGCGGAGGTCGTCGAGGTCTCCACCCCTGCCAGTGCAGCCCGTGCCACTCCGATCACCGGCAGACCGGGGATCAGGCCGCGCAGGGCCTCCGCCTTGCGGTCCAGCGTGGCCAGGGCATCCACCTGCGCATCGCCCAGCGCGTCATGGATCGCGGCGGCGGTGGCCTCGGCACGAAATCCGATTCCCGCAACTTTCATCCTATGATATTCCTTTCACGACGCTCCACTGCGTGACGGGACGCGCGGCGATCCAGCCGCGCATCCGTCCCAGCGGTTCGGCCTCAGCGACGGAATACTGCATCAACCGGCCCCCATGATTGGCGTGCCAGCCAGCCAGCAAGGCCTCCGTTTCCAGCGTGACGCCGTTCATCAGCAGTCGCGCGCCCGTCGGCATCGCGTCCCACACGGCTTGCAACATCGCCTCACCCGCGCCGCCGCCGATGAACACGGCATCAGGCGTGGGCAGTTCCGCCAACCCTGCGGGCAGCCGCGCGGTGGTGACCCCTATCCGGTGATCCAGCCCGAACCGTGCTGCATTCGCGACGATGTTTTTCGCGCGGTCCGCCCGCACCTCCACCGCCGAGGCGCTGCCGCCCCCCGCCAGACACCACTCCACACTGATGGAGCCGGATCCCGCCCCCAGATCCCACAAATGTTCCCCCGCACGGGGCGTCAGGGTCGAAAGGGTCAACGCCCGGATCGGTTGCTTGGTGATCTGACCGTCGCTTTGAAACAGATCGTCGGGCAGGCCGCAGGTGCGCGGCAGGCCGCGCCCCTGCGCCTCAACCGCCACCATAACGGGCGCGCATACATCCGTCAGGTCGAAGGCCTGCGCCGTGCAGGAGCGTACACGTTGCTTCGGCCCGCCCATCGCCTCCGCCACGATAACGCGCGACGCGCCGAAGCCTGTTTCGCACAGATAGGCCGCCAGTTCCGCCGGGGCCGCGCCATCGCGCATCGTGCAGATCAGCCGCGCGCCATCCTGCAACACGGGCCGCACACGCGCCATCGGGGCCGCGTGCAGGCCGATGCATTGCACCGCCTCCATCCGCCAGCCCAGCGCCGCCGCGACCAGTGCGAAGGTGGACGGCGCAGGATGCGCGACCCATGCGCCGGGGGGCAAGGCCTCGGCCAGCATCGCCCCGGCCCCGAACCAGAACGGATCGCCCGAGGCCAGTACGACCACCCGCCGATCCTGATGCGCCAGGACCGGCGCGATCGAAAACGGCACCGGCCATGCCGCGCCCCGGGCCCCGGCATCCACCAATTCCAGATGTCGCGGCCCGCCGAATATGATATCGGCCTCATCAAGGGCCCGAAGGCTCGCCGCGCTCAACCCGTCGCGACCGTCTTCGCCCAATCCGATGATCGTGATGCGGGGATCAGACATGCGCGTACTCCTGCTCGGCGGCACGACCGAGGCCAACCGCATGGCGCAAGCCCTGCACGCGGCGAAGATCGACGCCGTCTATTCCTATGCGGGGCGCACGCGCCATCCTGTCCGCCAACCGATCCCGACCCGTTCGGGCGGCTTCGGCGGCATCGACGGTTTGCGCGCCTATCTGGCATCCGCGCGTATCACGCATGTGATCGACGCCACGCACCCCTTCGCCGCAGGTATGAGCCGGAATGCCATCGTCGCCTGCGACGGACCGCTCTGCGCCCTCGAACGCCCCGCATGGCAAATCGAGGAAACCTGGACCCGTGTGCCTGATATCGAGACTGCGGCCAGCGCCCTGCCCGACCGCGCGGCGCGGGTCTTCCTCGCCATTGGCAAGCAGCATATCGGGCTGTTCGCGGACACGCCGCACCACTATCTGCTGCGCCTGGTGGATCCGCCCGCCGAACCGTTGCCCCTGCCGCGTGCGAACGTGATCGTCGCCAAGGGGCCGTTCGATTACGCCACCGACCTCGCCCTGCTGCGCGACCACGGGATCGAGGTGATCGTGTCGAAAAATTCCGGCAGCGAGGGCGCACGGGCAAAGCTCGACGCGGCCCGCACCCTGAACCTGCCGGTCATCATGATCGACCGACCAGCGATACCCGCACGCACCGTTTTCGCGACGCAGGCCGAGGTTATGCGCTGGCTTACTCATTCAGCGGATCGCGGCGTATAGACGAACCGACCGACGCGCCGCGTATCCCGGTTGCCCACGATGACGACGGTGCGCATGTCCGCCATGTCCGGCGTCGCCTCGTCCAGCGTCACCGTCACGATCCGCTCCTCATCCGTGCTGACCGCGCGGGCAAAGGAAATCAGCGTGTCGCCGCCGCATTCCTCACGCAAGATCTCCAGCGCGCGCGCGAACTGGTGCGGGCGGCTTTTCGAACGTGGATTGTAGAACGCCATCGCGAAACCGGCACCCCCCGCCGCACGCAACCGCGTTTCAATCAATGCCCACGGCTTGAGGTTGTCGGACAGGTTGATCGCACAGAAATCATGGCCCAGCGGTGCCCCGATCCGCGCCGCCGCGGCCAGCATGGCGGTGATGCCCGGCAGCACCTGAATATCCAGTTCGCGCCATGCCTCCGGCCCCGCCTCCAACGCCTCGAACAGGGCGGAGGCCATGGCGAAGACCCCCGGATCGCCTGACGACACCACGACGACGCGCCGGCCCTGCGCCGCCATATCCAGCGCATGTGCGGCGCGGTCCAGTTCCACCCGGTTGTCACTTTCATGCAGGGTCAGCCCGTCGCGCGGCGCGATCCGGCGTACATAGGGGATATAGCCCACCACATCTGTCGCCTGCGCCAAGGCATCCTGCACCTGCGAGGTCACGAGCGCCTCGTCCCCCGGTCCCAGACCCGCGATCACGACCCAGCCCTGCGTCGGGTCGTTCATGGTCTGCGCCCCTGTCCATGCACGACGACGATGGCGAAATAGGGCACCTCACCGTCGAAATCGGTCAGCTTCATCACTTTCTGCCCCGGCATCGTACCACGCTCAACCAGCCAGGCGCGATCCAGCTTTCCGGCGCGCTGCAAGGCGCTGCGCACGCGCGGCAGGTTGCGCCCGATCTTCATGAAGACCAGCGCATCCGACCCCTCGGCCCGCGATGCCAGCTCATCCTCGGGCAAGGTGGCCATCAGAACCGTCAGCACGTCGTCACCCCAGGTGATCGGCTGATCCGTCGCGGTCCAGCAGCCGGACATGCCGGTGATGCCCGGCACGACCTCAACCTCCACCCGCCCTTGCAAGCGGGAGTGCAGGTGCATGAACGAGCCGTAGAAGAACGGATCGCCCTCGCACAGAACGATCACGTCACCGCGCGCTGCAACATCGGCCAGCCGGTCCGCCCAGTCGTCGTAGAAAGCGGCCAGTACCGCCCGATATTCGGTGGAGCCGAAATGCAGTTCCGTCGTCACCGGGTATTCCATTGGATATTCGGTGACGCCGTCCGCCAGCATCCCCTCGACGATCCGGCGCGCCTGCCCCGCGCGGCCCTCTTTGCGGAAATACGCCACATGCGCCGCACCCCGGATCAAACGGTCCGAGCGGACGCTCATCAAATCGGGGTTGCCGGGGCCCAGACCCGTGCAGATTACCTTGCCCATGCTCTCACTCCTTGCGGCTGGCCAGCGCGTTGATCGCCGCCACCGTGATGGCCGATCCGCCCAGCCGCCCCATGACCGCAACACTGGGCACAGGGGGGGCCGCCATCAGGGCGGCCTTTGATTCCATCGCTCCGACAAATCCGACAGGGCAGCCGATAATGGCCGCCGGGCGCGGACAATCCGGATCCTCCAGCATGTTGAGCAGATGAAACAGGGCCGTCGGCGCATTGCCGATCGCCACCAGCGCCCCGGCCAGATGCGGTCGCCATAACTCCAGCGCCGCAGCGGAGCGTGTGTTGCCCATCTCCTTTGCCATATCGGGCACGCGCGGATCGCGCAGGGTGCAGATCACCTCGTTTTCGGCGGGCAAGCGCGTGCGCGTCACCCCCTCGCTGACCATATGGGCATCGCACAGGATCGGGGCGCCAGCCTCCAACGCGGCGCGCGCGACGACGGGCATGTCGCCGGAGAAGGCGATGTGCTCCTCCAGTCCGACCATACCGGCGGCGTGGATCATGCGCACGGCGACGACCTCCTCCTCGGCGGTGAAGCGCGACAGGTTCGCCTCACGCCGGATCGTGGCGAAGGATTCCAGATAGATGGCCGCGCCATCGGTCACATAGGTATGGGGCATGGTCAGCCTTCGAATAATTCGTGGGGTGCCGCGATCAGCGCGCACGGGTCGAGGTCTGATCGCACCGGCACGTCACCGGCACAACCGTTTCGGATCAGAACGAAGCGTCCGTCGGGCTCCCCGGTCAGGGTATAATCCTGCGGACGCGGATGGGCGCAGCCCTTGGCACAGCCCGAAACGTGCAGGCCTTTGCCGGGGGGCAGCGCGCCTGCGAGGGCCTTCGCCACATCGCGCGTCGCGACCAGACCCTGCACGCAATCAGGCGCACCCGGACAGGCGGAGACGCGCAGGACCGGATCGTCGGGGCGCAGGATATCGGGGTGATCCGGGGCCATGCCCCCCTCGACCAGCAGCATTCGCCACGGGGTCAGGCGCACGGCGCCAAGCGCGGCCAGAACCTCCGCCCGGATTCGCCCGAAGGCAAAGCCCGCCAGCGCCGTCCTATCGACCGTACCAGCCGGGCGCGCCTCAGCCCCCGTGAACCGATGCGGAAGCGGTCGCACCAGCCGGGCCATGCGCTTTTCCGTGCCGGTCCGGAACCACCGTGCCATGTCCAGCGCGACGGTGACGGCAGTATCGGCGTTGACCGCACAGCCCTCGCCCGCACCATCGGCGCGGCAAATCAGACCATCGCGTCCACGCTCGATCCGAATATCGGCGGAGGTCTCACGCAGCAGTGGTGCCGCACCGCAATCCACCGCGAACCCGAACTTTCCAGGCAGGTCCAGATCGACCGCGTCAACCAAGGCCGCTTGCAGATCGAGCGCGATCCTCTGCGTCAGGTCGCCGGTTGTCCAAAACGGCGAGATCACCAGATTGCGCCGCGGCTCGGCCGCCGGGTCCAAATCCAGCAGGTCCAGGTCGCGCAAGCCGTCCTGCACGTCGCCCAGCGCGGATTCCGCAACACCGCGCAGTTGCAGATTGGCCCGCGCCGACAAGTCGATCAGCCCACTTCCGAACCGCGCGGACAGGGCGGCCACTCCGCTGGCCTGTCGCATGCTCAACCGGCCCATCGGGGGGCGTATCCGGACCAGATATCCGTCGCCCGACATCATCGGGCGCAGCGCGCCGGGACACCATCCCTTGACGATCGGGCTTGCGGTTTGCGGCGTCATCACGACAACTCCGCCAGAACCGAGTTGCGCCGCGTCACCCACAGACCCGCCGCGTGCAGGGCCGCGAACCGCGCCCGCAATGCGGCCAGGGCCGCCGGGTTTTCCCGCTCCATGAACGCAACCACTTCGTCGCGCCCCAGTGTGGCATCGAAATAGGCGTCGAACAGGTGACCGGGCACGACCTGCGCCAGATGCGCGAAGGCCGCCATGTTGTCGAGGGTGGCCGCAACCTCCGCCGCGCCGCGAAAACCATGGCGCATCATGCCGTCCGCCCATGCCGGGTTCGCGGCCCGCGCCCGGACGACTCGGGCGATTTCCTCGGGCAGGGTGCGTGCGCGGGGGCTGTCCATCCGCGTGCTGTCCATGTGGTACAGCGCCGGGGGCGCGTGGCCCAGCGCCGACAGCGCCGCGGCGAAGCCCGCCTCGTGACTCGCGTAATCCTCGGCCAGCAGAACATCCGTTTCGGCCAGATCCTGCACATGCACGAAGGCATCCGCCGTGCCCAGCCGCGCCTGCAAGGCCGCGCGATCCCGTGTGGCATCGCCATGGGCGTCGATCGCCCATTCGGAGGCGCTCAACCATGCCTCACCAGCACGGCTCCGCGCATCGTCGGTATAGATGTCGAGGTCCGCCCCCATGGCTAGGCCGAACTGCCCCGGCTTCGGCCCGAAGACACGCGGCGTGCGGGCCAGATAGGGGTTGTCCTGCGCCGCCTCATCCCGCTCCGCCAAGGCATCCGCCGCCAGCTCGAACATCTGCGCCAGTCCGGGAAACACGTCCCTGAACAGGCCGCTGACACGCAGGGTCACGTCGATGCGGGGCCGGTTCAGCAGGACCAGCGGCACGATCTCGAACCCGCTGACGCGTTCGGACCCGTCATCCCAGATCGGAGCGAGACCGGCCAGATGCAGCGCCATGGCGAATTCCTCACCCGCTGTGCGCATCGTGGCAGACCCCCACAGATCGACGACCAGCCCGCGCGGCCAGTCGCCATGATCCTGCAAATGTCGCCGCAACAATTCCTCGGCCAGCTTGACGCCCTGCGCATGTGCCGCCCGCGACGGGACCGCGCGCGGATCGGTGGTGAACAGGTTGCGCCCGGTCGGCATCACGTCGCCCCGCCCACGATAGGGGGAGCCTGACGGCCCCGCCGGCACTCGCCTGCCGTCCAGCGCGGCGTGCAGCCCTGCCATTTCCGCTGCGCCGCATTGACCGGTGCCATAGACGTGCAGACCGTCACCGAACTGGCTTTCCTTGATATCGCAGACGAAGCGGTCGATGCGGGTGATCGCCTCGGCCATCGAGGCGTCGGGCGTCAGGCCCAGATCATCCTCAACCCCGCGCGCGCGGGCCTCATCCCGGATCGCGCCGATCAGGCGGTCGCGCCGCGCCGGGTCCAGACCGTCGGCGGTGGAATATTCGTCCAGCAACTGTTCCAGCCGGCTCAGCACATCGGGCACAGCGGAATCGACCATCGGCGGCGGCAGATGCCCCAGCGTAACGGCACCGATCCGCCGCTTGGCCTGCGCGGCCTCACCCGGATCGTTGACGATGAACGGATAGATGGTCGGGGTCGGCCCGCTGAGCACTTCTGGCCAGCACGCCTGTGACAGGGCAACGGACTTGCCCGGCAGCCATTCCAGCGTGCCATGCGCGCCGACATGGATCAGCGCGTGCAGACCGCGCGCCCGCAGCATCAGATAGAACGCGACATAGGCGTGCCGGGGCGTGCGGGCCAGATCATGATAATCATCGTCACGCTGCGCCACCGTGCCGCGTTCCGGCTGCAAGGCGATCAGGGCACTGCCTGCCGTGACAGCACGGAAACGGAACATGCCGCCGGTCACATCCGGGTCATCCTCAACCGCGCCCCATGCTTGCAGCAGGTTCTCTTGCATCGCGTCGGGCAAGGTTTCCAGCGCCGTCACGTAGTCTGCGACCGGCCATTCGATGACCTGCGTTTCCAGCGCGCGGCCCAGATCCTGCGGCACATCGACGGTGTAGCCCTTGGCGGCCAGATCGGCCAGCATCCCGGCGCTCGATTGCAGCGGGTCCAGCCCGACCGCATGCGCCAGATTGTAGTCGCGCCCCGGATAAGTGGACAACACGACAGCCAGCCGCCGATCCGCCACGGGGGCCTGCGCCAGCCGGTGCCACGCCGCCACCTTGTCCGCCGCCGCCGCGATCATGTCCACCTGCGGGCGGTGGCCGAAGCGGGCGAATTGCAGGTCGGGGTCTTTCCTGCCCGGCTCCTTGAAGCTGACCAGCCCGGCGAACAGCCGTCCGTCAACCTCGGGCAGGACCACATGCATGGCCAGATCGGCGGGCGACAGCCCCCGGTCGCCCAGCGCCCAATCCTTGCGCCGCGCCGTGGACAGCGACACCTGAAAGACCGGCACCTGCGCCGCATCCAGCGGCGATGCGGCCCCACCTGCCCCCTGCGCCGAGAATGCCGTCGCATTGACGATGGCGACCGGTTGCAGCCGTTTCAGCTCGCCTGCGAGCCATGCCGCCGCCTCCGGCTGTTTCAGGCTGGGCGCGAAGGCACCTACAGCCGCAAATCCCCGAGCGCGCAAGGCCACGATCAGCGCATCCACCGGGCCGGTATCCGCCGCCGTCAGATAGCTGCGGTAGAAGCTGACGACGACCAGGGGCGCATCCTGCGGCACCTGTGCGATCACGCCGTCCTCGGGAGTATAGAACCCGAAATCCGGCACGGATTTCTGCCCGATCACTGGCCCGGCATACAGACCCGCCGCCAGTGCCATCTGTGCCAGCGCCGCCTGCGCCGCGGCAGCCCCGCCCGCATCGCACAGATGCTGCAACCGGCGCAGCGTGCTGACCGGTACGGTGGACAACTCGTCCAACTGCGTATCCTCACGCCCGTCCGCCGGCAGGATCGCCAGAGCGATCCCCTTGCGACGGGCCAGATCCTGCACCTGCATCAGGCCATAGGACCAGTAGCCCGCGCCGCCGATCAAACGGATCAGGATGCCCTTCGCACCCTCCAGCGTATTCTCGACATACGTATCGACGGACAGCGGATGTTTCAGGGCCACCAGATTGACCAGCCGCAAACCGGGCAAACCGCCCTTGGCGCGGTGCCATCCCGCCGCGAAGGCCCCCAGATCGGAATCCGAGAACGACATCGCCACCAGATCGGCGGGCGTCTGCCCGACATCGAACGGCGTGTCGCCCTGATCCAATCCGTGGCTCTCGCGGAAGATGACGTGCATCGTGCGTCAGACCCCCAATGCGGCGCGAATGGCAGGGGGATCGATCCGGTCATGTTCGGCGATCACCACCAGCGAGGATACGCGCGGCCGACCGCCCCACGGGGTGTCGTACTGCATCCGCACCCGGTCACCCACGGCCTGTACCAGCATCCGCATGGGCTTGCCCTCGACCGCGATGTAGCCCTTGACCCGCAGCACATTATGCGACCGGGCCAACCCCTCGATCGCGGATTTCAGCATGTCGGTATCCGCGATTTCCGGCAGGTCCACCATGATGGTGTCGAAATCGTCATGCTCATGGTCGTCATGGCCGTCGTGATGCGAGGGCCGCGCATCCAGATCATCCTCCGCCGCGGCCTCCAACCCCAGGATCACGCGCGGATCCACGTCGCCTTCGCTGATCGCCACGACCGATACCTTGCGCGGGGATTCGGCGGCGATCACGTCGCGGGCCTTTTGCATCTGCGCCTCATCGACCAGATCGGCCTTGGTCAGCAGGATGATATCGGCGCAAGAGATCTGATCCTCGAACACCTCGGACAAGGGGGTGTCGTGATCGAGCGAATCATCCGCGAGGCGTTGCGCCTCCACCGCCTCGACATTCGGGGCGAAGCGACCGGCGGCGACAGCCTCCGCATCGGCCAGCGCGACCACACCGTCCACGGTAATGCGCGACCGGATTGCGGGCCATTCGAAGGCCTTGAGCAAGGGTTTGGGCAGGGCCAGACCGCTGGTCTCAATCACGATGTGATCGGGCTTTTGCGGCAGGGCCATCAGCGCCTCGATCGTGGGAATGAAATCATCGGCAACCGTGCAGCAGATGCAGCCATTGGCCAGCTCAACGATGTTTTCCTCAGGGCAGTTTTCATCGGCACAGGCCTTCAGAATCTCCCCATCCACGCCGACAGTGCCGAATTCGTTGACCAGAACGGCCAGACGTCGCCCCTGCGGGTTTTGCATCAGATGCCGGATCAGCGTCGTCTTGCCCGAGCCGAGGAAGCCGGTGATGACGGTCACGGGAATTTTGTTCAGGTCGGTCATGTTCACTCCTGCGGCGGAACGCGCGCGATGGATTGCTTGCGGAAAATTTGCGGACGCGACCGCCATGGCACGAGGCCATCCTCGCTCGCGGCATAGGCACTGGCCCCTTCGACGATCTGCGCCAAATGCTCGACCGGGTCGAGACGGCCGTAGACATAGGTCCAGCGGCCCGGCGCGGCCAATGCGATGGCGCAGCCGGTATTGCAGGCCGACAGACATTCGACCGGGCGCAGTTCGATATTTTCGGGCAGAGTTTCTGCGGCCAGCGCGTCCATCAGCACGGCACCGGGGCGCGGGGCCTCGGGGTCGTATTCGCCGACGCCCTTGCAGGTCGTACATACCATCAGAACGGTCTTTACCATCGCACCAGCCTTACCTTACGCGGACGGCGGGGAGGAGTGCCAGCGAACAGGCGGGGAAACGCAGCCTGCACATGCCAGTCACGAAACACCCCGTTCGCCGGTTACATCTCTTGCTGGCAGGTCTCCCGGCTTGCGAAGTTCGGAGGAGGTCCCCCGGCGGCCCCTCCCCTTCCCAACCTTGCGGTCAGTGGCGTGAGGGACCTCTTCGGTCACGGTCGCGGGGGCGGCTGTGCTTGCAGTCTGATGACCGTGCACATTCCCTTTTCACCCGCCGGATGGCGGGAACCAACGCCACACACTTGCGGCGCGATACGGCGGATTGTCAAGAAAGATCGGGGGGAACGTCGCGCATCACGGCGGCGCTCCAAATTCCCTACCACGCTAACAATGTAAGTAGGAAAATTTGGAGCGGGCGAGGCGATTCGAACGCCCGACTTCAACCTTGGCAAGGTTGCGCTCTACCCCTGAGCTACGCCCGCATCCTTGGGTGGGGCGATGTATAAAGATTCGTGCGGAGGCCGCAAGCGGAAAATCGTGGTTTTTTCATATTCCGCGAACCGGTTTTCACCCGCCTTCGCACGCGCCATCCGCACCTGTCGAAAGCCGATACCTTGCGCCTGCCCGCTCAGCCGCTAACTTGCGCGCGCCAACCGTGGCGCCCCTCATCAGGACCACATCATCGCGCAAGGGAGGACCGACATGCCACAAGCGCAAACCGAAACCGATCTTGTCGAACTGCTGGATGAACTGAACATCCCCTTCACGCTGACACGGCACGAGGCGCTGTTCACCGTGGAGCAAAGTCAGGCCGTCGCCCGCGACACCCCCGGCGCGCATTGCAAGAACATGTTCCTGAAATCCAAATCCGGCGCGCTGATCCTGGTCACATGCGAGGAAAACCGCCGCATCCGCATCCGCGACCTGGAACGGGCCATCGGGGTGAAGAAGCTCAGCTTCGCCAAGCCCGACCTGCTGCTGACCCATCTGGGCGTCACACCCGGCGCGGTCACGCCGCTGGCGGTGGTGAACGATACGCAGAACGCAGTACGGGTCGTTCTGGATGCCCAGATGATGAACAGCGACACACTTAACTGCCACCCGTTGCACAACGAGGCGACCATCGCCATTTCCACAACAGATCTGATACGCGTCTTCGACCATACCGGCCATATGGCGGAACTGGTCGATTTTGACGCACTGGAACAGGCCGCCCTGACCGCGACGTCAGGACTGGCCGCTAACGCGAATTGACGCATCTGCCGCGGCAATACTGCCGTATATGCGCAGATATGATATAAGAGAGAGATGATGCTCGAACTCAACGCCACGCCCGCAGCAAACACCGCCGATCTGATCAAGGACACGACCGAAGCCACCTTCATGGCGGATGTCGTGGATGCCTCGCAGCAGGTTCCGGTCCTTGTCGTCTTCTGGTCGGCGATGGTTCCGCAATCCAAGCAAATCATTCCGATGATCGAGGCCGAAGTCACCGGCGCACGCGGCGCGGTCAAGCTGGTCAAGGCGAACGCGGATGAGAATCAGGCCATCGCCGCCCAGCTTCGCATCCAATCCGTGCCCACCGTCTATGCCTTCTATCAGGGTCAACCGCTCGACGGATTCCAGGGCGCCCTGCCGCAGAGCCAGATCAAGGCGTTCATCGAGAAGACCGTGCAGGCCGCAGGCGGCGATATGTCCGGCGGTCTGGATGAGGCGATCGAGCAGGCCGAGCAGATGCTCGATGCCGGTGAGGTCGCGGATGCCGCGCAGGTCTTTGCCGCGATTCTGGAGGAAGACCCCGCCCAGCCCCGCGCCATCGCCGGACTGGCCAATGCCTATATGGCACTGGGTGAGACAGCACAGGCCAAGGCCGTTCTGGACGCCGCCCCGGAACAGGTCGCGGAGGCGGCGGAGATTTCCGCCGTGCGTGCCCGGATCGAGCTGACCGAGGCCAGCGCCGGTGCGGGTGAACTGGACACGCTGCAAGCCGCCGTCGAGGCCGCGCCCGACGATCATCAGGCCCGCTTCGACCTGGCCCTTGCCCAGATCGGCGCAGGTGAAAACGACGCGGCCATCGACAGTCTGCTGGAGATCTTCCGCCGCGACCGCGACTGGAACGACGACGCCGCGCGCCAGCAATTGTTCAAGCTGTTCGACGCGATGGGCCCCAAGGATCCCGCGACCGCCAAGGGCCGCCGCCGTCTCAGCTCGATGATCTTTTCCTGATGCGCCGCTTCGCCGCAGCCGATCTGCCCGAGGTCCTGCCGATCTTTCCACTTGGCGGTGCCTTGCTGCTGCCCCGTGCCAGATTGCCGCTCAACCTGTTTGAACCGCGCTATCTGGCGATGTTCGACGACGCGCTGAAAACACCGGAGCGGATGATTGCCATGATCCAGCCCGCCGAGGGGCCGCAGGGCACCTCACGCCTGCATTCCATCGGCTGTGCAGGGCGTATCACGCAATTCTCCGAAACCGATGACGGGCGCTATATCGTGTCTCTCACCGGGATATCCCGCTTTCGTCTGATCGAGGAGGTCGAGGGCTTTACCCCCTACCGTCGGGCGCGGTTGGATTGGGGCAGCTTCGGCCGCGATCTGGGTGTCGAGGAGAAGGACGACGCCTTCGACCGCCACGCCTTTCTCGACCTGCTGTCGCGCTTTTTCGACAGTGCGCAACTGTCCAGCGACTGGGACAGCCTCAAGGAAGCGGATGAGGAGTTGCTCATCAACTCGCTGTCGATGCTCTGCCCGTTCGAGGCGGAGGAAAAGCAGGCCTTGCTCGAAGCGCCGTCCCTGGCCACCCGGCGTGAGACTCTGGTGATGCTGATGGAATTCGCCCTGCGCGCCGGCGATGGCACCGACACGTCGATCGTGCAATGAAGGCGGGCGCAGGATGACGCAGGTGGTGGATCGCAAGTTGCTGGAAACACTCGTCTGTCCCGTGACGCGGGGTGTGCTGGTCTATGATCGTGAGGCGAAGGAACTGATTTCACGCAATGCCGGCCTCGCCTATCCGGTGACGGAGGGGGTGCCGGTCATGCTGCCAGAGGTTGCCCGCCAGATCGACGATTAGCCGTCGCGCAACGCCCCCATATTCCCCTGTAGAATCTGTCTTCTCTCAGGCCCGGTGATACGGCGATTGCGCCCGTATGGACGCGGCCCGATACAGTTGTTCGGCCAGCATCACCCGCACCAGCATGTGCGGCCAGACCATTTTCCCGAAACTCAGCGAAGCGTTGCAGGTTTTTCGCAAAGCAGGCGCGATACCGTCCGCGCCGCCGATGATGAACGCCATGTCACGTTGCCCGTCATCCGCCCGCACCTGAAGCATGGTCGCGAAATCGGGCGAGGAGATCAGCTTGCCCCTCTCGTCCAGCGCGATGCGCCACGCTCCGGACGGGATCGCGGCATCCAGCAGCTTGCCCTCACCCGCCATGCCGCCACCCTTGCGGTCATCCACCTCGATCACCTCGATCGGGCCGAGGCCATGTGGCCGCCCGGACCGGTCGAACCGGGCGAGGTAATCCTCGATCAGGTCCTTCTCGGGCCCTGTACGCAGACGCCCGACAGCGACAATAGCAATCCGCACGCCGCGATCAGGTCGACGGCTGATCCGGCTCGCCCATCGGGCCGAGCCACATCTTTTCCAACTGGTAGAACTCGCGCACTTCCGGCCGGAACAGATGCACGATGACATCGCCCGCGTCGATCAGCACCCAGTCGCCGGTGTCACGCCCCTCGACGCGCGCCGACTTTCCGGTCGCCGCCTTGACGCGATCAATCAGCTTTTCCGCCATAGCGGAAACCTGACGCGAGGATCGCCCCGAAGCTACGACCATATGGTCCGCCATGGCGGATTTACCCTTGAGCGGAATGGATACGACCTCTTCGGCCTTGTCATCGTCGAGCGAGGTCAGCACAAGCGCCAGCATCTCTGCCGAGCTGAATGCGTTTCGTGCCGTAGTGACCGTGGCACTGTCCGGTGCGGTGGTGTCCACCGCGGCAACACGTTCCGACAGAACGATGTCCTCCTTCATATGCGCACCGGAATGGCACGCGAGACTATTATAATTTAGCAACTTTTCCCCGTTCGCTCAACCCTACGCAACGGCGGGACGCGCCCGAATAGCCGATTCGCGACGTGTTGTCGCGCGCAATCTCAAACCGCGCGCGCATGACTGTTCCGCACGATCGCCGGTCATGTTCGCCTCGCACCCGCTAGTGTGCGGTTCAGCTCCGCGAATTTGTCGCGGGACATTGGCGGTCGCCGCCGCGCAGCCCTATGCTGGATACGGAACGCAGATCAACGGCGCAGCGGAGCAGGTTATGCAGGATTTCACGACCGCGTTTTTCGCAGCATTCGATCTGGTGCTGACGCTGGACCCGGACCTGATGCAGATCGTCGGGCTGTCGCTGCTGGTCTCGGGCGCGGCGGTGGCGCTGTCCTGCCTGATCGGGTTTCCGCTGGGGGCGGCGCTCGGCGCAGGTCGGTTTCCGGGTCGCCTGCCGCTGCTGGTTCTGGTCAACGCCGCGATGGGCCTGCCGCCAGTGGTAGTCGGGCTGACGCTGTACCTGCTGCTCAGCCGGGCGGGCCCGCTTGGCCCTCTCGGCCTGCTCTACACGCCCGCCGCGATGATTCTGGCGCAAGCGGTCCTCGTCACGCCCATCGTCGCGGCCCTGACCGCGCAGATCGTGGCGGACCTGGCCGAGGAATACCGTGACCTGTTCGCGACAATGGGGATGAGCCGCACAGCCCAGGCCGCGACCCTGATGTGGGACGGACGGTTCGCCCTGACCACCGCCGTGCTGGCCGGTGCAGGCCGCGCACTGGCGGAGGTGGGCGCAGTCATCATCGTGGGCGGCAATATCGACCATGTCACCCGCGTGATGACCACCGCCATCGCGCTCGAAACTTCACGCGGCGCGCTGGAACTTGCCCTGGCCCTCGGCCTGATCCTGCTGGCGCTGTCGCTGGGAATCAATGCCGCGCTGATGGGTATGCGGGCCACCGCACGCAGGCTGGCCGATGGTTGAAAGCAACCGCCTGACCAATCTGGCACATCATCGCGGGACGCAGACCCGGCCTCCGGCCGTTCGGCTGCACGACGTGCAGCTTCGGCGCGGCGGACAGCCGATCCTGCGCGGGCTCAGCGCCGAACTGGGTCAGGCGGATGTCACCGCTATCATGGGGCCGAACGGTGCGGGCAAGACGCAATTGTTGCGCCTGCTTGCCGGGCTCACCCAACCCGATGCCGGCACCGTGCACTTTGCCTGGCCCGACGCGCCCGAGAAGCATCGCATCGCCCTGGTGTTCCAGCGACCTGTCCTGCTGCGCCGATCGACACTGGGCAATCTGTCCCACGCCCTGCGGCAATACGGGGTGCCCCGGCGCCGTCGACTGTCCCGCGCGATGGAGCTGTTGGCATTCGGCGACTTGACGGACCGTGCCCGCACCCCGGCCCGTGCCCTGTCAGGGGGGGAGCAGCAGCGCCTCGCCCTCGTCCGCGCGATGGCAGCCGCCCCGGACCTGCTGCTGCTGGACGAACCGACATCCAACCTCGATCCCCGCTCCACCGCCGCCATCGAGGCCTTGATCCTGCGCGCCACCGCCCAGGGGGTGCGCGTTATCCTGGTAACGCATGATGCGGGTCAGGCGCGCCGCCTCGCCGATGACATCCTGTTCCTGCATGACGGACGGGTGGCCGAACACAGCCCCGCCGCCCGCTTTTTCGATATGCCGGCCTCGGCGCAGGCTGCCGCCTATCTTCAAGGAGACCTCTACCTATGATCCGCCTCGCATCCCTGTTCGTGCTGCTGACACTGCCCGCGGTCGCGCAGGATCACATTCTGATCCAGTCCACCACCTCGACCCAGAACTCCGGCCTCTACGATCATTTGCTGTCGGTGTTCGAGGCCGAAACAGGTATTGAAACCCGGGTTGTCGCCGTCGGCACCGGACAGGCGATCCGCAATGCCACGAATTGCGACGGTGACGTGCTGCTGGTCCACGCCCGCGCGGCGGAGGACGCCTTTGTCGCCGCCGGATACGGACTGCCGCGCCGCGATGTGATGTACAATGATTTCATCCTGATCGGCCCCGATGTCATCCTGGCCGACAGTCCGGCAGATGCGCTCACGCTTCTCGCCCGCGCGCAGGCACCCTTCCTGTCTCGCGGGGATGACAGCGGAACCCATCGGCGCGAAATGGAGCTGTGGCGCGCGGCCGGCATCGACCCGACCACGTCGTCGGGCACATGGTATCGCGAAACCGGATCCGGCATGGGTGCCACGCTCAACATCGCCGCCGCGATGGATGCCTACACCCTGACCGACCGCGCGACGTGGCTGACCTTCGCCAATTCGGCGGACCTGATGATTGCCTATGAAGGGCACGCCGATCTGAACAATCAATACGGCGTCATTGCCGTCTCACCCGACCACTGCCCGAGCGTCAATGCGACAGATGCCCGGATATTCGTGGACTGGATTACCGGCCCGCAAGGACAGGCGACCATCGCCGCCTATCGCATGAACGGCGCGCCTCTGTTCACGCCGAACGCGACGGAGTAACGGTTCACTTTCCCAAAATATCCCCGCCGGAGGCATCCCATCCGAGGGTGCCAGCGGCGAGGATATTGCGCAGTCCGAGAGGGGCTCAGGCCTCCCCCCGCACCAGCTTTTCGTAATCTTCGGCAATCATCCGGGCCAACGCGCCAACCTCGAACGTGTGTTCCCCGATCTGCCCGACGGGCGTAACCTCGGCGGCGGTTCCGGTCAGCCAGCACTGCTCGAAGCCGTCCAGTTCCTCGGCCATGATGTGACGCTCGACCACTTCGACGCCTCGATCGCGCAGCATTCCGATCACGGTCTGGCGTGTGATCCCGTTGAGGAAGCAATCGGGCGTGGGCGTATGCACCTTGCCGTCCTTGACGAAGAACACGTTGGCGCCCGTCGCCTCAGCCACGTAGCCGCGATAATCCATCATCAGCGCGTCGGAGCAGCCTTTGGCCTCCGCCGCGTGCTTGGACATGGTGCAGATCATGTAAAGACCGGCGGCCTTCGCCTCGCTCGGGATGGTTTCGGGCGAGGGGCGTTTCCATTTCGAGATGTCGAGCTTGGCGCCCTGCATCTTCGCATCGCCGTAATAGGCACCCCATTCCCAGGCGGCGACGGCCATGCGCACCGGGTTGCGCTGCGACGCGACGCCCATATCCTCACCCGATCCGCGCCATGCCAACACACGGACATAGGCGTCCTTCAGACCGCTGGCTTTCAGAACTTCGGCCTTCGCCGCCTCGATCTGATCGACCGTATAGGGGATCTCCGCTTCGATCAGCTGGCCCGAGCGCAGCAGCCGCTCCGAGTGTTCGCGGCTCTTGAAGATCGTGCCGTTATAGGCGCGCTCCCCCTCGAATACGGCGGAGGCGTAATGCAGCGCATGGGTCAGGACATGCACGTTCGCATCCCGCCACGGCACCATCTTGCCATCCATCCAGATGTGTCCATCCCGATCGTCGTATCCACCCGCCATGGTCATCCCCTCGTATTACGGCCGCTCGGCCAAGATTTTCATATGTTGCGCGAAAGGGCCCGCACTGGCCATTATATTTCATTAAAACAGGGTTCGGCTAGCATTCCGGTCTTGGATAGTCAATAAGACTGACTTAAAAAGGACCGCAGCCCAGAAGCAGGACCGACCATGAGCAGACGTTTCGCCGCCACGGCCCCGCGCAGTGAGCAACTCCTTTTCCTGACGGACGATCAGCTTCGCAATGGTATCGAGCTGATGTTCTTTGCCTATCGCGGTTTTACCGCCGATCCCGACCGGTTGCTGGAGGATTACGGCTATGGCCGCGCCCATCACCGGGCGCTGCATTTCGTGAACCGCCGTCCCGGCGTGACGGTTAACGCCCTGCTCGACATTCTGGGGGTGACAAAGCAATCGCTGAACCGTGTCCTGCGCCAGCTGGTCGAGGATGGCCTGATCGAAAGCCGCATCGGTCAGGTCGATCGCCGGCAGCGCAACCTCTACCTGACCGAGAACGGCAAAACGCTGGAGCGTACCCTGTCGGAATCCCAGCGGACCCGAATGCGCAAGGCATACATGGAGGCCGGGCCCGAGGCCGTGCACGGGTTCCGCACCGTACTGGAACAGATGATCGACCCCGAAATGCGCCCACGCGTGCTCAGCCTGATGGAGGAAGAGCGTGAGTGATCCGGCCATGGACGTCCACATCCTGATTGTGGACGACGACCAGCGCATCCGCGATCTGCTGCGAAAGTTCCTGTCTCGCCAGGGCTTCCTCGTCTCGGGCGCGCGCGATGCCGCCCATGCCCGGCGGCTGTTGGAAAATCTGGAATTCGATCTGATCGTGCTCGATGTGATGATGCCGGGCGAGGATGGTCTGAGCCTGACCCGCGCGCTGCGCGAAACGATCACGACGCCGATCCTGTTGCTGACCGCCCGCGGCGATGCCAACGACCGCATCACCGGGCTGGAGGCAGGTGCCGACGATTACCTGCCCAAACCGTTCGAACCGCGTGAACTGGTCGCGCGCATCAACGCCATTCTACGCCGTGCCCCGCAGGGGCCGCGCAAGGATGAACCGCCCAAGACCATGCAGCTCGGCCCGGTACGCTATGATATCGGGCGGGGCGAGATGTGGCAGGGCGAAGCGCAGGTGCGGCTGACCTCGACCGAGCAGACCCTGATGCGAATCTTCGCCGCCGAGCCGCACACGCCGATCACCCGTCAGGCCCTGATCGAGGCGTTGGGCCGCGATCACGGTCAGGCACAGGAACGGGCGATCGACGTGCAGATCACTCGATTGCGACGCAAGATCGAGAGCGATCCGAAATCCCCCCGCTATCTGCAAACCGTGCGGGGCACGGGGTATATGTTGGTTCCCGACTGAGGGGACGGAATCCGGGCAGCCCCCCCCGTGACGCCGGTTTTCAGGGCTGTTAAAGTGTGGCCATGACAGTCTTGTTCACTCATCCTTCCAGCCTCGACCATGCGACACCCGAGGGCCATCCTGAACGGGCCGCCAGGATCGAGGCGATCCTCAAATCGCTCGCCGCTTTTGACACGCTCAACAGAAGGGATGCGCCCGAGGTTACGGACGCGGCGCTGTTGCGCGTGCATCCGCAGCGTCACATCGACGCCATCACCGCCGCCAGCCCCGCGTCCGGCCTCGCTCAGCTGGATGCCGACACCTGGATGTCGGCCGGATCACTGACGGCGGCACGGCATGCGGCCGGCGGCGCGATCGCGGCAGTGGATGAGGTCTTGTCCAACGGTGGCAATGCATTCGTCGCAACGCGTCCGCCGGGACATCACGCGGAAAAGACCACGCCGATGGGGTTTTGCCTGTTCGGGAACGTTGCTGCCGCTGCGAAACACGCGCTCGACATGCACGGCCTGGCCCGTGTCGCCATCGTCGATTTCGACGTGCATCACGGCAACGGAACGCAGGATCTGCTATGGGATGAGGAGCGGATGCTGTTCATCTCCTCCCACCAGATGCCGCTATGGCCCGGCACCGGCGACGTGGATGAGCGCGGCGCGCATGGTAACATCATGAACGTGCCCCTGCCGCCTGAAAGTGGCGGCGCACAAATGCGCGAAGCTTATAAGAACAAGGCGTTTCCCGCCCTCGAAGCATTCAGACCGGACCTGCTGATCCTGTCGGCCGGGTTCGACGCGCACAAGGATGATCCGCTGGCGAACCTTAATTGGACGACAGCGGATTTCGTCTGGCTAACGCAGGCGCTGTGCGATATCGCAGCGCGGCATTGCGCGGGACGGATCGTGTCCATACTCGAAGGCGGCTATGATCTAAACGCGCTGGCCGAGGCCGTCGCGGCCCATGTCAACGTATTGATCGAAAAGGAAAAGCGATGAGCGAACCCAAGGTCGAGGACCTCACTTTCGAGCAAGCCATGGCGGAACTGGAACAGGTCGTCGCCAAGCTGGAACGCGGCGATGTCGCGCTGGAACAGTCGATTACACTCTACGAGCGTGGTGCCGCGCTGAAAAAGCACTGCGAAACCCAACTCGGCCGCGCCGAGGAGAAGATCGCCCAGATCACCGGCGAGGGCAGCGGCGTGACACCGGCAAGCTACGAATAATGCGGGATTTTCCCGAATATCTGGGCGCCATCGCCACCGATCTGGAAGCGCGTCTCGATGCGCTGCTGCCCACCGGGGACGCAATTGCCGAGGCGATGCGCTGGGGCACGTTGGGCGGTGGAAAGCGCCTGCGCGGGTTTCTGGTGGTGGAAAGCGCCGCCCTGTTCGACGTGTCGCGCGATCGGGCGCTCAATACCGCCGCGGCCATTGAGTGCTTGCACGCCTACAGCCTGATCCACGACGATCTGCCCTGCATGGACGACGACGATCTGCGGCGCGGCCGCCCGACGGTGCACCGCAAATGGGACGAGGCGACAGCGGTTCTGGCCGGTGATGCGCTGCAAACGCAGGCTTTCGCGATTCTGTCCGATCCCGCAACACATCCCGACCCGTCGGTACGGATCGCCCTGGTTTCCGCGCTGGCCGCTGCCTCCGGTCAGGGGGGGATGGTTGGCGGACAGGCGATGGATATCGCGGCGGAAACGGCGGGCCGAATGCTCGACCTTGTCGAAATCCGCACTTTGCAGACGTTGAAGACCGGGGCCCTGATCCGGTTCGCGGCCCAGTCCGGCGCCATTCTCGGGCAGGGCGACAGTGCCGCACGGGACGCGCTGACCAGCTATGCCGATGCTCTGGGCGCTGCCTTTCAAATCCGCGATGACCTGCTGGACGTTGACGGGGACGAAGCGGCGGCGGGCAAGGCATTGAACAAGGATGCACAAGCGGGCAAGGCGACCTATGTGTCATTGCTGGGCGTGGATGGCGCACGGCGAAAGGCGGACGAATTGATCGCGCAGGCTATCTTTGCTTTAAGGCCCTTCGGCACCCGTGCAAACGCGCTCGCGGATGCCGCCCGATATACGATTTCACGAACGACGTAGCAGATTCCCGAGGAGACCCCGACTTGGCCCAACGCCCCGATACACCCCTGCTGGACCGCGTGGCCTTTCCGTCGGACCTCGCGCAGTTTTCCGATTCCGAACTGTCGCGCGTCGCGGATGAGTTGCGGGCCGAAACGATCAGCGCGGTAAGTGAGACGGGCGGCCATCTGGGCGCGGGTCTGGGCGTGGTGGAACTGACGGTGGCGTTGCACGCCGTGTTCGACACCCCTCGCGACAAGATCATCTGGGATGTCGGGCACCAGTGCTATCCGCACAAGATCCTGACGGGCCGGCGCGACCGCATCCGCACTTTGCGCATGGCAGGCGGTCTGAGCGGTTTTACCAAGCGCAAGGAAAGCCCCTACGATCCGTTCGGGGCGGCGCATTCCTCCACCTCCATTTCCGCGGCCCTCGGCTTTACCATGGCGCGGGAGCTTCACGGCAAATGCGCCGAGGGGTTGGGCGATGCAGTGGCGGTGATCGGCGACGGGTCGATCAGCGCCGGCATGGCCTATGAGGCGATGAACAATGCCGGGCATCTGGGCAAGCGGATGTTCGTGATCCTCAACGACAACGAGATGAGCATCGCCCCGCCGACCGGTGCGATGTCATCCTACCTCTCGCGTCTTTATGCCGAAGGTCCGTTCGAGGAACTGAAACATGCCGCAAAGACTGCCGCCAGTCTGCTGCCCCCACCCTTCCGCGAGGGAGCGAAGCGCGCGAAGGATCTGCTTAAGGGTCTGACCGTCGGCGGCACCTTGTTCGAGGAGCTGGGCTTTTCCTATATCGGCCCGATCGACGGCCACGACATGGAACAGTTGCTGGCCGTCCTGCGCGCCGTACACGCCCGCGCGACCGGTCCGGTCCTGATCCATACGATCACGAAAAAGGGCAAGGGCTATGCCCCGGCCGAGGGCGCGGCGGACAAGGGACACGCCCGCGCGAAATTCGACGTCATCACCGGCGAGCAGAAGAAATCCGCCTCAAACGCGCCGAGCTACACCAAGGTCTTCGCCAAGGCTCTGATGGATGAGGCCGCGCGCGACGAGCAGATCTGCGCCATCACCGCCGCGATGCCCGACGGAACCGGGTTGAATCTATTCGCGGAACGCTTTCCCAAGCGGTGTTTCGACGTGGGCATCGCGGAACAGCATGCCGTGACCTTCGCCGCCGGTCTGGCCGCAGGCGGATGCAAGCCGTTCGCCGCCATTTATTCAACATTTCTGCAACGCGGTTACGATCAGGTCGTGCATGACGTGGCAATCCAGCGCCTGCCCGTGCGCTTCGCCATCGACCGGGCCGGGCTGGTCGGCGCGGACGGGGCGACCCATGCGGGGACGTTCGATATCGCCTATCTGTCGAATCTGCCCGATTTCGTGGTCATGGCCGCCGCGGACGAGGCGGAGCTGGTGCACATGGTCGCCACCGCCGCCGCCATCGACGACCGCCCCTCCGCCTTCCGCTTTCCACGGGGGGAGGGGATGGGCGTGGACATGCCCGAACGCGGCATTCCCATCGAGATCGGCAAGGGCCGCATCCTGCGTGAGGGCACCAAGGTCGCGATCCTGAACTTCGGCGCCCGCATGGCCGAGGCGATCAAGGCGCATGAGGATCTGGAGGCACGCGGCATTTCCACCACCCTCGCCGATGCCCGCTTCGCCAAGCCGCTGGACCGCGACATGATCCTGCGTCTGGCGCGGGAGCATGAGGTGTTGATCACGCTGGAGGAAGGCGCCGTGGGCGGTTTCTCCTCGCAAGTGTTGCATCTGCTGGCGGTCGAGGGCGCGTTGGAACATGGACTGAAGGTCCGCCCGATGGTCCTGCCCGACACCTTCATCGATCAGGACAGTCCCAAGGCGATGTACGACGTGGCCGCGATGAACGCACCGCAGATCGTCGAGCAGGCCCTCTCGGCGCTGGGTGTAGCACAAATGGCGGCGCGGGGCTGATCCTCAACTGAAAAACGGGCTTCGGCCCGGTTCTTTTCGGGAGATTCTCGGTATTTTCCGAAATCTATCGTTCCCTCGGCGTGCTTTCATCCTCACACTGACGTCCAGTTCTAGAGAGAGGAAACGAAATGCAGCTGTCCATTCCTGTTTTACTGGCAACGTCGATCGCTATATCCGGATGTGCGGCGACATCGCCCGGTCTCGCGGTTCAGGCACCGGCGGCGACCGGCAAGGGTTCTGCTGTTCCGGCCACGCGCGCGGCGACGCCGGTCGCACCTATGGCGCCACAGGCCACCCGGGTGGCGACTCCAGTGGCCCCGATCGCCACGCAAGCAGCGCCGATGGCCACACAAGCCGCCCCCGTGGCAACCCAGGCAGCGCCGATGGCGGTACAGGCGGCGCCGATGGCCACGCAGGCTGCGCCCATGGCTGTTCCCGTTCCGGCGGCGACCGGCATCAACTTCGGCAATGACAGCGGCAGCTATCCGTTCGACGGTGAGTGCGACGACCCCCGCTTTCGTGGCGCGGGCATGGCGGTCGCGGCAAGCCTGTCATCCTCCAACAGGTTTCGCGATGCCTCCGACTGCCAAACCCTGTTCAACGCCGGTCTGATATTCCTATAGGATCAAAACGACGGTCAGACGGGTCGCAAGGCCTCGTGCAGGGCGATCCCCGCCGCGACCCCGACATTCAGCGAGCGACCGCCACCCGGCATCGCGATCCGCACACCGGCATCGCAGCGGGCGGCGACGGCATCGGGCACGCCTGCGGATTCGCGCCCGACCATCAACGTGTCCTCCACCTCGAATGCGAACCCGTGCAAGGGGACGCTGGAACCGGTGGTCAGCAGGATCAGACGCCCCGGCACCGTGGGGCGAAACGCGGCCCACGAATCGTGGCGTCGATAGCCCCCCTCGGGCATGTAATCCATCGCCGCGCGCCGCAAAGCCTTGTCCGACAGGGGGAAGCCACAAGGCTCGATCACGTCCAGTCCGGTGCCGAAGCAGGCACAGATACGGATCATCGCACCCAGATTTGCCGCGATGTCAGGCTCGAATACCGCAAGTCGCATAGTAACAGACCTCCTTGCGTGGCGCGGATGCATCGCTTGCGCACCATGCGGCGCACTGTCTGCTGGACCGACACGCGCGCACGGTGTAGGTGAAACCCAGATCGCCGCACTTTGCCGCGATATCGGAAGATGACGTTGGCCCCGCGCCATTGCAAGGGGCCGAAACCGAAGAGGGGAGATGCGTACCGTGTCCCAGACCGCAGAAGAACCAAGCCGCCGCGACTTTCTTTACGTGGCCACTGCCGGCGCAGGGGCCGTTGCCGCCGGCGCCGCCGTGTGGCCACTGGTCAATCAGATGAATCCGTCCGCCGATGTACAGGCGATGGCGTCCATCCCGGTTGACGTGTCAGGCCTAACCGAGGGCACGCAGCTGACCGTGCTGTTCCTGGGCAAGCCGGTGTTCATTCGCCGCCGCACCCAGGAGGAGATCGAGGACGCTCGCCAGGTGTCGCTCGACGATCTCAAGGATCCGGAATCACGCAACCCCAACAGCCCCGGCGGTGTGGACAGCCCCGCCACGGACGAAAACCGCACCTTGGGCGAATCCGGTGAATGGCTGGTGATGCAGGGCGTGTGCACCCATCTGGGCTGCGTGCCGCTGGGCGATGGTGCCGGCGATTTCGGTGGCTGGTTCTGCCCGTGCCACGGTTCGCACTATGATACGGCAGGCCGTATCCGCCGCGGGCCTGCGCCTCAGAACCTTCACGTCCCGGTCGCGGAGTTCATCTCCGATACCGTCATTCAACTCGGATAAGGGAGCATACCGATGGGTGGCATTCCCCACGACCATTACGAGCCGAATTCCGGTGGAGAGAAGTGGCTGCACAAGCGTCTCCCCGTTGTCGGCCTTCTCTACGATACATTGATGATTCCCACGCCCAAGAACCTGAACTGGATGTGGATCTGGGGCATCGTTCTGGTCTTCACGCTGGTCATGCAGATCGCCACGGGCGTCGTGCTGGTCATGCACTACACACCGCATGTTGATCTGGCGTTCACCTCGGTCGAGCACATCATGCGCAACGTGAACGGGGGCTGGGCGATCCGCTACGTCCACGCAAACGGCGCGTCGCTGTTCTTCATCGCTGTCTATGCACACATCTTCCGCAACCTGTACTACGGCTCGTACAAGGCCCCGCGTGAGGTCACGTGGCTGATCGGCGTCATCATGCTGATCGTGATGATGGCAACCGTGTTCATGGGCTATGTCCTGCCCTGGGGTCAGATGTCCTTCTGGGGTGCGACCGTGATCACCGGCCTGTTCGGCGCGATCCCGTATGTCGGAGAGCCGATCCAGACATTGCTGCTGGGTGGTCCCGCAGTGGACAACGCCACGCTGAACCGCTTCTTCTCGCTGCACTATCTGATGCCGTTCCTGCTGCTGGGCCTGACGCTGGTCCACATCTGGGCGTTCCACACCACGGGCAACAACAACCCGACCGGTGTCGAGGTACGGCGCGACAGCAAGGAGGTCGCTCAGAAGGACACCCTGCCCTTCTGGCCGTATTTCGTCATCAAGGACCTTTATGCGCTGGCGCTGATCATGACGATCTTCGTGGCCATCGTGGGCTTCATGCCGAACTTCCTGGGCCACCCGGACAACTACATCCCGGCGAACCCGCTGGTGACACCGTCCCATATCGTGCCGGAATGGTATCTGCTGCCGTTCTACGCGATGCTGCGGGCAATCACCTTCTCGATCTCGATCCCGTTCACGGATGTGGTTCTGATCGACTCGAAGTTCCTGGGCGTGATCGTGATGTTCGCATCGCTGGCCGTTCTGGCCGTCGTGCCGTGGACCGATACCAGCCGCGTGCGTTCGGGCCGTTATCGCCCGATGTTCAAGTGGTGGTTCATCCTGCTGGTCGTCGATTTCATCGTCCTGATGTGGGCGGGCGCGATGCCGGCCGAGGCGCCGATCCCGCAAATCTCGCTGATCGGTACGATCTACTGGTTCGCCTATTTCCTGGTGATTCTGCCGCTTCTGGGTCTCTTCGAAGAGCCCACGCAGCAGCCCCTCACCATCGAGGAAGATTTCGACGCGAAACATCCCGCCACCAGTGCCGAAGCTGGCACCGTTCCGGCGGAATGACAGGCGAAGGGAAAGACAAGCAAATGAAAAAACTACTCCTTTCGGCCCTCGCGGCGCTGACCCTGACCACCGGTGGCGTCTTCGCTGCCGAGGAAGAGGCCCATATCACCGACTATGCGTTCCCTTTCGAGGGGCCGTTCGGTCGCTATGATACCGCACAGCTTCAGCGCGGTCTGGCGATCTACAATTCGGTCTGTTCGTCGTGTCACGGCATGGAACTGGTCTATTTTCGCAACCTGACGGAACCGACCGGTCCCGACATGCCTGCGGATATGATCACCGAACTGGCCAGCAACTACTACGTTCCCGACGACGGGTTGGAGGCGATGGTCGGTGACGAACGTCCCGCGACACTGTCCGACACGTTCCCGGGCTCGCAGCTTGCCGGTGCACCGGACATGTCGCTCTTGGCGAAGGCGCGCGCGGGCTTCCACGGGCCCTACGGCACAGGCATCAGTCCGCTGATCAACGGCATCGGCGGGCCGGAATACATCGCGTCGATCCTGACCGGTTACACTGGTGAGGAAAAGGTCGAGGCGGGCATCACCTTCTACGGCAACACCGCCTTTCCGGGCGGCTGGATCGCGATGGCCCCCCCGCTTTATGGGGACGACATCGAACATGCCGACCATGCCCCCACCGATCTGGAGAGCGAGGCGACGGACGTCGCCGCGTTCCTGATGTGGGCGGCTGAGCCGAAACTGAACCAGCGCAAGGCGTTCGGCCTGACCGCGGTCCTGTTCCTCGGCCTGCTGACGGTTCTGCTGTACCTGACCAACAAGAAGCTCTGGTACAATGTGAAACACCGCACGGAGTGATCCACGCGGCAAAGTTGCGAAAGGCCGGGGCATGTCCCCGGCCTTTTTCGTTCACAATCCCAGATATTCCGCGACGGCGGGCGGCGGCTCTGCGAAAAACTCGGTCACTGTCAGGGGCGGGTGCGCCTGCCCTTCCTCCACGAACATCACATGATCCGCGATGGTGCGGGCATCCTCTGGCTCATGCGTGACCATCAGAACGGTCAGGTTCCGCTCGATCGCGACGGATTGCACCAGCAACAGCATCTCACGACGCAGACCGGGGCCGAGCGCGCCGAACGCTTCATCCAGCAACAATACAGGCCTGTGGCGCAGCAGGGCGCGAGCCAGGGCCACGCGCTGTTGCTGACCACCTGACAGGGCGGCGGGTTTGCGACCCTGCAATCCGTCAAGCCCCGTACGGTGCAGCGCATCGCGCACTTGCGCGGCCTGATCCGTGGACAGTCGCAGGTCGGGCCGCAGACCCAGCGATACATTGTCGGTCACGCTCAGATGCGCGAACAGATTGTGATCCTGAAACAGAACGCTGACCGGTCGCCGGGCTGACGCGACATGCGTTATATCGCGCCCGTCTACACTTAACCGACCCTGCACGACCGGCAGGAACCCGGCCAGCGCCAGCAACAACGTGGATTTCCCCGAGCCTGAGGGCCCGACCACAGCGCAGATGCCCGGCCCCTCCACCGTCAGGTCGGCGCGCACATCGAATGCGCCATTCCGCAGCACTGCGCCTTCAAATCCGATCATTCGTCTTTCCCATCCTGTCGATCGCGGCAAACAGGCCAAAGCTGAGGATCAGCAACAGCAAGGCGGCACCGGCCGCAGCCTCCATCCTGTAGGCTCCCATCAGTTGATACATGACCAAGGGCAAGGTCGCCGTGCTGGTGGAGCCGAACAGCGCGATCACACCCAGATCCCCCATCGACAAGGCCGCCGCCAGACCCGCCGCGAACGCGACGGGCCCCCGCATATGGGGCAACAGAACGTGTCGCAGCCGCGTCGCACCGGTCAGACCCAGCATATCGGCCAGCCTGCCATCCGTCCTCTCCGCCAGGGCGATCGCCGGAACGAAGGACCGCAGCGCGAACGGCAGCGCCATCAGTGCATTGATCACCACGACCATGGGCAGAGCAATCGCGAACGGATCGACATACCCCCGCAACAGAATGAACCACCCGGTTGCCAGCACGAATGGCGATATCGCCAGCACGATCAGGATCGCCCCCTCGCACAGACGGGCGAGCAGCGGCCTGAATATCGCGAGCCGAACCAGCCCGACCGCAATGGCCAGCCCGACCGTAACGGACAGAGCTGCCGAAGTGATCGCCACGAGGATCGAGCGGATCGCCGCCTCGACCACCGACGCGGGCAGATCCGCCAAGGCAGGCGCACCGCGCAGGATGACGACCCCGACGGGGGCCGCCAGAAACAGCCCGGCCGCCCCGATGATCGTGTAATCCAGATACAGCCCGTCGCGCGCGCCCGCTGCCTCCGCTCGGATCATGCCGGCGCGCGCCTCACCTGGGGTGCCCGTCAGCATCGCGACCCCCGCCACCAGCAGACATAGCAACGTCTGGATCGCGGCCAGCATACCGGCGCGCGTCAGATCGAAGTCGAACCGGATCGCCTGATATATCGCCAGCTCGACCGTCGTCGCCTTCGGCCCGCCGCCCAGGGTCAGGGCGATGGCGAAGCTCGTGATGCATAGCAGAAAGACCAGCAGCCCAGCCCCCGGCAGGACCGTGCGCAGCATAGGAAACTCGATCAGGCGGAATCGCACATATGGGCTGAATCCAAGTTGATGGCCAAGGCGGAAATGCTCCGCCGGGATACTCGCCCATCCTTGCAGCAACAGCCGTGTTACCAGCGGTATGTTGAAAAAGAGATGCGCCAGCACAACCCCGGTAAGACCATAGATATTCAATCGAGTGGCGCCCAGAGCTTCCAGAAAGCTGGACAGCGCCCCATTGCGGCCCCAGATCGCCAGCAATCCCAGCACCGCGACCAGAACGGGCAGCAGGAAGGGTGCCCCCAACGCCGCCACCACGGCATCCCGACCGGGAAACCTGCGGCGCGCCAGCGCCCGCGCCAGGGGCACCGCGATCACGACGGACCCCACGGCAGACAAGCCCGCCTGCACCAACGTGAAGCGGATCGCTGCCAGATCGGCGGGGGACAGCGCGAATGCGCCCCCCGATATGTCGATCAACACCACAATCGCGGCGCCGCATCCCAGCAGGATCAGCGCCGCAATCGTCAGCCCCAGCCATCCCGTCAGCTTCACTGGCTCAACGCATCCCGCCACAAGGCCAGCGCCGCATTGCGCCGGTCAGCGGCAAGTTCCGGCGCTTGCAGGAGCGCGATTTCAGGCACATTCAGGGTATCGTATCCTTCCGGCAAATCGGTTTCATAGGCCGGATACATCCACTGCGTTGTCGGCAATTCGGACTGGAAGGCCTGGGACGAGATAAACCGCAGAAACTGCGCCGCCAGTTCAGGTTGATCGCTGCCGGCCAGCGCGGCAGCCACTTCGACCTGAAGGTAGTGCCCCTCATCAAACATCGCGCTGTCCTTGCCGGCGTCTTCCTCCGCGATCAGGTGATAGGCGGGCGACGTCGTGTAGGACAGGACCATATCGGCCTCCCCCTCCAGAAACAGGCCATAGGCCTCGGACCAGCCGGGGGTGACTGTCACGATATTGTCGGCAAGCTCGCCCCAAATCCGGCCCGCCTCATCCCCGTACAAGGCATCGATCCACATCAGCAGCCCCAATCCGGGGGTGGAGGATCGCGGGTCCTGAATGACGATGCTGATATCGGATGCGGCCAGCTCCTCGAACGAGGCTGGGACAGTGGCCAGCGCATCAGACTCGTAAACGAATGCGAAATAGGACCAGTCGAACGGGACGAACACATCGTCCTGCCATGCGACGGGCAAGTCCGGCTGCGTCAGGTCGTCCGGCGCCGTAGTGAACAATCCTGTTTGCCGCGCGGCCTGAATCAGGTTCGTATCCAGACCCAGCACCACATCGGCATCGGTTCCCGGACCTTCGAGTTGCAACCGCGCGACCATGGCGGCCCCGTCACCGGTGCCGACGAATGTCACGTCGCAGTCGCACTCCGCCTCGAAGGCCGCTTCGACCAGCGGTCCCGGCCCCCATTCAGACGTGAAACTGTCATAGGTATAGACCACAAGCTCCTGCGCGTGTAACGGCAGCGTCGTCAATGTGGCAAGCAATAGCGTTTTCTTGATCATGCGAGGTTCCTTCCATGGCAGATGAAGGAGGGGCCTGCGCCACAGCCTTCCCTCCGCCGGTATGATCCGGTTCAGGTTCGACGGGTCTGCGCACGCGCATCTCAGGCCATTGACCACCCCGAGGCATCTGCAACTGTAAGGACCATACACGCGGACGCAATGGCCTATCGCTGCGTTGACTTGAAACGGGCTGCCTCCTACGGTCCCGCACTGATATACACAGCACGAAAGACCGCCGATGAAAGTTCTGTTCGTTCACCAGAATGCACCGGCGCAGTTTCGCCATGTGGCGGCACGGCTCGCCGCGAACCCGGACAATCAGGTCATCTACATTACCCACAAGGGGAAGCAGGGACTACCCGGTGTGGGTAAGATCGAATACGAGCCCCACCGCAAGCCTGCCAAGGAAACCCATCACTATCTGCGTATGACAGAAAATGCAGTGCTGTACGGGCAAGGTGTTGCGCGCAAGGCCGTCGAGTTGAAAAAGTCCGGTTTCGTTCCCGATGTGATGATCGGCCATCCCGGTTGGGGGGAAACGCTGTTCCTCAAGGATATATTCCCGGACTCTCCCCTGATAAGCTATTGTGAATTCTATTATAATTCGGTCGGTACGAATATCGACTTCGACCCGGAATATCCCGACGGGGGGGAGATTGCCTTTCGCACCCGAATGCGCAATTCCCACCATCTGATCGCCGCCGAAGCCGCTGATGCCCTGTACGCGCCCACCAACTGGCAACGTCAGCAGTTTCCGAGCGCCTATCGCGATCGGATCGACGTTATTCATGATGGGATTGATTGCACCCGCGCCTGCCCCAACAGCAACGCCACCTTTACGGTGGACGGCGGCCCGACCTTCAAACCCGGCGATGAAGTGGTAACCTATGTCGCCCGGAATCTGGAGCCTTATCGCGGATTTCACAGTTTCATGCGCGCCCTGCCGCACATCCTCGCCAAACGTCCGAATGCACATGTCGTGATCGTCGGTGCGAACGGCGTCAGCTATGGGCGCAATCTGCCTGAGGGCGACAGCTACAAGGATCGTCTGCTCAAAGAGGTCATGCTGCCAAAGGGTCGTGTGCACTTCACAGGTCAACTGCCATATGCCCGCTACCTCAACCTGCTTCAGGTCTCGGCCGCGCATGTCTACCTGACATATCCATTCGTTCTGTCCTGGTCGTGTCTCGAAGCATTGGCAGCAGGGTGCGTGGTCGTCGGCTCTCGCACAAAACCGGTCGAAGAAGTTATTCGGGACGGGGAAAACGGCCTTCTGGTCGATTTCTTCAACCCGGTGGAGATCGCGGAACGCGTCACGGATGTACTCGCCAACAAGGTCGACACCGCAGCCCTGCGCAAGGCCGCGCGCCAGAGTATTCTCGAAAACTACGAGTTGGGGAAATGCCAGGTGCGCCTGGATGAACTCATCCTGCGTACCGTCGAGAAGTGATGTAGCGCAGATTATCGCATGAGAGCAGGACGAACGCAAAAGGCACCCTGCGTTGCCGCAGAGTGCCTTTTGAATAGTGAAACATCATAAGAGAGCGGAGGAGGTATTGACAGGTTTGGCGGTGACCTACTCTCCCACGTCTTGAGACGCAGTACCATCGGCGCGGCGGCGCTTAACGGCCGAGTTCGGGATGGGATCGGGTGTATCGCTCGCGCTATGTCCACCAAACCAGTCAATATCTCCGCAGGCTTTTGCCGTTGGCAAAAGCGCTGCAGCCTGGCAGGAGCCCTTCCTCTATGGAAGGGCGTCTGCCAGGATAATACACGAGACTGTCTTTGATTTGTTTGTGTCTGAACACATTGTGTGTATGTGACTTCGATCCTGAGAAGGGGTATCCTTCTACTGGTTTGGATCAAGCCAATCGGGCGATTAGTACTGGTCAACTGAGTACATTGCTGCACTTACATCTCCAGCCTATCGACGTGGTGGTCTTCCACGGCCCTAATGGGGAGACCTTGTTTCGAGGGGGGCTTCCCGCTTAGATGCTTTCAGCGGTTATCCTGTCCGATCATAGCTACCCAGCACTGCCGTTGGCACGACAACTGGTCCACCAGTGGATCGTTCACCCCGGTCCTCTCGTACTAGGGGCAACTCCTCTCAAGTATCCTACACCCACGGAAGATAGGGACCGAACTGTCTCACGACGTTCTAAACCCAGCTCACGTACCTCTTTAAACGGCGAACAGCCGTACCCTTGGGACCTGCTCCAGCCCCAGGATGAGATGAGCCGACATCGAGGTGCCAAACACTGCCGTCGATATGGACTCTTGGGCAGT